>Ga0180430_10002665_pt1 | contig 15947 bp, 18 predicted proteins | sample SS_ome_9_FD_132999 | JGI IMG/M metagenome (GOLD analysis project Ga0180430, IMG submission 132999) | Hypersaline lake sediment archaeal communities from the Salton Sea, California, USA - SS_1_S_2 metaG | ecosystem: Environmental > Aquatic > Non-marine Saline and Alkaline > Hypersaline >... | reverse complement strand
CGCGAGTGCAACTTTGAGTATTTTTGTTGGGTAGACTTTGGGTACTTCAAAAAGCCCGAGTGGATACCGGAAAATCTCATTGATATCAACAAGCTCGACAAACAGAGAATCAACTATACACTGGTGAGTAAGATTAATGACAGGGATTTTGATCTCTTCTATACTCTACAGCATGCGCCAGAAAAGATTGGTGGATTTTTCTTCTGCGGTTCACGGAACAAACTCGTTGATTACCAAAAATTATACCATGCAATGTTGCGCGACTTCCAAAAGCACAATATGGCAGATGATGATCAACACCTCGCCTTGCGTTGTTACTTCAGGAATCCAGGATTGTTTACACTGCACTACACGGGAGCTTGGCATGTTGCCCAAGTTTACTTCCAAAAATCATCACGAGCAGTACTTCCAGATCCGCACATTGTCGAAGAGCCCGGGGTATCTGTGTTATGTGAAATTATGAATCGACATGGTAGTGATAAGGGTGCTGGCCACCACAACTACACCAAGGTCTATCATGCACTATTCCAACACCTACGTGAGAAGGAAATGAACATGCTGGAGATTGGTATTGGTACTATAAATCCTAACATTCCCAGCAGCATGCGCGGAACTCCCTGGGCATATCAACCAGGATCCAGTTTGCGTGGCTGGAGGGAGTACTTTGGCAATGCACAGATTTATGGCTGTGATGTTGACAGGGATATTTTGATTAATGATGAGCGCATCGAGACTTTCCACATTGACCAAACAGACGACCAATCGGTAATCGAAGCTCTCTACAATGACAAGATGAAACCTGTCATGTTTGATGTGATTATTGACGATGGTCTGCACATGTTCCAGTTCAATATTCGAGTACTGAAGCTGCTCTATCACAAATTGCTTCCAGGGGGAATCTACGTCATTGAGGATATTCTCGATTATAACCCCATGCTCTGTGATGAGCGCTTTTTCGAGGATTGCCGACAGGCTGGAGATGTATTTGAGTACATGACCATTCCAAATCCGAAAAATACCGTTGATAACAACCTTTTTATCTTGATTAAGCATTAATTTCGAAATCTACTACGAATTTCGAAATACTATACCAATTGATTTTCTGGGAATTTCTGCCAGAGAGGCATCTCAAAATAATGCAATTCCATATCGAAAACGAACTCGCTCAGACTCTGCGGAGTAAATTGGTGGTTGGAGGCGCCAACCGAACTGAACAGGTGGACCGGACTTTCAAGACTCGGCCGTGCAACAATATGCAACAACGAGGCATGTGCTCTCGTGGCAACAAGTGCACTTTTGCACATTCTGTGGAGGAGCTGAACTTGCGCAACTGCTTCGACGGACGCTTCTGCCGCAACATGCGCTGTCGATTCTACCATCCTGATCTCGAGAGTAAGCTGGAGTATTTTGCACGGACTCGACAGGAAGTCCCAGTGTTCGCAGAGCCCGTTAAGTTTGATAAGAAGTCACTGAAGTTCACCAAGCCCTGTGAGATGATTATGAAAAAGGGGCGTTGCTATCGTGAGGATTGTACCTTTGCACATACACTCAATGATCTGGTTTTGAAGGAGTGTAACAAGGGTAAGAGCTGTGGTAACTTGCACTGTCAGTACTTCCACCCGAACATGGAGTCAAAGGTCAACTATTACAAGCGCATTGGCAAAGAGGCACCCCTGGAGTGGTGTGAGCGAAACATTGATGTATTCCAAGCAGAGGATCTTGAACCGGAACCGGAGTTTATCAAGCACCTGCGTGCACTTGAGAGCGGCGAAGAAGTTGAGTTAAGTGTTTCACATTCTAGTACGGGTGAGGAAGACAGTGATTGCGAGGATATCAACATTATCACAGAAAAGTCTGGATTTGTACTGGAGTGTACAGCAACAGAGGTACAGCAGCGAGTCGCAGATGTTGTGACACAGGGTTGCACAGACTTTCGGGTTGTGATCAAGGAGGCTGAGCCAAAGATAGAGTCTGAGGATGAGCCTGCTCGCAAGATCATGTGTGATGGGTGCAAGGAGTGGTTTGTGGAGAGTGATGTGACAGGATGTGGTGGTGATGTGGAGAACATTGGAGCCGTGGACCTTTCTCTGTGCGACAACTGCATCACTTGGTAAGTCAAGGTTGCGAACAAGGTAAGTCATTTGACAGCGAAAGCTGTTAAATTGAATCTGTGAGAATTTACACCGTGCGAGTATCAGAAAATGTTGCCGTCAAGTTTGGCTCTTGTGGTATTACGCCATGTACTATTTGGAGTATTTGCGCATCTTCTAGAGATGCATGTATTTTGGCGAGCGCGTCTTGTGTCACGAGATTTTGAGAATGCAGCAAAAAAGGCCCAACAACTTTTCATCACAAGTGATACGCAAAATTTCCTAACCGAATTAGGAAGTGAAATGACAGTCATGCGTTGGGGTAATCGACTCATTCAAATTGTGGAAACAATGGGAACTGGACGCTCTTGGACGTATACATCAACAATCAGTGTTCGTTGGCTTGGTGACAGTGCATTCTGTTCACGGTCAGGTTCGTCTCACAGTTGGACAGATGACTCGAATAGCTTTTTGTACACAACGAAACTTTGTCGTAGAGTTGCATTGGACATATCTCCACACGGACTTTGTCATTGGTGTAAGAAATCCCCATCAATCACTGTCCAACATGGCATGCGGCACTGCGAATTATGCAATGAAAAATGTGTGGTGTGTAAGCGCGCTAGAATCGAAATGTAGATATTTTTGGGTCAAAACCCAAAAATTAAACTCGACCCTCCCAGATAGACGACTGATTCTTTGCCAGGTCACTCGACAAAATCTTACCAATGACCATCGGGGGATTCTTGCCAAGCTTTTTAGCACGTTCCCAACGAGCAAGCCGTGAAATACCAACACATGGACCCCAACGACCGTCAAGGTCGAACTTCTTCAATAGCTTCTGACACTCAAAGCGAGATAACTTCATTGATGGCATTTCTTGATAGTTTATGAAGAAATCAATTAGTTACATAACCAACCTTTCGATCCGACCTGAGACCAGCACCCTGTTACATTCTGCACCTGATCTTTGAGTTCGACATTTTCCTTGTTACGCACCATGTATCGCAAGTAATCCCGCTTACTGACAGATTGTCCGGTTTTGGATTTACCGAATAATTGACACAAAAAGTTATGGCATTGCCAATCCGGCATTGTGCGTCCACGCACTAGCGGAGCTGCCTCTCCTTCGGGTCGTTGCCATGCTTCTTCAGGCGGAGGTGTGCGACGTTTTGGTGGTGATGTGGGAGCTTGTCTCGGGGGAGATTGCGGGGGTGTTCGATGTTGTTTTGACCTTTTACTCCACCCTGGACGTTTGGATGGTCGGCACTGCTTGGTCTTGGTATCGTATACCAGCCCCCGTGTCCGACACTCCTCACGCATCTGCGCAACCGTCTTGCGGCGCGAACGGGATTTCCGACCTGTCTTTCGTTTGCTTGTTTTACGGCTCGAACGACGACCGGGGCGTTTGGATGGTCGGCACTGCTTGGTCTTGGTATCGTATACCAGCCCCCATGTCCGACACTCCTTACGCATCTGCGCAACCGTCTTGCGGCGCGAACGGGATTTCCGACCTGTCTTTCGTTTGCTTGTTTTACGGCTCCCTGGACGCTTGGATGGTCGGCATTGCTTAGTCTTGGTATCATACACCAAACCCTGTGCACGACACTCCTCACGCATCTGTGCAACCGTCTTGCGACGTGAATGAAATCTGTGCTTTTTTGTTTTTCGTTTGACCATTTATTAGTGAAATGGAATCATTGTACGAAAGTTCATATTCTTACCACCCCCTACAATCATAGCACCTGCAATAACAGCAAGGAGTAGTGCGAGAGCTGCCAATGGAATCACAATTGCTTTGTTCATTTAATTGAATTTGGGAAAAAATTGCACAACCGAGAAATGGAGACTCTGTCACTATCAGTTAATATTGCCAATGTATCAGTTTTGGCTCTGTGGGCAATAATTATGCTTTTGGCGGTATTTGTAACAGGTTCTGCATTAGAAGATATTTTCGTGAATTGTCCAGAAATAATTGAGGAAGAATACGAGGTTCCAGAAATCTTTGATCGTTGGGTCTATGAGACGTATTACAAGAGTTATGTCATGACCGAACTGTTTTGGACCGTACACAGCCATCCCTATTGTGGCTATCGGGGAGTTAGTGATTGGAACCGCTATGGTTCGCCAATGTGCAACGACGATGAACTTGTATTCTGTCCGGATTGTGCGGATGAATGTCGAGCATGGAATAAGAATTAATTTTAACTGTACAGTTAAAATTTCAGTCAAACTCAGAAAATACAACATTGCGCAAAAACCGTACAGATACTGCCCCAATACCAATAATGGTATCCTCGGATAGTGTTTCAGAATTTGGACGCACGTTACCTAACACCTGTAGCGCTGTGTAATAATTTCCATGCAGTACTACACAAACACGTCGCGACGCCAGATCAAAGTCGCGATTCAGCCTGATCGATTTTGGAGACCAGTCTTCGTCAAGGTTCGTGTGGTAAAGTGTATAGTGGGCATAACCGAGATAGTTGAGAGTACCTCGCACACCTACTTCTTCGGCCATTTCACGTCGTGCAGAGTCACGCGAGTTTCGATCACCAGATTTCCGACTACCTGTCACACAGAGCTGCATCACACCTGTCGAGTAAATCGGGCCAATAATGAATGTTTTGTCATCAAGCGACTCGATAAACTCTCGTGCATTCTGTGGAAGAATACGTGAAAAGTACCGTTGGTTCCGCTTGTTGTATTGATAGATGAGATTTTTCCCAGAATCAGAATAAATTCGTGTGAGTATCATTTGTCTTATATGAGGTCTTTCTTCACAAAAATTGTCTGTTAAGACTCAATTTTACAACAGAAATCTCTGACTAATTGAATATAGCAAGGATTCGCACATAATTCAAACAATGGGTTGCTGTGAATCAAGACAAACAAAAACTGATGATTCCCCAATTCTCCCTGGAAAAGACCGAGAATGTCGAGAAGCCTGTCTCTCCCTTTTTCTCGTTTGCTGTGCAAAACCTCGAAACCCCCTTGAGCAAAAACAGATCGTTCAAACCGAACAAATCGAACATACTGTGGTAAACTCTGAGGAAACTGTCCAATGGCCACCTGGATGGAAGCCAAGACCAATTTCGAAAGAAAAATGCTTCATCCATGCGTGAAGGACTTTGCCTAGTGTATTCAAGTCAATTTCGAAATTTAAACTAATTGATTTTTGAGGGAATTCCACCTCAAAAACAACAAATTATCATGTCTCGCAAAATTACCATTCCTGCCGAATACGAAGCTGAGGTGCTGAAGATGATCGCTGAAATGCAGATCAAAGACGGTAAACCTGCTCGGAAAATTGCAGTGCAAAAATCCGACAATACAGGTGAGGTGAAAAAGGTACTGGGACACGACGTGAGTCGTCAGGGAAATTTCAGTTTTCGTTTGCGATTTGCAGATGGCACATCAGAATGGGTGAATGACGAAGACACCAACTGTGAGTGGCTTATTTCAGAGTACTTACACAGTAAAGGCATCTTGACCACATATGTCTACTGTCGTGTTTCATCGAAGAACCAAGTCGGTGAAGATCATGTGTCTTTGCCTGCACAAGAGTCAGAGTTAGTTGAGCGGGCACAACAAATCACACCACACAACCGCGTCAAAGTTGTACGAGTGGTTGGCTCTGCGTACAAGCAAGTGCCACAAGAGTTCCTCAAAATCGCAGAGGCAGCAAAAAATGGTGACGTGGTGTTGTGCTATCGTGTGGATCGTCTCTCACGCAACATTGTACGCTTCCTCTCACTGCTCGAGGACATGGACGATGAGGGTGTGCGCATCTTTTCTCACGAAGACAACATATGGTATGCTGAGAATAAGTTGGACATGATTGAGTTGATCTTACAGGCACAAAAGGAGGCTGTAATGATTGGCAAGCGCGTGTCAATGAGTGTGCGGAAGCGCAAAGAACGAGGTGACGAAACTTTGGGACAAGCACCTTTTGGACAGTGCCTGGTGAAAGAGAACGATGGGCGCATTGTTCTGCGAAAGTGTGAGGCAGAGATTGAGTTGATTCGAGAGGTCAAGAGTTTGTGTCATATGACATATGAAGAGGTAGCAGAGTATCTCAACAGTCAGGGCAAGCTGAAGAGGGGGCGTGCATGGTCAGCGCGAATGATTGCAAAGGTAACTAGCATGCGTATGTAATTATGAGGTAAGTATCAGGTAAGTCATTTGACAGCGAAAGCTGTTAAATTAACACTTCTTCATGAGTTCACAAACCCGTGTCGGATTTATCAGAGGCCATGTGTCGTTCCATGTCTTGTCAAAATTTGCAATACACCGATCCACAATTCCGGGGATCATATTACACAACCTATCAAACAACATTCTAAACTTGGCCTTTGTAGCATCTCGTTTCATAAAGTGTTCTGCGAGAATAACCTCAGTTTTACATTTCTCACAATCATCATTGGACGTCCCAAACATATTCCCAACTCTTTCCGATTGCCACCCAAAGCACATGATAATTACTGTGAGAGTAATAAACAGTAATAGCGTAATTTTCATTTCTATTGGAAATTCTCTGTTAAATCAAAAATCTAATTGATTTTTTCAGAATTTGAACTGACAGGGCATCAAAATGAATATGCTTGGATCTTCCCCCGTTACTATTGAGCTTGTGCGCAAGCAACTGGAATTTATCAAGGAAATGGGCGACTCAATTGAGACCTTTCCTTTCACAGGTAATACAGAAGTTGACACAGTGCTGACTGAACGTGCGAAGAATGACGAGTCAATTTTCTTTACTCAATCAGACAGTGCCGATTTTTACGCTGATATCTTTGCATGGATGAAAGATGAAGTCAATGAGGTCAAGACAGTCGAAATTGTTGTCCCCGATAAATATGTTGGTCTTGTAGAGCAAATGATCCAACAAAAAAATAAGCAACCCGATGCAACTGTTGACATCGTTGTACCTGAAAAGTTCATTCGCAAAGTCGAAGATTTCGTCGAGCGTCTTTCACACCAATCTGACACAGTATCATCAACTTCCTCGACTGGTGAGAAACAGCAAGTGTCTGAAGATGCTGAAGTCCTGTATGAGGAAGATATTGAGGAAGATATTGAGGAAAATATTGAGGAAGACAGCCGAGAGAAAATTGAACAACAAACTGAAGATCATATCTGTGTAGAACAACAGCAAGAACAGTTGGAACGGAATGTTGAAGAGACTACTGCGCGAGCAGCAGGTACAGTTCTCGGGTTTGTGCCAAACACCAACGGACTGGCAGAACAACAAGTGAAGATGGCAAAAACTGTGATGAAAAAGACCTGCAAGTCCCAAAAACTCGATCAAATCATCGGACGCATCCAGGGCACCTATTTCCCATTCACTCCTAATGACACTGCAAACAAGCTGCTCAGTTTTATGGCACAGCACCACAGCAAACAACTGCTCAAACTGTACTCATGCCCACGGGACCAACTGCTCAAACACCTCTATAAACCTCAGGAGGGTCGGTTGAAAATTAACGGACTATTTGTACACTTTTTGAATAGTCCTCGGCATCGATTGGTGTCTGGTGAGGTTGATTTGGAGGGTTTGGGGCATTGGGAGCTGGTATTTTACACGCTTACAACCAGGGGGTGGAAAAAGCTACTAGCTCAGAAATAAACGGATGAAGAAAGTGATGAACATCTACATTCATGGCTTAGACAAGAAATCAGAAGTTTTGTGGATTCCTGAGGATTGTTCTGTGGTAAGACTTCATAACTTACGAAGTGATGTTCCAGTCGAAAGTATGTGCTTGAGTTTTTTTGGACGTGTCATGTACAATAATACAGATGTTCGTGACTACGGTATGACTGCCTGCGGTTGTGTGGAGTGGTGTGAAAAATAATTGATTATTCATTGGAAACTCCAATGAATCATAATGAACCCCCTCAATATTGCCGCGACTCATCAGGCCTTTCGCCAGCTAACCTCCGAAAAAGATGCATATATACTCAAAAATCTCCTAAAACCATACCTAGAACCTTTTTACAACTCCTACAATTTTTTGTGGGTCCAGCGTAAAGCCTATCTACAAGGCGATTTTTACACCTTTCAATCTGCAAATCCTGGTTATATTACCCCATCAACATCTCTTCTCTTCATCGATGCAATCCTCCGTGGAAATGTCATTTTTGCCCTTGAAATCGTCGAACGTAAATTCTCCAGATTCGGCTTGTGTGTGCAATGCCTTGCAGCATACCTCGCCACACTTCGAAACCACCCAATGCTCGTGAGGCAAATGCTAAAAAATTGCCAAAATCAACAACAGGGTCTCGTCAACTATATCTTGCTGGCCTCACGCACTCAACCAGCACATGCCAATGCATACAGTGAAATGACCAAATCATGTGCCGAAATATCATTCGACAAAGGATTTGTCATGTACTTCATGGCTGGTATGTATTACGATGATTCTGCTGTGGAATATCTCTATGAACGCGAGGTGTTTGAGATGGCAAAAGTTGACATGATGGTATGTGGGGCACTTGTTGCCAAACGCTACAACATTGCTCGTAAAATCCTGCTATCACAACTGGACGTTTGTAAATTTTGGCATAAACGCGCCTTCTATGTCTATGCACACTTTGCCACCCCACAATTTATCAAGTGGATGTGGCAGCAAATTGCCTCTGAACTTCCGACCAAATACTATTATACTTGGCCAATGAGCTATGTAGTAATTGGTCGTCGAGACTTGGCCGAACTTATTGCTCAGTTCAGACAAACCCCAGAAATTGTAGAATCAAGTGAGAAATACCCTGATATCTACGGAGCCCTATTCTCTGTTGGACAATCAACATACAATCCCGTCAGCTATCACCTCCTTACTATCAACATCGCATACGGTATCATCAATCCCCGTGACCCTTACATAGCAGAATATATCTCTGGTTGGGAACCTTCTGGAAATGAACTGGAAAAACTGCAAATTGCTGGTTTAGACATTGATTTCTGTCTATTTGAAACTCCAATGCATTGTACCGAAGAAAACGTGCACTTCTGTCTCCGACGTAGCCGTACAAAAACTTTAGGTAAAATATTCGCTAAACAATCACGAATCAAACCGGAACTTGTTCTGCACATTCACGAATGGTCTGACGAAGAATACGTTTTACTCCTACAATCATTCGCAGATTCGCGTGAAAAACTCTGTAAAATTCTTCAACAATTTCTCGGATCCTGCCAAGACACAAAGAAACTACAACAGGTACTAGACATCTCTGCTAAGATAATCGAGCACTTGCCAAATTGATATTTTTAACGAAAAATATCAGGAAAAACATCCTATCAATGTCGCCGAAACCTCAACGATCACATATCTGCTTTTCGACCTTTACTGGTCAAGAATGCCCCCACGGCTGGCGCTGCTGGTTCGCCCACTCACATCACGACCTTGAACCCGAAGTGTGTACAGCGGAGCATTGCAGTACAGAAAATTGTATTTGCTTCCACCCCCAACACGAAACTATCGAAAGTTACTTTGACCGTCTCCTCGCCCATGATAAAGAACGCTGGGAAAACCGTGGACGTGCCAAAAAAGATGAAGCAACCCTCCTTCTCGATTTTCACGCACAACAACGCAGAATCAAAGGTAAGTCTGCAGGAATTATTCTCATTGACGCTGAAAACCGTGTGTTAATGATTAAAGGTACCCGCTGTGGTAAGTGGTCCTTCCCAAAAGGAGGGCAGGAAGAGGGTGAGACACTCTTTGAATGCGCCTGTCGAGAACTATACGAAGAAAGTGGAGTAGAACTTGACAGTATTACCGATAGATTCCTTTGCTCTTACACACGCACCCTCGAGTTTCGCTCGGGAGATGTCACAGATTACACCTATTTCATTTTCCTCACCACCCGCCAAAATATTAAAACACGCATCCTGGACTTCAATGAAGTTTCCAGAATTGACTGGGTAAACATCGATAAAATCTCCGAGCTTGAAAGACCCAACTGGTCAGTAGATATTTTTTCCCAATCAGTTGACACTGTTAAGTTTTTACTCTGGATGGCCACTCTATCAAGTCTTACAGATGAAGTGAATTAGCCGTCTAAAGTTATGATATTACATAGAAATGGGAAACGGAGCAAGTGATGCTGGAGGTAACTGGGATGGAGCAAATCCCGAATCTTATCCCTCAAGTGAATGTCATGAGGGGCATGGCGGAAGCCATTGTTCGACAGCTGATATTATGGCTGGAACAAATGCAATGAATAATATCGATGATGCAACCGATGGTGGTGCAGGGGCTTGTATCACAAGTGGTGGTGATGCACCCTATCACGCAGCAGCTGAAAATATTGTTGGGGATTGCCCCGACCCATCAGCACACGGTGCAAATAACGACTCATAAATCTTAGGTTACCTAAGATTTCCAAACAATTACCTTTTCAACGACTTTCGCCGAGTTTTTGCACGTTTTTTCCCACAACCTTTCTTGCGATAACGATTTCTGCGCGAATGTCGAATCGCTGTTTCCACTATTTCATCACGTACCGCCCCAAGCACACTCTCACGCATCGCCAAACTACCACGTAGTAAATCTGCAACTTGCTGCATAGTTGGACGTTTTTGCCACAGTACTTGTAACATACCAGACAGCACATAGTCGAGTAAATCCGAGCCTGTATCGACCGTATGCACAACCTCCATCTGATTTTCTGCCAGCCCACCCGCAGTCGAAACAACCCTATACGGTGCAGGCATTCGCCCATACCAAATATAATAGAATGAAATACCCAACCCCCACACATCCATAGCCTTGAGAATATCTGGGTTACGGAACGATGTGAACCTATCTAGGATTGCTTGTGAACGGAAATCCATATAATATGGACTACCCAAGGGTAATGTACACACCTCCGTATCATAATCACTCAAATCACATGCGAACCCAAAGTCAATCACATATACCCGATTCTGACCACCAACCATATTATAAATCATGTTATCTGGTTTGATATCGCGATGTGCATACCCACGTGCATGTACATCCGCCAAGACCTGAGCAGCACTTGCAAGTACATCATACTTTTCTGTTAATGTCAAACCAGCACGTTTCAAGTACTCTCCCACCGTAGGTCCCTCAATATATTCCATCAAAAGGTAGAGATGAGTGCTATCGGCGTACTGATTGTAAAAATATACCACTCCAGGAGTGCCACGCAGTGTTACAAGAGCCTCAATCTCCGCACGAGTAAACGTTTGTGCTCTTTCAGACATTCCCTCGAGCTTAATAACTTTAACAACATACGGATCCCCGTTGATATCCTCAACAAGTTTGACGCTTCCCCACGCTCCAGAACCAATATGTCGGACTTCTGTCACAACAAAATCGTCAAATGCGTAAATTCTTTTTCCGGGTGTCGAACTTGGTGCCGATGGTAGTTGGGCAGCTCTCCCAGATGACCATTTCCCACTTTCCATTTATAATGAGAGAAAAACAACAAATGTGCGTTGTCTGCAATTTGCTATCAACAGGTCAAGAATGTCCCAGTTGTCATACCAGAACCGACTCGCAACGTTCCATTCACCTACAAAAAATTTCCCACACAATCGCGAATATCGCACCAAAACCCAAACTACACAAACTAAAACACATCAAATACCATTCAAATGACCAAGATTGCCCATTGACCATACTCACAACTCTTTCACTCTTCGGAAGCGCCCTGTACATGTACATAAAATTCTTTCGCAAATAAGGCCAACCTTAAAAAATCTTCCCACATGCCAAACATGTGGGAAACATTAAACTTCCGTGTAATTACCATACCCTCATCAGATATTGCACGTATCACTGCCGAGTTTACCCGCGCAGGTATCACAAACTACCAAATACGTGAATTCCAACCCGCCGCTAAAACCACCAACGACGGTACAAATACCTCCTTCCTTGGCATTATGGCCCATAACAACTATGATAGTACCGCAGAAAATCTCAAAGAAAATCACATGAAACTGATCGAGGAAGCCTATGTCAACGGTCTTCCCTGGGTCGCTATAGCCGAAGATGACGTAGAATTCGCAACTATCAGCCCTGAAAAGGAGAAACGTATTTCTGAGTGGATGACCGAAGGTGAGTGGGACATGCTCTATTTTGGACATTGCCCATGGCCCTGGATTTTTTCTCTACCAAGTAGTCGAGATATTGTGCGTACCTTCTCCCCACTCACCACACATTGCTATGTCATTTCACGATCAGGCATGGAAATTGCCTTGCAGCATCGTGGGGAACGCAAACATATCGACAAGCTTTTTGCCACAATGCCTGGGAAAAAATACGCTTGTTACCCTGATATTGCCACTCAACCTGCACCAGCATTATACAAAAAAGCACACGTCCCTCTCAAATTTTCTACCTGTTGTTTTGTACTCCAAACACTAGCCTATATCATGCCCTTGCTACTCTGCGTGGTGTGTACACTGATCGTGCTGTGGGGTGTGCGGAAAATGCGCAAATCAGCTGAAGTCTAAGTGCTGATCTGAATATTGCGGTACGACAAGCCTAAACTCCCCATATCCAGGTATTTGGCAAAACATATCGGGAATTGCGTGATGACCACACACCACACCATAGCAAAATCCCCCAACAAAAGCGAGTAACGCGGCTGTTGGTATGTAGACTAGGAAAATATCTCCAAGATTTCTAGACATTTGCCTAGAAATTTAATTGTTAAAGTTGCGAGTACATCTCAACATCCTTCATCCTCCCCGGCTCACTGCTAAAACAACAGCAAAAACACCCAAGAACTGTAGCATAAAATCCGACACAAATACCGATGGCTGTTAGTAGCATATTACAATGTTGTCACTTTCTTCAACACCCAAAAGTCAGACGCGAGTTGTGGATTCGTGACATACTCGATGGGTAAACTACCATACCCTACACAGTATTTGGATTCTGGAGCCCAATCCCCCCACGAATTTCTGAAAATTACTCGCTGTCGATCCTCATCAATACCCACCATCACAATAGCATGACCACCCAAGAGGGCCTCACCGGGTTGTGGCATAGGCACATCGCCAGTCTTCTTTACTTCATCACTCTCAATCGACTCATACACACGGAATCCAAACACGATCGGGAAACCTGCTTGCAATGCCTCGCGAAAACCTTGTAGTGTTTGATCAACTCTGTAATATTCCAGAACAGTATCCCGCTTAGCCTCATCATAACAACTCTCTGGAGGCTTCTCAGTAAACTTGCTAATGTCGTATGGCCAATCTTTCTCGTCACAATAACCCTGTGTATTCAGGCTCTTCACACCATCACGAATGGCTGCCCCAGCATCCTCATTGACCGTACCCTCCATAGCCCTCTCGTTGTAGTACACAAAAAGTCGACTAGGAGTGGATTGGTCTTCACAGCCCTGTAGGAGCTCGTCAAACTGTAATGCACCAGCTAGGGCATTTGCTGTACAACTGCCCAAGTCACCTTGGTCGTAGACTGGAATCTTGCGTATCTCATCAAACACGCTAATACCTGCGTCGTTGATACGGGGAAAACCGGAAAACAACCTGTCACGTGAGTCGTAGACATCGGGCTTCCAGTTGTACTTGTTGTAATTTGGAGTAGTACTCGAAACGTAGCTTCCCATTTAGTGATAGGGAAGATTTTTAATACGCAGCTATAAATCGAAGTGGTACCCCAGAATATTACACGGCGTACCTTTGATAATTCCGAAAATAACCTGCAAAACCCGATAGCAGGTAAATCGCACATCAACCTTGTGACATTGATCCGTGGGTGAGAACAATCTGTAAGAACAATTACCCAGCAAGGCAATCGGAGAGTTAATTTGGAAGGTTACACCAGGGTAATCGCTTGTGGTTCGAGTATGATACAACACTCTCAGAGAGTGAAAAATTTATCTGCGATACAAAACTTTCAGAAATACAAATTTCACTTTTCCTAGTAACGTCTTCCATGCTCAATAGATTAAAGTGCAATTATTTTCTCAATAAATGAGTGCAGGAGGACTAAGTTATTCAGGACTACGAACCTACGGGAAAGTTGGCCTTCCAAGTGTAGAAGGTGGCTTTGGAACTCTCAATATTCTCAAAGACCCACCCAAATCACTCTGGACACGCCGTATCGATAAAGTAGGTCAAACCTCTGATATCACCGAAACAATAGATGCCTCTGGTAACCGTGCATGCGAAATGATTACCGCATTCCCCAGAGGTGTCAATCCAATGGTTGCAGTTGACTATAGCAACTATGGTAGAAATGGTGGCCAACAGCCATGCAACCCCAACTCTATCCATCAATCCCAAGCCTATCTTCCATATCGTGTGGCACGTGATGGAGCGTTCTACCCACCAATCATCGATCCACGCCAATTAATGCCCCTTTCTCGTCAGCCACGTGCATTCACCAGTACAGTTACTAATCCATGTGTTGTGGATTTTTGCAAGGGACGCGTACAATGTCCCTCTGCAACTAAACTGCGCCAAATCACCCAACCCGTACACTTTTGTGTCACTCCCAATAAGGTGATGGTGCGTGAAACACCCGCACAAGAAACCTATGAGGTGAAGAATGTAATCCAAAATCCCGTGCAAGTTTCTGCCAACTCTGGGGTACGTACCTTGGACATTACCCAAGCCACTCCTGGACAAGTAGCTGGACGTATTCGCGAAGACTACACACAAATTCCCGCCCATACCAATTTGGGATCGGGAGGGACTGTGTCATATTTTCAGAATAGTGACATGAACACTGAGCGTTATTTACAAGAGCCCAATACAGCATCCGCAAATGCCGGAATCTACATGCAAAGGGAATCCGCACAAAGCAATGTATCCCCTAAGCTGCAAAATCCAGTACATGCTACTGCATTCGCCAATCCTACCAGTGACATGCAAGTGACCCCACTAGAAAACATGATGGATGTACAGATTCGCACTAAGGACCCGTTGCATACCTCACACTCTGCTGGAGCGCGCGGAACAGAGCGGATGAACTACATACACGAAGATCTGGAACTACAGAGGAACATGCCAGTTGGTGAGATTCGTACCAATCACGCTATGAACATTCACCATGAGCCAACTACCCGCTATCAACAGGAATTGGAACGTAAAATGCCCGTTCATGGCGTGCATGCCAGTCGCGGATTCGCACACCAAACTGAAGATAATCGTGATATTCGTTTACGAAATCGCCTTGATGTTGGAGGATTCCATGCACAGGGTGCGGTGCCCCAAGCGGATTACTATGGTGGATATGCCCCAAATATTGAATCGACACGCAATCAGGTTGGTCGACGCGCTGCTAGTATGCACTTGGAACGGTACGCAAACCCACAATAGGTGGGTTTGCGCGGACTATTTTCCGTTAAAAAAATATGCACACAATAAATGAAGAAGACCCAATGTGCCAACGGGTGTTGCACACTGGAGGTCAAACCCTACACTCCGTCACCTGAGGAAAAACATACCTCCTCGGTGAAGCGGAAAAAATCTGGGATCTTCGTATACAACCCAACAAGGAATAGCATCTTAATTGTACAATCACGTGGAAATTTATGGGGAAACCCGAAAGGAACACTCCAACCTGGAGAAACTGATATCGGATGTGCTTTGAGGGAGGTATGCGAGGAAACGGGAATTAATATTGCGGTTAATCGCCTCCAACGTGCCACACGCATCAAAAACGATGCAATCTACTTTTACACCGAAGTTGATCAAGACCTCGCCGTCTCTGTCCAACACACCAATAGCGATGCAGACAATGACGCCAACGGTGTTGGCTGGATCAACATTGACTGCCTACGAAAAATGGTCGAAGATAGCCAACTAAACATCACCAGTCACCTGAAGACTACCCTAGAAAGATTTAACGG
>Ga0180430_10002664_pt1 | contig 15949 bp, 12 predicted proteins | sample SS_ome_9_FD_132999 | JGI IMG/M metagenome (GOLD analysis project Ga0180430, IMG submission 132999) | Hypersaline lake sediment archaeal communities from the Salton Sea, California, USA - SS_1_S_2 metaG | ecosystem: Environmental > Aquatic > Non-marine Saline and Alkaline > Hypersaline >... | reverse complement strand
CTTTTTACCGGAATCAAGGTAATTGATTTGCTGGAGCCCTATGCCAAGGGTGGAAAAATCGGTCTCTTTGGTGGTGCCGGCGTGGGCAAGACGGTTATCATCATGGAGCTGATCAACAATATTGCCAAGAAATACGAGGGAATCTCCGTATTTGCCGGTGTGGGTGAAAGAACCAGGGAAGGAAACGACCTGCTTCGTGAGATGATCGAATCCGGAGTAATCAAATACGGGAAAGAATTTGAAAAGAGCATGGAAGAAGGTTCCTGGGACCTGGATAAAATTGACCACGAAGAGTTGGAGAAATCTCAGGCCACCCTGGTATTCGGACAGATGAACGAGCCTCCCGGAGCGCGCGCCACAGTAGCCCTTTCGGGTCTGACCGTAGCAGAGACTTTCCGTGATGGAGATGAGGACAGCGGAGGGAAAGACATCCTTTTCTTCGTGGATAATATTTTCAGGTTTACCCAGGCCGGGTCCGAAGTATCGGCGCTGCTTGGCCGTATGCCTTCGGCAGTAGGTTACCAGCCCACACTGGCCACAGAAATGGGCTTCATGCAGGAGCGTATTACTTCTACCAAGAGGGGTTCTATCACTTCCATCCAGGCCATTTACGTGCCTGCCGATGACCTTACCGACCCGGCTCCCGCTACCACCTTTGCCCACCTGGATGCCCAAACCGTTTTGAGTAGGAAAATTGCCTCACTGGGGATTTACCCGGCTGTGGATCCTCTGGATTCCACCTCCAGGATTCTGAAAGCTGAAGTGGTAGGCGATGAGCACTACAACACAGCTCAGCGGGTAAAGATGCTGCTCCAGCGTTACAACGAACTGCAGGATATTATTGCCATTCTGGGTATGGACGAATTGTCAGAAGAAGACAAGCAGGTGGTTCACAGAGCCAGGCGTGTGGCCAGGTTCCTTTCCCAGCCCTTCCATGTGGCCGAGCAGTTTACAGGAACTCCCGGTGTCTTCGTAAATATTGAGGATTCCATCAAAGGTTTCAATATGATCATGGATGGAGAAGTGGATGAGTATCCCGAAGCAGCCTTCAACCTGGTGGGAACCATTGAAGAAGCCATTGAGAAAGGTAAGCTTATGCTTGCCGAAACCAAAGCTTAGCAGGTATGTTGCTTGAGATTATTGCACCGGATCAAAATTTGTACTCGGGAGAGGTAGACCTGGTTCAGGTCCCGGGTTCCAAAGGATCGTTTCAGATCCTCAGGAATCACGCTCCCATCATCTCTACCCTTGAACAAGGTCAGATTAGAATTGTTGATCAAAAGGGAGCTACCACATTGTTTGAAGTGGATGGAGGAGTCATAGAAGCGAAAAACAATAAAATCATAGTCCTTGCGGAAACAGCTAAGGTATAATGGTGTAAGCTTTGCAACTCGAAGAGTTGTAATAGTCTTATGTGCCATATTTCTTTCCATAGTATTTGCCTCCTCCAATGTGATCAGGGTCAGGACGGTAAGCTTTATGGCAGCAGACAGCCTGGAAATCACAGCCGATGAGTATATCATAGCACCTGATAATCCCTACATCCTGCTTTTTCATGAACAGGGTTCCAGCCGCGGAGAGTTTCACACCATTGCCCGAAGGTTATGTAAACTGGATTATAATTGTCTGGCAGTAGATCTGCGTAACGGCGGTAACAATTCCCGGGTTTCCAATGAAACAGCCAGACGTTGCCGCAGTAGCAGATGCCCCACAGGCATCAATGAGCTGGGGATTGATGTGGAAGCAGCTATCTCTTACGTTCGGAGTAAATCTGATCTCCCGGTGGTATTATTCGGCAGCGGAGCCAATGGATCCTTAAGCCTTAAGCATGCAAAGGAAAATGATCATGTTCGCGCTGTGGTAGCCCTGAGTCCGGGTGAATATTTTCTTCCCGGTGTGAAAATCCAGGAGGCAGTTAAGGACTTAAAAAAGCCGGTTTTTGTTAGCGGCAGCAAAACTGAAATTCCTTATTTTTCAGAACTTTCCTCGGGCATTGAAGAAGATTATCTCTCCCTCTTCGAACCCAAACAGGGCGATGGACAAAGAGGTACCGAATCGCTTTCAGAAAATTACGATGACAACACCGAATACTGGGTTGCCCTGATCCTTTTCTTCAGAGACCTCATCTAAATGGTTAAGTTCCTGGTTGTTCGTTTTTCTTCCATCGGGGATATAGTCCTGACTACCCCTGTGATTCGACACCTGAAGAAGCAGGTGGAGGATGCCGAGATACATTACCTGACTAAAAAGGCCTATGCTCCGTTGCTGAAGGCCAACCCTTATATCGATCATATTCATTCCTTTGATGGGAATATCCGCTCCTGTATCGAGAAACTCAAAGAGGAAAAGATCGATTACATCATTGACCTGCATCACAACGCAAGATCTGCCAGGATTAAATTTGGACTGAAGCGCATGGATTTCACGGTCCATAAACTCAACTGGCTCAAGTGGCTTTACGTTAGTTTTAAGATCGACCGCTTACCGGACAAGCATATCGTAGATCGATACCTGGAAACCATCGATGCTTTTATATCAGAGCGTGATGCGCAGGGACTGGATCATTTCATTCCGGAAGAAGAAGAACTTAAGCCAAATACCCTGCCTAAAGAATACCAGAAAGGTTTTATTGGATTATCCATCGGGGCACAACACAGCACAAAGATGCTTCCGGTGGAATTGCTGATTCAGCTATGCAGTTACCTGAATCATCCGGTAATTATCCTTGGAGGTCCGGGAGACCAGGCCACGGGAGAAGCAATAGTGGCAGCTTTGCCTGATAAATATATTTTGAACGCCTGCGGACACTATTCCATTCATCAGTCAGCCTCACTGGTGAGGATGTCGGAAGTGTTAATCACCCACGATACCGGCCTGATGCACATCGGAGCTGCGTTTAAAAAGAAAATCATATCTGTATGGGGAAACACAGTCCCCCGGTTTGGAATGTTTCCCTACCGTTCGGATAGCGGATCGGTCCAATTTGAGGTAAAGGAGCTCTCCTGTCGCCCCTGTTCAAAGATCGGACATAAAAATTGTCCCAAAAAACACTTCAGGTGCATGATGGATCAGGACCTTAAAGGAATGGCAGAAGTAGCACACAAACTATTCTCCGGGAATTGATCACTGGGCAATAAAGGAATAGGTGATCACTGCCGTATGTCTGGCAGGGGCACTCAACTCAATCCTGAATTGTGAAGAACGGGCTGCAGCCATGGCAGCATCAGCAAAACAAACCCGGTCCGATCCCTCAATGGGTTCCAGCACCTGTGCTTCACGCACACTTCCATCTGGAGCCACCACAACCTGCACCTTCACCAGTCCGGATCCCTGACAACGATAGACCGGGATGCTCAATTTCACCTTTCCCCGGCTCAAAGGCTCCTCAAGAAATTCATAGGTGATGGTAGTGGGTCCAGTGTATTCCCCCTGATCGTCCTCCTCCGAGCTGGCTTCCGGCGGAACATAATCGGCCGATGCCAGAATGGCCTGCAGCTCTTCCAGTTTGTCCCTGTCTTCCTGGTCTCGTGCTTCTTCTAACTGTTCAAGTAAGTCTTTCACATACTCGTCGGTGGAAATGTCCTCACTGAACTGGTTTTCTGCATTCCGGTTGACCGCCCTGTTGCTGGCTAACTCCCGTTGCTGCATCACTTGCTCCAGCCAATCGTCCGGCAAATCTTCCATCTCAGCCATTTCTTCCATGAGGCTTTCCAGGGTTTTTTCCTCAAACTCCAATTCGATTCCCAGTTCCTGGTCATTTTTCAAGCCCTCAACTTTTATAAATACCAGTACAATCAGGACCACCAGGTGGAGGATCAGGGTGTAGAGTATGGCCCTGTGATTCTCTTTGAAGAATCGCCTGATCCCCGATTTGCCGTATGAGAAAAACTCTTCCACGCCTTACAAAATTACGATGTTCGTTTAAATCCCCATTATCTAACGCAGATTTCCTATGTTTATCGTTGCAAAAGGTAAGAAACCCATGAGAAAGCTTCTCCTCCTATTTTGCCTGCTATTCTTCTTGCAAGGCTGTTCCTCATTGACCAAACTAAGTGCCTTTACCCAGTGTGAGTTCAGACTCTACGGGCTATCCGAACCCTTGTTGTGCGGAATTGATCTCAGTCATAAACGTTCCTGGAGGGACTTCAGCTTAAGTGAAGGTCAGCGCATTGCCCTTTATCTTCTTGGCTCTCACCTTCCCTTCGATGTGACAGCCATTGTGGAGGTCAGGAATCCAGGAAGCACAACTGCTGCAGTAAATGCCATACAGTGGAAGCTAAAGGTGGATAAAACGCGTCTGGCCATGGGCAGTGTGAACGAGCCTGTGGAAGTGGCTCCTTCGGGCGGACGGGTACTGGTAGAGGTACCGGTCCACGCCGATCTGATAGATCTTCTGGAAGGGGACAATCCTCAGACCATGATGAATTTCGTATTAAACATGTTAAACTCGGGACAGCAGAGCAGTGAGCTCAGCCTTCAGCTCAAGCCCAGTATAGCAGTCGGATCCAGGTCGGTCAGGTACCCGGGTTATTTTACCATTTCAAGGGAGTTCAGCTCGGGATATTAGTTTATATCCAGGGTGAAGAGAGCCTCGAAGGAGAATCCCTCACTGGCAGGTTCATAAATGATCCGTCCTCCCAGTGAAAGCGGAAAACTTATCCTCAATACATTCACATCTGCCGACAGGTCGAGGCCCAGGGTTTGATAGCTCTTGTTTTCGTAGTGAGGATTTGGCTCATAAACCAGCACATTGGACCCAGTCATATAATCGGTCCAGATCCCTCCCCGGATCCTCTTAAGATACAGCAGAGAGCCAAGCTCAAAATCCGGATAGGCAATGGGGAATACCCAGTCGGCGCTATAGCTGGTTAAGACCTCTCCGAATACCCCATGTATCCCCCTGGGGGGTGAAATCAGGTTGATAAAGGCCGGACGCGACATATCCAGTGGATACTGTTTTTGGTGATATATAGAAAGTTTCAGGCTTTGATGCTTGAGTGGGCCTGGCAAATAAGCCGTTATACCTCCATTGGCCACCGCTCCGAATACCTGGTTTTTAAAAGGCGCATGATAATAACCTCCACTGAAAGAAAAACCTACCCGGGGAAGGATATCTTTCACGCCCTTTCTCAGGTAGGAAGTGCCATAGAGGGAGTAGTACAGATAATGTGCCCCAGTGCGATAAGCACCCTGGCTCTCATCGTATTGCACGTCTTTCCGGTATGAATAGTCGATTCGTGGCTGGATGAGTGAAAGGTACTTGCCTGTATTTAGCCTGATGGGCACATAGCTCTGGGCGGTGAATCCCATACCGGTAGGCAGATTTAATACAGAATCTCCCTCTGCGTAGAGTAGCACACGGGGTTTACCACCGTAGTCGAAATACATGTTCAATACCGGGTAGCGGCCCTTTAGTTTAATCCCTGAGTGGAACATGTGATAGCCATCCCGGTATTCATAGCCCACCTGGCTAACTGCGGTGCTCAGCCGGTTTTGAGAGATAAGGGAGAAGCCCGGGCTCACAGGCAAGAGTTCCGGATCCAGTTCCAGCTCGGGATTGAGATAATCAAAGTACAAAGGGAGCCAGGAGTGTACATTAAAGAGATGAAGCATTTTACGGTATCTCTTTGTACTAAGCTCCAGGCTATCGTTATTCTGCGGTAGATCGATCAGCTGCTGTTCGCCTGGACTTGGTTCATAATCCAACTGTTCACTGTGGTCTCTGGCTTCGCTGAGGGGAGTCCACAGTCCCTGGTCCAGTTCCATGGAAGCCACGCTGTAGCCCGAGGAACTGTAGTTGGAGTAGAACAAAGTACTCTCATCCTCAGAGATCTGGGGATGAAAGGCTCCGAAACTGGCCGAGGTAAGCTGGTATACCCCCTTACCTTCAGTATCGTAACAATAAATGTTGTCGATCCCGGAGAAGGTAGCGCTGAAATAGATCCTCTTACCCCTGACCACCGGGGTGGATATATCATCGTTCCCGGCATCAAAGAGCCTCTTCCATTGTTTATTCGACAGAGAATAGCTATACAGGGATTTCCCAGCTTCAGTGGATACCAGTAAAACCAGAGCCGAATCGCTGTCCATCCAGCTGGGCTGTTGCAGGAAACGATTACCCGGGGATTTAATCTTTCTCTCCAGGGATCCGTCCTTTTGCAGAATAACCAGGTTGAAGTGATGGTCGGCAGTCTGTTCAATGGCTGCAACACGTTGTCCATCTCTTGAAAGAGCCGGGGAATAATAGCGTGTTTTCTTTCCCATATTCACCACCTCACCGGTGCCAAGATCCAGCCGCCTGATAACAGAATAGTTCCGGTTACTCCAGCGCACATCGGGGACGAACTCATCCCATACCACATAGTTACCCGAATAGCTAATCCTGCCCGAATTTAGGAATCCCGGCCGGAAGATGCGTTTTTCCTGTCCCTTGTCCCCCAGGTATACAAACTCAGGTATCTGGTCTATGCCTTCCTTAAGCGTCAACATCATGCTGGGGCTAACCTGGTGGGGAAAAGTATAGCTGGTGTAGTGGGAATTCCGCTGACTGTTCCAGTCAGAATAAGGCGTATGCTTGCGGGCCTCTGCCATCTTTTGCCAGTGACCGGCATAGCCGGAAAGGGCTTCCTGATAAAATTGCTTTTTGGACTTCAGTCCGTATTTTTTCATGCTGAAGTAGGTGGGGTTCAGCAAAAAGGGCTTTCGGGCAGCATACTGCTGAAAATCGATCCAGAACTGATCCCCGTAGTTACGTCTTCCATGCCGGACCATCAGGTAGCCCAGCTGATAATGGTTGGGAATGTGATGCCTGTAAGAGCCCATGGTTGCCTTGGAGAAAGACCAGGTCTTACCGGCATCCAGAATCTGGGCCTTTAGTTCCATTTCAAAGAATGGTTGCCTTCCCCTGCCAGTGGCAGAAAGGCGTGTTTCCGAATCGACCGCATCCCCCTCCAGATACCAGTAAGGCAGAAAAATCGCCATGGCACCCACCACCTGTTCTCCCCCAAGAACAGATAGGCCCCGGGTGAAACCCTGATTTAGTTTGTCGATTTGTACAGCATGCCTTCCTTCGTGCAGGGCAAGCTGGGTAAGCCAGTCCTGGTAGTAACCGTTAGGATCCGGATTGGTGAAGATCTCCAGTCTTTTGGGCGCCCATACAAAAACTCCGTTGGAAAAACTGGACTCATTGTGTATCACCACCGGCATGTGACGATGCTTATGATCCAGGGGTGCGCCCAGATGGCTATAATAGTGTTCCAGCCTCAGGGCGAAGGCGCGGGCCAGGCTGTCGACTCCTTCCGGATGGATAACCGTGTAATTGGGGGTCTTGAACTGGTACCAACGCAAATTGCCCGCGTCCTGACCATATTCATAAAATTGGGCATTCAGTCCGGCCGAAAGAAACAAAAGCAGAATGAAAACCATTCTGCTCTTGTTAGTCTGGTAATATATCGAGTGGTTAGTTTTCCGCAAATTTTACATTATATCCTCGTGAGCACAAATATACATAAGCACGCTTTCGTACATCTCCTTTTAACACAATATCATACATTTTCGAGGAGCCGCAGGTATGACAGACTCCCTGTAATTCATCTTCGATCTTTCTCAAATCAATGCGACGACCCACAAAACCAGAGATATAGGTGATGGGAGCGCCATCCATCTTTCTTTTATCGAGTCCGATGATGAGGTTCTGCTTTTCAGGAGAGAGGGTATTGGGCTCCTGAATGTTGGCATATTCGTATTCAAATTCGGGATAGTCCGTGTAGAGGGGTTGATCCAGGTCCTTCCTTCCTTTCAAAGTCATGTACCTTCGGATTTAGTGAAACACAAATATATATTTCGTTTCAATACTTGTCAACCTTTTAAAACAAAAAAGCCTTAAATTCGCTCCAGCCTAAACAGTATGAGAATATTTCAGCGATTATGAATTTTAAGCAAAGCAATCTGATCCTGGGCTGGATGAGCTTCATCATTGCCCTGACCGTATACCTTCTTACCCTGGAACCCACGGTAAGTCTGTGGGACTGTGGTGAGTTTATTGCCAGCTCGTATAAACTCCAGGTAGGTCATCCGCCCGGGGCCCCACTTTATATGATGATTGGACGGATCTTTTCCCTCTTTACTTCGGATGTGGAAAAAGTAGCCATGCTGATCAACGCTGTTTCAGCTTTTGCCAGCGCCTTTACCATTCTCTTTCTGTTCTGGACCATTTCCCACTTGCTGAAGAAAATGCTGAATAGCGATTCCGAGACAGCTTCCCGCTGGGATAGGATCGTTGTACTTGGTGGTTCCTTTGTGGGCGCCATGGCCTATACCTTTTCTGACACCTTCTGGTTTTCCGCTGTAGAAGGAGAAGTATACGCCACTTCTTCTCTGTTTACTGCCCTGGTATTCTGGGCCATTCTGAAGTGGGAAAATGTGGCCCACGAGCCCGGGGCCAACCGCTGGCTAATATTGATTGCCTACCTGATAGGCCTGTCCATTGGAGTGCACCTTCTGAATCTACTGGCCATCCCTGCCATAGTTCTGGTATATTATTTCAAAAAATATCCGGAAGTCACCCGAAACGGAGTAATAAAAGCACTGGCTGTATCCCTGGTTCTATTGCTGCTCATTATGTATGGGATCATTCCAGGAATTATCAAGGTAGCTACCCTGGTGGAGCTTTTCTTCACCAATACCGTGGGGCTTCACTACAATATGGGAGTGCTTATCTATGTATTTCTTCTTCTGGGAGCGCTGATCTTCGGTATATACAGGACTCAGTTTCTCAAAAAAAATATCCTCTGGAACACCGTGCTGCTGGCAATTACCGTCATCATCATCGGTTATTCTTCCTACGCCATGATTGTTATTCGTTCCCTGGCCGGTCCGCCCATGAACGAGAACCGTCCCGAGAATGTGTTTGCCCTTCTATCCTACCTGAACAGGGAACAGTATGGAGATCGTCCCCTGATCCGGGGGCACCTGTACAATACGCAGGTAGAAGATATTGCTTATAAAAAGCCCGTGTACATACTCAATAAGGAAGAAAACAAGTATGAAATATCCCACCGAAAACCCGAGGCAATTATGAGTGGGAAAAAGGTGCTCCTGCCAAGGATGTATGGCCGTTCGGCGCAACATCAACAGGCTTACCAGGAATTTGGGACAATCAAGGATCCCTCAAGCCCCACCGCTCTGGACAACCTGGAATTTTTCTTCCGCTACCAGGTGGGCCATATGTACCTGCGCTATTTCATGTGGAATTTTGCGGGACGGCAAAACGATATTCAGGGTCATGGGAATGTCCTGAATGGTAACTGGATCAGTGGGATCAAACCCGTCGATTCCATGGTGATCGGTCCCCAGAAGAACCTGCCCGGCCACATGAAAAATCACCCGGCCCGCAATACTTATTATTTCCTGCCCCTTCTTCTGGGGCTAGTTGGACTTTTTTTCCAGCTGGATCAAAAACCCAAAGATTTCTGGGTGGTCATGAGCCTCTTTGTACTTACCGGTCTGGCCATTGTGGTCTACCTCAACCAGACGCCTTACCAGCCCAGGGAACGAGACTATGCCTATGCGGGATCTTTTTATGCCTTTTCCATCTGGATTGGTATGGGAGCAGCAGGAATTTACCACTTTCTCAAAAAGCACATCGCTCTCAAGCCTTCTGCGCTAATGGCAATCCTGGTCAGTTTGCTGGCTGTCCCCACACTGATGGCCCTTGAGAACTGGGATGACCACGACCGCTCGGGAAGATATACTGCACGTGATATAGCCAGAAATTACCTGAATTCCTGCAGCGAGGATGCCATACTGTTTACGGTGGGGGATAATGATACCTTTCCACTCTGGTATGTACAGGATGTGGAGGGAGTCAGAGAAGATGTCAGGATCGTAAATATGATGCTTTTTAATATGAACTGGTACATCGATCAGGCCAGGTGGCAGAATTATGATTCGGAACCTTTACCCTTCACCATACCCCAGTCCAAATACGAAGCCATCCCGGGCAGCAGCATTTTTGTGAGGGAACACGAACAATGGGCACCCCTGGATTATATACTCAAATTCATGAAGAGTGATGATCCTCGTGCCAAGGTAAAATTGCGCAGCGGGAAAGATGTCAATTTCATCCCGACCCACAAGCTCATTCTTCCCGTAGATTCAGCCAGGGTACTTTCCAATGGCACCATCCCCGGGAACCGTGTGGGAGACCTCGTCAAGGAGATCCCCATCCTGCTGGATGGCAACGGTCAGATCTTTAAGAACAATCTGGGCCAGCTTGATATCCTGGGAAGTAACCAATGGCAAAGGCCCATATATTATACTGCCGGCGGATTTGACGGATCACTGGGCCTGGAAGAGTATTACCGGAACGAAGGACTGGCTTACCGGGTGGTTCCCATTCAAACACCCTACGAAAGCATCCTGGAAATGGGATACATCGAAACCGATACCCTTTACCACCGCCTGATGAAGCAGTTTGAATGGGGCAGAATGAATGAAGAGGACGTTCAACTGGATTATTATACCATTCGTACCCTTTCGGTGATTCGGTTCAGAAGCCTCTATACACGACTGGCCATGCAGCTATTGGAAGAAGGAAACCCGTCAACTGCCGTGGAGGTGCTTGACTATTGCATGGAACTGGCGCCCTCAAGAGTCCTTCCCTATGACCAGTACATTACCGGCATCACGCTTCCGGCCAGAGACGGGGAGGTCATTCATCACGAGGGGATCATAGAAGCCTACTACCTTTGCGGGGAATTCGAAAAAGCCAATGAGATCCTTCAGGAGCATTACGGCACACTGAGCAGCGAACTCCAGTATTTTAATGCCATGAATGCCAGGCACAGATCCTCCATTCAAAGGGAGATCAACGAGCGTTTGTTCCAGCTGGAGGAGTTGAAGAACCTTCTCAGGATTTATGGACAGGAGGAGATATTGCTTAAGCTAGGGATCAGCGATTTCGGGTCTTAAGGTAGGAGGCAAATTCGTATAACTCTCCTTTACGCTCGGCCGGACGATTTAAGCGTTCCAGGCTGGCCAGTGCTTCATCGAAAAAGTGCTGAATTTTAGTCTCAGCAAGCTCTCTGATTCCTATTTGGTTAAATATTTCGCAAACCGCCGAGATTTTTTCCTTCTTGTCAAACTCTTTCACGGTGAGCCAGTGGCAAAGGCTATCCTTCTGGGATTCATTGGCCTCCTGAAGGGCATGAATCATCAGAATGGTTTTTTTATTGTCCACAATATCGGTCCCCGGCTTTTTACCGGTTAAGGCCTGATCCCCATAGGTATCCAGAAGATCGTCCTGAAGCTGGAAAGCCAGTCCCAGATTTCGGCCAAATTCATAGAGGTCTTCGGCATCTTTCTGTGAAGCCCCTCCGAGGATGGCGCCGATTTTCAGGCTGGCAGCAATCAGTACCGCAGTCTTTAATCCGATCATTTGGAGATATTCCTCCTCGGAAACCGTGAGACGCTCTTCGTAATTCATGTCCATCATTTGTCCTTCGCAAACCTGCATGGCCGTTTTCGTGAATACATCATGCACCAGGTTAAGGACTACTCCCGGTGCCATATTCATTAGCCTGCCGGCAAGAATGGACATGACATCGCCCGAAAGAATGGCCACATTTTCGTTGTACTTCATATGCACGGTGGGATGGCCCCTTCGTAACTCGGAACGATCCATGATATCGTCGTGCAGGAGAGTGAAATTATGGAATACCTCGACGGCCGCAGCTGGATTCAGGGCCGAAGCCACATCTCCTTCAAAAAGATCACAGGCCAGTATCACCAGGGCTGGCCTTATCCGCTTTCCGCCAAGGGATAAAATATACTGTACGGGTTCATATAGTTCGGGGGGGGTATCCGGAATGGAGAGGTTTTTTAGAAACTTCTCGATCAGGTTCTGTGCTTCTGAAAGTGTATACATGGTTAAGGCAAGTTAATGAATTTAGTCTGAGATTGGCATGGCCTTTGAACAATAAGTATTAAAATAGAATCATTAACTTTGACCCACTTAAAATGCAGCGTTTAATGAAAGTCTTGAAGGGAAAGCTCACCTTACTATCAGTTTTACTTTTTTGGACCTCCTTACTCTGGGCACAGGGATATCGTATTGATGTGGAAATCAAGGGTATTCCCAATGGCACCATTATTCTGGGGGAATATTTCACCTCCCGGATGGTTCCCAAAGATACCCTGGTGCTGGACCAGGGAGGAAAGGGTAGTTTTACCGGAACTGAAGCCCTGACAGGGGGCCTCTACCTCATCTACATCGATCAGGATCATTATTTTGATTTTTTGCTGGGCGACGACCAGGAGCTGCAGATCAGTGCTGACAGGAACCATCTCCCCGCCAGTGTGGCTTTCCAGGGCTCGGAAGACAACCGGGTATTTCTGGAATACAAAAACTACCTGCAGACAAAAAGGGCGGAATTACAAAAAGAACAAAGCAGGCTCAATGCCAGCTCCAGCTCCGCCGATACCCTGGCTGTGGTAGAAAGGCAAAAGGAAATCAACAGTCAGATGGAAGCCTTTATGGACGGCATTGCTACCGAGCATAAAGAACTGTTCGTGTCCGATTTCGTCGGAGCCACCCGCGAGCCCATTCCACCTGAATCGCTTCTGACCGGTGAGCGGAGCTTTGACGATTCTGTCAGGTACTTCTACTACCGGGAACATTACTTTGATTTTTTCAATCCCTTTGACGTACGCCTGTTGCATACTCCTTTGTACGAAGGCAAGATCAAGAACTATATTTCCAGGGCAGTACCCCAGCACCCCGATTCACTGAAAGTGGCAGTGGATTATCTGCTCCAGGGATCCCGGTCTAACGAAGAGCTCTATCGCTATATGCTCATTACCCTCTTCAATCATTTTGCAGAAAGCAAGTTCATCGGAATGGACGGGGTATATTTCCATATTGCTGAATATTATTATATCCCCGATGCCCACTGGAGCAGTCCTGATTTTCTGAGCACCCTTGAGGAAAACCTGGCTAAAAACAAGCCAACCCTGATCGGCCAGCCAGCGCCCAATCTGATCATGAGGGAGGTCCCCGAAGAGCATTTCGGCATGGCAGCCCAGGATACCGCCATTAAGAAGGATCCGCATATCGGACAGGATTTCCTGATCCATGACCTTAAAGCAAAATTCACCATCCTGTATTTCTGGGAGGCCGACTGCGGGCACTGCCAGGTTTCCACCCCCGAACTTCACGGGGTATATTCCAGGCTAAGGGATAAGGATGTGACTGTGATCAGCGTACATGTAATCAATTCCGTGGAAGGCAAAGAAAAATGGGTCGATTTTGTGAACGAACACCAGCTTTTTGGCTGGGTCAATTGCTGGAGTCCCTACAGCAACGAGTTCCGAAGCCTCTATAACCTGCAGAGCTATCCGCAGCTCTTTGTGCTTGACCAGGAGAAAAAAATTATTGCCAAAAGAGTTACGCCCGAGCAGGCCGAGAGCATCATTAACAATCAGCTGAATATCGAATAAAAAATAACTAAAGCCCATGGAGTTCAAACCCATTAAACTGATTCTTGAGGACGGATCCACCTTTGACGGAAAATCATTTGGCTACGAAGGAAGTGTGGCCGGAGAAGTGGTATTTAATACAGCCATGACAGGCTATCCTGAAAGTCTGACCGATCCTTCCTACAAAGGACAGATACTGGTACTTACCTATCCTATAGTAGGTAATTACGGGGTACCAAGGGAGGATACGGAACATGATATGCATAAGTTCTTCGAATCGGATCAGCTACATATTTCAGCTCTGATTATCTCCGACTATTCTACCGTTTATTCCCACTGGAATGCAGAACGCAGTCTGGGCGACTGGTTAAAGCAGCATAAAATCCCAGGCATTTGTGACCTGGATACCAGGCTAATAACCAAGATTTTACGGGAGAAAGGATCCATGTTGGGGAAAGTGGTGTTTGAAGACCATGAACCTGAAACTTACGATCCCAACCAGGATAATCTGGTGGCACAGGTCAGCGTGGGAGAGAAGAAAGTATATGGAACGGGTAAATACAGGATCCTGCTGCTTGATTGCGGTGTGAAATACAATATTATCCGCTACCTGCTGGAACGTGACACCACGGTAATCAGGGTGCCCTGGGACCATGACATCAGCCAGGAAGAGTACGACGGACTTTTCATTTCCAATGGTCCCGGCGATCCCAAACGATGCGATGTGACCATCGATACCCTGGCTAAAGCCTACCAGTCAGAAACCCCCATTTTCGGAATATGTCTGGGTAATCAATTGATGGCTTTGGCAGCAGGAGCCGATACCTACAAATTGAAATATGGCCACCGGAGTCACAACCAGCCAGTGCTTGAAGTGGGCACCGATAAGGCCTATATTACTTCACAGAACCATGGTTTTGCCATCAACAACGAAACCCTTCCAGAGGGCTGGGAGCCGCTGTTCAATAACCTGAACGACGATACCAATGAAGGGATGAAACATCAAAGCAAGCCCTTCTTCTCCACCCAGTTTCATCCGGAAGCTTCAGGAGGTCCAACCGATACAGCTTTTCTTTTCGACGTCTTCCTGGAGAACATCGAAAAGAGCCAGAAGTCCTAGCTACTTAAGCTAGCGAATCTGACCCTCGCCGTAAATCACATATTTATTGGTGGTGAGTTCACGTAGTCCCATGGGACCACGGGCATGCAACTTCTGCGTACTGATCCCTATTTCGGCTCCATAGCCAAACTCAAAACCATCGGTAAAGCGTGTGGAAGCGTTTACATAAACAGCGGCAGCATCGACCCGGTCCAGGAAATACTGCGCATGGCTGTAATTTTCGGTGACAATACTTTCCGAATGCTGCGATCCGTAGGTGTTGATATGATCTACCGCCTCCTCCAGCGAAGCCACTATTTTGGAACTGATAATCAAATCGAGGTATTCTGTACCCCAGTCTTCTTCCCTGGCTGGAATAGCTCGCGGAACCAGGGCCCGGGTACCTTTATCCCCCCGTATTTCAACCCCGGCTTTTGCCAGATTTGTGCCAATGGCCGGGAGAACATCGATGGCCACATCCTTATGAACCAGGAGGCTCTCGGCTGCATTGCAGACACCCGGTCGATGGGTTTTGGCATTGTATACAATTCTGACTGCTTTCTCCAGATCTGCCGCCTCGTCCACATAGATATGGCAGTTGCCTACCCCCGTTTCGATGACAGGAACCGTTGAGTTTTCCACAACCGTCTGAATCAATCCGGCACCTCCTCTGGGAATGAGTATGTCCAAATAGTCGTTTAAGCGCATCATGGCCACCGCACTTTCCCTGCTTGTGTCCTGCACAAGCTGTACCATATGGGGATCCAGATTGTTTTCCTTCAGGGCCTTGTGGAATATTTTCACCAGGGCCCGGTTGGACTGGAATGCCTCTTTCCCTCCCCTGAGTACACACACATTCCCGGTCTTTATGCAAAGTCCGGCCACATCGGCAGTCACATTGGGCCTCGACTCGTATATAACACCTACCACACCAAGGGGTACTCTCTTCTTGCCAATAAGCAGACCATTGGGACGTTTCTTCATTTCCTCGATCTCTCCAATGGGATCGTCCAGTTGTGCGATTTCTCTCAAGCCTTCAGCTATGCCTTCAATCTTCTCGGGTGAAAGGCTTAATCGCTCTACAATAGCCCCTTTTAGATTCATTTCCGCGGCCTGCTTCAGGTCAGCGGTATTGGCTTTCAAAAGCTGTTCGGTATCTTCTTTCAGCAGATCGGCCACTCTGAGCAAAACCTTGTTCTTTTGATCGCTATTCAAATGGGCTAGCTGTGCCGAAGCCAGCTTGGCTTTTTTCCCTATGATTTTTACTTCATCCATTTCTTTGAGCTTAATTACTTTTATTTGGCCATTTGACTGGTGGCATCCGATACAAAAAAGGTTCCCAGATCTTTCCCTTCCAGGACGTCCATAATGGTG
>Ga0180430_10002662_pt1 | contig 15954 bp, 15 predicted proteins | sample SS_ome_9_FD_132999 | JGI IMG/M metagenome (GOLD analysis project Ga0180430, IMG submission 132999) | Hypersaline lake sediment archaeal communities from the Salton Sea, California, USA - SS_1_S_2 metaG | ecosystem: Environmental > Aquatic > Non-marine Saline and Alkaline > Hypersaline >... | reverse complement strand
TTTTAACAGCTGAATAGCCTGACAGGCGATATAATGCCCCACTATCAAGGATATGCCAGCCCAGGGTTTCGGCAACCAGCGCAGCTATTGTCCCCTTGCCTGAGCCACTGGGACCGTCAATCGTTAATACTGGAATGGTCGATTGCAAATCAGACATGGCGCTAGCTTTCGGAAACTTTCAGGCCAGATTGACTGGCCAGTTTCACAAACCCCGGAAATGAGGTATTCACATTGGCGCAGTCTTCAATGGTGATGGTTCCCGAAGAACGCAGCGCCGCCATTGCGAACGACATTGCAATGCGGTGATCTCCATGAGAAGCCACTGTGGCCGAACCCATGTGCCCGCCTTTTATGATGGCGCCATCTTCGGTGGGTGTAATATCTATTCCCAGCGCCAGCAGACCATCAGCCATCACCTGGATACGGTCAGATTCCTTGACGCGCAACTCCTCCGCCCCTGTCAGTACAGTTTCGCCATCGGCGCAGGCAGCAGCCACAAACAGTGCGGGAAATTCATCAATAGCCAGCGGTACAAATTCTTCAGGAATTCGTATACCTTTGAGTCTGGCACTGCGTACCCGCAAATCTGCAACCGGCTCACCACCCACTTCCTTTTCATTAAGCACTTCAATATCTGCCCCCATCAGACGCAGAATACTGATAACGCCATCCCGGGTAGGATTCATGCCAACATGCTGAATAGTCAGATCAGAGCCTTCAGCAATGCTGGCACCCACCAGGAAAAAAGCAGCCGAAGAAATATCAGAAGGCACATCAATATCACAGGCCGTCAGTGTTCCACCACCTTGCAGGCAAATTTTATTGCCATCGGTTTTAACCTCGTAGCCAAAACCGCGCAGCATACGCTCGGTATGGTCACGGGTCGGCGCGGGTTCAGTGACACATGTCTGCCCTTCTGCTCTCATGCCGGCCAGCAGCAAACAGGATTTTACCTGGGCGCTTGCAACAGGCATGTCGTAGTTAATACTGCGCAGACCATCAACAGGCCGGATAACCAATGGGGCCGTGCCCTTTGGAGTGGTGTTGATTTCAGCACCCATGGTTGCCAGGGGATCTGTGACACGTTTCATCGGTCTGGTTGAAAGGGATTCATCACCAATTAAAGTCACTTCGAAGCCCTGTCCGGCCAGCAGACCCGACATCAAACGCATGGAAGTCCCCGAATTACCAAGATCAAGCGGCTCATCAGGAGCCAGCAAACCATCCATGCCAACACCTTCGATGGTTACGGTGCCATTTTCGGGTCCTTCAATGTTGACACCCATCGCCTTGAAAGCCTTCAGGGTAGCCAGGCTGTCTTCACCCTCAAGAAAACCACTAACGTGAGTGGTTCCCTCGGCAAGTGAACCCAGCATGATAGATCGATGTGAAATTGATTTATCACCGGGAACACGAATGGAACCGGTAAGCGCGCCGCCAGGCTGCGCGATAAAACGGAAATTGGATTGACTGTTCATGGAGTCGGATTATAACTGAAAAGCAATCAATCGACAGTCAATTCCATAATGAAATCGTCCATAACAAAACCACCGCCAATATCTTTTTTAACCTCATCAACAATGACAAAGCCTTTTCGCTTATACCAGTCAAGCGTGTCATTGTTGAATCGATTGACGGTAAGCCAGATGGTTTTCAGCTGCCTTTCGGCACAAAGATTTTTAACAAAATCCACTGAATAATTACCCAGACCTGCACCACGGTGCTGCGCTTTGATGTAGATTTTACTGATCATGAGGCGACCTTCCTCTTCATCAGGAAGCAACCCAAGGTATCCTGCCTTTTCCAGTTGATCTTCACGCTCTGTGAAAACCAGGTAATATTCAAAGCCTGTTGATATCTGACTGATAATCGCAGAGGGACTCTGAAATTCATTGAGCATGTAGTCAACCTGCTGCTGCCCGATGATACTGACAAAATGCTGGTTCCATATCTCATGAGCCAGCATTGCCACTTCGCGGATATCGTCAGATGATCTTACTGCCTGAATGTCAAACATGTTCAAAACAACTTAGCGCGTTCTTGGACAAAGCTCGTTTTCATCAAAAAAGTAGGCAATTGCATCGGGTTTGATAATTGACAGGGTACGCTCAACAGCCATGATTGATCTCCAGATTAATTTTTATCGATTATTCAGTGAATCACGCTCAAACAAAAATTCTTTCTATCAATGCTCTTTATTAACAAAGACAATATGCAAAACCGGATTTATGACTTAAACGTGAAAAATCCCTGACTCTGTGTCATATTCAAAGAATATCGTCATAGGAAACAATACTAATGAAAAAAATCTACAGAGATCCCAAGGAGTCTCCCCTGCCAATACAGATCGATGGCACCTCCAACCTGTACTTTCTCAACAAAGATAAAAAGCTGCTAAAAATCAATATTGAAACCATTGCAGAGGCTTTTTTTGAATCAGGAAAAGTCGTTGGTGAAGTGGAATTACAATCCCACAAGGACAGTTGGGACGGAGACTCTATTCTGCTTGCCGATATCAGTCTTATTTCAAAAACCGGCGAAACCCGAAAAAGCATCCCCTATGGTATTGAGCTGATGTTGCATCACAACATTACCCCTGTCATCGATCGAAACGGTTATATCCGGGATTTATATTCGGAAAAAGATGCAGAAACACTGTCATCGATCCGCCAGCTGATAGCTGAAAAAAACCTGGACCCGGGTTCCAGAGACTACAATATTAACCAGCTTGAAAAATCCCGGGCCAATACAACACTGCAAGATCAGAACATGGAAGTGCTCGAAATTGAAGAAGATAATGAAGCCTTGTGGGCAGAGTTTGAACGCTTAAGAAGCAAGCAGAAACAGGATACGGGAAATAATACCGACAATGCCGATATCTGGTCTCACTCAAATGCAGATAAATACGATAAGGGAGCCTGAGACTCAGCCTGTTTATTCCAGGCCATCAACATAATCATCTCTGGCTTGCTTGGCATTATTAAACACTTCCAACAACCGTTCGCCATCGCGCTTTTCAACCACTGTTGAAAGCTGCTGTAATTCCACAATGAACTGATCCAGTATCGGCTTAAGCGCATCGGCATTGGCAAGACATATATCACGCCACATTACCGGGTTGGATGAGGCAATGCGACTGAAGTCACGAAAGCCACCTGCTGCATACTTGAAAATCTCAGTATGCGCTTCAAGCCGGTCCAGTGTTTCAACCAGGCCAAAAGCCAGCACATGTGGCAAATGACTTGTCGCTGCCAGCACCTGGTCATGGTGCTCAACAGACATTTGCGACACCTCTGCCCCGCAGGCTTCCCACATACTGATAACCTTGTTGAGATTCTCTAGATCTGTAGTGCCGGTTGGGGTAAGAATCACCCGCCGGTTGCGATAAAGATCAGGCAAGGCCGCTTCAACACCACTGTTTTCAGTTCCCGCAATTGGATGTCCGGCTACGAACTGCCGGTCATTACCGTACACCGACAACCAGTCATCCAGCACGCAGGCTTTTGCACTGCCACCATCGGTTACAATCGCATTGACAGGCAGCGTGTCTTTCATTTGCTGGAATACAGACTTCATCGCTCCGAGTGGAACCGCGACAAAAACCATGTCTGCAGCTTGCACTGCCCTGGCTACATCATGGGTATAGCCATCTATCACTCCCAGTTCGACAGCTTTTTTAAGGTTGGCTTCACTTCGTCCACAACCAATAATGTTGTTAGTGATCCCTGCATTTCTGAGTGCAATTGCCAGGGAGCCTCCAATCAGGCCAACACCGATAATCGCCAGGTTATGAATCTGCCTCTCAGACATGACTCAGGGTACCAGTACTTCTTTCAAGGCAGCGATACAGCGTTCATTTTCTTCAGGAAAGCCGACTGTTATGCGTAGATGATTTGGCAGCCCATAATTGGCCACCGGACGGGTGATGACACCTTTGCCCAACATCGCCTTGTCGATCTCGGATGCATTTCGTCCCAGGTCAACAGTTATGAAGTTTCCAACAGAAGGAATCCATTCAAGGCCCATGTCAGAAAATGCTGCTTCGTATTGAGCCAGCCCCTGCATGTTGTAGTCAACCGATAAGCGGATATGAGCGTGGTCATCCAGTGCAGCCAGTGCAGCTGCCTGTGCCAGGCTGTTGACATTAAAAGGCTGGCGTACCCTGTTTAAAAGATTGGCCACATCCGGATGCGAGAGACAATATCCAACACGTAACGCGGCAAGCCCATAAGCCTTGGAAAAAGTACGTGTCACAATCAGGTTGTCGTATTCAGACAGCCATTGCGAGGCATCCGGGTATTCATCTTCCTGAACATATTCGACATAAGCCTCATCGATAACAACAATCACATGTTCTGGAACTTGTGCAAGAAAAGCTCGCAGCGCATCTTTTGACAGCCAGGTGCCTGTGGGATTGTTTGGATTAGCGATGAAGATAACGCGTGTGCGGTCATTAACAAGCTGAAGCATCGCATCCAGATCATGACCGTAGCCTTTTGCCCTGGCTATTTGCGCTTTAGCTCCAACTGCCTGTGTGACAATGGGGTAAACAGCAAATGCATATTCTGAAAAAATCGCTTCCTTTCCTGGCTCGAGGAAAGTTCGCCCTATCATGTCGAGGACGTCGTTGGAGCCATTACCCAGGGTAATAGCGGAAGGAGACAGGTTATGTTTTTCTGCCAGCGCATTGGCCAATGTAAAACCGCTACCATCCGGATATAACGCCAGATCATCCAGTTGTCCATGAATTACAGCCTTTGCTGCCCTGGGAGGGCCAAGCGGATTTTCATTTGATGCCAGCTTGATAGTATTGCTGATACCCAGTTCCCGTTCCAGTTCACTGACTGGTTTTCCAGGGATATAAGGTTTTAAATTGGCAACGCCAGGAACACACAAATCCAGGAATCGATTAGTCATAGTTACAATACGGCAATGGGATAAGAGCCCAGTATCTTGAAGAAACTGGCAGTTTCTGACAATTCATCAAAGGCTTTCTTAACATCTTCATCGTCCTTGTGCCCGATGACATCAATAAAAAAGACATAATCCCAGATGCCGCGCCTTGAAGGTCTGGATTCAATACGTGTCATGCTGATTTTGTGTCTTGCCAGCGGCGTTAACATGGCATGCAAACCACCGGCTTCATTTTTACTTGCCAGCATCAGGCTTGTTTTATCCTTGCCGCTGGCAGGTACTTGCTGTTTGCCAATCACAATGAAGCGCGTGGTGTTTCCAGGTTCATCTTCGATGTTTCTTTCAAGAATTTGAAGATCATAAAGCTCGGCAGCACTTTCTCCGGCTATGGCGGCGGCATGCTTGTCAGCGGCAGCCATTTTTGCAGCTTCAGCATTACTGGAAACAGCAACACGTTCCACATCATGGCCGACATGGCGGTCAAGCCAGCCACGACATTGAGCCAGTGATTGTTGATGAGAATAAATCACGCGGATATTTTCCGGAGAATTTGCATGGCTCATCAGGTTCTGATTGATTCTCAGTGAGACTTCACCGCATATACATAGTGGTGATCGAATAAACATATCCAGCGTATGACTGACCACGCCTTCCGTGGAGTTTTCTACAGGCACGACACCATAATCACAACCACCCGATTCCACTTCACAGAAAACATCCGGGATTGCCGACATGGACTGCATTTTTATCGAATGACCGAAATGCTTGAGCGCAGCAGACTGGGTAAAGGTACCTTCAGGCCCGAGATAGGCAATATTTAACGGCTTTTCCAGTGCCAGGCAGGCGGACATGATTTCGCGAAACAGCCTGGCAATACTTTCATCATCAAGCGGCCCGTCATTACGCTCTTTAACCAGACGCAATACCTGTGCTTCACGCTCGGGACGATAAAAAATCGCCTCGGGATCTGCGGCAAGTTTTATACGTGCAACTTCCTGGGCAGCTTCTGCGCGCTCGTTAAGCAAGTCCTGAATTTTCGAATCGATAGCGTCTATCGTATTTCGTATATCCAGCAGCTTTTGTTGTTCTTCGCTCATTCAGTAATGGTGAATCACGTAACGTTGAAAATCAACTCAGGCAACGGACTGACAGAACGCCATCGATGCTCTGAATACGCTCGATAACATCCGCAGGCACTTCCTTATCGACATCAATCAGGGTGACGGCGATATCATCACGTGACTTGTTCAACATATCGATGATGTTCAGGTCGGCTTCTGCCAGGTCAGTTGAAATCTGGCCCAGCATGTTGGGAACATTGTTGTTTATCACCGCAAGACGTACACCTTCATTGCGGGGTAAATTAATCTCGGGGAAGTTGACTGAATTGGTGATATTGCCATTTTCAAGATAATCACGAACCTGGTCAGAAACCATGATGGCGCAATTTTCTTCGGCTTCGGAAGTTGAAGCACCAAGATGCGGCAAGGTTATACAACGCGGATGATCTTTTAACAGGTTGCTTGGAAAATCACACACATAGGCATAGATTTTTCCCGATTCCAGTGCTTTTACAACAGCTTCATCATCAATAATACCGTTTCGTGCGAAGTTCAGAATCACCGCATTATCAGGCATGATGTCGAGGCGGGACTGGTTGATCATATTTTTCGTATGCTCGTTCAAAGGCACATGGAAAGTAACGAAATCAGCACGTGACAACAGGTCATCCACGGAAAGGGCCTGCTCCACATTAGCCTGTAATTGCCAGGCACTTTTCACGGTTATGGTGGGATCATAGCCTATCACATTCATGCCAAGCGCATGAGCGGCATTAGCGATCTGAACGCCAATAGCCCCGAGACCCACAACGCCTAATGTGCGGCCAGGTAATTCAAAACCGACATAGTTTTTCTTGCCGGCTTCAACATTTTTATTAATCTCGCCGTCCTCGCCTTCGAGGTTTTTGGCGAAGGTCCAGGCCTGACCAATATTGCGGGCTGCAATCAACATACCGGCAATAACCAGTTCCTTCACGGCATTGGCATTGGCACCGGGCGCGTTGAAAACAGGAATCCCTTTTTCAGTCATGGCAGGCACCGGAATATTGTTTACACCGGCACCGGCTCTGCCAATGGCCAGCACGGATTCAGGCAACTCCATATCATGCATTTTAGCAGAACGCACTAAAATGGCGTCCGGCGAGGACAATTCAGAAGCAATTTCGTAACTTTCTCTTGGCAGACGGTCAAGGCCGACTGCAGAAATATTATTGAGTGTTTGAATTTTGTACATATTGTTTATCTCTTCTCACATCGCCCTGCAGTTAACCGTATTTTCTTTCGAACTCGGCCATAAAGCCGACAAGCGCATCAATACCCTCTTCCGGCATGGCATTGTAGATACTGGCGCGCATACCACCGACAGAACGATGCCCTTTGAGGGTTTTCAGGCCTTCAGCAGAGGCTTCTTCAAGGAAGGTTTTGTCCAGCTCGGCATTAGCCAGAGTGAAAGGCACGTTCATCCAGGAACGACAATGTGGATCAACTGGATTGGCATAGAAGTCCGAAGTATCAATCGCATCGTATAGCTTGTTAGCCTTACGTGAATTGATTTCAGCCATACCCTGTAAACCACCCTTGTCTTTCAGCCACTGGAATACCAGTCCTGCCAGATACCAGCCGTAAGTTGGTGGAGTGTTATACATGGAATCATTATCAACATGCGTTTTGTAATTGAACATGGTTGGTGTACCCGGCATGGCATCTCCTACCAGGTCTTCACGGATAATGACCAGAGTCAGACCGGCAGGACCGATGTTTTTCTGGGCGCCTGCGTAGATCATGCCGAAACGATCAACATCCAGTGGACGCGACAGGATGGTAGAAGACATGTCTGCAACCAGCGGCACGTCACCGGTATGAGGTATATAGTTGAATTCAACACCGCCAATGGTCTCGTTGGGCGTATAGTGAACGTATGCCGCATTGGCATTCAGGTTTATCTGATCCTGATGAGGAACGCGCGAAAAATTGCTGTCTTCAGTGGTGGCAGCCACGTTGACATCAGAAAAGTTCTTGCCTTCAGCAATGGCTTTTTTCGACCATGCACCTGTGTTGATGTAGTCAGTAGCACTGTTACCACGTGTCAGGTTCATCGGGATCATGGCAAACTGGCTCGAGGCACCACCCTGCAGGAACAGGACTTTATAATTTTCGGGAATTGACATCAGCTCACGCAGATCAGACTCGGCTTTTTCTGCAATTGACATAAACTCTTTGCCACGATGGCTCATTTCCATCACTGACATGCCACTGCCATGCCAGTCAGTCATTTCTGCCTGTGCCTGTTGCAGCACTTCTTCGGGTAATGCAGCCGGACCGGCGCTAAAGTTAAATACGCGAGACATTGTTACTTCCTGATAATTAATTATGCATTCCCGCGCAGGCGGGAATCTATGGGTTAATAATTTGGGTTATTCTTCCGGGGCTTCTTCGACTTCTTCTTCACTATCGCCATCTTCATCGCCCAGGGTGACGACTCTTTCGATACCGATGAGCTTTTCATTTTCGCTGAGACGGATCATGCGTACGCCCTGTGTATCACGCCCCATGACAGAAACATCCTTCACAGGTGTTCTCACCAGTGTACCGCCATCTGTAATCAGCATGAGCTCATCAGAATCAATAGCCAGTACAGCACCAACCTGGTTACCATTACGTTCGGAAGTCTTGATTGACTTCATGCCCTTGCCACCACGACCTTTAGTCGGGAATTCAGACATCGGTGTACGTTTGCCATAACCATTTTCAGTCACTGTAAGGATATCGCCCTCGTTTTCGATAATGAGCGAGATCACCCGCTGATCACCTTCGAGGCGTACCCCACGAACACCACAGGCCGTTCTGCCCATGGAACGAACAGCCGACTCGTTAAACCTGACCGCCTTGCCTGCCGATGTAAACAGCATAACGTCTTTGGTGCCATCAGTGATTTCAACACCAATCAAGGTGTCATCTTCTCTTAAATCGACCGCAATAATGCCACTGGCACGTGGACGCGAGAAGGCATCAAGCGGCGTTTTCTTGACCACACCGGTGCTGGTTGCCATGAAAATGTATTTTTCTGCATCGTATTCGCGTATTGGCAGAACCGCATTGATACGTTCATCCTGTTCAAGCGGCAGCAGGTTCACCATGGGCTTGCCACGGGCATTCCTGCCGGCCTGCGGCAACTGGTAAACCTTGAGCCAGTAAACGCGACCACGACTGGAGAAACATAGAATAGTATCGTGCGTACTGGCAACAAACAGCTTGTCGATGAAATCCTCGTCCTTGGTTCGGGTGGCCGATTTACCCTTGCCACCGCGTTTCTGTGCCTGGTAAACATCCAGCGGCTGCGCCTTGGCATAACCCTGATGTGACAAAGTCACAACGACGTCCTCTTCAGTTATCAGGTCTTCCAGCGTTAACTCAAGACGATCTGAAATGATTTCCGTTCTGCGCTCATCACCAAACTGTTCCTTCATATCGATCAGTTCATCGCGAATCACCGCCATGAGCTTTTCAGGACTGGAAAGAATATCAAGTAATTCTTTAATTTTATCAATTATCTCACTGTATTCATTAAGTATTTTATCTTGCTCGAGACCGGTCAAGCGATGCAGTCGCAGATCGAGAATAGCCTGTGCCTGCACTTCGGTTAGACGATAGCCCTCTGCGGTCAAGCCATATTCTTCAGGCAGGTCTTCAGGGCGGGAAGCGGTAGCCCCTGCTTTTTCAAGCATGGCCTCAACAGTGCCAGATTTCCAGGTTTTGGACAGTAACTGCTGTTTGGCTTCTGCCGGGCTACTGGCATTACGAATCAGTTCGATCACTTCATCGATGTTCGCTAAAGCAACGGCCAGGCCTTCCAATACGTGAGCACGGTTTCGTGCCTTACGCAAATCAAACAGTGTACGGCGGGTAACGACTTCACGGCGATGCTTGATGAAATACAACAGCATCTGTTTAAGGTTCAGCGTTCGTGGTTGACCATCCACCAGCGCAACCATGTTGATACCGAACACATTCTGCATCTGGGTCTGCTGATACAGGTTATTGAGAATCACTTCACCAACTTCACCACGACGCAGTTCGATCACCATGCGCATGCCATCCTTGTCAGACTCATCGCGCAGTTCGGTGATACCCTCGATTTTCTTGTCCTTGACGAGTTCGGCAATTTTTTCAAGCAGACGAGCCTTGTTCACCTGGTAAGGCAGTTCGGTAACAACAATGCGCTGCTTGCCGCTGTCATTAGTTTCAATCTCGGAACGGGCACGCACGTAGATGCGACCGCGCCCGGTGGCATACGCCTCAGCAATACCACTGGAGCCATTGATCATAGCAGCCGTCGGGAAATCCGGCCCCGGCATATACTTCATCAGTTCGCCAATGCCGATGGAATTGTCTTCGATCAGGGCAAGGCAGGCATTAATCGTTTCAGTCAGATTATGCGGAGGAATATTGGTCGCCATACCCACGGCAATACCCGCAGAGCCGTTGACCAGCAGGTTGGGAATTCGCGCAGGCAGAACCGTTGGCTCCTGCTCGGATTCATCGTAGTTGAGTGAAAAATCAACGGTTTCCTTGTCAAGATCATCCAGCAGACTGTGGGCAATCTTGGCCATGCGCACTTCGGTATAACGCATAGCCGCCGGTGCATCACCATCAACGGAACCGAAGTTACCCTGGCCATCAACCAGCATGTTGCGCATCGCAAATGGCTGCGCCATCCTGACAATCGTGTCATAAACAGCAGTATCGCCATGCGGATGATATTTACCGATGACATCACCAACAACACGGGCTGATTTCTTGTAGGGCTTGTTCCAGTCATTGCCCAGCACATTCATGGCGTAAAGAACACGACGGTGAACAGGCTTGAGACCATCCCTGACATCTGGCAGGGCACGACCGACGATGACACTCATTGCATAGTCCAGATAGGACTGCTGCATTTCGACTTCAAGGTCTATCGGAAGAACTTCTTTTGCAAAATCTGTCATTGATTGCTTCTTTGTAATAATTATTCAGATCCGGGCGATCTGCAAGACGACATTCTAACACAGCCCTCCCCCTTTAGTACAAAGCAAAAGTGGCTTAAAACGCAGTTTGTGGCGTTAAATAGCTTCAGGCCATGTGTTTTTTCATTTTTTCGGCGTCTGGCCCGAGCACAATCCCCTTTTCGGTAACAATTGCATCGACCAGGCTGGCGGGAGTGACATCAAACACCGGGTTCCAGGCTTCAACAGCTTGGGCAGCCATGCGTTTATCGCCACAATACAGCAATTCACGAGGGTCACGCTGCTCGATAGGAATATCATTCCCGCTAGCCAAAGACATATCCACCGTACTGGTTGGCGCCGCTACCATGACCTTGATGCCATGAAACCTGGCGGCTAAAGCCAGGTGGTAGGTTCCTATTTTATTGGCAACATCACCATTCCCGGCAATGCGGTCAGATCCAACCACGACCCAATCAATACCACCGGCGGCCATTCGACTGGCAGCAGCCCCGTCGGCAAGTAACGTCACAGGAATATTATCGCGAACCAGCTCCCAGGCTGTCAGACGTGCACCCTGTAACCAGGGACGGGTTTCGTCAGCAAACACCTGTGTGAGCTTGCCTTGTTTGTGAACACTTCGAACCACGCCCAAAGCCGTGCCATAGCCACCAGTTGCCAGGGCTCCCGCATTACAATGCGTGATAATGCCGCAATCTCTTTCAATCAGTGAAGCACCAAAATCCCCAATTGCCCTGTTAGCAGCGATATCTTCTTTATGAATGATAATGGCTTTTTCTGTTAAAAACGCTTCAGGGTTTTCTGTATCCAGGGTCTTGATGTAACCACGCATCTTTTGAATTGCCCATGAAAGGTTGACAGCTGTTGGACGAGCCTGCTCCAGAACCTCCAATAAAGGCTCAATGGCCTGTTTCCAAGCTGAGCCTGATTGAGCATAAGCTTCTCTGGCAGCCAGTACCACACCATAAGCGGCTGTTACACCAATGGCGGGCGCGCCTCGCACAACCATTCGTGTTATGGCGTCAGCAGTTTCTTCGGCTGTAAGCAATTCAACGAATTGTTCAACCTCAGGCAATACACGCTGATCCAGCAGGTAAAGCCTGCTGTCCTGCCAGATTACGGCATGATCAGCCGTGACATTGATATCAAGGTTAGTGATTTTCATCATTTAATAAATAAACTCGTTTTAATGAGGGTAATTGTACCTGAATATTTCCTGACTACAGGCATGCTACTTTTGTCTATATGTACTGGTGTTTCTTGTGTATCGTTCCAAAGGCACTGTAGGTCGGGCCTGGAATTACCTGCTGATGCTGACATCAATTGGGGCGCTGAGTTACTGGATTTATAATTTTGAGGCGATTAATTACCGCGCGGGTGCCGAAACAGAACTCGACCAATGGGTAGCCATGATTGGTGTGCTGGCTACCTATATTATACTTTTCGTAATTTTTGGGGCCTTTCTGGAAAAAAGTGGCGCACAACGCTTCTTTATAGATTTCCCCCTGGCGGCGGCTGGTCACAAGATAGGCGGCGCCGGGGGGCTTCATCATGGCAGAGCTGACTGGCCTGCCCTATTCGCAAATCATGCTGGTCGCCATTTTCCCGGCCCTGATGTATTTCTTCAGTGTGTTTATGATGGTTCACTACGAAGCCAAGAAACACAATATTGTCGGAGAACGCAGTAAAGAAAAGCCCGGCGACATCCTGCGGCGTGAGTGATTCTATATACTGCCACTGGTTGTCATTACCATTTTCATGTTGATGGCTTATTCACCCGGTTATTCAGCAATACTCGGCATTATCACCTGTGTTGTTGTCAGCTGGTTCCGCAAGGATACGCGCATTGACCTGAAAGGTTTTGTACATGCATCCCGGGTCAGACACTCCCCTTTTGAGTTATGAGGTCAAGGTGGAAATGGGGGAAGCCCTGGAAAAAATTCTGTTTGAAGCACATTCGGAAAACTATGACCTGCTGATTATCAGCAAACATGGCCATCGCCTTTCCGTAAAGGATGCTGTCATCGGTGACACTGCCAGAAGAGTCGTTCGACCTTGTAAAATACCGGTTATGGTTGTGCCTTTAGCGAAATAGTAAAAATCCTTGAGCTGCTCGTCGTAGACTAAATATACCCACCAGGACATACCATAGTGGGTATATGTCATCACCTGACTGACTACTGTTTAGAAATGGTCACTGAGTCTTAACACCAATGCCCATCCATCATTGTCCAATGGATGATAGCCATAATGACGCCCGCGATGATATTTATCATGCTTTGGCCCATAATTTCGGCTTAGATCATTATGTTTCAATCGATAAATCCTTTCACTCGCCTTATTCTGTTGCCTGTTTAATTTTTTTCTTTCATGTCTTGTTAAATAGCCATCACGTCTAAATTTACGTTCCAGCCTGGCAATCTTCTTCTGTTGATGCCTTAGCTTACTGGCTTCCTTGCGCGTCAATTCACCACTTTTCACACCCTCTCTGATCCTTGATTTCTGCTTCTCTACACGCTTGTCAAAATGTGAATAGCCATGGTCACCATACTGGTGTGCAAAAACAGGCATTGAAACCAGGCAAGCTATTGGTAATACCATTAATGTCTTTAAAATTTTCATCTCGATCTCCTATTGATTAACTACAACCTCCCTCTGTAAGTAAATATAGGGCTTTAAATCTGAACGAAGACTGAACGGATACCAGGCAATGTTGCCCAGTCGTTCGAATGGAAATGTTTTAATACTTATTCAAGACAAGCTACGGCTGGAATTTGCAAGCCGTTAACAAGGATTGGATTTGGCTAGTCCAGGAAGATTTGATTTCTGCCTTTTTCTTTGGCTTTATACAGCAGTTCATCGGCACGCCTTAACAAACTGCTGATCGACTCCTCCTGACTGGCAAGTAAAACCAAACCAGAAGAAAAAGTAAGATCAATTTTGTGATCATTTATTACCAGAGGTTCTTGCGACAGATTATTACGCAGGCGCATCAGCATATCCCTGGCGGACTGAATTTCAGTTTCTGGCATTAGTACAGCAAATTCTTCACCACCGATACGCCCGATAACATCTGTTTTACGGAAAATATTTTTACAGGTATCTGCAAAATATTTAAGCGCATCATCTCCGGCATGATGACCATATTCATCGTTAATATTTTTAAACCAGTCAAGGTCAATCATGGCCAAAGCAAAAGACCATGAGTAGCGGTGTGATATATCAATTTGATACTCAACTTCTTCCAGAAAGGCCCGTCGATTTAAAACACCTGTAAGGCCGTCATTTTTAGCAAAATATTCGAGCCTGCTTTCTAATTCTTTTCGCTCAGTAATGTTTCTGGCGATACCCTCTACGTACATGGGTTCATGATTATCATCGAAACGCACATAGGCATTGGTAGAAATCCACACTGGTGTTCCATCTTTATGCCTGAGCCAGGCTTCAACCTGGGTCGCCTTACCATTTTCATTTAAAAGCGCCCTGACGATTTTTTCTCTTTCGCCGGGCGTACAATAAAAGTCTTTCAAAAACTTACCCTGCATTTCTACAGGCTCATAACCTAATACACCCTTAACAGACGGAGAGATTAATGACACAACACCATTCATATCCGTACGGTAAAACACATCCGGCATATTATTCAACAAAGACTCCAGGTCTGCGCGGGAGTGAAATAGCTTTTTGTGAGAGTTGTCGTCATTTGAATCAATAGCCAGCCCTGCTCTATCGTTCGAATTATTCTCACCATGGCTGGACTGAGAAAGCTTTTGAAGTGAATATTTTTCTTCAAGCAAGTGGCGTATTCTTGCAATCAATTCTTCCGATACCAGGGGTTTGATGACATAGTCAGTCACACCAAGATTGAATAATACGATTCTTCTGGAGATATTATCAAAGCCGGTCAATGCCAGAATGGGAACATCTCCCTTGCTCCCCTCCATACGTCTGATCTTGTTTGTAAATTCTGAACCCGTCATGCCTTCTTCCAAGACGATGTCGGTTAAAATCAGATCGTAATCTTTTTTGGTAAATTGCATTAATGCCAAATTTGCATTCTCAAAATCATCAACCTCCAGCCCGGCCTCGATTAAGACTTCTTTTGTTGCCAGGCGTTGTGACTCTGAATCTTCAATATAGAGTACCCGTCCTGATAGCCTGGAATGCTTTGAAGCAAGCCGGCTGATAAAATTCATCAGCTGATCAAGTTCCTGTTTGAGAAAAACTTCGGTAACCCCGGCAGATAATGCCTCGATATAGACTTTCTGGGACTTGTCAGATGTAATCAGGAAGATTGGCGTATAGTAATATTTTTCTAATTTACGGACTTTGCGGGCAAAACTGATACCGTCTCCCTGCGCAAGATACATAGAGACACAAATAAAACTGAATTGGTTATTTTCAAGCTGAATCAATGCATCTACAGGGTCAGCAGTCGCATAAGTTTCTGCATCAGGTATTTCAGAAAATATACCCTCCAGAATCCTTCTGAAAGCATCTGAATTTTCCAGGAGCAAAATATCCATAACCAAAGTCAATTTCCATATCAATAAGTCTGGTGTTTTTACAGTCTAGCTCAAATTTACGATAACAAAACTGTTTTCAGCAGATCCTGTCCCCAGAATTTAAAAAATTTACCCTAGAAACCCATAATCTTCAGTTTTTCAGAATGCCAGTACCACTTGCATAAAAGAGCTGATTATTCTGGTGTAACTCAAAATAGAAATCGGCACCATCACGATAAACCTCTTTAGAAAAATTTTCATTTATTCGTGAATGGTACATACCAAAAGTAGCGCGGCCGTTAGTTATTTTTTTCAGCAAAGAAATAATTTTTTGCCATACTCGGTTAATGCTATTGAAAAAGACGACCTTGATTGCCGCAATAGCGGCAGGCAGCCTGGCAGCCATGCCCGCCCAGGCTTTTTTCTGCTCTAATTTTTTTGGTAAATCCAAGCAGCAGACACCACCCC
>Ga0180430_10002661_pt1 | contig 15960 bp, 27 predicted proteins | sample SS_ome_9_FD_132999 | JGI IMG/M metagenome (GOLD analysis project Ga0180430, IMG submission 132999) | Hypersaline lake sediment archaeal communities from the Salton Sea, California, USA - SS_1_S_2 metaG | ecosystem: Environmental > Aquatic > Non-marine Saline and Alkaline > Hypersaline >... | reverse complement strand
CAACGAAAGACAAAAACACAATTTAAAAGTTTCTTTAACTTCTTTAAATTGGATTTGTCAGAGTTTAAAAATTGAAGAAGCAGAAAAAAAATTATTAATTTTTGAATTAATTCAATTTTTTAAACAAAATAAAACAACCGACCACAAAATAAAATTTGACAATACTCTTGAGGCGGTTAATGTTTTATTCAGCAAGGAGTAAAAAAATTAAGTGGTATTAAACCACTTACAGAATAACACAATTTTTTTGTACATTCTTACAGGAGGGAATAATTTTTTATTATTTTAAAATTAGAGGTAAAATACAAAAATTAAAAATACACTATATTCAAATTGAGTTATTCTATGAGCGATTTAAAACCATTTCTTAAAAATATAGTAACCGCCGAAACGGTTACAAATAAAAAAGAATTTTTAAAGTTTGTTAAAAATGTAAATATTAAATTCTTTTTTTTAGCAAACACAAAAAAATTAAAACTAAATTTATATTGTAAGATATCATTATAAATAATTTTTTCTAAATTGTCAAATAATAAAATTGACTTTATTATAATTTTATTATATAATTAAATTCTAATCCATTAAAATTCCATTATCTTGTGATTTTTTGGTATAAAGTTAATATCCAAATTTATATTAACTTTATATCTTTTTCTAAATTTACGAATCTAGATTTCCCACCGTCAAATCCCAAATAAATTTTCCCAATTTCTCCATTTCTATTTTTTCCAACTATTATCTCTGCTATATTTTGCTTTTCTGTTTCAGGGTTATAATATGCATCACGATATAAAAACATAACAACATCGGCATCTTGTTCAATTGCACCAGATTCTCTTATATCAGAAAGCATAGGTCTTTTATCTTGCCTTTGCTCACAACCCCTAGAAAGTTGCACAGCAACCATTATAGGAATATTTAATTCTTTCGCCAATAACTTTAAATTTCTTGAAATTTCAGAAATTTCTTGTTGACGATTTTCTGTTCTTCTTGTCCCTTCCATAAGTTGCAAGTAATCTATAACAATAAAATCTATTTTTTCTTCACTTTTCATTCTCAAACATTGTTCACGGATTTTATTTATAGTTATATTATTTGGGTCAGAATTTATAAATAATTTTAAATTCGAAGTATAAGTAAATGCATCAACTATTTGTAACCAATCCTCATCTTGCAAGTGTCCATTTTTAATTTTTTTTAAATCTAAATTTGAATTTTTCGCTAAAATACGAAACATTAATTCATCGTTTGACATTTCCAATGAGAAAAAAGCAACATTTTTTTTTCTAGATATTTTTTCCGCAATATTTGACAAAAAGACACTTTTTCCCATAGAAGGTCTCGCACCAACAACAATTAAATTTCCACCATTAAAACCATTAACCATATCATCTAATTCTATAAAACCTGTTTCTAATCCATTTATTTTATTTCCACTTTGAAAATTTTTGTAGTTTTGTTCTATTTTATTTAATGCTTCATTAACCGCTTCTTTGGCATTAATAAATGAAATCGTTTTATTTTCTTTTATTGTTTCAATTGCATCTATTTTTTCTCTAATTTCATTTAAATCAATAATTTGTCCTTTTTCAGTTTTAACAGAAATTTCTTTTTGTAGTTTTTTAGTTTCATTTTCTATTTTATTTTCTAAAATAAAATTTATGTTTTGTTTTATATTTGCCGATGTAATATGATTTAAACATATTTTATATATATAATCAGAACCACCAATAGAATCTAAATCATTATTTTTGTTTAGTGTTTTAATTAGTGATATTGTATCTAATTTTAATTTTTCAGAATTTACTTGCAAAATATTTTTATAAATTATTTTGTGCCTATTGTCTATGAAATCATCAATTTTTATTTTATTAATAGTATTTTCTAATGCTTCGTTATCAGAAATAACTGCTCCAAGTACAGCAACTTCACATTCTAAGTTTATCATTTTATAAAACCTCCAAAATCATTATAATTTCTTTTTATTTTTTTTTATATTATAAATTTTACACAAATAACATTAGAAAGAAAATTTACCACGATTTTTTAATCGAAAAGTATATTTTTTAATTCTTGCTCATATATATTTTTAAAATTATCACGAACTGAAACTTCTGGAAATTCAAATGTATAAAAATAATTTTCTAATCTATTTTTTAGTGTTTCATCGATTTGTAAATATTTGGGTTTAATATTAGTTGTTATTATTGTTGGTTTTTTATTTTGCTTTCTGTATTCTATGATGTCATAAAATATATTTTCTTTGTATTCCGTAAATTTAATCATATTTAATTCATCTAAAACTAAAAAACTATATTCTTTATATTTATAAATTAAATCTTGCGAATTTTCTTTAGATTGCATAATTTCAGAAATCATATTGTATGCGGTTGTAAATTTCGCCATTTTGTAATTGTTTAAAAAATAATTACAAATAATTTTCGCCATAAATGTTTTGCCACTTCCTCTAGTTTCAGAAAAAAATATCAATCCATTTATTTTCTCGATTACTTCTTGATTTTTTTCACAGAATCCAATACAACCTTTTTTTATTTTTTCAGCAATATGTTTATTTCCCAAATACACTTCAGTTTCAAAATCAACGAATTCCAAAACAATATCATTTTCTTTTTGTTTGAATTTACTCAAATGATTTTTAACATTTTTATAATAATTTTCCGCACTCAAAATAGTTTCAACCTCTGTACAACTTTTTTCTTTCTTTGTTTTTGTTGAATCGTATTTGTCTTTTATTTTTTCCCTAATTTGTGAAGGTAATTTATTTATAAAACTATCAACTTCCTGATTTATTCTATTCAATGACATATTATTCTCCTCTTAAATTAATTTATTAATTCTTGTTCTTGTCTTCGTTTTTCTAATTTTAATTTGCGATTTTCATAAAATTTTTTAAAAATTTCAATTTCTTCTTTCGTCCTAACCGATTGACTTGAAATTCTAATCATATTTTCAGGTAACTCTTCTTCGGTTTTAATATTTGCTGTTTTTGCTTTATCTAATCGCTCCTCAATTTTTGTTATTCTAGTAAGTCCCTCAAATGTTGTGTATTTATTTTTAATCATAAATTCATCATTTTTATAAAATTCTAATATTAATTTAATATCATTTAGCGAATAACCTTTTTTAATTATATTTTTAATTATTTTTTTTCGTTGTTCTGTAAAAACTTTTACTGGCACATAACCATATTTTTTTGCATATTGATTATAAGTTTCAAAAAAATCCAAAAATAATTTTTCTTCGTTAGAAGAAAATATTGGGTTTTCTTTTTTATTTATTTTTTCTTTTTTATTATTTATATCTTTTTCTTTAACTTCTTTAACTTCTTTAACTTCTTTAGTAGTTCCTAAATCGTGTCCTAAATCGTGTCCTAAATCGTGTCCTAAATTTTGAACATTATTATTTTGTGTAGTCTCTAAATTAATGATTAAATCTGAATTTGTAGTGCCTTGAATGTGTCCTAAATGTGTCCTATCTTCTGTCTTATCTTCTGTCCTATTTTCTGTCCTATTTTTTATGATAAATTTAGTATAAGTTTTCGTAGTTTCTTTTTCAATTAAATCATATTTAATTAAATTCTTAATCGCTGTTTCAACTTGTATTTTTGGCATTTTTAGTTCTTCAACTAGATTTCTAATACTTGTAATCAATTCGCCTTCCTTAACATCAATTTCTCCCCATTTTTTATCTTCCCAGTTTGATTTTAATAATAAATGTATATATAATTCCTTTGCATTTTTATTTAAATATATTGGACTATCTAAAATATCTCTGTATAGTTTCACGAAACCGCAATTCATCTTATTCCCCCCTTTCTAATCCAACAATCCTTGTTCTTTTAGAAAATCAAGTATCAATTTTCTAAAATTTATGTTTTTTTCTTTTAGATTCTTTTGTAAAATTTCATAATCATCTTTTTTAACACAGATTGATTTTGTGATATATGTTTTTTTTCTATATTCTATTTGATATTTATACGGGTCTTTTTTCATTTTAATCTCTCCTTTTTGTTATATCGTTATTATAATATCGAGATTACTAAAAGTCAAGTATAAATTTTTTTGAAATAAAAAAAACGACTTTTAAAGTCGCTTTAATTTAATCATTAAATTATATTGAACCATATTAAAAATTTAGCAATGAAAATAATATTACAAAAATAACAAAACTCTGTATTTTTTAGTGAATATATTAAAAACAAAACAAACTATAACTAAATAAAGTTTTTTATAATTTTTCTTTTTTTAGAATTTATATACCAACCAAACGAAAGAGAAAAAAAGAAAGCCGACTTCATTTAATTTTTTATATATATATTTTTGAATAAATATATTATAACTTATTTTTACCTAAAAGTCAAATATTTTTTTTTAGAAATTTTATTTTTGCTTTTGACTTTATTATATTATTATATTATTATATTATTATATTATTATATTATTATATTATTATATTATTATATTATTATATTATTATATTATATCAAAAGGAGGTTTTTATGAAGACTATTACTATCACCATAACCGATGAACAATATAAATTTATTACAAAAAGTTCATTAACCGAAGAATACCAAGGAATAAAATCAGCATTTATAAGAAATTTGATAGATAAAGAAATAAATAAAATAAGATAAGGGAGTATATTTATATGCTGAGTTTATTAATGTCGATAATTTTCTTATATTTGCAAAAATATTTAATATCTACAGTTTTTTTATTATTTTTTGCATTTGGAAGGTTATATAAATCTTATTGGAATAAAAAACACATTATCTATTATTTTCTTGGTGATGATAATTATAAAAATTATAAAATAAGAAGAAATATAAAAGAAAAAATAAGCAATTTGATATTTAATATAATAATCGATATATTGATTATATTAAATCCAATAGTATGTAAAATATTTTTAATATTAAGCATATTTTTTACAATATCAAGTTTTATAGTTAATATATATTTTGAAAATCAATTAGAAGAATTAAATTGCACTAAAGAAGAACAAAAAGAAATATTGGCAAAATTAAAAAAGGCAAATAAAAATAAATGAAAAATATGAAAATTAAGAAAGGAGTTCTATATGAAATTTATTAGAAAAAATTTTTATTTTATAATAGGTATTATATTAGGGTTAACTGGTTTTAAGATGATAGGATTATTATTAATTCTAATATCACTAAATAGATTAATGATGACGGCAGTAAAAATTCCTAAACTTGTATTTGATTATTTCGAAGATAAAACTGAAGAACTTGTATTTGATTTTTTTGAAAATAAAACTAAAATTGATAGAATAAAAGCAGAAAAAAGTAATAGTATTAACATTTATAGATTTATTTCTCTTTCACTTCTTCTTATTATTTGCAACATATTTAAATTTATTGGAATTATATTAATAATTATATGTATAATAAGCATAATATCATTAACTGTGGAATGGTCTAATAATTTGATATTACTTAGAAAAAAATATGAATTTGAGTTACCTACTGATTGCGATTTAGAAGAAATAAGAAAAAAATGTGAGATTAAAAAAATGTCTATTAATATTAATTCTGCAGATGAGGAATTTGCGGTAAAATATAAAAAGTTTTTTAAGTAAAAAGAAAAGGATGATAATGAAGATGGGCATAATAAAAAGAATGACTAATATTTTTAGAGCAAAAGCAAATAAAATAATGAACGAATTAGAAGATCCGATTGAACTTTTAGACCAAAAAATAATTGATATGGAAGATAATTTAAGAGATTCTGTTGTTTCTACAGCACAAGTTTTAGGAAATATTCACGAAATGAAAACTAAAATGGACGAAACAAAAAAGGAAATTGAAGATTTAGAAAATAAAATTACATTTGCTTTATCTAAAAATAATGAAGAATTAGCGAGAAAAGTTTTACAGAAAAAAATGGAACTAGATACAAAATATGAAAATTTAAAGAAAAATTATGAAGAAGCAAAAGAAAGAGGAGAAACATTAAAATCAAGTTTAGAAAAACTAGAAAAAGAATTAGAAAGAACTAAATCGTATAGAGACGAAGCAAAGGCAAGAATGTACAATACTACAATTTCATCAGCAATTAATGAAATTATTTCTGATGTTAGTTCAAAAGTAAATAAAATTAATATCGACGAAATAGAAAGAAAAATTCAAAAAAAAGAAGCATATTCAAAAGGTTTGGAAGAATTGAAAGGCAAATCCATTGATGAGGAATTCGAAGAATTAAATAAACTTGATTTAAATTCTGAACTTGAAAAATATAAAAATAAACAATAATAAAAGGCAAATGAAAATAAATGAAAAAGATGAAAATTAAAAAAGGGAAGTGAAAATAAATGAAAAATATGAAATTATTTATTGCTATAACTGTAATTTTGCTTTATCGCTTATATCATAAATACAAAGTTTTGGAAGAAAAAACTAATGATATAATTTATAAGCATAATAAATTGGTTGATAAATATGAAAAAATATTTGATGTAGTTAAGATGCACGATATAGAAATTAAATACATTAGTAAAGAAATTAAATACCTTAATTAAGAAGAAATTTAAAGAGATGTATAATATGCTGAAATGAAATTCGAAAAAAGACTACAAAAAAATAAAAGATAGGATTTAAATTCTATCTTTTACATATTTATATAAATTCCATTATTGTTTATTTTGATTTTAATTTTACTGTTTTTTATACATCTTTTATTAATTACTTTCGAACTTATTTGAAAAAAATTCACGGATAGACAATTCATAAAAGTTAAAATTTGAGAATTAGTTCTATAATTATTTGTTATTTGATTAACAGATAACGGATTAAATAAAAAACTCAGAAAATGTTTGAAATTTGATTTTAAATTAGCACCAAAATCTGAACTATTAACAAATTTTATAGAGTTAATAAAATTAGAAAATGGGACATAAGCATCCCATTTTTTTTGTGTGGAAGGGTCAAAAATTGTTAATTTTAAAAAATAAACTTCACACATAAAACCCCTCCTTAATTTATAACTATTGTAATTTTATTTATTATCCAATAAAATCCACATACATATTTTGTGCATTGTTTAAACCTAAAATTGAGCCAGTAGAATTGAATTGTTGTTCATATGAATAAATAGATTCTGCTGTTAATTGAGCATATTTATCAAATTCAGGTGCAATATAGTCCATAAATGTTAACATTTGTGTTGGAGTAGTGTAAACTCCAGAAATTGCTGTTGCATCTCCCTCTGAAAATAATAATTGAAGGAATGAAAGGAAATTTGCTTGTTGAGTAGCAACCGCTGTGTTTTCATCCCCTAAAACATTTTTAAGAGAAGTATTTGCATAAGTAACTGCAGTATCAACAGAAGCAGTTGAAGGTGTAGCAGTCCAAGTTGTTGCTAAAATTGGGTCTACAACATTTAAAGTTATAGTTAAAACAGATGGTATATTTACTGTGCTAGAATATGCCATAAAAAACCTCCTAAAGTTTATATTATTATTAATATTTTTAATAAAAAGTATTCTTGCTCAAAATTCAGCAATTAAGAGCAAGTACAACATAATTTTCCTAAAAATTCAAAACAATTTGTTTGATTTAAAGTAAAAAGGGGATTTGTTCCTTGAAGTTCGTCCCAACCAGCATAAATACTTGTAGGATTTGTAGCAGAAATCCAACCGCTAGTAAATGTTTGATTTGTTATGCTATTATTTTGTTCAAAAATAGTAGTAGTTCCAGTAGTTGCTCCAAATTCTGTATAAACTCCAATAACACCTTTTCCAGCGGTATTTTGAAAAGTATTATTAGTAATAACAATAAATTCAAAAATAGAATTGTCAGGCGAACTAAACAGAATCGGCATATTACCTTCCAAATTAGTTGAATTTCCAATTATAAATAATTTGAAATCATTTCCCTTGAATTCTTCAATACCTAGAAAATGTCTTAAAGTAAAAGTTCCAGCGAGTTGTGTGTTATTTTGCAAGAGTAAAGTTCCAGATAAATCCCAAGAAGGAACTGTTATATTGCTAATACTCACGAACCAACAACGACTGTCTCCACTACCAGTTGTGAAAGTATTATTCGCTATTATATAATCATTTTTTATATTTTTAATAAAAATATATCTAAAAGAATTATTTAATTGAGGAGAAGCATAATAAAATTCACAATTTGTTACTTGAAGTCCAGCAGAATTTGAAGAAATTCCAAATTCATTAACTCCAATTTTGCAATTGTCAATATACACATCCGTTAATAGTGCATTTCCAATAACAATACAAGTCTCAATAGACAATGTTTGTTGATAAGTCATTCTAATTTCAAAATCTCTAAAAACAAAAGTTCCGCTTGATGGACTTACATTAAAAATATATGGAACTCCACTAACAGGAGGAGCGGTCATTTCAATAACAGTTCCTACTTGCCCTCTAATAGTTACAGGGGTAAACATACTTAGAGATTGTGTGACAGTAAAAGTTTCATTAGCATTTAATAAAAGTTCATCACCAGCAGATGCCACAGCATAAGCAGAAGCAATTGTAGTGTAAGTTTGTCCAGTTCCAACTAAAATAGTATTTCCAGTTGGTTGTGGAATTTCTTTTATATTTGGAGCGGTTGGAAAAACTGTTCCAGTATTAGCAACTTTTTTATAAAGACTACAAGTGCTAATTTCTAAAACAGTATCACCAATATTTCCTATAGAGCAATCTAAAGTTTCGCTAGTTGCCAAGAAACTTGCTCCATCTTTACCATTTTTCCCATCTTTACCATTTCTACCAATACTAAAATTATTATTAGTAGTTTTTGCAATTATATTAGTATTCATATACTAAATGTTATTTATTTTAGTAACAGTAATAGAGGCATTTGGAACATTTGGAATAGCAGGTAAAGTGATTGGATTTTCTGATACATTAACAAAAGTTATTTGGTCACCAATTGCTAAATTTAATAATGTTGCTGGAATAACAACTTCACCAGTTACTGGGTCAGCGGTTGTTATTGTTTGTGAATTAACAACACCATTAACAGCAATTGCAACTTTTAATTCGCCTTGTTGTTCAACAGGAATTGTAATTTTTCCTTTTACATTTGCAGTATAAGAACCAGCACATTTTATAACAACAGCAGTAATTGCTTCAAGTTGATTGTTGAAAGGTGGTAAAGTTTCAAAAACTTTAGGGCAAGATGGTTCTAACCCAATAAAAGCAGGTGCTGGATATACCAAATTACTAAATGTTATTGCACCATTTACTGGTACAGTTAATTCTAAATTATTTTGTAAATTAATAGAAAATGGGCAACCGCCATCATTTTGTCCTTTATTTGCTAAAATTGTTATACCGTTAGGTGTTTGTTTAACTATAACTCTACTCATAAATTATCTCTCCTTTTAGTTATTAGCAATTATTTTTAAATCATCACTTTTTATTATAATTTCTTTATTACTACCGCAATTTGAACCGTTATTAGCAATTATTTTTGTCATATCAATTCTACCTCCTCTACCGATTCTTGTGTTGATGTATTCAAAGCGATTTCTAACTTTTTTTTAAGTTCTTCATTCTCTTTCTTTAATTCATCAATTTTTTTTAAAGCATCTTCTAAATTTGTTATACCCATTATTTCCACTAAAACTCCAGTAGGTTGCCCCAATTGTTTTGTATTGAAAAATTGTCCTCCAATTACATAACTTTCAGGATTAGACAAATTTAAATCAAATCCATTAACATTGTTATATCCAGTTGGCAATAGATTTTTTTCTTTATGAATCTTCAGAACTTCTTCAAAAATTTTATCATCTAAATTAGAAATAACTATTACATTGTAACCTTTTTCTAATTTTGCTTTCATTTCCTCTAAAACTTTTTCATTTAACATTACAGATTTTTCATCGTATTTAATTACAATTCCATTTTCTGCGACTATATAAAAGTTAGGTTTTTCAGGATTTACATTTGATAAATCTTTATAATTTCCCATATTTACACCTCCTAAATTATTTTATAAATTTCACTTCTTATTTCTTTTACTTCATCATAAATTAAGTGTAAATGTTCGTGGATTTTATGGTCAATTTCCCAATTCAAGTGACTTGTAGAATAATCATCAAGACATAAAATATTGTTAATTTTACATAACATTCTTTTTTGTTTCATAATACAGTCAATTAACCATTCAATTTTTTTAAATATAATTGGACAATTCATAAACTCTTGTTTTTTATCCAAAATACCTTTTATAGTTTGTTCAAACATTTTATTTGATAATTCAAAGAAATCTTTAATATCTTTTGGAGTAACTAATTTTTCATCTACATATTCTAAATCACAAACTAAGCAAACATCATAATAATCAATAGTTTTTTTAGATAATTTATTCATAAATTTTAAGAAATCATATGAAATGTTTTCTGTTAATCTTGCTAAACCCCTAAAAAAACCTCTTCTAAATTCTAAATTACTTTTACTTCGCAAAAGATTAGGCAAATTAGAATAGAAATGAAAATTTAAATTTAAAATATTATATATTTTTTGTAATGAACTAATTTGTTCCTTCGTCATTTCCATCTTCTGTCTTCCTTTCCGTTACTTCATATTTTTTTACAAAATATAATTCTAATTCTTTTTCGTTTTTAAATTCCTGTCGCCCTATTTTATCAAACAACTCTGAATATTTTTCTCCAAATTCGTATTTAAAAATCAATTCCATTGCCACGGATTGCTGAAATGTCCAATTAAATAATGTTATGTATTCATCAATTTGTGGGTTTTTTAAAACATTATCCGCTATGACATCTTTATTTTCTGTAAAAATTTTTTTAAAAGTAGGAACAAGTTCTTTCCAATTATTTTGTAAATAATTAGCAAGATTATTTTTTATAAAATCGCCTATCATTTTATCTCCAAATGCCATAAACTACCTCTTGTTTCCTTTATTTTCATTAGGACTAGAATTAGATGTTAATTGAATTAACATTTCTTTTATGGAATTAATATCTTGCGATAAATTTTTAACTTCGCCCTCTAATTTTTTTACAGGTGCAATAGGATTATTTTTATTTTTAACGAATTCTTGGAAATCTTTTTGTTGTTCAGCGAGTTTTTGGTTGTATAAATTAAAAATTTCTGTAATTTCTTTATGCCTCTCAATATAAATTGGGTCAGAATTCACAAACTCTTCCTCCAACTCCCTCTGTTTTTTTATTTCTTCTTCTGTAGGTTGCTGTGGTTGAGGGTGTTCTTTAACCAATTCTGGATTATTAGGAATACCTAAATTATTTTTAGGTGTTCGTAAAGTTTGTATTATATCCCTTCCAGCAGTAGCAATTTCCGTCCAATTTATTGTTTGCCAAAAACTTGTTGGTTGTTGCTTAATAGGTTCAGGATTTGGTACATTTTCTTGAATTATATTTTCTTCTTGATTTTGTTTTTCTCTGTTTATTTTTGGTACTGGCAATTTAAAACCCCCTAATTATTTTTAACTAAAAAAATAAGTAGGTTAGGCAATAATTGCCGTGCCTACTTGATTATAAATATTTATATGGATAATATAAATTAATTAAACTAAATTTCCGTCTCCTTGGTTTATATTAACATCAAATGGTTTTCTCATACTATATCCTGTATTATATGCCATATCTTTTTGAGTTTGTGCATTTTGTGCGAATAGTGTTAATTCAGATTTTTTAGTTGTTAATTCAGCATTTTTAACTAATCCAACAACAGCACCACCGATTAATAAACCACCTATTGTTAATATTGAAGCAACAGCAGTTTTAGATGCTCCATCTCCTCCATTTTGTACAACTAATACTTTACCATCTGGACTTACAGATTGTGTTTCCAACATAATGATAACCTCCCTAAAATTTTAATTAAGATTTTAGACTTGTTTTTTGTCTATGGTTTAATTATAAAATATAAATTTAGTTTCATTTTGTATGGTTTTTGTACTAATTATGTATTGATTTTGGATTGTGGGGTAGTTTATAAAAGCGACTTCTAGAGGTTTATTTTTTAAACTAATAGAAGTTGATAAAAACAAAACATAATAATGTAAGATAAGATAAATTATAAAAAGCAAAAAATATAAAATTTACTCTTTACACTTTTTCACTAAAAGAACTTAACAAACTGAAAAAACTATGATATTATATATATAAACAAATATAAAAAACACTTAAAGGAGTAATAGGATATGAAATATATAAGTTTTACAACAAATGATGATTTTCACCGTGAATTAAAAATTTTGGCACTACAAAATAATAAAAGTTTTAAAAATTATATACTTGATTGTATGAAAGAAGAATTATTTAGGCAAACAGGAAAAGATATTAGTTATGAACTGAAAAAATGTGAATAAAAAAACATTAGGAGCAAATTTGATATGACTAAAAAAGAATTAAGACAATATCATAAGGAATATCAAAAAAAATATTATGAAGAAAATAAAGAAAAGATTAAAGAAAAGAGAAAAATGTATTATGAGAAAAATAAGGAAAAAATAAAAAAGTATTCTAAAAAATATTATAAGAAAAACAAAAAAAAACTAGATAAATATAATAAAAAATTATAGAATTAAAAATAAAGAAAATTTGAAAGAATATTGGATTAAATATGGAACAGAAAACCGTACTTTAATAAAGAAAAAAAGAATTGAAAGAGAGATGAGAAATAATGATAATGTCAAAAAAAAGAAGATAAAAAAGATAAAGAGGTAGTGAAATACGACCAACTCAGCAAACGGAAAATAACAGTAATAAATGAAAGTTGACTATAAGTAGCAAATTAGAAAAAATGAGATATTAAAGAATTTAGGCATACAATATAAAAACAATGAACAATGGATTTTGAAAGCAAAATATAAAGATAAAGGGTATGCAGTTTCTAAAACTTTTACAATAGATTCTGAACCACCAATAGTTAAGATTAATACTAGGTGGACACAAAGGGGTAGGGAATTTTTATACTACAAATTAAAAGAAAATGGTATTTTGCCTATAATAGAAAAAGCACCCCAAATTTAATTAGAGTACCTATCTAGAATTTTTAACATATTATTTTTTTTATTAACTATACCATCGTAAGAATATCCCAATTTAGTTGCAATTAAATTTAAGGGATATTTTTTTTTGTAATACATTTCACATATATTTTTGTATGTTGGATACATATCAAATATACTTTCTAAAATTCCAGCGAAATCATTTTTTTGTTTTAAAATATAATATTTTATTATTTTACTTTCTATTTGTGAATATTTATTTTTTCTACCAAGTAATCCGTTTGGAGAGTTTGTATTAATATTATAAAATTCAATTGTATTCAAGGCAATAATGATAGAAAAAATAATTTCTAAAAATAGATTATTAAATGTATGTGCAAATATTAGAAAGTTTAAAACATATAAAAAACTTAAAGAGAAGCAACCTAAAACGGTTGAGTGTATTACTTTATACGAAACATTCGCCTCATTTTGAAGATTTTCAAATCTATCCCTAATTGATGTGAATAAAAATATAAATAGTAAAAAATTTGAAAATAAATTAAATTTAAAAGCAATATAACCATAAATGGCAATCCACATAAAAAACTGAATAGAATCGTAAATATTTAAAAGAATAGAATCTTGTTCTATTCTAAATATTTTATATATTATTTTAGTTATAAACATTGGTATTTCATCTAAAATAAACAAAACGGATTTTTTAAACAAAATAAATTCCTGCCTTTACCCTTTTATTTTGTTGATTATTTCTGAATTCATATTTAAATCATTTCCTTTTAATAAACCAGTCGCTAATTCTCTTTTCATATTTCTCACCACCTTTAATAAAAATTTTTAAGAATAAAATAATATGCATACACCAAAAATAATGTACTCATTGTTGTGGATGCTATTTTTATGAAATTCATATCTTTTTTTTGTAAATTTTCAGTATATTCTTTGTCTAATACTGCCCCAATTAAAATTAAAGGCAACCAAGAATATATTATTGAATAAAAACCTTGGTATCCAATATTTAAATTATTAAAAATTATTTTTTCGAAGAAAAGTTTTAAAATAATTATAATATTTATCCTAAACAAAACATAATCTATTCTTATTTCAGGATGATTTCTCTTATAAACCATACTGGCAAAAAAAGTCCAAATAAGCATTCTAGCAAAAATAATATAACCGAAATATTCAAAATCGCTTATCATTTCATATAGAATGTAACTTGCATTGCCAACTAAACCAGCAACTAAAAAATCTCTTGTTTTTAGTTTAAAATGGCAAATTGAAAGAAAAAATATAATTCCATTTAAAAAACTAATTATGAAAGAAATTAATATCATTTTATCCATTTATTTTTCCTCCTCTACCTTGTTTTTCTTTTCAGAATTCTTTTTAAATTCTTTTGTAATTTTAAATAGTGTAGGTATATAAAGGAGGGTCAATAAAATGGAAAGTGTAGTTTCAGTATTAATTTCTAGTTCAAACCCAACAGTTTTAAATAAATCACCAACTGGGATAGAACTGTTTTTAATAAAAATATTGATACATAAAACTAGCAAAGCAGATAAAATTATTTGTTTATATTGCAAAATCAGAATTTGTTTATTTTTCGCATCTTTCGATTTTAGATTAAAATCCCTAGTTATAGTCAAAAATAATACAGTGTCTATTATACACCAAAGCACGAAAAAAAGCAAATCCTTTGCTGAAATTATGTGTATGAAAAAATTTTCTATTAATTCTTTAAAAAAGACCAACATTTCGCCCTCCTAGTATTTTATATCAAAAACCGATGCGATTAGTAGGATTATTAAGTGTTGCAAATAGCGAAATAAAACCCAATAAAAAAATAATAGTTTTTTTATTTTTTAGAATAAAATCAGGCAATTCCTCATCATTTTTAGCAGAAAACCAACCCAAAACAATTGCTGAAAAAGTTCCTAACCAAACAACCCAACTCTGAAAACGGATTAAAATGTCCATAAAACCACCTCCTTTTATTTTAAAATTTTTAATACTAACCAAATTAAAAAGCAAATTAAATACAATACAATTAAAAATTTAATAAATTTATAGAGCATATAACACAGCACAAAAACAATTGCTAAAAATACCAAAACTCCCATTTATTCTTTACTTTTCTATGACTGGCATTCTGTTTGTTTCATCCCAAGAAACTTTAAAACCTAATTTTTCTAAATCACGAAGTTTAATATAATTTGTACCAGCATCTAAAATTGAAGAAACTGTTTTTTCTTCTCCATCAAATAAAACTTTAGTATCTTTTGGTGAATTTAATTTTTCAATTACAGGCATTTTTTTATTTTCATCATAAGAAATTTTTAATTCCATTTTATCTAAATCTCTTAATCTTACATAATTTTCTTCCTTTTCTAAAATAGCAGAAACAGTTTGTTCCTTATTTTCCATTAAAACTTTTAAATCTCTTAACATATATTTTTTCTCCTCTTTATTTGTCGTGGTTGAATTTCCAGTAGACATCTCCCATTTCATTTTCACATCATTTGGCATAACATATTTTTTACTTGATATATCACTAACTGTTCTGCCATTTGTAAATTGGCAATGGGGTCTGTCCACAGGGTTTGTCCAATGTCCTCCCCATTCTCCTCCCATTTCAGTCCATATTTTGCCTACTGCTTCAAAAAAAGCAATATCCTTGAATTCTTGTCCTTTAATATTTTTGCAAAAATCGAAAGCGAGGCGATGGTTGTGCAATGATTGTCCACCTCTTAATTTCGTAACTATTGGTCTTTGATTAAACAACATATTTTGGTACTCATTATCGCGATAAGTTGAAGTTATTAATACTGGCAAACCTTTTTCTTTACATCTTCTCAATAATTCCTCTACACCTCGTTTTAATGTTGGGTGCAAATCTTTTATATCTCTACTGTTAATCATAATCCTCTAAATCCTCCTCTTCT
>Ga0180430_10002660_pt1 | contig 15961 bp, 14 predicted proteins | sample SS_ome_9_FD_132999 | JGI IMG/M metagenome (GOLD analysis project Ga0180430, IMG submission 132999) | Hypersaline lake sediment archaeal communities from the Salton Sea, California, USA - SS_1_S_2 metaG | ecosystem: Environmental > Aquatic > Non-marine Saline and Alkaline > Hypersaline >... | reverse complement strand
TGATCTCGGCGAGGGGATCGACAAGCATGTTGCTGTAGCTGTAGAGCAAATAGGCCGTCCCCAGTGTGGCCTCTCCGCGCAGGTAGAGGAAGCCGCCCATGGCGATCGCTAGAGCCCTCACAACGATGCCCAACAGATAGGTCGTGTTGTGAGTCAGCCCGGCACCGACCAAACCGGCTCGGAACCAGCGCCAGGTGGCCCGTCGCATGACATCATAGAGCCCATTCATGACATAGGGCACGGCGCCCAGCGAGCGTATGTCCTCGGTGGCGGCCAGGCGTTCCTCGATATAGCCAAACATCTCGGCGTCTGTCTCGCGCTGTTGGTCCCAGAGGTTGGCGCTTTTGGACTGCAGACGACCCAGGATGTAGGCTGCCGCGGTGGTAAAGAGCAGGACCACGATGCCGATGCGCCAGTCGACGCGCCACATCATGACGACCAATCCGATGACAAGCAGTACATTGCCCACGATCGATACCACAAACTGGCCAAAGAACTCGGAGAGGCTGGTCATATCGCCGTCGATGCGTTCGATCATCTCACCGGGAGTGCGCGCCTTGTGGAAGGACAGGTCGAGATGCAGGCAATGACGGGCGAGGTCGAGGCGCAGGGCATTGGATGCCAGCCAGCCGACATTGGTGCCCAGGATGGCGGCCGCGCTGCCGGTGATCTGTTGCCCAATGGCCAGTCCGACAAAGAGTGCCGCCCAGCGGATCAGCTCGGATGCAGGCCGGCCATCGACGAGGGCGTCCACAAAGTTCTTGGCCAGTTGCGGATTGATTAGCTTTAGACACAAGCTGGCCAGGAGTGCGACGGCCACCAGGATGGCCTGAACGCGGTGACGACCCAAGTAGGTTTTGAGCAAGTCGCCGTAGCGACGTATGTCAGAGGTCAAGGTCATCTCCATGCGCAAGCCGATGACAAAGCCAGCGCCCCACATAGCTGGGCGCCGGCGATGATCCTGCGGATGGCTTTAGGCTTGGCCGATGGTATGGGTCGGCGCTAGCCGGTCAGCATGGCCGCCAAGCGGCGCACGTGTGCCTTTTCCTCGTCGACGATCCTGTCGAGGGCCTCGCGATGGGCAGGCCGCACCAGGTCACGAAGCTGATAGAAAAAGAGCAACGTTTCCTTCTCAAAGGTCATGGCGGCCCGGATCATCTCTTGGACGGTCGCGGCCTGCGGTACAGAGCCGATGGCGCCCTGGTCGCTGAAAAAGGCGCGGTCGACGGTGGCGGCGATGTACTCGGCGATCTCTTGCCAGTCGGCGGCCGAGGTCTCGACCAGCGCCACATCTTGAGCGAGCGTCTCAAAGGTCTGGCGATGGAGCGTCTCTTGATCCGCCAGGTAGGTGAACAGCTCTTGGGCCTCGGTGCTCTCGGCGAGGCGCACGGCCTGACGGTAAAAGGCTTCGCCACGCTCCTCTGTCTGTATGGCGAGATCGAGTACGTCCAATCCATCAAGTTGAATGGCCATCGGTTACCTCCGTGTGCGTCGTATGGCAGCGCGAGAGGCTGCAAAAAACAGGTCAAAGAGTGCCAGCAAACAGCCCTGAGCGCCCTCGGGGGGATCGGGGGTCGGCGGTATGGGCGTCGGTGTGCTGCTCTGCTCGGTGTGGGCCAGCCAAGCGTCGGCGCGTCCGAATCCTTGGGCATCCGGCTGCTGTCCGATGTCGATGGCGGTGGCCATCAGGACGCGCTTGATATCGTCAGGAGTCCACTCGGGATGCGCCTGGAGCAGCAGGGCGCAGATGCCGGCCCCGTGGGGCGCGGCCATGCTGGTGCCGGATGCGGCTACGTAATAGTCGTCAACGATGCTTCCCAGGCTGGTTCCCTGGGCACGGGGCGCGATGACATCGACACCCGGCAGGACAAGGTCTGGTTTAGTGCGCCCGTCAGCGGTGGGGCCGCGCGAGGAAAAGCTAGCGAGTCGATCGCCGTCATTGACCGCGCCGACGGTGATCACGCGCTCGGCGGCTCCCGGCGAACCGATAGTGTAAGAGTAGGGACCGTCGTTGCCGGCGGCCGTGACCACGACCACGCCCGCTTCGACTGCGGCGTTGCAGATGTCAGAGAGAGCGTCCTGACCGTTGCTAGGGCCGATTCCGCCGAGCGACAGGCTGATGATTTGGACGTTCTGGGACACGGCCCACTCGACGCCTGCCATGACATCGCTCATCATCCCCTGGCCATCGCTGCCCAGCACCTTGGCCGCATAGATCTCGGCCTTGGGGGCAACACCGCGATAGCTGCCACCACTGGCATCGCCGGATCCGGCAGCAATGCCGGCGCAATGGGTGCCGTGACCGTGATAATCGAGCAAGCCCTCGCCGGTAAAGTCAGCTGTACCGGCAATGCGTCCGGCCAGGTCGGGGTGGTGCAGGTCGACGCCCGTGTCTACGATGGCAATACGGACACCGTCGCCCTGGTAGCCGTCGGCCCACACGCGCGGCACCTGGGTCTGGGGCACGGCCGTGTTCATAAAGGCGCGGACGGGCATGTCCGCCGAGATGCGCAGGACCTGTGGATCGCTCTCCATGTCTGCGATAGCCGAAGGAGTGGCTTTCATCTGGGCTAGGGGCCGCAGCCGGAACGAATAGCCCGGGCTGACGCCATGCACGTGCTGCTGGTGGCGCATGACGCGTCGGTCGGCCGCATACCGCACGATGATCGATAGCTGCTGCCCGCTATCGGCGTGGCTTAGGCTGCGCAGCAGATGCTGGGAGAGTTTTCCCTGGGACGTAGCGGTCATGACGCGCTCCCAAAGAGCCTGACTGGCTGGTCGGACTCGATGTCAGTGATCCAACGAAAACGGGATAGCTGCAGCGCGCGAGTGGCAGGGCAGCGGAGTACCAAGCGATTGCCGAGGCGCAGTGTGCGGCGCACCTGGTAGCCTCTCGCCTCGAGGGCGTCAGCGCGCTCTGAGAGGTCGCCGTCGACGCGGATGATGACGTCCACGCGGTCATTGCCCATGGCGCGCCATGCCTTGCGCAGACTGCTGTCTATCTGTGCCATGTCTCTTGTCCTTTGCTCCTGGTGCCTACCAGCAACTGAACCCGCCATCGATGACCAGGTTGTGTCCAGTGACATAGTCCGAGGCTTCGGAGGCCAAATACACGACGGCCCCCTGCAGGTCGGTCGTTTCGGCCATGCGACCCATGGGGATATCCTTCAGCCAACCCGGTACGAGGTGTCCCACCTGATCGACGAGGGGGGTTCGCGTATAGCCGGGGCTAATGCAGTTCACGCGGACGCCGCGCGAGGCCCACTCGGCCGCCAAGGTGTGGGTAAGGTGAACGACGCCGGCTTTGGAAGCGTTATAGCCCACCTGATTCTGAGGCCGGTTGACAATGGTGGCCGACATGGAAGCGGTGTTTACGATCTTGCCATAGCCCTGCTCGAGCATCAGGCGTCCCTCGGCCTGGCAGCAAAGAAAGACAGCCTTTAGGTTAACGTCAATGACGCGATCCCATTCGTCCTCCGTCATGGCTTCGGCGTCGTTCCAAGTGCCAATGCCGGCATTGTTGATGCCGATGTCGAGGTGGCCCCAAGCCTCGCGGATGGTCTCGACCATCTGTACGACCTGTGGCTTTTTGGTTACGTCGACTGTCAGGGCCATCGAGCGGACGCCGAGGGCCTGGAGCTCGACACTGACGGCTTGGGCGGTGTCGCCATTGATGTCGACGATGGCAACATCGGCGCCCGCCTCGGCCAGTCCGGTGGCCAGGGCGTGTCCGATGCCTTGTCCGCCGCCGGTCACCAGCGCGGTTCGTCCCTTGAGCGAGAATCTGTCGAGCATGGCCATGTGTGACTACCTCCGTGGCGGGCGTCCGTACCCGTTGTTTGGATCAGGATGTGCTATTCGTGGATGAGGACCCATGTGCCGGCGTCCGATTTGGTGGCGGGCGCATAGCTGGCGCCTTCCTTGACGGAGGGCGTGGTCCACTCGAACAGCCACTCGGCGTCATCCAACTGCAGGTTGACGCAGCCGTGGCTCGTTGGGGTGCCCCACTTGTCATGCCAGTAGGCTCCGTGGAGCGCATAGGCAGCGTAAAAGTACATGATATGGGGTACACCGGGCAAATAGTACCCTGGGCCGGTCATGAGTTGAGACCGGTACTTGGTCTTGATGCGGAACTTGCCCTTGACGGTGGGCGTGTGGCCCTTGCCGCTGCTGATGAGAGTCTCATAGACCAACTCGGTGCCTTCGTAGGCCCATAGCATTTGCTCGCTGAGGTCGACCTCGATCCACTTTTCCTCTAGCGGCAGCGGGAGGTACTTGGCTGTGGCCCAATCGAGTGTGGGCGTTGCCGTTGGAAGGGGTGTCTCGGTGGGTGTAGGGGTGATGCTTGGTGTCACGGTCACGGTTGCCGTCGCAGAGGGTGTCAGCGTGTGGGTCGGCGAGGGCGTCAGCGTCTGGGTGAGCGTAGCGGTTGGAGAGGGAGTGGCGGTGGTGATGCCGAGGGCCAGTCGCGCCTGGGAGTTGTGGCTCGACGACCCGAGCAGCACGATGGCTCCCCCCGAGCCCAGCACGATGAGCAGCAGGATGGCAAGGATCGCGCCGGTGTGCGCATTCCGAAGCAGGCTGTCAGAGCGGGCCTTTTCCCAAGTATCGCGAGTGCTCGAATCGCCCTGTGAGGTGGTACGATCTGCAGACGGCATACACTCTCGGCCTTTTTATGTTGGCAGATGTCTCCTGAGGCCGGGAGCATGACGATCTGCCGTCAGTTACCATGGTCTTGTGTGTATTGCTTCACGTTGCTACAACGTGGGGAGTATAGCATGGCGGACTCGCTGGCGCAAGCGCGTCGCGCTGCTGTCCTCGCTAGGACGGCTGGCATGGGCGGCACCAATTTGGAGTCACCCCAGTGGGTTGCTATAATCATTCGAGTTGACTGCAAGTATGTGTGAGAGGGAGGCAGATGATACCGGTAACGCAGCTCCGTAAGGGGGTCACCTTCGAGTTCGATGATCAGATTTGGCGCGTTCTAGCGTATGATCACTACAAGCCGGGACGTGGCGGGGCCATCATCAGGACGCGACTGCGGAACCTGCGCACCGGTGCAATCATCAACCGTACGTTTCCCTCGGGAGACAAGGTGCAGGATATTCGTCTCGACCACCAGACGGTAGAGTACCTCTACAGCGATGGCGAGATGTATCATTTCATGGATACCGAGACCTTTGAGCAGCCGGCGCTGCCCAAAGACGTGCTGTCTGACGTGCTTCCCTACCTCAAGGAGGGCACAAATCTCGAGCTAGAGCTGTATGAGGGCGAGCCACTGGGGATCGAGCTGCCGATCACGGTCGAGCTAACAGTGACCGACGCGCCTCCAGGCTATGCCGGCGATACGGCCACCGGCGCCAACAAAGAGGTGACGCTCGAGACCGGCACCAAGCTGACGGTGCCATTGTTCATCGACACGGGTGATGTGGTTCGGGTCGACACCCGCAGTGGAGAGTATCTGACGCGCGTTTAGCTCGCGCCAAGACCGCGAAGCATAGCCGTCTCCCGATCGGTCCATTGCGGCTGGGGGAGGCGGCTTTTCCTATGGCGCGTCGGCAGACAGATGCTCGACGGCGACGAGCGTAACGTCGACCTCAACAGCTTGGTCGAGGAAGGCTCTCAAGTTGTTCGCCAGCGTGGCAACTTCTACTTGAGAGATGGGACGTGCCGATTCCAGTGTGACGTGTACGAGGCGTGCTTCGCCAGTCGGCGTTTTCAGCTCCCAGTTGCCCAGCTTGACCTCGGTGCCCATTTGTTCCACCTGTCGCTCGAGGGCGTTCTGAACGGCTCGGCGCTCCCCGACCTGTCGTACCGACGCGATGGTCAGGATCCCCAAGAGTGCCGCGATGGCGACCAGCAGCACGCCCGTGCTGAGGAGTCCGCCACGAAAGGTGCGAGCGCGCAGCTCTTCGCGGATGTCGGGGTGAAAGCCCATCCATAAAAAGACAATCGCCACGGCAGCCACAATGGCTACCAGGTTGGTGAGGAACAACAGCGTCGCGCCGAGGGTTACCCGGGGATCGAGCGCCACGGCTCCCAAGCCGATGGTGGCCAAGGGGGGGACCAATGCCACTGCGATGGCCACCCCGGGCAGGGCTCCAGAAACATCGTCGCGTCCCAGGGCATAGGCGGCGGCCGCTCCAGATACCAACGCGACAGCCAAGTCCAGAAGGGTCGGGCTGCTGCGAGACTGCATTTCGCCGGTGATGGTCGAGGAAGGCACCAGGGCTCCCACCAAGGCGCTGACGGCCACGACCAGTAGCACACCGATGACCAGCGTGCGCATTGAGAGGCGCAGCAGTGTACTGTCGCCCTGCACGATGGCCAGTCCGACCCCAACCAGCGAGGACATCAGCGGCGCGACAAGCATGGCACCAATGATCACTGCCGGGGAGTTGGCCAATAGGCCCAGCGACGCAAGGGCGGCGGCCAGCACCATCATGACATAAAAGTCGGTCGTGGTGCGCGCCGAGCGACGGACCGAGCGGTAGATGCCGATCCGCTCTTTGAGCGAGAGCTGGGGCAGTATTGTCAGCAAGCGCCAACGCGCACGCCGCAAGGTGGCTGCTGGAGCTGGATCGTGGCGTCTGACCACAACCACTGGCTGCTGTATCTGCTGCGCCAGCATCTGGGGCAGGTTGCCAAAGAGCACCCGGTCCACCAGGCTCTCTCGCGTGGCCCCGAGAAAGACGAGGTCATAGCCCTGCTCGGCCTCTTGCAGGATGCCAGAGGAGATACCGGTTGCCAAGGTGACGTGGCGCTCGAGACGGGGCTCGCTCTGCCACTTGCTGACTGCCGTGCGCAACATCTCCCATTGGGCCGACAGGGCGGTCGGTCCCAGGGGTTGCCTGGCGACGCGCAGGGCGGTGACGCGCACCTCGGGTCCCAGGTCAAGCCCCAAGGCCAAAGCTAGGTCCGCGTTCGGACCGCCGCTCGACGGAACCAAAACACGCTGGATGTTCTTCATGCGCTCGGCAAACGCAGAGGGGTCAGGGCCGACGCGAACGACGCCCACGTCACAGGGCGCCTGCTGGATGACAGGGTCGAGGGTGACGCCCAAGAGATACCGTCCGCGGCTCGGTGTGCCCTTCCAGAGCAAAAGTAGGAGGTCGGGGGCCAACTCGCGCGCGGCCCGCAGGATGCCGCGGCCGGTGTTGGCGCTCTGAACATAGCTCGGGGGCTCGACGACATCCAGCTGGTCGCTGGTTCGCGACAGCCAGGCGGGGGGGGCGTCGTCGGTCCCGACATAGAGCGGGATAACGTGGCCTTGGCGGGATCGCGCCAGCGGCATAGCGATGGCGAGCAGCGCCTGCATGTGACTCTGCTCGCCGGTGGCAATCAGGATGCGATAGGGCCTGGTTTCGTTGCTCATGGTTGCATTGTCTGCCTTGCGGTTTGAGTGATTTCATTCTATCATCGATGTCTGGCGGGCACAATCACGGTCCGCCGAACGGTCTCGAGGGATGGCGAGTGGCTCGACTGCTTCGAAAGAGAACCTGGCGTCGGCTGTCGCTCTTGGCAAGGCGCGATCTGTTGACCGCTTGGTCGATCGTCAAGCTGGCCGTGCTCAACTATGGCGATACTCACTCGGTTGAGGCCGCCGCCGGGCTGGCGTACTATGCGACCTTTACGCTCTTCCCGCTGCTATTGTTCCTTATCGTATTTGCCAGTTCGGTCCTGGAATCGGAGAGCGCCAAGGCCGATATCCTCGCGGTGGTCACCGAGACTCTGCCCACTGCACAGAACCTGGTCGTGCAGAACGTCGAGCAGGTTCTGCGACTGCGCGGGACAGTTGGTGTTCTGGCAGGCTTGTCGTTGTTGTGGTCGGCATCGGGCTTTTTTGTAATCCTGACGCGCCAGGTGGGGCGGGTCTGGCCCGACGCCGGCGAGCGCTCGCCCATTGAGCAGCGGATGTTTGCCTTTGGGATCGTGGGAGGCCTGGCTATGCTGTTGGCGATCTGGCTGAGTCTGTCAGCCTCTGCCATCTCACGGCTGCCAGAGGCACTTTATGTCCACTTTCCTGGGCTCGAGCCGCATGTCGTTCCGCTGCTGGCGCAGTTGGTCGGCTGGGTGTTCCCGCTGGTGTTCCTGGTGTTTGTGTACCATGCCTTACCCAAACGGCGGGTGGGATGGGTCGAGGCACTGGTGGCCGCGTTGGTGGCCAGCGGTCTGTGGCGAGCGGTGACCTCTGTTTTGGTATGGTATCTGGGGAGTGGGCTCTCGCGGTACCAGCTGGTCTATGGCTCGCTATCATCTATGATGGTGCTGATGTTCTGGCTCTATTTGTGTGGTCAGATTCTCTTGCTCGGGGCGAGTCTCTGCGCGGCGATATCGATGTATCGTCGCTCGAATCATCGGCAATGGGTTATCTAGAGGAGGCAGCAGATGTCGTTGTACGAGACCGTCAGCGCTCGCTACTCGGTGCGGGCCTATCGGCCGGACGCGATTGCGGAGGATGTGCTGGACCGCGTGCTGGAGGCGTTCCGCGCGGCGCCGACGGCTGCCAACCGGCAACCCATCGGGGCCATTTTGCTGCCGACGGCGAGATATGGTGATCTACTGCGGCGCGTCTATGATAAGGATTGGTTCGCAGAGCAGCCGCCGTTGGTGGTGGCTGTCTGCGCCGACAGAGAGGTCGGTTGGCATCGGCGGGATGGGATGGCCTATGCCGATGTCGATGCTACAATTGCCATGGATCATCTCATTCTGGCTGCCACGGCCGAGGGTCTGGGCACCTGCTGGGTTGGGGCGTTCGATCCAGAGGCGGCTCGTGAGGGGTTGGGCCTGCCGGCGGGCGTCGAACCGATTGCCTTTACGCCGCTGGGCTATCCGGCGGACACGCCACGTACCAAGCGACGCAAGCCGATGGAGGCGCTGGTCTTTGAGGGCCGTTGGCCACAAGAGTAGCCACACCTAGTCAGCACGTACTACAATCTGGCAGGCGCAGGAGTGTTGCGCGCAACCGGGACGTCGTGAGCGAGCCGTTCGCATAGGATGGAGTAGACATAAACGTGAATCCCAAGTGGCGGCGGATTGTCGTCAAGGTAGGCACGAGCACACTGACCTGTGGCGGGGAGGGACTTGATCCACCACGCATGGTTGATCTCGTGCGGCAGATCTCCGAGCTGCGGTCGCGTGGCGCGGATGTCGTGTTGGTGACATCTGGTGCGCAGCAGGCCGGCCGCAGCCGATTAGGTACGTCGGGCTCTGGCAAGACCATTCCGCTCAAGCAGATGCTGGCTGCGGTGGGCCAAGGGCGTTTGATGCATCTTTGGGAGCAGTATTTTGACCTTTACCGCATCGTGGTGGCACAGGTGCTGATGACGCGCCAGGATACGGAGGATCGTCATCGCTACCTCAGTCTACGAGATACCTTTGAGCAACTCATGGAGCGCCACATTGTGCCGGTGGTCAACGAGAACGATGCCGTGGCCACTGATGAGATCCGAGTCGGCGAGAACGACACGCTCTCGGCCATGGTCGCCAGCCTGATCGAGGCCGATCTGTTGGTGCTGCTGACAGACATTGACGGTCTGTTCACTTGCGATCCCACAAAGGAACCGAACGCGACACTGGTACGGCGCGTCGACACCATCGATGAAGCCATCCATCGCGCTGCCTGCGGGAGTAGCTCGGAGCAGGGTACCGGAGGCATGCACACCAAGATTGTCGCAGCCGAGATCGCCGGGCGCTGCGGCACCACCGTCGCCATCGCCAACGGGTCGAGGGCCGATGTGCTTCTCGGGCTGTGGGACGAGGCCGTGCCAGCCACCTGGTTCCCGGCGCCGATATCGGCCGCGGAGGGTCGCAAGCGTTGGTTAGTGGCCCAGTCGACGACATCGGGTGCAGTCGTGGTCGATGCCGGCGCCGAGCGCGCCGTTCGGAGAGACGGCAAGAGTCTTTTGCCGGTGGGGATCACGGCCCTTCGGGGCGAGTTTGGTCGGGGCGCTATCGTCAGTGTGCGTTCTGCCGGTGGAGAGGAACTGGCTCGCGGATTGGCCAACTATGATTCGCGTGATCTGCGGCGTATTCTGGGCCATCGCTCGAAGGATGTTGCCCAGTTGTTAGGCTATGACTATGGACCCGAGTTTATCCATCGCGACAAGATGGCTCTGCTGTGACAGCGAATCGCCCGGAGGATGAGATGACGGTTAGCAACAACGTCCGAGAGATGGGAGTGCGAGGCAAGCGAGCGGGGCGCGCTCTGGGGCTGCTTTCGGCCAGCGTGCGCAACGCTGCGCTGTTTGCGATCGCTGATGCGCTGGAGCAGGCCGGATCGATGCTCTATGATGCCAACGCGTTGGATGTGCAGGAGGCCAAGTCCGCAGGCGTCGCTCCGGCACTCGTGGACCGTTCGATCCTCACACCCAGGCGCCTGGATTCGATGGTGGCGGGCTGTCGCGATACCGCGGCGCTGGCTGATCCGCTGGGACAGTCCTTTGACGGGCGCACTATGCCCAATGGACTGCGTCTGACGAAAAAGCGTGTACCGCTGGGCGTGCTGGCGGTCATATTCGAGTCGCGTCCCAACGTGACCATTGACATCAGCGTGCTGGCCATCAAGACGGGCAATGCGGTGATCATGCGGGGTGGCAAGGAGAGCTTGCGGACCAACGAGGTGCTGATCGACTTGGTGAGAGGCGCCTGCCGGTCGGTGGGCGTGCCGGACGATGCGGTGCAGTTGATCCGTTCGACCGACCGCTCGTTGGTCCCCGAGCTATTGGCCATGGACGAGGTGATCGACTTGGTCATCCCGCGCGGTGGCCCTGGCTTGCAGGCCTTGGTCAAGCAGTACGCGACCATGCCGGTGGTGTATGGGGGGATCGGTGTGTGCCATCTATTCGTGGATGCCAGCGCAGACGTGGCAAAGTGCATACCGTTGATCAACAACGCCAAGACGCAGGCTCCCTCGGTCTGCAATGCGCTTGATACGGTACTCGTCCACCGTGAGGCGGTTGCTTCTCTGCTGCCACCGATGGTCGCTGATCTGGTGGCCAGTGGCGTGACGGTGTACTGTGATGAGCAGTCAATGGCAGCCCTGGGTGAGGGCGGACCGCGCGACGGCGTGCTGCCGGCGGACGAGGATAGCTATGGGCGCGAGTTTCTTTCGCTGGCCCTCTCGGTCAAGGTGGCCGACTCGCTCGATCAGGCGGTTGAGCATATCGAGCGGTATGGGACGCATCATTCAGACGGGATTCTGACCAACGACTATGCTAACGCGATGACCTTTTGCGACCGGGTCGATTCGGCGGCGGTCTATGTGAATGCCAGCACGCGTTTTACCGACGGCGGTCAGTTTGGGCTGGGCGCCGAGGTCGCCATTAGCACCCAGCGCATGCACGCGCGCGGACCTTTGGGCCTCCAGGAACTGACCACCTACAAGTGGGTGGCGCATGGCGACTATACGGTGCGGGAATAGGATGCAGCGGCAGGCCGTCTTGTGAGGCGACTCTTGCGTCGGCTCGACACCAAGGACCAGGGAAGACTGGGTCAGTACCTTGCCCAATGTGGGATGGCTACATTGGCCGGCGTAGTGATCATGCTCTCATTGGACGTGGTGGTTCGACGCGGGGCGATCACGGCTTCTCTGGGCGCCAGTACCTTTATTGTGTTTGTCATGCCCCAGGGTCGAACGGCGGAGCTACGTTCAATGGCTCTTGGCTATGTGATCGGGGGTTTGGCCGGATGCCTCGTGTTGCTGGTGGCGATACCGCTTGGCGCGAATGGCGATCACAGAGCACTTGGTGCAGGCGGTGTTCGGAGCGCTGGCGGTCGGGTCAAGCACCTCGGCGATGGTGCTGCTGGACGCTGAGCACCGCCCGGTGGCGGGTTTTGCGCTGGGCCTCGTTTTGGGCAAGTGGACGATGGCCGAACTAGTCGCCGCCGCGACGGCCGTTGGGCTGCTGGTTTTTGCGCGGTTGGCCCTCGGGCGTCGACTGGTCGATCTTCTTTAGGCCCAATCTCGGCAGCTAGGGCTGGTAGTCAAAGGGATCGGTCGGCGGGGGTGCCGTCTCGGAACGCTTGGCCTCTTTGTTGGGCATTTGTTCTTGCTCATATTCCCTCAGCGTTTGTACATTCTGCCACTTGGGCACGGGCACCAGCAACGCATCGGCAAACAGCTGCACCAGGTAGGGTTGATCGTCGATCTCCATGGGGATTTCGTGCGTCAGGGCGCCGAGATAGCCTCGATCCCGAGCGGCCCTGGCAAGGGCCGCGTTGGGATTGGTTGCGACGAGTTGGTTCTCGACGATAGTGGTCAAGGAGCGGCGCAGTGCGGACAGGCGTTGGCTGTTGGCCTGGCGAAAGGCCGCTATCCAGGAGCGTACTTGGGGTATGACCCAGTCCTTCTGCACGGCCCAGCCCGGGCAGGATTTGGTCGAAAAGTCGCGATGAAAGCTGAGGTCGTTGATGTCGAGCCCCAACCACTCGTGGAGGATACCCAGGGCGACGATGGTGTTCTCCATGATAGCGCCCGACGGGAGCTTCTCGTCATAGTTGCCGACCATCTCGATGTGGCGCGAGCGATAGTTGTGGCCATAGACCCCCACGCCATCGTAGCGTAGGTCGCTAAAGAGCCAGATGCCGTCTTGGGCGATGAAAAGGTGCGGGCCCGCGGTCCAGCCCTCGTGTTTGTTGCCGTCCGCGTCCTCCCAGATCTGCTGCTCGTAGTATGCCTTCATGGCGGCCATGGTTGCACTGCCTTGCCATGTCTCGGGAGTGGGGCGCCAGGTGTGATGCAAAAACACGCGCGTCGGATGTGGCGTCGGCGCCTCGAGTGAGAGGACGTAGCGCACGAATTCGACCGGGTTCATGACGCGCCCGTCCATTTCGATCGGGGCTTCCTTGATCGGAGGCGCCTCCTCGATGGGCTCGCTATCCGAGGTCGGCGGAGGATCGGCAGAAACAGCGGGATCCCTCTCGTCCGGGAGGAGATGGTCGCCAAAGCCTTTGAGAAACGCTCTCATCATGTCCATTCTTACCGCCTACTTGTACCAGACATAATCATGCAGCAGCGCGGCGCGTAGATCCGTGATCACGTTCTGCTTGTCCTGGATGCTCCAGATATCGCCATGGTGCTTTTCCCAGCGATAGAGGATCATGGCTCTGATTCTCTGGTGGCTCACGTCGCCGTTCCAGCGGTCAATCTCGGCATAGGCCTGTTGGATCCAGTCGTTCGGGCTATCGTCCCAGGTCAGATTCTGATCGGTCTCGGTGATATAGACGGGCAGATGGCGCATATCGGCCGGAATGGCCTCCATGTAGTCGATGTAGCTACGGAACATTTTGCGGCGCGTGTGGAATGGGGGATCCATGCGCGCCTCACTGGTGATCTCGGCCGAGTTGGCATCACGACCATAGGTATGCAGCGCGATTCCGTCAACCTGCGGTCCGAGCAGATCGAGGATGTCCTGAAAGTAGACGATCCAGTCGCCGCTCGAGTTGCCTCCATAGGCGGTCTGGATGTTCCATGGCCCAATGGCGGCAACCACGATCTGGTCGTCCTGATGGCCGGGTCGGGAGCGAATCTCGTCGCGACACAGGCCAAAGGCGCGGGCATAGCGTTCGGGGGTGATCGGTTCGCCGTTGATCGGTCCGCCAGGGCGCTCGACGGCCAGATTGGGCTCGTTGCCGATGATCCAAATATGGCAGCCGCTTGAGCATTCGCAAAAGTTGCCGCAGCGCTGGGCAAAGGCATGATAGCGATCCGAGTCCGGCAGCGTGCCGACCTCGCCATAGCCATTGTTTAGCCGCACCATGACGCCATAGCCCTCGGCCTCCAGATCGGCATAGGAGCGGCTGGACCAGTCGTCGGTGTCGCAGCCCAGTGCCTCGGTGACCAACACCCAGCCTCGACGTCCGGCCCAGGCCATATAGTGCTCTCCACCCCGGTCATGGAGACCAAAAAGGTAGGGCGATTCGCCGGAAGGCAGTGGGATGGCTGGCCCAACCTCTGGAATCTGCAGTACCTGGCCGACGTCGATGTTGAGTGGGTTGGCAATGCCGTTGTAGGCCGCGATGACTAGCTCTTTGCTCGCGTCGCCATAATAGCGCTCTGCGATGATTTGCAGCGTCTCGGCCGGCTGGACGACATGGTTGGCGGCGTGCTGCCCCCAACTGCCCAGCCAGGCGCTCAGGTTCTGACTGGCGATATCCTCGAGCGACTGGCCGAGATCGGCCGCGCGAGCCGCCAGTCGCCTGTAGGTCTGGTCGTCGAATGCCAGGCTCAAATAGTGGTCGGGCATCAGGGCTGCCCCACGCCGGCTCGTAGCACGCGTGCATCGCCGAGCCGTTTGGTGATCTGTTGACGGTCGAGTGTCTCGAGCAGTCCCATGGCATAGCGACGGCTCGAGTTCATCAGGTCGCGACATTCTGCGACTGTGATCTTGCCGTGGGAGCGGATATGGGCGACGACTTGGTCGCGCATTGCCCGATACGAGTCGGCCTCGAACACGACCGAGTCGCTGGCCTTGACGAGCCGGCCCGAATCGACAAGATACTGCAGCAAGTCGGGACCCAAGCGCGACGCGACGTCGGTCAGGGAGGGAGGTGTCGCGCCTCCGGCGGCAAGCTCGGCGGAGACTGCGTCGGCCAGCGCCGATTGCCCAGGAGTCAGGGTCACAGAGTGATCCGGGGGCAAGAGCAGCGCAGACGAGACGACGAGAGCACCCTCCGCTTCGGCGCGTTCGACAATGCGGTCGAACAGACGATCGGGCAGGTTCAGTTCGGAGCGAACCTGCTCTCGGGGCATCCCCAAGCGAAGGGGGTTGTCGGCGACATAGGTTTCCAGCAGGTTCGCGAGCCGCTCAGACAACTGGCTCCAGCGCTTTAGTGTCACGAGGATGCTGGCGGCGTGCGGGATGGGATCAGCACCAGGTTGCAGGTCAACGATGACTTGCTGGCCGAGGAGTGACGCCAGAGCCTTGTTGGTTTGCATATCCGGCAGGCCTGACTGCCTGGCAAGCTCGGCGGGCGATATGCCCATGCGGTCGTCCAAGAGCGACAACACGATCCGCTCGGGATTGCCGGAAGCAAGGGCATTTAGTCGAGCGAGAGCCTTCGGGTCATATCGCTTGTGGCGCCGGGCCGGGTGAGGCTGGATGATCTGTCCCCCGCCCAGGGTGATGCTGGGTGATAGCATGCGCATGACATATCCGTCGCCGCGCGAGAGTGCGAGTGGCGCATCGAGGCGAGCCTGGACCCAGCCCTCGCTGCCTGGACCCAGTTCGTCGGCGTCAAGCAAGCGCACTCGGGCAGCCGTGCGAAAAGCACTGGCAAAGAACTCGACCTCCATGTTGTGCCGCACCGGCCAAGGGCTGTCTTGCAGGACGCGCAGGCGCAGGTCAACGAGTTGTGTGGTGCGCCATGTCTCTGGGAGGACGACAACCTGGCCGCGCGCGAGCGCGTCGGACGAAACGCCACTGAGGTTGACGGCGATGCGCGCACCAGGCCCTGCGGTGTCGATAGCTTGCTTGTGGCACTCTAGTCCGCGGATGCGCGCCGACAGCTCGCCGGGAAGGATCTCGACGTTGTCGCCGACAGACAGGCTGCCATCGTGAAGTGTACCGGTGACCACCGTCCCGAATCCAGAGATGGCAAATGAGCGATCGATGGGCAGGCGGGGACGCCCCAGATCAGGTCGCTCGGATGCCGATGCGAGCTGCGCATCGATGGCCTGCAGGAGATCGTCGAGGCCGGTGCCCTCTTTGGCTGAGACCGGCACGATGGGGGCCTCGCACAGGACTGTGTCAGCGAGCTGGTCGCGTACTTCTTCGGTCACTAGCTCCAGCCAATCTGGGTCATCGACAAGGTCGCACTTGGTCAGTGCAACCACGCTCCGCGGGACGCTCAACAGGTCCAGAATGGCCAAGTGCTCTCGCGTCTGCGGCATGACGGCTTCGTCGGCTGCGACGACCAAGATGCCTAGGTCGACACCACCGATGCCGGCGAGCATGTTGCG
>Ga0180430_10002659_pt1 | contig 15966 bp, 13 predicted proteins | sample SS_ome_9_FD_132999 | JGI IMG/M metagenome (GOLD analysis project Ga0180430, IMG submission 132999) | Hypersaline lake sediment archaeal communities from the Salton Sea, California, USA - SS_1_S_2 metaG | ecosystem: Environmental > Aquatic > Non-marine Saline and Alkaline > Hypersaline >... | reverse complement strand
TCTTGATACCGACCTTCATGAATTTTCCGGGTTTCAGGTCAATGACACGTACGCCGTTTGTGATGCCGAGTTTTTGCTTGTCGGAAGTATTCACGGGTTCAAACCTGGCTCCCAGTAATTCAATGATCTCATCTGTCCGCACGATATCAGTGCTTCCCTGCATGTTACGCAGAACGACATCAAATTGTTTCAGGTCTCAGTTTCTTTTCAATAAAACATCGACCTTATCCTTGGGCCTGTATTTGCTGATCTGCTCCTGCAGTTCTGATACCGTATTCACTTTGATGCCATTGATCGAGGTAATGACATCTCCAGGCTTGATGCCGGCATCCATGGCTGCTCCGTTCTCACTGAGACCAGATACATAGACACCTTTGGTATCATCCAGCTTCTCCTCCTTTGCCAGTTCTGAGGTAACGTTGGTGATGGTCACACCAAGGAGTGCACGTTGCACCTCTCCAAATTCCATCAGGTCACCGACAACTTTCTGTACGATACTTACCGGAATGGCAAATGAGTATCCCGTATAGTTTCCTGTGCGGGAGGCAATGGCTGTATTGATTCCCACCAGCTGTCCCAGGGTATTTACAAGTGCGCCCCCGCTGTTTCCGGGATTAACAGCTGCATCCGTCTGGATGAATGATTCGATGGAAAAACTGTTCCGCAGGATATTGATATTACGCGCCTTGGCACTTACAATACCCGCTGTAACTGTCGAGGTAAGGTTGTAGGGGTTACCCACTGCCAGGACCCACTCTCCCAGCTGAAGATTGTCTGAATCCCCGTATTTAATTTTAGGAAGTCCTTTTTCATCGATCTTGAGCAGTGCCAGGTCCGTGGTGGGGTCGACCCCTATCAGTTCTGCTTTGAACTCCCTCCGGTCGTTCATGGTTACCTGCACCTCATCAGATCCTTCGATCACATGGTTGTTGGTGACAATATAACCATCTTCGCTGATGATCACTCCGGATCCGAATCCCATCACCGGACGTGACTGGCTTTCGGGGGTGATCCCGAAGAAGAATTCGTACAATGGATTTACTTCCATCTGTCTGAAGGCGGTCGTCTTCACGTGCACAACTGCATTCACAGATGATTCGGCTGCAGCAGTAAAGTCCATTGTAAACCTGTTCTCTGCAGCGGGAAGACTGATCTGTCGCGCAGCAGGCTGAACGGGAACTTCCACGATCTGCTGTTCAGGCTGAAAGAACTTTGCATATATAAAAACAGCAGCGAATGCTGATACCAGGGTAAAACCAAATAATCCTAATATTCGTCTTGATTTCATAATTCTTGTTTTTAATGATCCGTTTCAAGATGTTCAAAATCCGTGCCCCGAACCAATGTTTCCTCCACTTAACAATCGGGAAGCAAAAAATATTGTAATTTTATGACCCATTTAACCTTTTTTAACGAACCAGAGATTTGAAACTGCGATTTTACAAATACCACGGTACCGGAAATGACTTTATCATGGTCGACAGCAGAAAAAATGTCATGCCGGACCAGTCACCAAAGCTCATTTCGCGCTTGTGTGACCGACATTTTGGCATAGGAGCGGATGGACTGATCATTTTGGAGTCATCGAAAACGCATGATTTCCGGATGAAATACTTCAATGCCGACGGTTACCCGGGGACCATGTGCGGTAACGGCGGCAGGTGCATTACAGCGTTTGCGCGGAAATCGGGATGGATCATCACCAACTGTACCTTTGAAGCTGCCGATGGCACCCACAGGGCCGCCGTGCTGTCTGACGGGCGGATACAGCTTGAATTACGGGATGTGAAAGGCGTGCAGAAAATTGAAGAAGGATATCTACTTGATACGGGCTCCCCGCACCTGGTGATTTTCAGGGATGCAGTGGAGCAACTTGATGTTGCCGGACTGGGAAGGAAATACAGGCACGATCCTCGTTTTGAACATGGCACAAATGTAAATTTCGTGGAACGAACAAGCCGGGGGATCAGGGTGAGGACATTTGAAAGAGGTGTGGAAGACGAAACACTGAGTTGTGGAACCGGCGTAACAGCTTCCGCAATTGCAGCGTTCCTGGAAACCGGCACCATCGGAAATTCCGTTGAAGTGAATACCCCGGGAGGGGTCCTGAAGGTGGATTTCAGTCCGGATCATGAGAAGAAGGTATTCAGGGATATCTATCTCACCGGACCTGTTACCGAGGTTTTTTCAGGCGAAGTGGACGTATGATATTCAGCAAAAAGAAGAATGCAGGAGGGAACCTTGGGAAAGCGGGATGCGGCCAGTAGAGACTTTTGGGAACCATGGGAAAGCGGGATGCGACATGGGAGGACCGGGAAGGATTGCATAACAGCTATCGTTATGCGAACGATCTTGTTACACGTTAAGCATCTTTTTGCTGCAGTCTCTCCGCGAATGCAAGGATGCTGTCGAAATCAATTTCGGGCATCACTTCGAGCCTTTGTTTCTTCCGGGTCATGATCTTTTGCATCAGGTTCATTTTCTTAAAGTTCAGCTCTCCGCCGAAATAGCTTTTAGCCAGCGCATGATCCAGCAATGGATTTGGAAAGACGGTCCTGAGCAATTCTTCTTCATTCTCACCCGGATCCACGCAGCAGATAAAGAGACCGACCTCTACCTTCAGCAATTCTTTCAGGTTGTCTTCACAAAACTTACGAACAGCCCGCTGGATCATTCCTTCGTGAATGGAACCGCCAATGATCACGGTACCATATTGTTCAAAATTGATCTTGCGCCTCCTGGATATCCTGTACATATCGACACCTTCTCCGAGGTCTTCTTTCAGTCTGCTTGCACATTGTTCCGTGCAACCCAGTGTTGTTGAGTATGCAATTAATGTCTTCATAAATGATCACCCGAGGGTTCAAATATAGAATTATCTCGCCATCTTACATAATTATCCTGCTTTTTCCGTTACTTAACCAGAGAGGCACCGCTGAAAGAAACAAAATATGTGAATAATGCGTATGACAGGTGTAATTATTTTTTCTATTTTTACTGAGGTATTCAGAAAAAAACAATAGTATGGCACATAAACATGCAGGTCCGCCCCGAAAATATCCAATCATAAATGAAGGAGCAAAAAGGAAGCGTACACAGAAAAAATACCAGATTCCAGTGATCGGTCACTTTGCCGACCGCAGTGTTGAGTTCAAAAATATCCTTGAAGCTGAGCGCATTACAGGCATCAACTATACGATGATCTTCGAAGCCTGTATCGGAAAAATATTCAAGGCGCACAATGTACACTGGGAATTCAAAAAAGGCAACCATTACATCAAGTATAAGGCCTTTTATATCAATGCACAGGCATCATATACGCGGAAGACCGGTTTTAACGGGTAGACAACAGAAAAAATTCACACACATATTCAAGAGGGTGTCTTCACAAGAGGCACCCTTTTATATTTTTAGAAGATCTCTTTTCTTTGGGTATTTCTTCGTGAAGTGGTTATTGCTGTGCAAAAATCCCAGTTCACTTCAGAAACACCCAAAGAAAAGAACCGGGTACACCCTGTAGAAACACTTTATTATTCGGGTATTTCTTCGTGAAGTGGTCAGTACTGCGCAAAAATCCCGGTTCAATTCAGAAACACCCAAAGAAAAGATCCGGGTACACACTATGGAAACAGCTCCTTTATTATTCGGGCATTTCTTCGTGAAGTAGTCAGTACTGCGCAAAAATCCCGGTTCACTTCAGAAACACCCAAAGAAAAGCTGTTATTATGCTGAATTTGTTCTGCCTGGATTACCAAGGTACCAGTGTAAGAGAAGAAGGCCTCAAAACGACTTTGAAGACGCAGCCCTTTACTTTCCGGCTGTGACGCCCGGCCACTCATCTGTTCTGAAGGGTATTGCAGGCAAGCCTTCCGCATTGTAGATATTGGCATCGTCCGGGTTGTCGGCCCAAGCGTAGCGGACGGCGACTGGGGCATCCACTGCATCGCTGCGCAGATATATGTTGTTCCCGTATTGCACGCCTTTGGCCCAATGGAACACACGGTCCGCACCGGCAATGGCGAATCCTTTCACATAGCCGTATCTGTCGCGCACGACCAGTTCGCTGTCCATGGGATCAAATTGCAGGACAACAGTCGGACCGTCGATGGTAAACTTTTGCAGCACCGGACCGGACCATGCAATATCTTTCCCGTACGTGTCGTGTAATGCTGCGCGTGCCAGTCGCTTTCCGACGTCCTGCTTGTTCCTCGGATGGATATCATCTGCCTCACCAATATCGATGGCAACTGCCATGCCCGTATGCGGAAGCTCCAGCGTCATGGTTTGGGCTTCGCGTAATTCCGCCCAGTCGCTTTCTGCCGGCTGGTCTTTGGCAGCCCTGAAGTTGGCAAGTTGCACAAAATAGAACCCCAGATCCGGGTTGTTCCAATGGTTCCTCCAGTCTTTGATAAGGTTCGGGAAAAGTGTCCTGTAGCGGTACGCCTGTCCGGCATTGGATTCTCCCTGGTACCAGACGGCACCCAGCACTTCGAAATTCAGCAGTGGATGAATCATTCCGTTGAAGAGCAGTGTAGGTTTTGAGTTGGGAGAAATATTATTCGCTGTGTTCACTGAAAAGTCAGCAGAGGAAACCCGGTACTTCCATGTTCCTGAAAGACTGGTATTCCCGGCAGAGCTCTGCAGCACCATGGCATCAGGGCTTCCCCAGAAACCTCCGTTTCCCCGGTAGTCTTCGATCCTTACCACCACAGTGTTCACGCCAGGTGTGAGAACCGCAGCCGCAATCTTGTATTCGCGCTCTGTGGCATAGGCTTCCATCGTGGAGCCCACCTCCTGACCGTTGATCCAGGTACGGTCACTATCGTCGATGGGGCCAAGTTTCAGCAATGCATCCTGGTTGGCCTGTTCCTCCGAAAGGGTGATGGTTCTCCTGTACCATACCACTCCGTCGAGACCGCCCAGTCCGGCATCCTCCCAAACTCCCGGCACTTTCATTTCCTTCCAGGCAGAAAGGTCCAGTGATGGATTGGCCCATACCGGTTCATCATTGACGATCCCAGCCTCCAGTCCTCCCAGGGAAGCGATGAATTCCTTGCGTTCCCGCTGGACCCTGGCCTGCAGTTCCTCCGGGCTGACATTTTCGATTGTAGCCACAGCATCCCGCATTACCGGGTCGGTCTGTGACATTTCCCTGCTGGTCCACGTTTCCACATTGGTTCCTCCCCAGTTGCTACTGATCAGCCCCACCGGCACACCGGTTTCCCGGTGGACTTCACTTCCGAAAAAATATCCCACAGCCGAGAATCCGGGGATCGTTTCCGGGCTGCATACGCTCCATTCGCCTGACGGAATATCGTCCGCAGGCATGAACTGAATATTTTTAGGTACGGTGAAGAGCCTGATCTCCGGATGCACTGCTGCAGCAATTTCAGTCTCTGGGTTGTCGGAGTTCTGAACTGACCACTCCATGTTGGACTGACCGGAACATACCCAAACATCTCCCACCAGGATATTCTGGAGGGTGATCGTGTTCTTCCCTTCGATGACCATTTCAAACGGACCTCCGGCCTGCATGGGCTGCAGGACAACCATCCAGGTTCCGTCCTTGCCTGCACGTACCTGTGCTTCCTGACCGTTAAAAGCAACGGTAACCTTCTCCCGTGCATCGGCCCAGCCCCAGATGCTGACTTCCCTGTTACGCTGCAGAACCATATTGCTTCCGATCACCTTTGGTAATTTTACCTCAGCAGTCAGGTCCGCTGCTGCAATTATCAGCATCAACATCAACAATGTGAGCTGTTTGGCGCAAGTATTCGTGTTCATTGTGTGGTTATTGGTTATGGTATAGGGGTCTAAATTAAAGAAATGTAATTAAATTTGGCTCCGCCTCAACATAAAATGATTATGGAAAAATTTTTAAACAAGGTAGTATTCATCACCGGATCCAGTAAGGGAATCGGCCGGGCCATCGCGGAGGAGATGCTGCGCAAGGGCGCCAGGGTGGTCCTGAACGGACGCAACCGTGATGTGCTGGAAAAGACAATGGATGAACTATCCGGTCCCGGGCGCGAGTTGATGAAGATTCCTGTTGACGTATCACAACCCGAAGCTTTCAGCAGTGCGCTGGACCAGGTACTCGATCGGTTTGGCAGGTTGGATGTGCTGATCCTGAACGCGGGACTCAGTTCGTATGGTGCGGTGGAAAAAACAAGCAATACATCGCTTGAACAAGTGATGAAGGTCAATACATTCGGTCCCTTTTCGGGTGCCCGGCTTGCACTTCCGCATATCATTGCTTCCCGGGGCAGTATCGTATTTATCTCATCGCTGGCAGGATTGCACGGCATCCCCTATTCATCGGTATACAGCATGAGCAAAATGGCACTTACGGCGCTGGCTCAATCGCTCAAGACCGAACTCACCGGCAAAGGAGTGCATATTGGTATCGTATACGTGGGGTTTACCCAAAATGATCCTGCCAAGACCGCCGTGGCGCCTGACGGAACGATCAGACCCTTGCAGTCAAGGCCCGGCTGGGTGCAGCAGTCTCCCCAGAAGGTAGCGCGGCTGATTCTCCGAAGTATCCGGCGAAGACGCTTCAGGACCACCCTTTCAACCATGGGCAGGCTGATGGCATTTTTCAGCAGGTATTTTCCCCGGCTCTTCCAGTTTGCCATGCGCGGAATGCTGAAATCGGCGCAAAAACTCACTGCAGAATAACTCCTGTAAGAAACTTATTGACAGATGCAGACGGTCATATACTGACTGCCAGAAACTGCCTGCCAGGGGATAATCGGGAAAGGAAAAAACTGCCAGGGGAAAATCTGCCAGGAAATAATCGTAAATGGAAAAACCTGCCAGGGAATAATCGGGAAAGAGAAACTGCCTGCCAGGAAATAATCGTAAATGGAAAAACCTGCCAGGGGAAAAACTACCAGGAAATAATCACGAAAGGGAATAACTGCCAGGGGAAAATCTGTATAAGCATCCCTATCAATATTACCCTGCCGGGACAACGCGGGCGTCCCGGCAGGGTAATGATTCCATCAATTATACATTATAGGTGGAAGAGGCAGTATCTCCTCCCCTGCCTGTCCAGTTGGTGTGGAAGAATTCACCGCGCGGCTTATCGAGCCGTTCATAGGTATGCGCACCGAAGTAATCGCGCTGTGCTTGCAGCATGTTGGCCGGCAGCCGTTCCGTGCGGTACCCGTCGAAATAGCACAGGGCTGAGGTGAAAGCAGGAATGGGGATTCCATTCTCCAGTGCCACTGCACATACCTTGCGCCATCCTTGCTGTGAAGCTTCCACTTTTTCCTTGAAAAAGTCATTCAGCAGCAGGTTGGAAAGGTCATTGTCGGCGTCGAAAGCAGCTTTGATGTCACCCAGGAAAGCAGACCGGATGATACATCCTCCCCGCCACATCAGGGCAATATCGCCATAGTTCAGGTTCCAGTTGTACTCTTTTGCAGCTTCTTTCAGCAGCGTAAAGCCCTGGGCATAGGAGACAATCTTTGAAGCAAAGAGTGCCTGCCTGATGTATTCAATAAATGTTGCTTTGTCACCTTTAAAATCGATCGCGGGTCCGGAAAGCACCTTGGCAGCCTTCACCCGTTCATCCTTGAGTGCTGAAAGACAACGTGCAAAAACCGATTCCCCGATCAATGTCAGCGGGATCCCGAGGTCGAGTGCCGAGATACCGGTCCATTTACCGGTCCCCTTTTGTCCGGCAGTATCCAGGATCTTCTCCAGCAGCGGTTCGCCATCTTCGTCCCTGAAGCCCAGGATGTCGCGCGTGATCTCAATGAGGTAGGAATCCAGTTCTCCCTCGTTCCATTCCCTGAACACGTCGTGCATTTCATCCGCGTCCATCCCCAGCAGGTTCTTCATCAGGAAATAGGCCTCGCTGATCAGCTGCATATCGCCATATTCAATACCATTGTGGACCATTTTAACAAAATGCCCGGCACCATCACTGCCCACCCAGTCGCAGCAAGGGGAACCATCTTCCACTTTTGCGGAAATGGACTGGAAGATCTCTTTCACATGGGGCCATGCTGCATCTGAACCACCCGGCATGATCGACGGACCTTTCAGGGCACCTTCCTCACCTCCCGAAACTCCTGTTCCGATGAACAGCAATCCTTTTTCCTCCACGTACTTTGTCCTGCGGATGGTATCAGGATAGTGTGAATTTCCGCCATCAATAATAATATCGCCCGCTTCCAGGTGGGGCAGAAGCATCTCGATGAAATCATCCACCGGTTTTCCTGCCTTCACAAGCAGCATCACTTTTCGCGGACGCTCCAGTGCGGCAACGAACTCTTCCACTGATGTTGCACCAATAAAATTTTTCCCCTTGCCCCTGCCGTTGACAAATTTTTCCACTTTTTCAACGGTCCGGTTGTATACGGCGACCGTATACCCGTTGTTTTCCATATTCAGGACCAGGTTTTCACCCATTACTGCAAGGCCTATCAGGCCAATGTCTGCTTTTTCTTTCATCTTTTTAGAAATTTTTCTATTTGTAAGTTTTAACTGTAACTTCTTTATCCGTTCAAGATTCCTTGTTGTTATCTATACCGTATACTATACCCTGTTTTTCTTTTGTTTGCTTCACAGCCCGGATGAAGCGTCAGGCAGCTCATCCGGTCATGACAAAGCTGTTCCTGCCTGTCAAAAGCAACTGTCGCCGATGACCCCGAATCCAAGACCTTCAAATATCTCCCTGTATTTGCCATCGTCGTTGAACACACGCACGTGGTATGCAGGTGGTTCGCGCCTGATCCGGTAGTCGCCCCTGAGCTTTTCAAACTGGTCCATGCGCGCCTTTAAGTTTTCATGATCCACCTGTACATCGTACGTCATGCCGTACACCTCCCGGATGACCTCCATGGCATCCTTCTCCGCTCCATCGGCAAACAGCTCCGGTTCTCCAGGTACGGGCACGTCAGCAGGTGTCCACTGGTCCATTCCCAGGCCGAAAAACCTGCTTGCGGCCCTGACACTCATGGTCGTTCCGTTGGCTTTTCCATCCGTGGAGTATCCTGCAATATGCGGCGTGGCGATGGTCAGCAACGACAGCAGTTCCCTGTCGACAGCGGGTTCATGCTGAAACACATCCAGCACGGCTGCCGACAATTTACCTGAGCGCAGTGCGTCCTTCAGTGCTGCTTCCTCCACCACTTCTCCCCGGCTGGTATTGATAAAAATGGCACCCTGTTTCATCGCTGAAAACAAGGCATCGTCAGCCAGGTGCCTGGTGGGATATTTCCCATGATCCGTCAGCGGAACATGGATGGTCACAATGTCTGCAGCCTCCAGCACTTCATCCAGCACTGCAAACGCCGCATCACCTTCCGTTTCCGCGCGCGGCGGATCGTTGAGCAATACCTTGTACCCGAGCGCAGCGGCAGCCCCTGCCACTTTTCTTCCCACATTCCCGACACCGATTATTCCCAGGGTTTTACCTGCTGGATCCGCCCCCCGGAGCCCAGGCAGGCTGAGCAGTACAGAGACGATGTATTGTTCCACAGACCCGGAATTGCACCCCGGCGCATTGGTCCAGGTGATCCCGGCCGCATCGCACCAGCCTGTATCGATATGGTCGTGCCCGATGGTGGCCGTGGCAATAAATTTCACAGCGGATCCTTCAAGGAGTGCACGGTTGCATTTGGTCCTGGTACGCACGATCAGCCCGTCTGCATCCTTCACATCAGCCGGCCCGATTGCATCACCCGGCAGGTACACTACCTCCGCCTTTGCTTCCAAAACGCCCCCGATGAACGGAATTTTATGATCGACAACCAGCTTCATTCGTATATCTTATTTAAAGCATTATGAATTAATCAGTTAAACATTTTATCATTCCTTACTTGAAGAATATCCCGCCGGTAAATATACCTTTCAACGCACGAATGGCTGACCCATTCCCTCCGGCGGCTGATCCATTGTTAATTTTCAAATTTATCCTTTGTGGACCAGAGCCCGGTGGCCGGATTGGAGATAAAATAAATCCTTTCCCCCCCTGGCAATTCGTTGAAGCCATCTTTCAGTTCAGCGGGATCATACTTCCTGAGCATCATCTGCAGGTCGGCATACCTGTAATTCACCGATTCGATCTCTTCCCTGGAGAGGTTTCCCGGGCAGTAGGTAACCGAGAACCGCTGTTCGGTGGAGCCATGGATCAGGTGTGCTGCCGCACTCAGGTTATTGCGAAGATCTTCATTATTGGCCACAAAATCAAGTATTTCGGGTGTGGTCCTGTATCCATATTTGCGGATCAGCCGGTCAATTTCCCGGTCCTCGCCGAATTCCTTCAGCCCCGGTGCCAGCACCACCAGTTCCCCGTTATCTGCAATGGCCATCCGCGTACGGTAAATACTCTTGTTGCCGAGCCAGGTACTTTTGAACTCCTCAGGGTCGAGATAGACCACCACTTTGTCCAGCGGCTCCGGGACCATTTCAAAATTCACCTGAAGCGATAACGCGGCTGCTTTTTCAAAACAGTCATTGTCATCCCCGATGTACAATCCACGCGGTACCAGCATTCCCATGGCGTTCCTTCCAACCACTGTCAGCACATAAACGATCGGCAACCCGGCACCAAAGGCACGTGAAGCATAATTCAGCACGTCCCGCACCGGTGATTTCGCCCTTCCCATGATCCGTTCCATGCCGAAGGCAGCCCCGAGGAAATGGCTTTTATTGATCCCTTCCGGTCCGCCGGTACCCACAAAAATATTCTTGTTGTGGTTGGCCATGCCGATCACCTCATGCGGCACCACCTGTCCTATGGAAAGCACCAGGTCGTGTCCCCCTTCCACCAGGAGCCTGTTGACTTGTGCGGGCCAGGCGTAGGATACCCGACCTTCCGAAACTTCCTGCACATAATTTCCCGGCACTTCACCCAGTGTCACCACGTCTGTTCGCCAGTTATGTATCCTGAACAGGGACGCCGGAGTGGCTCCGTACATCTTTTTGATCTCCGCGGGAGTCATGGGTGCATGTGTTCCCAGGGCGGGAAGGATATCGGTCATGTTCTCACCGAAATAATCCCAGGCCATCTCTGTTATGGGTCCGGCAAGACTATGGGCACGTGTGATATCCGGCGGAACAGCCAGTACTTTCTTCCTGCTGCCCAGCCTGTCGAGCGCCAGGTTCAGTCCTTCCCTGATGTCGTCGCGCGACAACTCAAGGTCTTTTCCTCCTTTTTCGAAATAGATCATCTCAGCATATTGTAAATATGTACAGTGTTTTTTTTTCTGAAGGGGCGTACACGAGGCTTGCATTTTCCTCTTTCAGGATCGCATGGAATCTGCTGCAAACTGCACAGGCCCTCACTCACGTCTACATCACTTTCCAGGAGGGTTTTTCCGGGAGGAAGGAATCAAATTCCTCCAGCAGTTCCTGCGCATAGGAGCCTGCGAAGGTTCCATTGAAAAACTTCTCCAGTCCCTGGTTCAGCAGGCGGTCCCACGAATCCTCCTCGTGTCCGGGGTTGATCGGGAAAAACAATACTTCGTTTGATTTTGCGGCATTGTAATCTCCCGGGGCATCCCCGATCATCAGGATCTTATCGTCCGGATACTTTCCTTTTGCTGCCAGTGCCAGGTGCTCTGTCTTCGTACCATACTCCTGTCCGCAGATGAGCCTGACAAAACCCTCGATACCATTTTCCTCCCATTCACGCTCCAGTGCTTCGAGCGGTGTCTGCGAAACGACCAGGGCATCGGCTTTCTCACTGATCTTTTCCAGCGACGCACGCACTCCGGGGAACGGGGGCATTCCGAATACCATATCCCTGATATCCCGGTTCACCTGCAACGACCATTCGAGTGCCAGGTCGATGTCGGGATGGTTGATCGTTTTGGCATATTCAATGAGCGCGGGGTTCCCGAGCTTGGATTCATTCTGGGTCCACCGGATCAGTTCCGACATATCGGGCAGTTCCATGCCGCGGGCATGCACCTCCGGCCGCTGCGCCAGCAAACGGAATGTTTCCAGCACTGCCAGGAAACGATTCACTCCCCGGGTCTTGGAGTAGAGGTTGGTAAATTCCCAGGTTTCCCTGGCATACTTGGAAATCTTCTGAAGTCCGTAATACTTAATGAAATTCGGACAGAAACACTCTTTCTGTTTAATTTCCATCGTGTCGAATGCACAGCCGTCGGAGTCGATGCCAACGAAAAATTCCCTGGTGGGTTGAAGTTCTTTCAGTTGATCCTGTAGGTTCATAGGTAAATATCTTAGTTAAAGTGTTATGATTTAATTCGTTATAAATTCTGTTTTTTCTACAGCGGAGTTATTTTTCCTCATTCGTCAGACACATAAACTCCACTTCGTTCCGGTTGTTGCCGCACAGTATATAATCAGGGACAGGCCGGAAGACCAGGCCATCAGCCTGCCTGGAGCGTATAATCCTTCAGTTTCTTTTCCGCAAAGATGGGTTTGAGCTGTGCGAAACGCTGTCTCCCGTTGATCACAGGCACGCTCACCCAGTCCTCGCCGATCAGTGGGCGCACATATTCCAGGAATGCATCGGTAACATCCACCCTGCTTTCCGCGATCCATTGCTCGGGAAAGGTCCTTTCCGACAGCGCCACTTTTTCCAGTGGCACCTTATCGTACCTTACATTATAGATATAGCCCGGTTCCCGCAGGATCGTGGCCATCCATCCATTTCCGTCATTGAGTGCGATATCCACCGCTTTCTGTCCGACGCGGTATGCTTCGTCAAGGTCCACCGTTGATGCGTAGATGGCGGTATCGCGCTGGTCGGTGCCCATCACCTGTCCGCGTGCCTTCCCGCGTGCCTTGAGTCCCACTTCATTCAGGTAATTCACCACCACCTGGAAGACCGACTGCTGGCTGCTGCCGAAAGAAGTATGACCAAAAGAGTCTTTCACCTCTCCCAGTGACCCGACATCGAAGCCTTCGCTGACCACCACGATACAACGGCCATCTTTCTGCAGCTGGTCATTCACCCTGTCGGCCATCTCCATGAGTGAAAGTCCGGATTCGGCCATATAGATCTGCAACGGGATTTCGCGGCCAGGATCTGCCAGTCGGGCAGCTGCAGGGATGTAACCGATTTTCCTTCCCATGGCCTGGAGTACCAGCACCGGGTCGGCCGGGGAGGAACCCCTGTTTTCTTCGTCTGCATTCTGAACGATATGCGACCAGTACTTTGCCACACTCCCGTAGCCCGGCGTATGGTCGATCAGCTTGAATTCACTGTCACCCACGTCGTTGTCGATCGTCTTGGGCACTCCTACTGCAACCACATCCAGTCCGTGCTCCCTGGCCAGCTCGCTGACACGATAAGCCGTGTGCTGGGAATCGTTGCCGCCGATATAAAAGAAATACCCGATGTCATGAGCCCTGAGCACCTCGACGATCCTGGCCATGTCTTTTTCCTGGTGGTCCTTCAGTTTGTACCGGCAGGTGCCGACCGATCCGGCTGCAGGTGTCGTTCTGAGCAGTGCGATCTCCTCTTCGGGTTGGGCGGAAAGATTGAGCAACTCCTCCAGGAGTACCCCTTCAATACCATGCCATCCGGCATATACGGTCCCGAATGTTTCGGGGAAGCGCCTGCAGGTTTCCACGATCCCCCGCAGTGATGCATTGATTACCGGGGAAGGTCCCCCCGATTGTGCTACGATTACATTTTTCATTATACTTTACGATGTTAACGTTATATTTTGCTTATGGGGACCGCGAATATAAGTGCAGTGAAGCCAACCTGTACAATACTGCTATATACCAGGCTCCAGGGCATCCAGTTTGCGATCCTGCCTGTATACATATCACACTCCGCCGAAGGCACTGTATCCACCATCCACCGGGATGCAAATTCCGGTAATGAAATGGCTCAGGTCAGACAAGAGGTAGAGTGCGGTTCCGGTAATATCTGCCGGTTCACCGAATGTCCCCATCGGGGTACTGGCAATAATTTTCTTTCCGCGGGCGGTGAGTGCACCTGTTGCTTCATCGACCAGCAGGAACCGGTTCTGGTTGGTGAGGAAGAACCCTGGTGCAATGGCATTGACCCGCACCCCTGTCTTGGCGAAGTGCACTGCCAGCCATTCCGTGAAATTATTGATGGAAGCCTTGGCGGCTGAGTAGGCCGGGATCTTGGTAAGGGGCTTATAGGCGTTCATGGATGAAATATTCAGGATGACACCCTTCTGACGCTGCACCATCTGCTTTGCGAAGACCATGGTGGGGAGCAGTGTCCCCATAAAGTTCAGGTCGAACACTTTCCGGAAACCCTCCAGTTCAAGACCGAAGAAGGATTGCTCCAGGTTGTCCAGGTCACCTTCTGTGAGTTCCTCCAGCTGCGTGGTAGCCTGAGGGGAGTTCCCCCCGGCCCCGTTGATCAGGAAGTCGATCTGGCCCGCCTCATCGGTAATTTGCTGAAGCACTGCCTCCAGTGAGGCCTTATCCAGCACATTGGCCATCATTCCGAAGGATTTCGTTCCGGTTTCCTCCTGTACCGTGTTTGCAACTTTCTGTGCAGCTTCCTCATTGATGTCGAGGATCACTGTGACGATTCCTGCCCCTGCAAGTCCTGTAGCCAGTGAAGCACCTATAACGCCACCACCACCGGTGATCACGCATACCTTTTCTTTAAGATCATTCAGATTGTTCATATTGTGCATTGAAATTTAAATAATAGTCCACGTTTTCCTTTGTAAGTATATCGATTGGCAGCAACACCTGGGGTGGCTGCTTTCGTTTGAGAACGACCAGGCTGAAGAGTTGACGGATCCCCAGGTAGGATTGTTCCTCCGGGCTTTGCGAAATCAGGTAATCGATGTACTCCCGCTTCAGGTATTCCACGCTTTCAGGGAGGAGATCGTATCCGATCAGCCGCACATTCATGGCACCCCGTTCGGCAAGGTACCTGGCCACCATGTGTACCCTTGAATTGGTAACGAAGATCCCTGCAACACTGAATTCCGTCATTTTCCTGGCGATCTCATCGGCCACTGTTTTGTAATCGCCGCCGTTCAGGTTAACGGACACCAGGTTGCTGACCCGGTCGCTGTGTTCTTCAAAATATGCACGGAAACCACGTTCCCGTCTTATGATATGCTGGTAATTGTCTTTACGCAGGGAGAGGTTCACCACCAGGAGGTCCTTGCCTGACGGAAGGCCGTAACTGATCAGTCTTCCCCCGAGAAAACCGCTCTGGAAAGCATCCTGTCCGATAAACCCATCGGTATCAATGCCTTCAACACGGGAATTGAACTGGACGCACGGAATGCCTGCGTCTTTCCACCTGGCGAGGAATTCGGCCGATTCTTTACTGAACACAGGCGCAAACAGGAGCCCGTCGTATTGCTGCACATCAATAGTCCGCACCGTAGCCGAAAAATCGGATTTACTGTGCTGGTCAAACCGCATGTAATCAACATGAAGGTCAAAATGACGCAACTCCTCCAGTGCTTTTTGCACGCCCAGTTCGGGAAGTTTCCAGAAAGCGTGTGCGTTCACGACGTCCGGCATACACACCATCAGGCGGTATGTCCTGCTGGATGCGAGGGCGCCGGCCAGTATATCAGGCTCATAATCATACTCTTCAATGATCATTTCCACACGCCGCCTGGTGGCTTCGGAGACCCCTTCCCGACCATGAAGCACCCGGTCAACCGTTCCCGTTGAAACATTGGCAAGTCGCGCAATATCCTTGATCCTGATTCTTGACATCCCTTTTTGAGCAGCTCTTATATTATATTGTATATCTGATACTTAAAAAATATTTTCAGAAAGCAGCCTTTCAAAAATACAATTAATATTTGAATTTCACAGAAAATTTCAATAATTTCGTGTGCGTACACGGAAAAGTAGCTCCTTGCACCTTTTTTCGGCGAAAATGCGCTGCACCATGACCGCAGCATTGACACACCTGCATAAGATCAGCGCATCCCTGGGGTCGGAAAAAGCCTGATATACAGTCGTTGGGGGTGGGGTCTGCCCGCAGTGCAGTTTTGGCAGACG
>Ga0180430_10002658_pt1 | contig 15971 bp, 17 predicted proteins | sample SS_ome_9_FD_132999 | JGI IMG/M metagenome (GOLD analysis project Ga0180430, IMG submission 132999) | Hypersaline lake sediment archaeal communities from the Salton Sea, California, USA - SS_1_S_2 metaG | ecosystem: Environmental > Aquatic > Non-marine Saline and Alkaline > Hypersaline >... | reverse complement strand
TTAGTCCGACGTTACGAGCGCCGCATCCACCACAGATACCCCAGTCGCCATATCAGCATAAATAATGTGGAAAAACCCATGGCGGCCACGGCAAATGAGGGAATAATGCCTGCCGGAACAGGGCGCCCCAAAAGCAATGTGCGTAGAACCAGGGCCAATGCCCCCCCAATAGCCCAACCGATGATTAGCCGGGGCAACAAGGCTCGCCAGTTAAGGCTGACATCAGCGTTAAACAGACCAAACCAGGGCGTAATGACAAACCACCCAAAGAGAAAGGGGGCCGCAGTCATCATTATCGCCGGTATATCGGCGCTCATAGAATGGCTGCCTCTGCCGACCAGCACAAAAAGCAAAAGGACAATGAAGTCTCCGGCAATTAAAATGAATTTATTGTTTGACTGTGGTTCAATAATTGCATCTTTCATCCAAACAAACATCCTTTGATTTTGCTATATTACATTTTTTATGACTATTCTGAAAAAAGGGCAGTCATAATTGTAATCAAAAAATAATTTGGGGCAATTTAAATCTCTCAATTGACATGTTAAAAAAACTTATGTAAAATAGAATATGTCAAGTTGTTTGCTTGACGATTAACCTGGAGGGAGACAATGGGCAAATTGGACAGTATTTCTGCCAGAGCGATTTTTAGCGTCATTGTGCTTATCGGCTTGCTGTACATGCCTTTACCTGTTTTCTCCCAGTCTGTATCAGACAACCAAAATTTGATTCTGAATGGCGGGTTTGAAGGCGGTTTTCAGGCGGAGCACGGCGTAGGATATGAGTGGGGCGCGTTCAGCAATGGCGGCGCCCTGGTTGGCTGGCAGCCCGATAGCTGGCCCAAAGTTGTGGTTGCCGACCAATACGCCCAGATGATTGAAATCAAAAACGCGGCCAAACAGAATCGATATGCCGGCATATTTCAAACGGTGTCCGTTGTACCTGGTGAGGCGTACCAATTATCAATTAAGGGCGTGATCCGCTCCAGCGAGGGCGATATAGAACTTTCTGATTACGGCTATCGGTTACAATACGCCATTGATTACAATGGAGATACCGCCTGGGAACTCCTGCCGGCCAAAGCCTGGGTTGAGCTTCCCTGGGATGAACAACCCCTGGCCGCGGCTGAGGATACGGTCTATCGCCGCGATAGCTATCAAACCACAATCACGGCCCGGGGAGAGTCGCTAACTCTGTTTATCCGGGGCTGGAAAAAGTGGGGCGATAACGGCACCGGCATCTTTGATCTGGACGAAATCAGCCTGGTTGGCCCCGGGTCGGGCGGCATCAAAACCTCAACAGTGAACGTCAGCGCCGAAACCGACGCGCCCGAGGCCGCTGAGTTTGCTCCGCCTGCGGCTGAAACTGCCGGCGAGGCTGACCAGAATTCGGAAGGCATTTCGCCCGATTCGGCCCCGGCTGCCGAAAACAGCCAACTGCCGGTATCCGGCTATGGCTCCGACGAAAATGTAAGATATCTTATATTCAGTAGTGTCATTTTATTATTGGTATTATTTATTGGCGCTATTGTCGCCACAATGCGCCAGCGACAACCGGTTGAAGAATAACCCTGACCGGGTTATTTAAGGAGAAGCCATTATGAAAAAGTCTATCTGGTTCATCATAGCCGTTATGTTAATTTTGGCGGTGTTGCCGCTCAGTTCGCAGGCCGCTCCCCTTAAGAAATTAACCTGGCGGGCCGAATATTACGATAACGCCAGCCTGTCCGGCTCACCTAAACAGGTCACCTTTGTCCACGACCTGAACCTTGATTTTGGCCGGCGGTCGCCTGGCCCGGAAATTCCCGCCGACCGCTTCTCGGCTCGCTACTCCGATGTTCAGCACATGGAAGAGGGAACCTATCTCTTTTTGCTGACAGTTGACGACGGGGCCAGAGTGTGGCTTGATGGTGAACTCATCATTGATGCCTGGGATTTGGGGCGTAAGGAAGATATTCAGGCCAAGGTGTACGTGGATACCACCGGCGACCACACGGTGCAGGTAGCCTACTTTGAAAACACCGGCTACGCCCAAATTGGCCTCACCTGGTACAAACTGGGCGATAAACAAAAAATTGTGGGCGCCTGGCAGGGTGAATATTTCAACAATCGGGATCTGTCCGGCGAACCGGCTCTGGTTCGGCAGGACAGCAGTATCAGCTTCGACTGGAACAGCGGCTCCCCCGCAGCCAAAGTGACCCGGGATAACTTCTCGGTGCGCTGGACAAAATCTATATTTTTGGATCGGGATGCCCTCTACACCTTTAATATTCAGCACGATGACGGCATGCGGGTTTATGTGGATGGCAAAATCATCTATGAATCCTGGTATGACCAAAGCGTAGTTTACAAAGTGCGCCGTATTCCCATTGCCGCCGGTTACAGGACCTTTGTGGTTGAATATTACGACCACATCGGAAACGCGACCGCCTATATGAATCTGAAGGGCGACCCCGGTGATTATGATGACGCGTCGCCGGAGCCGGGCGGCGTGGGGGTAGTGGTTGATAATGATGGCCCCTACTTTAGCTGGGGCGGGCCGGTAAGCCACCGCTTTGTCAACAGCGAAGGCTACGGCAATCATTTTTATTGGACCTATAACACCGACCAGCCCGGCGTCAATTACGGCCGGTGGTCGGCCCCGCTCACCGAAGCCGGTAATTATGAAGTTTACGTCTACATCCCCGGCGACCGGGCCACTACCGGCAACGCCCGGTATCTGATTCAGCATTACGGCAAAAGCGAGGTACGGGCCGTGAATCAGAGCAAATACAGCCGGGAGTTTGTTAGCCTGGGGATTTACTACTTTGGCGCCGATGGTAACGAGCGCGTAGTGTTGAAAGACAGCACCGGCGAAGCGCCCGGCTCCACCCAGGTTGCCTTTGACGCCGTTAAATTTGTAAAACGTTAACCAGGTTAGCGCTGTTTAACACAAAAGCCTCTGCGACGTTCAATATCGCAGAGGCTTTTTTATTGGGGTGTATCTATTAAAATTCAACCGTCGTATTTGGCGATAAACTCTTCTGCTTTTTTGACCAGATGGGTATTGCCCACAAACAGCGGGGTGCGTTGGTGCAACGTGGTGGGGGGAATTTCTCGGATAGGCTGCCGGCCATTGCTGGCATACCCCCCCGCCTGCTCGATGATAAAACTCATCGGGATGGCCTCATACAGCAGCCGCAATTTACCGTAGGGGGCTTTGGTGTCGCCGGGGTAGTAAAACACGCCGCCGCCCAACAAATTTCGATGCACATCGGCAATCATCGAGCCGATATACCGCAGCGACAACGAACTGGTGGCCCCTTCTTCGCCTCGCAGCCAGCGGGTATAGCGCTGAATCCCCTCACTCCAGCGGCTCTGGTACCCCTGGTTGGCACTATAATATTTGGGCTTGTCCGGCAAGGTGATATTGGGATGAGATAACAGAAATTCGCCAATACTGGGGTCGAGCGTAAAGCCGTTCACCCCGTTGCCGGTCGTGTAAACCAGCATCGTACTGGAGCCGTACACAATGTAACCGGCGGCCACAATATCGTTGCCTTTTTGCAGAACATCCTCCAGCGTGCCGCGGTCGGTTGTTGACTTTCGTCTAAAAATGGCAAAAATTGTACCCACGCTCACGTTGAAATCAATATTGGAAGAGCCGTCCAGCGGGTCGAACAGCAACACATATTTGCCGGTCGGATATTGATCGGGAATGGGGATAATATCGTCTTCTTCTTCCGACCCCATTACCGCCAGACGCCCGGTGTGGTCATTCAACTGGAAGATCGTGCGATGGGCGTAAACATCCAGCTTCTGGACTGATTCACCCTGCACATTGGTATCGCCGGTGGCTCCGATAATATCCGCCAGCCCGGCCCGGGTGGTATGGCTGGAAATCAGCTTGCCGGCCAGGGCAATATTATAAAGTAAACCACTGAGCATCCCGGATGCGTCCGGGAATTCACTCTGTTCATCCAGAATGTGTCGCTCTATGGTTACAATTCTGTCTGAAATTTTGATTTGTCGAGACATCGTTGTCCTCCGTATCATTTATATTGAGTTAAACAAGATTTGTTTATTCTCATGATAATTATTAAAAAGTCAAATAGATATTCCTTTTCTTGGCAATTGCTCTTGAAAATTTATTTGACCCTGCAAATCTACTTTGATATAATAGTTCAAATTTGATTTAGGCGGGGGAATGGAGCTTATGTATGGGCGAGGTGTTGGTTCTTAATGCAACTTATGAACCATTAAATGTTGTCTCCATAAAACGGGCCATTGTTTTGCTGTTAAAAGAAAAGGCAGAACTGGTTGAAGCGGCCCGCGCCCAACTTCGCTCAGAAAACCTTTCTTTACCGGTCCCTCTGGTTATTCGATTGGTTTATTTTGTAAAGATTCCGCGCCGTATTTCGTTGCCGATTACGCGACGGGGCGTACTTTCTCGCGATCAATACACCTGTCAATATTGCGGAGCCACCCCGCCTCGTAAAGATTTAACGGTTGACCATGTACTGCCCCGGTCGCGCGGCGGGAAAACGACCTGGGAAAATGTAGCAACCGCCTGTAAAAAATGCAACGGCAAAAAGGGCTGCCGGACGCCCCATGAGGCCAATATGCAACTCCGAACCAAGCCGGTCCGGCCCCGCTATATTGCCGTCGCCGGCCTGGTCAATGCCGAGGCCCGGCAGGTCTGGCGCAAATATATGTGGGATTAAAATAATTCCCGGTTGTTATTTATGCCTCAGTGCCAATGCAATTTGCCCGGCACGGAGGCTTTTTTATGTGGGCCGGCTGGTGGGTGACTGTGGTATTTTAGCGGCCTGTTTCTGAACAGCCCAATTTGAAAGAGCTTGAATGAAAGGAAATTCCAGTGCAACAACGCAAAGACCGGATACGGGTTCACGTTGAAGGAAAAGAGTTTAATGTTGAAGGTGGCCAATTTCGGGAGATGCTGGCGGTGGTCAAGCAAATCAACGGTCGTCGTTTTGTGGGCGAGCTAAAAGTGTGGCAACTGCCCGGCACCGAAGCCGCGGTCAGAAGCCATGTAGAAAACGGCGGCTACCAACTGACCGGCGGCACGCCGGTACCGCAAGGACAAACACCCCGACAACCGGCCGCTGCCTCCTTTGGCAATGACCGGATTCGGGTGGAGATTGAAGGCCGTCAGATGGCGGTCAGCGGCGGCCAGTTTCAAGAGATGTTGGCGGTGGTCAAAAATTTGCCTGACCGCCGCTTTGACGGTGATGCCAAAATTTGGCAGATTACCGGTGATGCCGGTGTCATCAAAGGGATGATTCAGGCGGCCGGTTTTACCCTGGAGGGCGCCGAAGATATTCCGGTAACCGAGGTGCCGCCGATGGAACCGCTTGATTTTGCCCAGCCGGCTGCGCCGCCGCCCTATGAGCCGCCTGATTTTTTTGATGATGCCTCAGCCTCAGCCCCGCCGCCCCCACCACCGGTTCCACCCCCGCCCCCGTCGGACTGGTTTGAAGAAGCGCCGGCTGACAGCGAGCCGTTCCCGGATGATCCAATCCCCTTTGAGGCCGAGTTACCGCCGCTATCCTCCCCGCCTGCGTCCCCGCCGCGCCCGGCAGCCCCTGTATCCGGCGGCGACCGGATTCGGATTCAGGTGGGCGATCAGATGATGGCTGTAACCGGCGGCGCCTTTCGCGACATGCTGGCCGTAGTCAAGCAAATTCCTGACCGCCGTTTTGACGGCGACAGTAAAATCTGGCAAATTCCGGCAGAGGTGGAACTGGATCAGATCCGGCAAATGCTGCAAGCATCCGGCTTTGCTCTGTCATCCGATGAGTAATGTCTGGGTTCTGCAAAGAGAAAAAGGGATACCTCAGCGGGGTATCCCTTTTTTGTTTTGTCTTGTCAGGCAGCAGGTTATCTCACCCGCACCGATAGCTGTTGGGCCTGCCCATCGGCGTGGTAACTGCTGCGCACCAGCGGCCCGCTTTCTACCCATCGAAAGCCCAACTCCAGCCCAATATCGTGCAGCTCCTGAAATTCGTCGGGGTGGACGTAGCGGTACACCGGCAAATGCAGCGGCGAGGGGCGCAGATATTGGCCGATGGTCAAAATATCAACCTCATGGGCCACCAGGTCCCGCATCACTTCGATGACCTCTTCTTTGCTTTCGCCCAGCCCCACCATAATTCCACTTTTGGTCAGCGCGCCGGGGTCCATTTCTTTGGCACGCTGCAATACCTCCAGTGATTGCTGGTAGTTGGCCTGGGGCCGCACCGTGCGGTACAGGCGCGGGACCGTTTCGGTATTGTGATTTAAAATCTCAGGGCGGGCATCCATCACCTCTTTGAGGGCAGCCCGGTTGCCTTTGAAATCCGGAATCAACACCTCGATGGTGCAGTTTGGCAGCCGTTTGCGGATTTCGTGAATGGTATTGGCAAAAATATGGGCGCCGCCGTTGGGCAGTTCATCCCGGTCAACGGACGTCAACACGCAGTGATTCAGCTTCAGAGCCTGGGCGCTTTCGGCCACGCGCACCGGCTCAGTTTCGTCCAGCGGGGCGGGCCGCCCGGTTTTGATGTGGCAAAAACCGCAAGAGCGGGTGCAGGTATCGCCCATTAACAGATAGGTGGAAATGCCCCGGCTCCAACATTCGCCCAGGTTGGGGCACATGGCCTCTTCGCACACGGTGTGCAAGCGATGACCCCGCATCAGGGATTTTACCTGTTTGTATTGTGGCCCGGCAGGAATTTTCATCTTGAGCCAGCGGGGTTTCCGTTTGGGTAAATTTGGCTCTATGGCTATTGTATCGGGGGATATCAGTTTACTCACGTGTCTATCCTTTATGAAGTGGCTGTCATTTTGGGAGGGAGCGGCCGATGATGCTCAGACTCGCCCGGCAGCAGATTTATCAGTTGTGATTCAAAATTGAATATGTTGCAGAATGAATTTATCACCGGTTGAATAACCGCCTTAATCTTAACCGGCCTGTTAAGCAGAAATTGCAATGACGTTGCTTTGCAACCCTGAATGCCGCGCGGCACAATCAAATCAAAATATTTTAAATCAGGGGATACGTTGATGGCAAATCCGTGGCTGGTAATGTGCATCGGGTCTACTTTTATGCCGATCAGACCTACTCTGGCAACCTGTTCTTCTGCCTCCTGCCACCGTGACCGGTGACGGAGCGAATTTGTGGGCAACACCCATACTCCCCGTTGGCCCGGCTGCCGGAAGGCATGAATGTTGAAGGTGCGCAATGTTTGAATAATGACTTTTTCCAGCTGCTCGGCATAGGTGTGGTAGTTAAGCTTACATTCTTGCAGGCTCAAAATAGGACAAACAACCAGTTGGCCCGGTCCGTGATACATGACGGCTCCGGTACGGTCTACCTGATGACAGGTAATATTGAGCCGTTCCAATTCGGTGTGACTGGTTAACAGTTGTTCCCGATGTCCGCCGGAACCAATCGCGAATGTGTGGGGGTGTTCCATTAACAGCAGAGTGTTGGGAATCAAACCGGTGGCCCGTTTGACTGCCAGTTCTCGCTGAAGCTTGGCGGCTGCAAGATAATCCATGCGGCCCAGCCATTGAATCTGGCAGATGTTCCCCATAACGCCCCCTTCCCGGGAAAAATCGGCGGTTTCCCGGCATTGCAAAAATAAGAACTATTTTGTAATAATCGCTTCTCCTGTGCAATCAAAATGACCGGAGCGCGATAGCTGCGTTTTCGCACTCCCTAAAATCTTCATCGGTCCGATATAAAACCAGGATCGGTTTCACCACAGAATTCCCAATCGGGCGGTATTGACAGTTCTGTGTCAGATTGAATTTGTCTCAACCAGACCTTCTTCCAGTAACCAGATAACATCCTCCACCGGCGGCGATTCGGTTTCCAGTTGATCCAGGGCCTTGTCCAGCAGCTCGGCCAGATGCTGGTTTTCACCGGCTTTGACCCGGGCCAGCCGCAGACGGCGGATGGCTTCGCTGAGGTGAACCGGTGGATAGAGCTGGTCAATGGCGCGGTAAATCAGGGTGGTACTGTTTTCGGGCAGAGTCGCTGCCGGTTCGGCATCTGCCGGCGGCGTAGCTTTGCCGGTGCCGGCCGGTTCTGTTGGTTGATGCCAGCTTTGGCCGTAGCTGGCTTGCAGGGCGGCAAAGTCTCCGTTGAAAAAAACGTATACGTGCTGATTCCACAAAACCGTGTTGACGGCATCGTAAACGTCGTCGGGGTGAGGGCTGTGGGCAATCAGCTTGCCGTGCAACGGTTCAAATTCGTCATCCTCGGCGGGCGCAATAATAAAAGCTAGCCACTCATTGGGAAAAATGGCCGCAATAGTTTCAATTAAGGGCAACTGTTCGGTGTTTGTCATGCCGTTGTAGGGGCAATCACAGCCGCAGTCATCACTGCATTGCCCCGGCGTTTCACAGCCGGTTCGCTTGCTAAACGGTTCCGCGTACCAATTTTCCACTTGAGTGGGGGCTGATATCGTGGCAGGTTGGTGATCGAATAATTTGATTTCCGGCAAACCTTATATCCTTTGCTTATACAAGTGAAGAATCATTATACATTTTTGTTAGTTAAAAATCAAGCATTTTTTGACCGGAGTTTACGCGGCGCGATAGCTAAAACTACTGTTTTTTGCTATAATCCCTTGATAATCATAAATTACCCATTATTTAAGGAGGATGTTTCAGATGGGAACCATTCAAGTATCTGCCAAATGGACTGGCGACGGTCTGCACTATGTTGGCACCGACACCAAAGGCAATCAAATTCCAATGGGCGGCGATGATCCGTCTCCTTCGCAGTTGATGTTGATCGGGCTGGCCGGCTGTACCGGTATGGACGTCATCAGTATTTTGCAAAAGAAACGCCAGAATGTCAGCGATGTCGAGGTGATGGTGCTGGGCCATCAGCCCGATAGTTACCCCAAACCATATCAAAAAGTTCAGCTTCATTTTGTGGTGAAGGGCGAAGGACTGGACCCCCAGGCCGTGGAACGTGCCATCAAGCTATCTGAAGATAAATATTGTGTGGTGGGCCAAACCCTCAAAGGCAACACCGAAATCAAAACATCGTTCAAGATTGTAGAGGAAGAATAGGCCATCCCCATGAACATTGTTGTGCAGCAAGGTGGTATTCAGAGTGTTGACGCCGATACCGTCATTGTGAATCTGTTTCAAGGGGTGACTCACCCCGGCGGCGCCACCGGCGCGGTGGACCGCGCTCTGAACGGGGCCATTACCGAGGTGATTGCCGGCGGCGATTTGAAAGGCAAACCGGGCGAAACCGTGGTGTTGTATCCCCGCGGGGCCATGCCCGCCCAACGAGTAATTGTGGTTGGTTTGGGCCGAGCCGACAAGTTTGACCTGGAAGGCGTGCGCGAGGCATCGGGCGGGGCCATCAAGCAAGCGGCCAAACTGGGCGCAAAAAATGTAGCTACAATTATCCACGGCGGTGGTATTGGCGGCCTGGATGTGACGGCTGCCACCCAGGCCGTGGTCGAAGGCAGTATGCTGGCTATGTACAAATACGATGCCCCCCGCCGCAAAAAGGATGAGGACGACGACCCTGAGCCGCCGGAGACGTTGACCCTGGTTGAGTTTGACCAGAGCAAACTGGAGGCTATCCGGGCTGGAGCGCAGGCCGGGCAGGCCATCGCCGAAAGCGTCTATCTGGCTCGCACCCTGTCAAACCAGCCCAGTAACGTTGCTACACCATCCGCCATTGCCGAAGCTGCCCAAAAAGCCGCGGCTGAGGCCGGCCTGCGCTGTGACCTGCTTGACGAAGCCCAAATGCGCGACCTGGGCATGAATGCTCTGCTGGCTGTGACCCAGGGCGCAACCCAGCCGGCTCAATTCATCATCATGAAATACAAGCCGCCGCAGGCCCAAACCCGCCGGCCGGTAGTGCTGGTGGGCAAAGGCGTGGCCTTTGACACCGGCGGCTATTCCCTTAAACCACCCAATAGTATGCTGGGTATGAAGGGCGATATGTCCGGCGCGTCTGCGGTTATCGGGGCGATGCGGGCCATCGGCCTGCTCAAAGGCGATGTGCCGGTGGTGGGCCTGGTGCCGACCGTGGAAAACGTGATCAGCGCCACCGCCTACAAACCCAACGATGTTTTCATCGCCAAAAACGGGGTCAGCATCGAAATCATCAGCACCGACGCCGAAGGCCGGATGATTTTGGCCGATGCGCTCTGTTATGCCGACGAGTTTAACCCCGCGGCAGTTGTTGACGTGGCTACGTTGACCGGCGGCAAAGTGGTGGCTTTGGGTAAGCGTACCAACGGCCTCTTTTGTGATGATGAGGCTCTGCGTGAGGCGCTGCTGGCTGCCGGAAAGTCGGTGGGCGAACCGTTGTGGCCGCTGCCGCTGGATTCGGCCTACGACCGCCAAATCAAAAGTGAAGTGGCCGACATCAAAAATTCCGGCGGACGCTCCGCCAGTTCTGTAACCGCGGCCCGGTTTCTGGCCCATTTTGTGGGCGACTGGCCCTGGGCGCATCTTGACATTGCCGGCAGCGAGTTTTACAGCGGCGACCCGGAACAAACCCCTCGCAGTTATATGACCAAAGGGGCCACCGGCAGCACTGTCCGCACCCTGGTTGAGTTTGTCCGTAAGCAATAAGTTGCTCAATAATGTCAACTAAAAAGAGGGAGACTTGGACCCAAGTCTCCCTCTTTTTTAATTTGCGATTCGCTTTATCCCCGGCCGTTGGCGCTGCCCCACTGCACCAGGGCGCTGGCCCAGGTGAGGCCGGCCCCAAAGCTGACCAGGGCCAACTTGTCTCCGGCCTTAATGCGATCTTCTTCCAGAGCCTCAATCAGAGCCAGCGGAATCGAGGCGGCAGATGTGTTGCCGTATTTATGCAGGTTGACAAATACTTTGTCCGGATCCAGTTTCAGGGAGCGGGTAGCCATCTGAATGATGCGGCGGTTGGCCTGGTGGGGAATCAATAGATCAATATCGTCTAAAGAAACGTTGCCTCGTTCCAGCAGCGTTTTGGTGGATTGGGGCAAAATGCGGGTAGCAAATTTGAATACTTCCCGCCCGTTCATACGCAAATAGTTGTGTCCATGTTCAATCACCTCGTGGCTCATCGGTTTGGCCGAGCCGCCACCCTCCATCGCCAGCACCATCCCTTTTTCGCCGTCCGAGCCTAAGTCAAAGGCCAATACCCCGCCGGGCGTATCGCTGCGGCTGAGTACCACCGCGCCGGCCCCATCACCGAATAACACACAGGTGTTGCGGTCCTCCCAATCCAGAAACCGGCTGACCAGTTCCGCCCCGATGACCAGAATATTTTCAAAGGCGCCGGTGGCAATATATTGGTGGGCCGTGACCAGCCCGTACACAAAGGCCGTGCAGCCGGTGGAAATAGTAAAGGCCGGGCAGCCGGCTCCCAGCATAGCCTGGATGGTACTGGATACGGCCGGCATAAAATAGTCCGGCGTCGAGGTGGAGGCGATGATCAGGTCCAGATCCTGGGGGGTCAGATTGGCTACCGCCAGCGCTTGTTTGGCCGCGGCTACCGACATGGTGGCCGTGGTCTCCTGGTCGGCGGCAATGCGCCGTTCTTCGATACCGGTTCGCTGGAGAATCCACTCGTGACTGGTATCCAGAGTTTTCTCCAGGTCAAAGTTGGTGACTATTTTTTCCGGAACGTATTTTCCCCAGCCGGTAATCTGACTGTATTGCGGCAACATCAATGTAGCCCTCTTCCCCAACTCGAATTAAATATGGCCTGTTACTCTAAATATTTTGACTCCGTAAGCGCCAGGCGACCAGCACACTGGCCAGCGAAATGATAAAACCGATGATCCCCATTAAAACCAGCAGGTCCCGCTCCGGGTTGGGGGGGCGGTACCCCTCTGCCTGACGCAGGTGGGCCGTGGTGAGCAGTTTCCGTTTCAGGTCAGTTTCAAACTCATCGTTTGGTACAACCGGCCTTAATGTGGCCTGCAATTTTTCGGCTACGCCCAGCAACGAACTTAATTCGGCATCACTCTGTTCCGGTTCACCCGGCGCCTCTGATTTATTTCTTTTCTGAATGAGCTGATCGGCATGAGCCGATAACCGCTCTTTGAGCTGTTTTCTATTCATCAGTACAACTTCCTTGATGAGTGCGTTCAGGATTTCTGGAATGCACCGGGAGCCATTCGAGAGGAGGCACCCCCACACCCCTGGTCTCCTGAAATGTCGGAACCACCCTGCTTAATCTGCCGGATATGTCGCAAAGCCGATGGTTCCCGGACCAAAATGTACTGCCAGCGACAGGGACAGGTCGGCCATAAATGTTTCCCGGCAGTTGAGGCGGGTTTGGAGTTGGCTGAACAGCGTTTCGGCCTGAGGGCGGGCAATGGCATGGGTCAGGCCCACATGCACCGGCGCGCCGTCTGTGGCGGCTGCGGCCAGATCCAGCATGCGGCTGATGCCCTTTCTTTGGCCGCGTACCCGGTCAAGCGGTATCAGTTCGCCCTCATCCACCCCAATAATCGGTTTGACGTTGAGTAACGAGGCCATCGTCTGGCGCAAGGCCCCCACCCGACCGCTCATCCGGGCGTAACGCAAATCATTCAGCAAAATAAAAACGTTAATTTGTGACCGGCGGGTCTCCAGCAGGTTGACGATGTCGGCAGCAGGCATACCGGCCTGGGCTAACCTGACCGCCTCCTGCACCATCAGCCCCAACCCAACAGAACCGGTCAGGCTGTCAACTACATAAACCCCATGGCCGTTGTTTAGTTGCGAGGCGGCCAACCGGGCCGCCTGCCAGGCCCCACTGAGTTTACTTGTGACGTGGATAGAAATGATTTCGCTGCCGTCTGCGGCCAATTGTTGGTAAGTTTGCTGCAAAACGCCAACTGCGGGTTGGGCCGTGGTGGGCAGTGTCTGCTCTGATTGAATACGTGCGTAAAATGTTTCCGGCGAAATATCCAGCCCCTCTCGAAAGGAGTCCAGGCCAAATAAAATGTGGAAGGGAACCACGGTGATGTGAGATTCTTCCAGCCAGGCAGGGGGGACATCGCAGGTGCTGTCGGTAACAATTTTGATCACGCCTCGTCTCCGTCTTCCAGCGCGGTGACCAGATTTTCATGCTCGGCCAGCAGGTCTCTGAGCGAAACCAGAGTTCGATGATAGAGGGATTTGATGGCCCCTTCACTCCGTCCCATTAAATCCCCGATTTCTGCGTTAGACATCCGTTCGATAAATTTTAGGGTGAGCAGCTTTTGTCGTTCCGGGGGAAGTTGTTGAATAGCTTCCAGCAAAATTTCGGCTTCATCGGTACGCTCGGCCGCGTGGTGGGGGGTGTGGCGATGGTCACCCTGCAGCGACAGCTTATCAATAGCCACCATCTGCCGGCGGCTGTTATCCCGGTGCCAGTTGGCTACCAGATTGTGGGCAATCCGGTATAGCCAGGCCGCAAAGGGCGAACCTTTGTGATGGTAGCGAGGCAAATGATTGAGCGCCCGGTAAAATACTTTGGCGGTCAAATCTTCGGCATCGTGCCGATTACCGACCCGGTAGTAAACATAGTTGAATATTTTTTCCACATGCAGTTCATAAAGCTGACCAAACGCGGCCGGGTCTGATTTGGCCTCTTCAATCAATTTGCCTTCATCGAGCGTGTTGTTATCCATAAAAAAACCGTAGGCTGCACTTTGTTGGACGATTAGACCAACAGAAATCTATCGCCGGTCAAGAGACTCTGTATCGCAACCGGTGCAAATTAGCAATTATCCTTTTGGCATAGATGTGACAAACAAGGGGTTATTGTTCGACCGCACGTTGAGGTTGGTGCAGGGTGGCTTTGGCATCATTCAGAAAGAATGACAACTTTTTGATGCTATCATCGCTCATTTCAGAGAGATAATTTTGAAAGCGTTGGGTATGAGCCAGTAGCTTTTCGGCCAGCGAGCTGTCCGTGGTTTCGTTGGTCAAGGTTGATCCCAGACTCAGCCCGGCCAGCGCCCCCAATCCTACCTGTCCCGGTATATTTAAAGAATCGATGGCGGGTTTTAGTTGATTATTGCGCAACCGTTCCACATTTAGCAGCAACACCGAGATCATTTCCGCACAATAGTTAAGCGGACTCTTTGTTTCCGACAGGTGCAAAATGGCTTCACGCAATGCATCGGCAGGGTTGGTTTGGCGGGCATCCTCCAACTGCTGTAAAATCCGATGCTTTACCTGCTGCCAGTCACCGTTATTACGAACTTCCTCTCGCAATTGTGTCAAAAATTGGGCGGCTTTGTTGGTGGGGTAAAATACCACCTGCGAACGGCCCGGTCCGGTTTGGTCGCTGTTCAAGACATAGGATGAAGCGGCCACCCCTTTTTCTTCCAGCACCTTAAGCATATCGTAGGCAGAAAACTTGTTGACCCCCAACTTTTCGGCCACCACAGAATAATGAACCGGCCCTTTCAGGTCGCGGTACAGTTCAAACAGGTTGTCCAAAAAGGCTTGTTGTCGAGATGTTAATTTCAGCAACATCTGTTTCCTCCCGGTAAAACGCATGTTAACACCCAAAAAACCCAACTTTACTCGATTTTACCTGCAACTGTGGGGCTTGTCAATTACCTTGAAAGACAGTATCCTTTGCTGTGGTTGTGTGTTTTATAGAGTAGTGTCAATGAATGAAAAACTTTATCAGAGGAGTAAATTCCCCTATGTTTAACAATGGAAACCGACGACGGGTTGTGATTACCGGGATGGGCATGGTCAGCCCCTTGGGTAATGATTTGTCTTCTTCCTGGGCCGCGATGATGAATAGCGAATGTGCCGTGGAAAAAATCACCACCTTTGATACATCAGACTTTCCCAGCACAATTGCCGCCTTTGTAAAGGGGTTCGACCCGACCCAATACATGGGAAAACGAGATGCCCGCCGAATGGCGCCCTTTTTACATTTTGCGATGGGAGCCGCCCAACAGGCCCTCGACCAGGCCGGGCTGGATTTGAGCCAGGAAGACCCCGAACGGTTAGGTGTTGAAATTGGCAGCGCCCTGGGTGGGGCTGATGTGGTGGAGGACCAGCGCATAATTTTGCAGAATCGAGGCGTAAAAAAGGTCAACCCCACGGCTCTGCCGGCGTTGCTGGTCAGTATGCCAGCCTGCTTTGTGGCGATTACGCACAATATGCGGGGGCCGGTTAATGCCCCGGTGTCAGCCTGTGCGACCGGTATCACCGGAATTGGCGAAGCAATGCGGCGCATTATTTGGGGGGATGCCGATGTATTGCTGGCCGGCGGCACCGAAAGCGCCATCACGCCGTTGATGGTCGGCGCCTTTGGCCGCCTGACTGCCCTCTCCACCCGCAATGATACGCCTAAACGGTCCATTACCCCCTTCGATGCCAGTCGCGACGGTACCGTAGTGGGCGAAGGGGCCGGGGTGATGCTCATGGAAAGCCTGGATCATGCCCAGGCTCGGGGGGCCAATATCCTGGCCGAAGTTAAAGGGTACGGCTTAACCAGCGATGCCTTCCACATTTCATCCCCGCGCGAAGACGGCAGCGGCGCGTTTTCGGCCATGCGCAAAGCCTTGCAGGAGGGGGGGCTTGAACCGCAGCAGGTTGATTATATTGCCGCCCACGGAACCGGCACCCCGATGAATGACCCCATCGAAACTGAGGCGATCAAACGGGTTTTGGGGCCGGAGACCGCCTACAACGTGGCAGTCAGCTCCATCAAAAGTATGACCGGACACACACTCGGCGCGGCCGGCGCGCTGTCGGCTATTGCCGCAGTGCAGGCTATGCAAACCGGCTTTATCCCGCCCACCATCAATCTTGATGAGCCGGATCCGGCCTGCGACCTGGATTATGTCCCCAACGTGCCGCGCCAGGCTGCGGTCAATGTGGCCCTGGTGAACGGTTTTGGGTTTGGCGGCCAAAATGCATGCATCGCCCTGCAAAAGTGGAGCGGATAGAAAACAGGCATCAGTATTTGCAGATACACCGGCGGCGATTCGCATCAGGAATCGCCGCCGGTTTTTTTAT
>Ga0180430_10002657_pt1 | contig 15972 bp, 15 predicted proteins | sample SS_ome_9_FD_132999 | JGI IMG/M metagenome (GOLD analysis project Ga0180430, IMG submission 132999) | Hypersaline lake sediment archaeal communities from the Salton Sea, California, USA - SS_1_S_2 metaG | ecosystem: Environmental > Aquatic > Non-marine Saline and Alkaline > Hypersaline >... | reverse complement strand
TGGTTCTTGCGTACACCGGCGGTATTCCGCGGCGGCTCTCAGGTACGCATGGACGGGGGAGACTTGGCGCTATGACCAAAACAAACGCAATCCGGTTGATCGAGCTAGCGGGTATTGAGTACGAAACCCGCGAGTACGACCTTTCGCTCGATGAGTTCTCCGCGGAGCGAGTCGCCGCACTCGTAGGGATGCCGGCCGACCAGGTGTACAAGACGCTCGTCGCGGTCGGCGAGCGCAACGGACCGTGCTTCGCCGTTATCCCCGCCAATACCGAACTGGACCTGAAGACGCTCGGCGCCGCCCACGGCGAGCGCAAGATCCACCTTGCCTCTCTGAAGGACGTGCTGCCTCTCACCGGCTACGAACGTGGCTCGGTAACCGCTATCGGCGCCAGGAAGCCGTTCCCTGTGTATCTGGACGAAGTCGCTGAACTGTTCGATGTCATCGCCGTATCCGCTGGAACGAAGGGAGTGCAGGTCGTCATCGCCACCAGCGACTATATGGACCTGACCGGCGCAACCATCGCTACGATCGGGCGCTAGCGGGTCGCCCCGAGTCCGTCGTAGAGGAACGCGATTCGTGATGCAGCGACGATCTCGGCGCTGTCCCCGCCTCGCACTGAGATCTCGTCGATGCCTCCCACGAGGTGGTCGGCAACGATGGCGCCGAGCGAACGCGGATCCACACCGATGAAGTCGCCGATCTCGACGCCTTCCCGGCACAGGCGCACCAGCTCGAGCCGGATCCGGTCGAGCACCGACCATGCCGCGTCGCGCTCCGGCTTCGACAGCTCCCGACTCACCCGGAAGAGCAGCGTCGCCTCCACAGGGAAGCGAGCCACCATCGCGAAGGAACGCCGCAAGATCTCGGCCAGTCGATCTGCGGGGCGAACATCGGGAAGGTCCTCGATGATCTGGTCGACAATCGGCGGCAGCCGCTCCTCGATCAGTTCGGCCAGAACCGCTTCCTTGTTTGGGAAGTACTCGTATACGGTCGTACGGGCAATGCCTGCAGCATCCGACAACGCCCCCATCGCCGTTCCCGTAAGGCCCCGCGCAGTGAATAAACCTGCGGCTGCGTGGAGGAGCAGACTACGCGTCTTCGCCTTGTGCTCATCAATCGTGGGAGCGTTGATCTTCGGCATGCGCGGCGATTGTACGGCAAGTGGCATCAGGGCAACCGGTTCATGACCTGCGACAGGGCGGAGCTCCTCGAATCACCGGCCTTCGAGACCGGTACAATCCGCCCGACCGGTCGACTAGCCCATGGAGGAGCCGTGTCTACAACCGTGCTGATTGGTGCCCAATGGGGAGACGAGGGCAAAGGGAAGGTGACCGATCACCTCTCGGAGACGGCCGATGTCGTCGTCCGCTACCAGGGAGGCAACAACGCCGGCCACACCATCATCGTCGGCGATGAGAAGTTCGCTCTGACACTGATCCCAAGTGGGGTTCTCTACCCACAGGTGACCCCCGTCATAGGCAATGGGTGTGTTATCGACCCAGCCGTCCTCGTGAATGAGATGGATGAACTGGCTTCGCGGGGAATCGACCCCACCCGGCTCCGTATCTCCGGAAACGCCCATGTGATCATGCCCTATCACCGGAAGCTCGATGCGGTGATGGAACGATTCCTCGGGCAGCAGCAGATCGGGACGACGAAGCGAGGGATCGGCCCCGCGTACATGGACAAGTATTCCCGGCACGGGATACGTGTTCAGGATCTCTTCGATCCGAAGATCTTCCGACAGAAGGTCGAAACAGCGCTCAAGGACAAGAACAAGCTGCTCACCAAGGTCTACAACTCCTTGCCCATGGATCTCGAGCCGATTATCGATGAGTACCTCGTCCTTGCTGAGAATCTGACAGACAACGTGGTCGACACTTCGCTCCTGCTCTGGGAAGCACAGCAGGCCGGCAAGAACATCATCTTCGAAGGCGCCCAGGGGACGCTGCTAGACATCGACCACGGTACATACCCCTTCGTCACGTCATCTAATCCGACGGCCGGCGGAGCGACGACCGGCAGCGGCATTGGTCCCACTGCAATCGACCGCATCATCGGCGTCGCCAAGGCCTACATCACCAGGGTCGGTACGGGGCCGTTCCCAACAGAACTCCACGACGAGACCGGGGAACGGATGGTCGAACTCGGCGGAGAATTCGGCACGGTCACCGGACGGCGGAGGCGATGCGGCTGGCTCGACCTGGTCGCCCTCAAGTACGCGGTACGGGTCAACGGCCTCACCGAATTGGCGATGACGAAGCTCGACATCCTCTCCCATTTCGAAACGCTGAAGATCGGCGTCGCCTACGACTCCCTCGGCGAACGCTTCAACGAATTCCCACGGCAGCAGCGCATCCTCTACAACTGCCACCCGGTCTATGAGGAGCTGCCGGGCTGGAACACCGATATCTCCGGCGTCCGTTCGTTTTCCGACCTGCCGAAGGAAGCACAACAGTACGTGGAGTATGTGGAGAACGTTATCGGGGTCCCGATCAGCATGATCGGGGTCGGACCGGCCCGTGACGCGACCGTGATGAGGACCTCATGAGGGTTCTACTTGTCGGCGGCGGCGGTCGTGAACACGCCCTCGGCTGGAAGCTGGCGCAGAGCGACACGATCACCGACCTAATCGCGGTTCCCGGCAATCCGGGCTTCGCTCAGCTCGGCGCATGCGTCCCGGGGATAGACATCCTCGATCCCGAAGCGATCGTAGATCTGGCTCTGGCCAATGCGATCGATCTCGTTGTCATCGGCCCGGAGCAGCCGCTTGCCGCCGGCGTCGTTGACGCCCTGACCGCCGCGGGAATCCGGGCATTCGGCCCAACCCGTGCCGGTGCTCAATTGGAGTCATCGAAGGCGTTTGCCAAGGCGATCATGAAGAGGGCCGGGGTGCCCACGGCGAACTGGGAGGCATTCACCGATGTCGATGAGGCGATCGAATATTTGGCAACGGTAGATTCACCCTATGTCGTCAAGGCCGATGGGCTCGCCTACGGAAAGGGCGTTCTCGTTACTGAGGATCTCATCGCTGCGCAGGGTTGGGCGCGTCTCTGCCTCGCCGGCGAGTTCGGGGAGGCGGGATCAAAGGTCGTCATCGAGGAGTACCTACCCGGCCAGGAGGTCTCGATCTTCGCCATTTGCGACGGGACTCGTGCCGTCGCTCTGGAGCCTGCCCGTGACTACAAGCGTCACCGCGACCACGACAAGGGTCCGAACACAGGTGGCATGGGCTGCTACTCCCCCGTCGCCGGACTTCCCGACGATCTGGTCGACAGAACCATCAACGAGGTCATCAACCCGGTTCTGATTGAGATGGCCAGCGACGGCATCGAATATCGCGGATTCCTCTACGCCGGGTTGGTACTGACAGATGAGGGCCCCAAGGTGTTGGAGTTCAATTGCCGGCTCGGAGACCCCGAGACACAGGTACTGATGTCACGGCTCGACGAGGACCTTCTCGAACTGTTGGCGTCGGCGGCAGAGGGCTTTCTCCCCGACGGCCCCCTGCAGTGGCATGAATCGGCTGCCGTCGACATCGTCCTCACCGCCGCCGGCTATCCAGACAATCCGGAAACCGGACGTGCCATCAGCGGCTGCAACGAGGTCAACAGCATCCCCAATGTCCACGTCTTTCACGCCAACACCCAGCGGACACCCGATGGTCTGGTCACCGCAGGCGGACGCGTGCTCAACATCGTGGCGACGGCACCAGACGTCGCGCAGGCGCGCGCCCTCGCCTATGAGGCAGCGTCGCACATCCATTTCGGCGGCATCCACTACAGGAGGGACGTGGCCCAAGCATGATCCCCCGCTATACCCTCCCAGAAATGGCCCGCATCTGGAGCGAGGAGCACAAGCTCGAGGTGTGGAAGGAGATGGAGACGCTGGTCGTTGAGGCCTGGGCCGAGCAAGGTGTCGCCCCCGCCGAAGCTGCCGCCGCAGTACGCGCTGCACCCGAAGTGAACCCGGTGGAGTGGAAACTCCGCGAGGAAACGACTAACCACGACGTTGCCGCGTTTGTCGATGTGCTCGCTGAATCGGTGGGCGCCGGCGGCGAATGGGTCCACTACGGCCTCACCTCCTCGGACATGCTCGACACCGCACAGGGGTACATTCTCAAGGAAGCCGCCGCACTCCTGATGCGGCGGGCCGACGACTTGTTCGATGTGGTCAAGAACAAGGCGTTCGAACATCGCAGCACTGTGATGATCGGCCGCACTCACGGTATCTGGGCCGAACCGACCACGTTCGGCATGAAACTCGCCACCTGGGCCTTCGAGATCGACCGGGACCGCAAACGGCTCGCCGCCGCCGCACGATCAGTCTCCGTCGGAAAGATCTCCGGTGCAGTGGGTACCTACGCGCACACGCCACCGGCTATCGAGGAGTCCGTGTGCGAGCGGATGGGCCTGGCCATCGAGCCGGCGTCATCACAGATCACACACCGCGACAGGCATGCCGAGTTCCTCTCGGTGCTGGCATTGGTCGGGGCCTCGCTGGAGAGATTCGCCACCGAAATCCGGCACCTGCAACGGTCGGAAGTCGGCGAAGCCCGCGAGTCGTTCGGCAGGGACCAGAAGGGCTCTTCGGCGATGCCGCACAAACGCAACCCGATCGCGTCCGAGAACGTAACGGGCCTGGCCCGGCTACTGCGGTCGTATGCATCGACCGGCTTCGAGAATGTCGCGCTGTGGCACGAGCGCGACATATCTCACTCGTCGGCGGAGCGTGTTGCCCTCCCCGACTCCTGCCTGATCCTCGACTTCGCTCTGGTGCGGATGACCAAGCTGATCGACAACCTCGTCGTCGACACCGACCGCATGTTGGAGAACCTCGAGTCGACCCGGGGCCTTGTGTTCTCCCAGGCAGTACTGCTGGCGCTGATCGAGGAGCAGGGCTTGAGTCGCGACGCCGCCTACCGAGTCGTGCAACGAAACGCTATGCGTGCGTGGGACGAGAAGCTGCGGCTGCGCGACCTGCTCGCCGAGGATATCGATGTTGCGCTACACCCCGATGTGCTCGACAGGTGCTTCAGTCCCGAACACTTCCTCCGCCACAGCGGCGTCGTCTTCGAACGGCTGGAACAGGTCGAGTAGCAGCGGGCTCCTAGTAATCGACGAGGAGGAGCATCTCCATCTCGGCGACGTCACCGACGGATCTGCCTCCCCAGCCGGCGCCGCGCAGCGGAGCGAAGACAGCGGCTTCATCACTGGTCAACGGGACCAGGTCCACGATGCGTTGGATGTCGACGTAGAAGACAAGACCGTCCCCCATGACCGCTGCATCCAGCTCCGTATACAGCGCAGATCCGAGCAGGCCGCCCCGGGCTCCCGTGGCGATGTCGGTCACTAGGTCTTCGCCCGTTCCCACCACAAGCAGGTCGTCATCGATCGAGTAGCTGAACAGATCCGAGCCGTTTTCGCCGAATGTGGTGACGTGGCCATCCGTCGAGACCGCGACCCCTGCTTCGGTGGCCTCCAGCTCGAGAGAATCGAGGAAGTCCATAAAGACGCTCGCGTCGAGAAGCCCAAGCGTGCCCACAACTCCGACCGGGATTTCCGTCGCCTCTGCGATGGACGAGTCCCGCGTCTCCGTGACGGCGAACGTGAAGTCCCCGGACAACGCCTCGAGGAACCCAACCAGGTCGATACCGAATTGGTACGAGAATTCGTCCAGAGGCAGCCCGGCAGCGGCAAACGCCTCTTCGTCCAGTTGCTCAGATCCCGGCTCACTGTCAATCGAAACGAACCCGACGGTGTCTTCGGGAAGGGCAGCAAGGACCCGGGCATCCGGAATGACATCGCCGAAGTCTTCGACGCCCACCATCACGTAGTTGACACGAACGCCCTCCTCAACGAGGCCGGCCCCGATCCCGACCGCTTCGTAGTAGTTCTCCGAGGTCTCCATCTCCATGTCCGGAGCAGCTATCGCCCAGTTCATCTCGGCGAAATCATCGGTAAAACTCGAAGAGACAAAGACCTTCACCATGCTGTCGCCTGGAATCCGATCCATCGTCTGCTGGAAGACCGCGTCCTCGGCGATCGAAAGGCCTGCATCTCTGGCGGCAAAAGCTTCGGCCACATCATCTTCTACCCCGTAGAGGAGTGTGTCCTCAGCGAGAACGAGGACGAAGGAAAGCTCGGAGTAATCGTCTGCGAACTTGTAGCCGGGCAGGCCGGCAATTTCGGTCGCCGCCATTTCCACACCTTCATCGCTCAATTCCGCCACCACTTTGTCAACAAAGAGAGCAGCGGAGGAACGATCCCGAACATCTGCCGTCACCAGGAAGGAGAAGTCGACCACACCGTACGAATACGGATCGTATTTCGGGACATTCGCGGCTATTGACACAGAACGGCCGATCCACGGGAGGATGTCCCCGCTGAGTGTGAAGTTGCTTTCGGTCCTCAAGGACTCATCGATGGCAGCGACAAGGTCATCGGGGTAGCTCTCGATCGCCCCTGCTTCCACCATCGGCAGCGCAAAGGCATCCACGAACGATTGGAGCCGCTCGCTGTCGCTCAGTGCAAGAGCGTCGAACGTCACTACGAAGTCTGTATCCGCGGGAATGGAGCGTGCCGAGGCGAAAGGATCACCGTTGCGGTTTCGCCACACGACAACACCGGCGATAGCACTAGCAATCACTGCAACGAGAATGATGACGCTCACCACAGACGAGCGCAGTGTCCGTCCCGTCGGTTCGATCGGATCCATCACAGCGGCGTCGCCGCTGCCGGTGACCGGCCTGACCCAACCGCTATCGTCTCTCGTGTTCAAGGTTCCCCTTCGTATGTCGGTGACCCAGTCTGCCACAGACCATCCGACAGGTGCATCGGGCGACCGACTCTCGGCTACGAGCTACGTCCCCCCGCGGAGAGCTTCGACCGGCTCGAGTGCGCTGGCACGCCAGGACGGGTAGAGGCCGGCCATGAGGCCGACAACTGCCCCGGCGATCGGGGCCAGTAGCGGTACCTGGGCATCGAGGACCGGGGTCCACTCCCGGTTGGCCGATACGGCAACGATCACAAGGACTCCGGCCGATGCCCCAATGATGCCTCCGACAAACCCCATCGCCGCCGATTCGACGAGGAACTGAGCAGCGATGTGGCGCCGTGCAGCACCGACCGCCCGGCGCAGCCCAATCTCTCCGACTCTCTCGAGTACGGATACGAGGGTGACGTTGGCTATGCCGATGGCACCCACGAGCAGAGAAACTCCACCGAGGACCAAGAACAGCGTGTTCACGTCTGACTCGACACCAGAACGGACCGCCTGCGGCTCGGGCGGGACCTGGACTCGAAGCTTCTCGGGATCGTTGGGGTTGAGAGCGATTGGAGCCTGTTCGCCGATGAGGTAAGCGGCTCCGATCTCGGTGAGGATGTGGACTTCCGCAGGGGCCCCCGTATCGAACAGCCCCCGGGCGGTGCCGTTGGGAACGATGATCGCTTCGAGCAACGAAGGCTCCCGGGCCACATCCTCGAGAATGCCAACGACAACGAGTGTTGTGTCCCCGATGAAGATGGCGGGCTGCTGATCGACTCGGTTGATGTTGAGCCGGGCTGCGGCGCCGGGCCCGAGCACGGCGACGGGTTCCCGTCTCTCGTCGTGACCCTCATCGAAGAAGCGCCCTGTCGCCAATTCGGCAATCACTGCATCGAACAGCCCCGGCGAGGCGGCCAGCACATCCATCGCATACGCACTCTGCCCCAGCGGGTCGTTGATGGGAACGGAGCTGACCAGCTCCCCTTCGGTGTTCACAAGAGTGAGCGTCCCCGCAGCGACGACACCGTTGAGTCTGGTCAGCCGGTCCTCAGCGTCCCACGGGATTGCCGATGTGTCCTCTACGCCGGGAGACCGGAAGAAACCCTCAGTGCGGTTCGAGACCGACACCGATGTTGCCGCCAGAGCATCGAACCGTGTGACGATCTGGTTCCCGGCGGTCTTGGCCAAGCCCAACGTTGCGACGAGAGCCGCTACTCCCAGGACTGTGCCGAGGATGGTCAACACCGTTCTCCCGGGGCGGGCCAGCATCCCGGCTACAGCCTCAGCCACCAGATCGCGGAATGAGAGTCGGGATCTGACGATCTTGCGATCCATGGGACGCACCCGGTCGCTCACGATGCCACCTCGGCGAGCACCCCATCGGTGATATCGACACGACGCTCGGCGCGCTGGCTCACCGCCGCTTCGTGAGTAATGACCACGAGGGTCAGTCCGTCGGTGCGCAGATCGTCGAACAGGTCGAGGATGGATTGCGTTGTCTTGCTATCCAAGTTCCCCGTCGGCTCGTCACACAGGAGCAAACTCGGCTGCGGGGCAATAGCCCGGGCAATTGCCACTCTTTGCCTCTCCCCGCCGGAGAGCTGCCGCGGGGTGAAATCCATCCGGTGACCGAGGCCGACCCGCTCCAACGCTTCGGCCGCCCGCCGGCGGCGAAAGCGTCGCGGCGTCCGGTTGTAGACGAGTCCGGTCATCACGTTCTCCAGAACCGTGCGATAGGGCAGCAGGTGGAAAGCCTGGAACACGAACCCGATCTCGGTGCCCCGCAGTGATGTGCGCAATCCATCGCTGAGATCCCCAACATCGAGGCCCTGGAGCCGGTAGGTACCGGATGTAGGTGCGTCGAGACAGCCGAGGATGTGCAGCAGCGTCGACTTGCCGGAGCCCGACGGGCCAACGATGGCCACGTAGTCGCCTTCGTCGATGACGAGGTCGGCGTCCCTGACCGCTTCGACGGGAGGCGATCCGGGGAACGTCCTGCTCACGCCATCCAACTCGACGACGGCGTTCATTCTTCGTCCGTCGCCGCAGTCGTCGTGCTTCCCTGCTGGAAACCGACGACAACACGATCGCCTTCCTCCAGCTCGCCGTCTAGCGGTGTGATCTCCACCATCCCGCCCGGTGCAGACAAGCCGGGCAACACCTCAACTATACGAGTCGTGCCATCGTCGTTCTCCACGGTCACGATGGTGTCACCGCTCCCCGTCGCCGACAGCGCGGCTGCCGGAACGGCAAGCACGTCGCCGCCCGAGGACCGCGTCTCCACCGGAATGGTGATCTTGACGTTGGTGTTGTTCAGCTCGGCGCGGACCTCATCAGGCACGATCTCGATGTACACCTCATCGGTCGCCACGCCGTTGGTCCCGGCCCTGCTCGCCTTGACAACGATTGTCCCCTGAAGCTCGATATTGAGCCGGCTCAGCTCGATATTGACCTTGTCGCCCTCTTCAACCAGTTCGGCTTCCTCGATTGACAGGGAAGAGTCGATCGCCAACCGCGACCCGGAGACACGCATGATCTCGCCACCGGCGATGTCACCGCGGCTCACCCCGACCGCATCAACGCGTATAGGGAAAACCTTGAAGAACAGGAACTCACCCGCGGGAACCGGCGATCCGATCTCGGCACGGACCTCACCCACGTCGGCAACCGCCCGGTCCAACGCCTTCTTCTCCGCGCTGATGTCCTGCGGCGGTCCCGTCATCTCGGCGTCGATCAATGCCTGTTCATATCCATCCTGCGCTGCGGCCACATCAGCCATGACTGCGGCCACAGCAGCTTTGAGTGCCGCCAGCTCCTCGTCGGTCGGCGGCTGCCCGGTATCGGGATGGGTCCCCGCCTGGGCCTCCTCCAACCTGGCTTCCGCACTAGCCATATCCTCTTCGGCAACGCTCAACCTTGCCAGCGTCGAGGTCACCGCCTGCTGCGCTGCGACCGCCGCTGCATGCTGCGCTACTGCTGCGTTATAAACGTCGCGGGCAGCATCTACTTGCTCCTGAAGCATCTCGACCTGATCGGTCAGGGATTCATCGGGCGGGATCGGCTTGTACCCGTGCGACGCGTAGAAGGCCTCGACTGCAGCCTCGGTCTCCGGCCCGTAGATCCCGTCGATGATCCCCGGATCGAATCCCAAGCGGGTCAGCGCAGCCTGTAGCTGCTCGATGTCCTCGCCGCGGTCCCCCGGCATCACCGTGCGGAACAAGGGCAGATCACCCTGCAAAGCAAACGTCGGCCGGCCCGCCAGCTCGAACAACACAGAACCCTCGGGCAGCTCATCTCCGACACCCGGCACCCATGTCACCACCGGCGACAGCTCCGGCGTCGCCAACTGAGGCGCCGAGACCGATTCCGGCTCATCGAAACGCACCGTTCCCCGGGTCACCACATCGTTGGCTATCACCATCCGCGACACCGCTACGGTGATCAACGACGCCTCCGGGGGCTCAGCCTCGGCAGCAACCTGAGCCGGCGACTTGATCCGTGACCCGGCAACCCAGCCGACCCCAGCCGCAGCAACAACGCCCACCAGGGCCAGGATCAACACCACGCGCCTGCTCACCGCGACTCCTTCGTTCGGCTCAGCACGACGACCCTATTCGTGCTGCTCGAGGAACGCCAAGAGCCGGTCGTAGTTTTGATCGATGAACTGCTGCTCGATGTCCTTGTAGACCTCTTCCCAGACATGCTGCATGTCCCTGGAGCACTCGTAGTTGGCGGTGGCGATGGCGATCTCTTCATCGATCAACGGCTGGAGCTCCTCGAGGTCGTACTCGGGGCCCTGGTACTCCCACTCACCGTCCTCGCCTTCGACGCCGCTGATGCTGGTCACCACCGTTCCGCCTTCTTCCACGAACTCTTCATCGAATCCGTAGTCGGGCCAGGTGACCACTTCATTCACCTTCAGCTGGAACTCGCCCTCGACCCAGGTACCTCCAGTTTCGGTCCCATAGAAGTAGGAATACATGTCGTCCTGGGTGGCGTAGTCGTAGCCCTTGTCGGCCATGCATGCGGACCAGTCGGCCTGAAGGTCGACGATGCGCTGATCGGACTCAACCCGGGAGTACAGGTCCTCAAAGTCCTGCCCGAACTCCTCCCAGAAGGCCATATCGGCTTCGCCCCCACCGTATGCCTCCTCATAGGCCTCGTTGTAGCAGCCGTCGGGCATCCAGTTCATGTAAGCCTCGTCGTAGAAGGCCATACGCTCTTCTTCGGTCATTGCGTCGATTTCCTCTTGCGGAGTGTTCTCGATGATGTCCGGCTGACCGCCATGGAGCACCCGGAAGTACTCCTCCTGTTCGAACTCATCCATCGCGTCGATGATCTCTTGGTTGGGATCGTTGGACCAGGGATCCTCACCCTCGTCACCCTCGAACATCTCAGCCTCCTGGATCACCCAGGTGGAGACACCGAAACCGTAGGTCTTGACGTACTCCTCTTCGTCGAACTCGTCGAAGACAAACCCGCCACCGACATCGGACGGGACAAACGGGATGTAGTCGAAGCCTTCGGCGGCCATGCATTCAGCGATCTGCTGCTGAATCGCCATTTCCTCGGACCGCCAATCCGTTTCCCCATCCCAGGCTCGCGCTCCCGGAATGAAGTCGTCGAGGGTTAGTTCGCCGTCCTCACCGAGGTCGAGTTCATCAGAGTCTGACGTTTCCGCGGCATCGTCGCTCTCCGAGCTCGACGTGTCCGTTGGGTCGATTGCCTCACTGGCGGCAGCCGCGTCCCCCGTCGTCGTCTCGGTCGTTGTCCCCCCGCATGCTGCAGCCAGCAATGCCAGTGCGAACAGCATCATCCAGAACCGATTCACCACTCACCTCCAGTTCATGTCTCCACAAGCGTACCGCGGGCCTGCGCATACGTCCCGGCGACGCGCAATCCCGCCACCTCAGTCGGACGTTTCGGCAATCCAATGGGTTCCCGGTTTCAGGCTTCGATAGCGGAAACCAGTGACTCAGCTTCGGTCCCGCAGATGAGATGCAGAGTCCCGACGTTTGCCGCGGCCACGTCTGCGGCGATCGTCCCATCGGCAATGAACGCGTACAGGTTGTCGCCGGGACAGCTCGTCGAAGCAACATCACGGTGGCCCCGGATTTCGCCGGGATCGACTGCGAACTCTGCTGCACCCCAGGCCAGCATCGCGATCAACGCCTCGTACTGAGCGGCGGGCACCTCCTGCTGGTTGAAGTCACCTTCGCAGCAAACCAGGAGGTGACCCTTCGGGTCGTAGTCGGTACCGGTGTCGCCTGCTGCTGCCACCGGCCTTCCCTCGTAGATGTTGCCCTCGGCATCGATGATGAAGTGGTAGGCGAGGTCGGCCCATCCCCGACTCTGGTGAAACTCCTGATGGCCTCGGATGTGCGCCGGGGCATCGGCATTGTCGTGGAGGACGACTGCCGTGTGATGGACCGTGATCTGATCGATGGTGTGCTCGATCAACTCACCGGAAATCGGCTGCGCTCCCCAGGCTTCGCGGCAAATGACCGGGGAGGCTTCGGGTTCCGGCATCGTGGTGGCCGTCGCCGTCGTGGACGTTGTGGTGGTTGGCGCCGCCGTGGTCGTCGTCGTTGTTGAAGTCGTGGTTGACGTGCTTGTCGTGGTCGTCGTCGACACCACCGCGGCGGGCTCACCGGACCGGCAGGCGGCCAGACCTGCACCGACCAGCAGCATCCCGAGGAAGCGGCGACGAGTGATCACACCGGCATCCTACGGATTCTCGATTGGGCCCATCGCCGGGGGCCACGGTCGACCGCGCCTCACCGAGGAAATCGGCGACGACACTCGCCAGCACCTCGGCAGCGCCCAGCGCCTCGCTGCTCGCCGTTGGGGCGTAGCGCGCCACGGCTTCATCGATCCCGATGGCATCAATCGTGATCGGAGCCACAACCACTCCTTCCCCGGAGACCGTCACCACATCGCCCGCCAGCGGGAAGGTTGGGATCCCCGGTGTCGGCGCGCCTGAGTTGTGGAGCTCCCTCGTCACAGTTGGGAGCCGAAGGTGATGGTGGCCGGCCCGGCGTCGTTCCTGGCGTACTGGGGATCGCCGCCGGTGCCACCCGATGCGTTTTCTCCTGTCTGGAGACCGAAGATGGCGAAGCTGCTCTGCGTGACGATGGTGTTGTTGTCTCGTTGCGGAGAGTTCGAAAGCCAGGTATCGACCATGGGGGCTCAGTATCGCCTCAACCGGTGGCTACCCGCGGAGCTCGTCCAGGTCGGCGCTCAACAAATCACGCTCGTCGGCCTCCTCCACCCGGCCGAGCGCCTCGTACGCAATGTCGAGGTGCTTCTTCTTCAGGTCCCGATCCCCGGCGAGGCGAGCGGCACGGGCGAGGGCTTCGTGTGCGTAACACTCATAGAACGGTCCCAGAGAAGAGCGAGACGCCACCTCGAGGGAACGCCACCCGTACTCTTCGGCTAGATCGGCGTAGCCGAGGATTGCCGCCACCCGCGATACCTGCCAGTCGCTGATGGCGAAGTTGAGCGGCTCCCCTGCCTTCCTCCAGTGGTACCTGGAGGCAAACGCAGCCGTGAGCATCTCCGCTTTCTCCTCGTGAGAACGTGTCTCCTTGTCGAGCAACTCCCACGTTCGATTGAAGAGTGCGCTTGCCAATGAGCGATGCGTGAGTGATTCCTCGGGTACCACGAATACCTCCCGTCGGCGGACGAAGTCAATCTACCGATCGCTCGACCCGCGTGCTGTGCCGACTCGGGATTAACGGACAGCCTCGGTAAGGTTGACGCCTACATGAGCGAAGCACCTACCACCCCGGTCTGCTATCGGCACCCGGACCGTCAAACCTACCTGTCGTGCAGCACCTGTGGCAGACCGATCTGCCCCGACTGCTCCTATGACGCCCCTGTCGGGCAGAAGTGCCCCGAATGTCTGAAGGATGCGGGCGCACAACGGGTCGTCAATGCACGCACATTGAACCGCGGGCCATCATTCCAGACCAGCCCGGTGGTCTTCTCCCTCATCATCATTAACGTTGCGATCTTCGTCGTTGGTCTCCTCAACTCCGAGGTCGAGGGAGAGCTCCTGTACAACTATGCCTCGCATCCGTTCTTCATCGAGCAGGGAGAGTGGTGGCGCGGGCTCACCTCGGCATTTCTCCACGCCGGCACGATGCACATCCTGTTCAACATGTACTTCCTATACATCTTCGGTCCGCGGCTCGAGCAACAGGTGGGGTCTATCACCTTCTCCGGGCTGTACCTCGCCAGCGCAGCAGGGGGCAGCCTCGCCTCGTATCTCTCCGGTCCTGAAGGTTGGAGCGTTGGAGCGTCCGGGGCTCTCTTCGGTCTGTTTGGAGCTTGGATCTATGCCGCCTACCGTCAGCGTGGCTCGGCGGCAGGCAGCGCCATGTTCAACCAGCTCGGGGCAATCCTGCTCATCAATATGGCGATTCCGTTCTTCATTCCCAACATCGACTGGCGGGCTCACCTCGGCGGCCTGGTGACCGGTGCCGTCATCGCCTTCCTCTGGGAGCAGGTCGCAGCCGGGAAACCGAATGCCAAGGTAGTGAGGATCGCGTCGTCATACGCGGTGCTGGCGTTACTGATTGCCCTACTCATAGTGCTCTAACTAGACACCTCTTGCGCCTGGAGGGTGACCTTTAAGCCGGCTCGCTCCCTGCCGATACTGAGGTAGATGAGTTCTCTCGATCCCTCTGACCCGAACGCGACTCCTGAGGAGCTCCGAGCCGAAGCTGTTACCCAGCTCAAGTCGGCGCAGACACTCGCGAAGCGGGTCCGTGCCGAAGCGGTGAAGGAACTCGAGGACGCTCGGGCTCGAGTCCACCGTATCGCCATAAGAGAAGAGGAAATGGCGGAGCGCTGGGCGAAGCTCCTCGAAGCGGAGAACCAGATGACCGTCTCCGGAGTATCGATCGTGGCAGGCGACGCAGGCGCCCTAATCCGGCAGGCGCAACATGAGGCACGCAACATCATCGAGCGTGCCCAGGTCGAAGCTCGCCAGATTCGAGAAGATGCAATGAAGCTCCTGGCGGTTGCCGAGGGAGAGAAGGCCGAGTCGCGCGAGATCGCCCAATCGGAGACCGAGCGGGCCATGACCGAGGCACAGCAAATGCGAGCCGAGGCAGAAGAGGAGGCGGAGCGCCTTCGCAAAGAGGCGGAGCGCGTCGGTGGAAGCGACGAGAGCGTCTACTCGCGACGGGGTCGCAAGCTACCCAGGATCGGCGATAGCGCATCCAATCTGCTCGCCGAAATGTCTGGTCTCCGCGCTAGGTCGGCAGAAGAGGACGAGGGCCGCGAGGTCAGCTGACGATTCCCTAGTCGTCGTCCGTCTGTGGCGACGGAGGTGCAGCCACCAGGTTGAACAACATCGCTGCCGGGGAGTCCGCGATGCGCACCACCTTCAGCTCGATGGCATACCACGACACACCGCTCTTGCTTTGATTGTTCAGCCATTCCAGCGCCTGTAGCTGTTCCTCATCAAACCTCGCGGAAACAAGCGCAACGGTCGACGCCCCCGAGGAAGCCACCATTCCGAGCGCCCTGCCCAGGTCCGAGTCTTCGGCTACCGCGTTCTCCGTCGAAACGACCACAACGTCGTCACCGTTGTCGTCGCGACCCAGAACGCCGGTGGTGCTCTTGGTGGTGAACTGGCGGGCGTCGGACAAGCCGGCTTCGAGACCCAGCGCATCACCGAGCTGCCGCGAATGAGCGAGGAACCATGGTGCGAAGTAATCGACGCCTTCTGCCCAAACGCTCTCCGGATTGACCGTCACCAAGGTACCGAAGCCGATCATCGCTTCTTCGACACCGAGTTCGTCCGGAACTGCCGCCGAGGGCTCCGCGGCAGATTCAACGACAGGATCGTCGGTAGAAACGACTGTATCCTCGACACGTTCATCAGTGGGCGATACCGCAACGATCTCGACGGCATCCTCAGATTCGGCGGAAACCTTTTCTCCGATGGACTCGCGCACAATGGAAACCGGGTCCGGCTCGGCGAGTTGCTCAGAAATCTCTCGTTCTGGATCGACGGCAGCTTCGGCATCTCTCAGCGCAGACACAACTGCTGTTGGTTCCGCAGGGGTTGCAGAAGGGGGTGGTCCGACCAGTCCAATGTCCTCTACCGGTTCCTCAGGTGGAGCCGCTTCCTCCGGAACCTCGATAATCGGCGGGGAGGGAGACTCGGCCGGACTGGAAGCACGTCCATAG
>Ga0180430_10002655_pt1 | contig 15977 bp, 12 predicted proteins | sample SS_ome_9_FD_132999 | JGI IMG/M metagenome (GOLD analysis project Ga0180430, IMG submission 132999) | Hypersaline lake sediment archaeal communities from the Salton Sea, California, USA - SS_1_S_2 metaG | ecosystem: Environmental > Aquatic > Non-marine Saline and Alkaline > Hypersaline >... | reverse complement strand
TTCAGCTTGTGGGCTTCGTCTACAATCAGCAGGTCGTAGCTGCGGTTGAGCAGCCACTTGGCCCAGCGTTTGGATTTGGCTCGACTGAGGGAGATGATCCAGCGGCAGGGGCTGTCTGCGGACGTTTCCGGCAGGTCGTCAAAATCTTCCAGCACGCTGAATGTTTCGTAGAATTTGGTATCCATTTCTTCGTGCCACTGCCAGGTCAGGGAGGCCGGGGTGATAATCAGCACACTTTTGACCAACCCTCGCTCGATCAATTCTTTCATGACAATGCCGGCCTCGATAGTTTTGCCCAGGCCCACTTCATCGGCAAGCAGCGCCCGGCCGCGCATATCGCGCAGCACCCGCAACGCGGCATCGAGTTGGTGGCGGTAATGGTCCACGCTGATGTCATCCAGGCAGATGAGCCGGTCGAAGCCGCTGGTTACGCGTAGGCACTCGGCTTGTTGCCGTAGTTGAAACAGAGCTGGCTCGGCCGGCGACGTGCCGGCATCGAACCAATGGGCCGGAAAATCGGTGATTTCTACCAGCGGCGGCGGCAATTCGAAGCCGAGCGCGGCCAAAATATCGGGAGTGGTGTCGGCATTGAGCGGGGCGCCGCACTGGGGGCAGGCGGCGGCGTCTGGCTCGATGGGCCAGTTGCAGATAGGGCAAACCGGCGTGCCGGCTTGCGGGGGATGTTGTTCCGGCGGGGTGGGCGGGGATAACTCCAGCCATTCCAGGTGTTCAGTGGTCATTGGTTATCAGTTTACCTCTGAGCCGGCTCCGGGTTGAAAGTTCTTTATGCGGCAGGGTGTATTTCACTTTTGGGGCAGATTCGTGCCGATTTCGCATGCTGACTACGCCTCGGTGTGTGTTGAAATGGCGAAATCGGCCCCAAAACGCACCCTGAGCTATGTACCCACAGGGCATTATAATCGAAGGGGTGTTTTGGGCGTTCCCTGATTTTCGCCCCCAAATCGAAATATATCCATGTGGCAGGGTCGTAGCCGTATTATACGCGACAGAATGGCAAAAGCGAAATGTTGACAATTCCAAAATTGGCAAAGAGCCTGATAGGTTTAGCTTGTAATCCGAACACACCCTTGAACATCATCCGGCTTGCTTTAGCGGTGGATTTTCTCTATAATCTGAAAACCTATTTGCATATTCGGGAGTGAAGTATGAAAGATACGGTTGTTATCCTGGTCAACGGCGAAGTTTTGGCAAGCGAACGCAAAACCACCATTAGGTCTCAATTTTACAATGCCAGATTGCTGGCCGAAGGATTACAGCCGTTGTTTTGTCGTGATTTACAGTTTGCCATATTGTATGGCAACAAACCACAAGTAGGATTTGTGTTGTTCAGGTCTGAACTGGCCAGCCACATCCTGCACCCGATTCCTCTGGATGTTTGCGGGGCCGATACTCAGGGGGCAACCGGATATATGATGACGCAGGCCTTTCTCAACGAGTTGCACAAACATGGTATAAATCGTCCGGTGTTGGGCGCCCTGACCCAAACTGTTGTGGATTCAAGCCATCCCCTGTTTCACCAGCCGACCAAGGCCATCGGTCCCCGATTTGACCGGGTAAAAGCCGAGCAGCATCGCCAGACCCGTGATTGGCACATTATCGAAGAGCCGGGCCTGGGCTATCGGCGGGCTGTGCCGGCGCCACCGCCTATAGAAATTATCGGGCTGGACAGTGTGAAACAACTTGTTGAAGCCGGGGTTATTGTGGTAACCGCCGGGGGTGGCGGGGTCCCCGTCATCAGAACGGAAAGCGGCCAACTACAGGGGATTGAAGCGGTGGTGGATACTGACCAGGTTGCGTATATGTTTGCCAAAGAACTCAAGGCCAAAGTGTTGCTGATGATTATTGAAAAGGACAAAAAATTTCTTCTGGCCCGTCTCAGCACCGAGCATAATACTCACCTGTCTGTCACTGAACTGGACCAAATATTGGCGGATGATAACATCCAATCCAACACCGTCCGGGGCAAATTACAGGCCGCAGCAAAATTTATCCATGACGGCGGAGAGCAAGTCATCATTACTACGTTGCGTAACCTGCCGTTGACCCTGAAAAAACAAAGTGGCTTGTGGATTGGCCAGCCCGAACTTTCGATAGCTTTATTTGAAAACTGTTGATGATTTAAGGCGTAAGCAAAGGAATTTCTAATGGCTGTAGACCGTAACTCACGCCGTCCTGATGAGGTAGAACAACTTCAGACCACAATTGAGGAACTACAATACCGGTTGGCCCACGTGACGGCCAAAAACCGGGCAATGTGGAGTTTGTTGGCTGAGGTGACTCGTCGCCTGCATGCTTCATCGGCTTCGATAAAGGCCGCAGTCTCCAGTTTGTTAGACTACGATATTTTTTGGGATGGCTCTGCCCAACACGAATTTCTGGAAACAATTGACGATAGTGTGGATCAGGGCGCCAATCTGATTAAATTAATGACCCTGGCTTTTCGATCTGAGGCTGATGATTTGGAGATAAAGCCGGAAAACCAGTCGCTCCAGGAGATTCTGGCCACTGTTTTGGATACAATCGCCTCCAAAATGCCACAGACTCAAATTAACATAAACATACCACCAGAACGCGCCACAATTTTTGCCGACTATGGCTACCTGGCTGTGGCCCTGCGGTTTTTAGTGGAGGTACTTCTGGAGTCGGAGCCGGAGACAAAGCCGATTAGTATCTCAGCCACCCAACTTGAACTGTTCTGGCAGTTAGATATGATCCCGGTTTCCGATTCCGTGGCCGGATTTCTGCAAAAATTAAATGCCGTTGCTATTCAGGACCTGATGCAAACTGAGGGGTTATCCCCGGAAAAGGTTCTGAAATTGTTCACTGCCTTTCAATTATGTCAGCGCCAAAATGTTGAATTAAAGGTTAATACCCCCGGCTCACCCGCCCAGGCCAGCCTGCGGATACTCATACCATCTTCGCCCGCATCTCAAACTTCCTTACCGTCAGATGTTTAACTAATGAAAGAGATATAACCAGACGAGATGAACGCTGCCAAAATCTTGCTGATCGGCGATGAACTGAATATTTTACGGACGTTGCGCCGAAATTTAGTTGGAAGAGGGTATCTGGTTCAACTGGCCCTGGACGACCAGGAAGTTGTGTCTATGACTTCAACCGAAAAGTTTGATCTGTTTATTATTAATCTGGATTTTGAAACAGACAATGTTGACGGTCTTCGTATTTGTCGAAAAATTAGAGAGGTTAGCCACGCTCCGGTTATTATTCTCTCTTCGATTGACTCAGAAAAAACCAAAGTAGAAGCCCTGGACCTGGGGGCTGATGATTATTTGGTAATGCCATTTGGCATGAGCGAATTTCTGGCCCGTGTCCGGTCTGCCCTAAGGCGTTGGGACACCTTTCAAAGTAACAACGAGTTGCAGTCCAGCATCATCTTGACCGGCGACCTGTTTATTGATACTGAGTCTCGCCAGGTAACCTTACGGGGTGATCCGGTGCATTTAACCCCCACCGAATATGAATTGCTTCAATATCTGGCCCGGAACGGCGGTAAAGTGATTACCCATCGGGAACTACTCCAGTCGGTGTGGGGGCCGGAGTATGGCGACGAACGGGAATATTTGCGAGTTTTTATCTCCCAACTCCGCTATAAAATTGAGACCAATCCTCTGCGTCCCTGTTACATTGTCACTGAGCCGGGGGTTGGCTATCGGTTTGCCGTCGAAAAATAAATCATCCTCCGTGACCCCGCTCCTTTTTCCACGCTGAAGCGTCTTCTTCAAATCTTTATCATTTCTTTATAACTTCTTTATGCGTTTTTTATAGTTGTTGAGTTATCCTTTAAACAGGGAGCTTCTATCAAGCTATCTATAATCAAGGATGATTTAGTTTACAAGATCCAGGTTAACAATGCATCACTCAAAAGCAACCTCCGGACTCCCCCGGCAACAATTATATTACCGGAAAAATTTAAACCATACGTGGAGTCTATTTTGGGGAGCTATCATTCTGTTGCTGGGGCAGACTGCCTGTCTACCGCAAAGCGATGATTTATCTCCACCCTCCTCACCGCCCCCCCCACCCTCCCCCACGCCCGCAGTGATTACCCTCCATTATAATGAGCGTCCTCCTTATCTGGTTACCACCGCCGATGGTGTAACCGGGTTGACTGGTAGTCCGGCTACGATCGTCTTTCATAAGGCCAATTTGCCGTTCTACTGGAAGCAGACCCCATCAAAACGACAAATGTATCTCCTGCAACAAAATCAGGGACAGGATTGCCTGGTTGGTTGGTTCAAGAATTCGGAGCGGGAAAAGTACGCCAAATATACACTACCCATCTACCGCGACGTCCCTCAAGTTGCCCTGACCCAGGCCAATAACCAACGGATAGATGCGATTGATACCGTTGATGCCCTTTTTTCTGACGATGGTCTGACGATGCTGGTCAAAGACGGTTATTCCTACGGCGAATTTCTGGACCAGAAAATTGCCGAGTACAACCCGGTTCGGGAAGTGACCACGGTGGAAAACAGCGGCATGCTGAAAATGGTACAGGCCAATCGGGCCGATTATTTTTTCATCGCCCCGGAAGAGGCAGAAGGCGTTATTGAAACAACAGCCTTTTCCAAAGATGATTTTAAGTTTGTTCGTTTGCAGGATATCCCCTATGGCGAATATCGTTATATCCTTTGTAGTTTGCAAGTAGATGATTCAGTTATAGATCGGCTCAATGTTGCTATCAAACAGTACATTCAAGATCAGGCAATACCATAAATGAGGGGCCACGCTGCCCGAAACAGGTTTGGAAAGACCAGCCTATGCAAGCTAAAGTAAGCAACAAAAAATATGGCCTGTTACTGATAGCGGTATTTGGTATTTTATTTCTGCTATTCATTATCGGCTACGAAAATTATACCCGTGACCGCCAGCGACGGGCGGTAGAGGCCTATGCCCAGGTTATCGCCATCTCCCTCTGGCACTTTGAGCCAAAAGCCCCCACCGATTATCTGCGGCTCATTGTGGCCGAACAGGATTACGAGCGATTGCAGGTTATCACACTGGAGGGCAGTACCTTTGTTCACGTCGAAAGCCCCCAGGTCCATACCTTCGACCGGCTGCTGATTGCCCTCAAGCTAATTCCCCGCGTCGAAATTCGGGCCGATATTCAATATGAAGGCGAAGTCATTGGCGAAATTGTTGCTATCTGGTTTAGCAAAACAATTTATGTCTATTTTTATGTATTAGTTCTGTTGACCCTGCTGATAGGTGTCGTCTGGCTATACCGGCATATTTTGCAAACCAATCGCGAACTGGAGATGCGCGTGCAGAAGCGCACCGCCGAACTCCACCAGGCCAACGTTGAACTGCGAGAGAGCGAAGCCCGCTACCGCAGCATTTTTGAAGATTCTCCCATCTGCCTGCGCGAAGAGGATTTTTCGGCTGTTAAACAGATTGTTGATGATTTGCAGTTAAATGGTGCAACCGATTTTGGGGATTACCTGACCCGCCACCCCCAAACAATGGTTAACTGTGTTCGGGCCGTGAAGGTCCTGAACGTAAACCAGAATACGCTGGAACTTTTCCAGGCAGACCACAAGGAAATGCTCTACGAAGGGTTGAATTCCGTCTTTACCGAAGAGTCGCTGGCTTCGTTCCAACAGCAATTGATCGCGTTTGCCGCCGGCAAAACCGATTTTGAATGTGAAACCGTCCAGCAAACCTTGCAGGGCGAAAAATTTTGGGCCGGCACCAGTGTTTCCATTGCTCCCGGTTACGAACAAAGCTGGGGCAAAGTGATTGTCTCAATCCTCGACATTACCAACCGCAAAAACACCGAAGAAGAGTTGAACAACTATCGCGAGCATCTGGAAGAGTTGGTCACAGCCCGCACCACCGAGCTGTTGGCCTTGCAACACCAGCTTGAGCAACGCGTCGAGGAGCGAACTGAAGAATTGGCCCAGGTCAACAAAGGGCTGAACATCGAAATTACCGAACGGCGCCGCTTGCAGGAAGAAGTGCAACGTTACAACAAAATCCTGGAACAGCGAATTGCCGACCGCACCCGCGAGCTATCAGTGCTGTACGATGTGACCGCCGTGGCCGGCAATGTGCTGGATTTGGACGAATTGCTTTCCTGTACCCTGGAACGGGCCTTAACCGCGATGCGTTGCGAAACCGGGGCCATTTACCTTTCCAAAAACGGACCCGCCGCCCTGCACCCGGCCTCGTGGCAGGGGATTTTACCGGAGGCGGTCAACGAACTTAACGTATTATTTGATGTTATTGGGCCTGAACAGTTGGCCGCCAAAAGCACCCCCTTTGTTATTTCCAATCTCGATACCCATCCTCACCTGTCAGAATCAATCCGTCAGAGTGGCTGGCATACGTTTACCGCGGTGCCCATCCAGGGCAGTGGGGGGCGGTTACTGGGCATCCTCACTATTTTGGGCGGCCCGTCAGCCTCCCAAAGTGTCGAAGAGATGGCCCTGCTTGCCTCTATTGCCGACCACATTGGGTTGGCTGTAGAAAACGTGCATTTGCGCCGCCAGGCCGAAGAGGCCGCCGTGGTAGAGGAACGTCGCCGGCTGGCCCGCGAACTGCACGACGCGGTTAGCCAGAGTCTTTTTTCGGCCAGCGTCATCGCCGAAACGTTGCCCCTGTTGTGGGGCCGCAAACCAGAGATGGTCAGGCAAAATCTGGTTGACCTTCACCGCTTAATCCGGGGCGCCCTGGCCGAAATGCGAACCCTGTTATTGGAACTGCGACCGGCCTCAATGGCCGAAGCTGTGTTGGGCGACCTGCTCCGCCAGCTAGTCGAAGGGGTGATTGGCCGTACCCAACTGGAGGTCGCCCTGAACGTACAGGGGCAGGGGGCAATTCCCATCAGAGTTAAAAAGAATCTGTTCCGTATTGCCCAGGAAGCGCTCAACAATGTGGTCAAACATGCCAGAGCGCAGCACGCCCGCGTTAACCTGACCCAAACAGGAGAGCAAATCAGCCTGTGTATCAGCGATGACGGCCAGGGGTTTGAAACAAACCGCTCAGAAGCCGGTTGTCTGGGCCTGAATATTATGCGAGAACGGGCCGAAACCATCAATGCTACTTTAACCATTACCAGTCGGGTGGGCCAGGGTACAGAAATTGTGACCTTGTGGCCGGCCAATTCCGGAGAACAACAATTATGAATGAAACACATCCCATTCGAGTGCTGTTGGTTGATGACCATGATATGGTTCGCCGCGGTCTGGCAGTTTTTTTGACCGCCTATGATGACTTTGAACTGGTCGGCGAAGCGGCCGGCGGTACCGAAGCGCTGGCCAAATGCGCCAAACTCCAGCCGGATGTCGTGTTGATGGATTTGATGATGCCGGACATGGACGGTGTTGCCGCCACGGAGGCGGTGCGGCGCGACTACCCGGAGATTCAGGTTATCGCCCTGACCAGCTTTCACGAAGAGAAACTGGTGGAATCTGCCCTCAAGGCCGGAGCGATTGGCTACCTGTTCAAAAATGTATCTATTGACGAGTTGGCCGCGGCCATTCGGGCTGCCTACCAGGGCCGGCCCACCCTGGCCCCGGAAGCGGCCCAAATTTTAATCAACACCGCCACCCAGCCTCCACCGCCCGGCCACGATTTGACCCAGCGGGAGCGAGAAGTGCTGAAGCTGCTGGTTGATGGCCTGAACAACCCGGAAATTGCCGAAAAATTGTGTGTGAGCCGCTCCACGGTTAAAACGCACGTCAGCCATATTCTGACCAAACTGGACGCATCCAACCGGCTCGAAGCGGTCACCGTGGCCTTGCAACACCACCTGACCACCTGACCGATGCCACTATCAGCCACCTGACCGATAAAAGTTTCGGTCAGGTGATTGTGACAAAAATCCCCCTGACACCCGATGTGGGCAGGGGGATTTTTTGGTATCCTTGAGACATTGTTCAACACGTTAAATAATGAGGTCGAAATTCGGAAACAGTAGCTAATGGACTATCAATTTCAATTCAACGTAATCTGGCAAAACTGGGACTTGTTTCTCAAAGGGGTTTGGTTGACCATCCGCATCACCTCCATTGCCACCGTTTTGGGGCTGGCTATCGGGATGATGATGGCCGGCCTGCAAAGAACCAAACATCCGGCCGTTACCGGGCCAATCCGGGTTTACATCGAAATCATTCGTAACACCCCGTTTTTGGTGCAGTTGTTTTTTGTCTTTTTTGGCCTGCCCAGTTTGGGGGTGAAGCTCCAGGCCAACCAGGCCGCCCTCATCGCCCTGACCGTCAACATTGGCGCCTACGCCACAGAAATTGTGCGGGCCGGTATCGAGGCCATCTCAGAGGGGCAAATCGAGGCCGGGCGGTCGCTGGGTTTATCCGGCTTGCAGATTTTCAGGTTCATCATCCTCAAACCGGCCCTGATGACGGTCTACCCGGCTCTGACCAGCCAGTTCATCCTGATTATGCTGAACTCCAGCGTCATCTCGGTGATTTCGGCCCAGGAGTTGACCTATCAGGCCAACTATCTCCAGTCCAGAACTTTTCGCAGTTTTGAAATTTACTTTTTTGTCGCTTTCCTATATTTAGCAATGTCTTATCTGTTCCGTATTGTCTTTGGCTCTATTTCTTCTGTTGTCTTTGGAAAAGCACCGGTCAATTAAATTATGAGAGAATTCAATTTTGCTGAAGTTATCACCACGCTGTTGTGGGCCACCCAATGGACGGTTGTTTTGTCGCTGGTCGCTTTTACCGGCGGGGGCATTTTGGGGCTGATTTTAACCCTGATGCGTATCTCCAAAAACAAAGTTGTAAAATCAATCAGCCGGTTCTACATTGAATTTTTTCAGGGTACCCCCCTGCTGATGCAGATTTTCATCATCTTTTTTGGCATCCCCATTATGGTTGGCTTCGATGTTCCGGCCTTTATGTCGGCCAGTGTAGCCCTGATTGCTTATGCCGCCGCTTTTTTGGCAGACATCTGGCGGGGCAGCGTGGAATCGATCCCGAAAGCTCAGTGGGAAGCCGCCACCTCGTTGGGCTTAAGTTATCTGAAACAGTTTCGTTTTGTGATTATTCCCCAGGCCGTCAAGGTATCAATTCCGCCGACCATCGGTTTCGCGGTTCAGGTTGTCAAAAATACCTCACTGACCTCCATCATCGGTTTTGTGGAACTGACCCGCCAGGCCCAAATCTTAAACAATGTTACCTTTGAACCGTTTCTGATTTTTTCGTTGGTAGGGATGATCTACTTCGCCTTCTGCTATCCGCTGTCGCTGTATAGCAAGAATCTGGAAACCCGATTGACCCACTCACGATAAGTAAAATATGGTGTCGCCAAACCGTGCGAGGCCAAAAAACAAAATATCAAAATTCTATTTATAAACATTCTAAGGAGAATAATGATGAAAACTGACCAAAAACGAGTACTGTACATTGTCGTAAGTATGTTGTTATTGTTGGCCCTGGCCGCTTGTGGCGGAGCCGGCGCTGGCGACAGCGGTGCCGAAGCCGCTCCGTCCCAGAACGCCCTCGACCGCATCGTGTCCGAAGGTACCATCAAGATTGCTATTCCCCAGGATACGCCGCTGTTTGGCACCGAATCCGCCGATGGCAGCTACGAAGGTTATGATGTGGAAGTGGCCCAAATGCTGGCCCAGGATTTGGGCGTTGAGGTAGAACTGGTCCCGGTAACCAGCAAGAACCGTATTCCGTTTTTAACCTCTGGCAAGGCAGACCTGGTTATTTCCAGTATGGGGGTAAAACCGGAACGAGCCTTGGCTATTGACTTTTCCAATGCCTATGCGCCCTTCTTCTGGGCGGTTTACGGTGCCAAAGACCTGGACGTATCAACCGTGGAAGATGCGGCCGCCTACAAAGTGGGCGCCACCCTGGGCACCCTGGAAGAAATTGCCTTTAGCGATGCGGCCGTAGAAGGCACCGAAATTATGCGGTTCGACGACCAGGCCACCACGGTCCAGGCCTATCTGACCGGTCAGGTTGATTTGATTGTAACCGGTAACGCCATTGCCGCCGAAATGATCAAAAATAATCCCGATATGAAAATCGAGACAAAAATTGTCCTCCAGCACTCACCCTGCCATATTGGGGTCCGCCAGAGCGACGATGCGCTGTTAACCTGGGTTAACGCCTTTGTTTACTCCCACACCCTCAACGGCGACTTCGACCAACTCTCAGTCAAATGGTTTGGCGAACCGCTGCCAGACTTCCCCAACTTCTAAAATCCTATCCTCCGACTGCTGCCGGTTTCAAAGGATTTCCTTTGAAACCGGCAGCCAATTTGATTGATTTATGACTTAGGAGAAAAAATTGGCTAGTAATTTAGGCGACGATATCATCATTTGTAACGATGTTCATAAATGGTACGGCGACTTTCACGCCCTGCGCGGGGTGACCACCACAGTCAAAGAACGGGAAGTTGTGGTCGTCATCGGCCCGTCCGGGTCTGGTAAATCCACCTGGATTCGCACGATCAACCGCCTGGAAGAACATCAACGGGGCCAGATTATCGTTGACGGCACCGAACTGAATAATGATGTCCGTAATATTCAGGAAATTCGGCGGGAAGTGGGGATGGTCTTTCAGCAATTTAACCTGTTTCCTCATCTGACTGTGCTGCAAAATGTTACATTGGCTCCGATCCAGGTTCGCAAATGGTCCCGCGAAAAAGCAGAAGAAATTGCTATGCAGCAGCTTGAGCGGGTGAAAATTCCGGAACAGGCCGAAAAATACCCTGGCCAACTGTCTGGCGGCCAGCAGCAGCGGGTAGCAATTGCCCGGGCACTGGCTATGCAGCCCAAAATCATGTTGTTCGATGAACCAACCTCGGCCCTTGACCCGGAAATGATTAAAGAAGTGCTCGATGTGATGCAAGAGTTGGCCGAATCCGGAATGACCATTGTGGCTGTCACCCACGAAATGGGCTTTGCCCGCAATGTCGCCAACCGGGTGATTTTCTTTGATGAAGGTGTCATTGTTGAAGAAAAACCACCGAATGTTTTCTTTGACAACCCCGATGAAGAGCGGACCAGGCTGTTTTTGAGCCAAATTTTGCATTGATTTGTTGTTGTTCCAGGCGATCAAAAATAATTTCCTCAGATTAATTTTGGGGGCAATTTCTTCTGCCCCCAAAAAATCTTTACGAATTCTTTATACCTTCTTTATGCTTCCCTTATTGACTTTATGCTAATCTATATATCAACATTCTCTAAACTGCCTTAGTTTGCAGTAATTTGAGTAATCCTCACGCGTTGTTAAACGTGAGATCAACGGCGATCACAACGAAATTCACCACTTTTATCTGTATTAACCTCTGTTGATCGTCCCATCTTCGGGCCGTAATTAGCCCGAGTTTTCCGTCCGCCATTTCCTTGTGCGGCAAAATAGGTTGTTTTTTTGTAAACTTTTTCACAAAGTTTACGCAAAAAATTTAATGAAGGGAGGTGTAGTTCATCGGGAAATAAAATTTAGTTAGTTGTTATTCAAATTTTTTCTATCAAAATTACTCGGAGGATATCGTGAAGAGAAATATCTGGACGTTGTTAACTTTACTTGTATTATTGAGCTTGGTAGCTGCTTGCGGCGGCGCCGCCGAACCACCGGCTGCCGAAGAACCGGCTGCTGCTGAAGAACCGGCCGCCGAAGAAGCTGCTGAAGAACCGGCTGCCGAAGAAGAAGCGGCTGCTGAAGAACCGGCTGAAGAGGCCGGCGTAGACGTCGTCAAAGTTGGGGCGCTCTACCCGTTAACCGGTCCTGATGCCGGTTGGGCCGGTGAGCCTTACATCAAATCCCACCAGATGGCTATTGATGAAATCAATGCTGCTGGTGGTATTTCTTGTTTGGGCGGAGCCAAATTGGAGCTGGTTAGCGGTGACACCCAGGGTAAAGCAGAAGTCAGCAATACCGAATTTGAACGCCTGTCCACCCAAGAAGGTGTCGTCGCTGTGATGGGGTCCGCTCTGAGCGGTACCACGCTGCCCACTTCAGAACTTGCCGATAGGTATGAAATTCCTTACATTATTCCGAACGCGCTGGATGGGGTAATCACCGACCGCGGCCTGGAATATGTGTTCCAAACCGTTTCTACCCTGCAACAGTGGGGCGCTGCTGACGCCGCCTGGGCAAAAGCCAACGGTGCCCAAACCGCCGCGATCGCCGTACCGAACTTCACCTTTGGTGAAGAAGTTGCGGCTTCCTGGAAAGCCGGCATCGAAGCCAACGGCCTTGAGCTGGTTGCTGAAGTTTCCTACGATGGTGGCGCTCAAGACTTCACCGACACCATCCTGAAAGTGAAAGCTGCCGATCCCGATGTATGGTTTGCGTTGGGTAACAACCAGGCCCCGCAGATGGCTAAGCAGGCCAAAGAGCAAGGCTACTATCCCAAGATGGGCATCATCTCCCTGGGTTCCGGCTTTGGTACCACCTTCTTCCTGGACGAAGCTGGTCAGGACGTAGCCGACGGTATCATCATCACCGGCGACTTCGCTCCGGTGAGCAGCCTGGATGTTGATCCGGCTCTGTTGACCAAGTTTAAAGAATACACCGGTCAGGAACTGGGCGGCACCTACAACACCACCTACGCCTCCACCTGGCTGCTGGCTGACGCGCTTGAAGAATCCTGCTCCACCGACCCGAAAGCGCTGGCTGAAACCCTCCGCACCACCACCTTCACCGATGGCGAAGGCAAATGGGGCTTCCAGTGGCCGACTGCTTCATTCGACGAAAAAGGCCGCCTGAACGAAGCCGCTTCTGTAATTGCTCAGTGGCAAAATGGCCAGATGGTCGCCATCTCTCCCGATGACGTTGCTGCAGCCGAGCCTGTTTGGCCGGTTCCCCATTGGGATGAACGAACAGGCGCGCTGACCGGCGAAGCCGTTGAAATGGCCGAAGAAGCTGCTCCGGCTGCCTCCGGCGGCGTGATGGACTTCCTGAACAGCCCGGAAGTCAGTGAAGCTGCGCTTGCCTCCGATTACTCCCAAGCCATTTTGGCCGATGCGGCCACCCCGGTTGACACCGCTCAGTTTGCAAAGGAAGGCCCTTATCGTATTGCCGTGTCGCAGCAAGACGCTAGCAACGGTTGGGGCAACACCTACAACGTGACCGTAGATGCCTACGGCCAGGAACTGCTGGACAAAGGTATCTTGGCCGAGCCGCTGCTGACCGCTGTAACCAACGACGCCAACCAGCAGATCAGCGACATCGAGAACTTCATCGAGCAGCAGCCGGACGCCATTGTGATTCAACCGCTGGGCCGCGCTGCCTCTACCACCGTCATCAAGCGAGCTGTTAATGCCGACATCCCGGTGGTACTCTGCGCCAACGGGATCGAAGGCGAAGATTTCACCTCTCGCGTGGATATTGACTTCTACGAAGTAGCCTACAAATCCGGCGCTGGCCTGGCCGAACTGATGGGCGGCGAAGGCAAAGTTGTGGTTTTCAACGGCATTGCCGGTGTGGACTCTACTGAAACCTGGCGAGCGGCAGCCCTTGACGCTCTGGCCAACTATCCCGACATCGAAATTATCACCGAAGAATATGCCCAGTGGAACATTGCCACGGCCAAACAAAAAATGGAAGCCATTATGGCGGCCAATCCGGATATTGACGGCGTCTGGGCCGGCGGCGGCGAAATGGCCTTGGGTGCAGGGCTGGCGTTTGAAGATGCCGGCCTGGAGCCACCCAAGTTTGCTATGGTCAACGTGCCCAACGGTTTCCTGCGCCTGGCTCAGGAATACGGCTACGAGTTTGTTGGCTCGCCGGACCCGCCTTCAATGTCCAAACACTGTCTGCAAACGGCGGTAGACATTCTGGAAGGTAAAGAAGGCGTCACCAAGTTCATCAGCCTGAGAACGTTGATGGACGGCACAGACCCCTACGATCATACCGACTTTGAACAATGGTACTTGCCGGAATTGAACGACGACTTCATTCCCCCGGCCACCGTTGATGTAGAGCATTACATTGCCGGCGGTTTTGAACGCAAGTAGGTTATAACCTTAACATATAAACTGCCGGGTTAGCCGCAATTGACCCGGCAGTTTTGTATCGCATCAACAAAAGCAGGGAAAAATATGACAGCAGCTAATAACACAAAGAATAGCAATAAGACAATTCTTGTGCTTAACGGCATTCGTAAGACTTTTGGCGGCATCCATGCCCTGGCTGGAGTTTCGTTTGATCTGAGGGCCGGCGAGGTCCATGCCCTTGTAGGCGAGAATGGCGCCGGTAAATCTACCCTGATCAAAACCATTACCGGCGCATACACTCCCGACGCCGGCACAATTGAAATTGATGGAACTATCTTTAATAATTTGTCCCCGCAGCAAGCCCGAAAACTGGGGGTGGGCGTTGTTTATCAAGAGTTCAACCTCTTGCCGGATATGCCCGTAGCTGAGAACATCTTCCTGTCAGACCCGCCGATGACCGGCTTTGGGTTGATTGATATCAAAGAGCGGGCCAGGCAAGCTTACCAATTGCTGGAGAGATTGGGGGCGCATACGCACATTGATCCCTATGCCTATGTTAAAGACCTGACTGTGGGCGAACAGCAAATTGTTGAAATTGCCACGGCGCTGGCTACCGATGCCCACATTCTGATTATGGACGAGCCATCGGCCGTACTGCCCAGCCGAGATATGGACCGCCTTTACGAGGTGGTTAAGACGCTGCGCGAACAGGGTGTGGGCGTTATCTACATATCACATCGCCTCAATGAGATTTTTGAACTGGCCGACCGCGTCACCGTGCTTAAAGACGGCCAAACAATGGCGACTAAAGTTATTACAGAGACGGATGAGGACGATCTGGTTCGCCTGATGGTTGGCCGTGAGTTGACCGATATGTACCCTCCGGTAGATCCCAACCCAGGCGAGGTTTTGCTCAAAACTGAGAACCTGTGCATCGAAGGCACTGTCTTTGACATAAATTTTGAGGTGCGAGAGGGTGAAATAGTTGGTTTAGCGGGATTGGGCGGCAGCGGCCGCACCACCATCGCTCGCGCCCTGGTTGGTCTGGCTGGCATCGATTCCGGTGAGATTCACTACTTTGGGCAACCGGCCCGAATGACGCCGGCTTGGGCCGCCCGCGCCGGTGTGGTTCTAATCCCGGAAGATCGCAAGTCGTTTGGTTTGATTCTGGACCAAAGCATCCGCTTTAACATCACCCTGCCCAACCTGCCCCAATTAGAGCGTTGGCGAATGATCTTTAAGTGGCATGAATGGGACCCGGTGGTTACAGCCATCAATGACCTGGGAGTTCGGCCTTCAAAGCCCGAACTTGAGGCCGGGGGTCTTAGCGGCGGTAACCAACAAAAAGTAGTGCTGGCGAAATGGTTAATGGCCCGGCCAAAGGTGATTGTCTTTGACGAACCCACTCGCGGTATTGATGTGGGCGCCAAAGCCGAAATTTACGCCCGGATGCGAGAGATTGCCCAGCAGGGCGTGGGAATCATTATGGCCTCTTCGGATTTGCCCGAACTACTGGGCATGAGCGACCGTATTCTGGTGATGCACGAAGGCCGAATGGCAGGAGAAATTTCTCGGGCCGAGGCTTCGGAAGAGGCAATTATGCGTTTGGCAACGGCAACAGAGAGCGCCGATATTCCCGCCTAAATCAAAACGGGCAACACTATTTCCAGAAGAGAGAGTAAATTATGGCAATAACTTTTGACAGCATTCGCGCCGGTGCAGATTCACGTTCGCAGTGGTTAGCGTTTGTGCGCAATAATGCAACCGTTTTACTGATCTATTTTTTTATCCTGGTGCTGATGGTCATTGCATCTGTTTTTTCCGACCGGTTTTTAACCGCATCAAATATGGTCAACATTTTACGGCAATCTATTGTGCTGGGATTGTTTGCTATTGGACAAAGTTTTGTGCTTCTGACCGGTGGAATGGATATATCGGTAGAAATGGTAGGCCGGCTAGTCGGGTTGATCGTGGCCACCATTTTTGCAGCCTATGATGGCAATCCGGTAATGATCTT
>Ga0180430_10002654_pt1 | contig 15989 bp, 14 predicted proteins | sample SS_ome_9_FD_132999 | JGI IMG/M metagenome (GOLD analysis project Ga0180430, IMG submission 132999) | Hypersaline lake sediment archaeal communities from the Salton Sea, California, USA - SS_1_S_2 metaG | ecosystem: Environmental > Aquatic > Non-marine Saline and Alkaline > Hypersaline >... | reverse complement strand
TCACGTCCTTGTCGGCATACTTCGGGGCCGTGCCGTGAGTAGCCTCGAACAGACCGATGTAATCACGGATGTTCGCACCGGGAGCCATACCGAGACCACCGACCTGCGCCGCACAGGCGTCGGAGAGGTAGTCACCGTTGAGGTTCGGGGTAGCGATAACATCGTACTCGTCGGAACGAGTCAGGACCTGCTGGAACATGGAGTCAGCGATGCGGTCCTTGATGACAATCTTGTTCTTCGGGGCTTTGCCTTTGTACTTCGACCAGACTTCATCCTCTGAAATCACCTGGCGCGGGAACTCTTTGGCAGCGAGCTGGTAACCCCAGTCGCGGAAAGCTCCCTCGGTGTACTTCATGATGTTGCCCTTGTGGACGAGCGTCACCGATTTGCGCTTATTGACGATAGCGTACTCGATGGCCTTGCGGACCAAACGCTTGGTGCCGGTAACCGAAATCGGCTTGACACCTACGCCGGAGTCGGCGCGGACGTTGGTCTTCATGTTCTTGTTCATCCAGTTGATGACCTTCTTGACCTCTTTGGAGCCTTTCTTCCATTCGATACCGGAGTAGACGTCTTCGGTATTCTCACGGAAAATGACAACATCAAGTTTCTCAGGATGGGTCACCGGAGAGCCAACACCCTTGAACCAGCGACACGGACGGACGCAGGCATACAGGTTGAGGATCTGACGCAGGCTAACGTTCAGCGAGCGGAAACCACCGCCGACCGGCGTGGTCAACGGGCCCTTGAGAGCCACGACGTACTTCTTGATGGCGTCGACAGTCTCCTGCGGCAGCCACTCTTTGTACAGCTCGTTGGCCTTTTCACCGGCGTGGACATCCATCCAGGCAATCTTCTTCTTGCCTTTGTAGGACTTCTCGACGGCGGCGTCAACGACGCGGCGAGTAGCCTTCATGATGTCACGACCGATTCCGTCACCCTCGATGACCGGGATGATCGGATTGTTCGGAACTTTTAGCTTCTTGTTTTTGACTTTAATCTGGGCGCCGTCTTTCGGCACTTCGATATGCTTGTAAGCCATTTGATCTCCTCGTAAGTCTAGTAGCCCATGATCTTCAGATGGCTCTTATAGGTCTTGGCCGATTTCTGGAGGGCGGACTTTTCGGATTTGTTCAGTTTCAGTTCCAGAATCTTCTCGACACCCTTGGCGCCCAGAACAACCGGCACACCGATATAGATGTCTTTGATTCCATACTGGCCGGTCAGGTAAGCCGACGCCGGCAGGACCTTCTTCTCATCGTTGAAGACGGCCTTGCACATATCGACCGAAGCCGCGGCCGGAGCGTAGTAAGCCGAACCGGTCTTGAGCAGCTTGACGATCTCGCCGCCACCGACGCGGGTGCGATCGGCGATTTCCTTGATCCGCTTGGCCGGGATAAACTCGGAAATCGGGACACCGCCCACGGTGGTGTAACGCGGCAGCGGGACCATGGTGTCACCGTGGCCGCCGAGGACCATGGCGTTGGTGTCGGTCATAGCGACGCCCAGTTCCATGGCGATAAAAGCGCGGAAACGGATCGAATCCAGCACACCGGCCTGACCGAATACGCGGTTCTTCGGGAACTTGGTGACTTTCTGCATGTGGTAGGTCATCAGATCGAGCGGGTTGGAAACCATGATGATGAAGCTCTTGGGAGCATACTTCTTAATGTTGGTTCCGACCTTCTTGATAATGTCGGCGTTCATGTTGAGCAGATCTTCGCGCGACATTCCGGGCTTGCGCGGCAGTCCGGCGGTCATGATGACGATATCGGCACCTTTGATATCGGAGAACTTGTTGGTGCCTTTGACCATGGCGTTGTAACCACGGACGGGACCGGCCTGGGTCAGGTCGAGACCTTTACCCTGCGGGACACCTTCAACGATATCGACCATGACGATGTCGGCGATGTTGGCCTCGGCCAGATACATGGCACAAGACGCTCCGACATTGCCTGCTCCGATGACTGCGATCTTCTTATTCATTCCATACCTCCGATAAATAGATCCTGTCTTGGTCTATATTGTTAACACTGTGTTTCCTGCATCAAAGACCGCAGCCACACGAGCTGCTGCCGAATTATTCCAAGCTATAAACAAGAATTCATTAAGGTTGTCAAGCGGTTCATAGAAGACCTGGCGCACGTCGGCCGCATCGAGGTCGGAAACGACGTGAACATGGATACGTTTGGTGTGATTCACCACCCGAGTGAGCTTGTGCGAACCGAACTTGAGTTGCCCTTTCCTGGGTCGATTGCGTTCGCGGTTCCATTCTTTGGCCAGATCGTAGAAAGCGCGCGTGCCGATTCCCTCGGTACATTTCGAGATTAACACCAAACTGCCGCCATCGGCGACACCGCCCTGACAGTTTTCGAGAGCCTTTTGAATTTGATAGAGATTGCGATCGAGCGGTGCGGTTAGTTCGCACAGCACGATATCGTACGGCTGCTCTACCTTGTTGGCGAAGATATTGAAGGCTCGCTCGGTGGCTGCCATGAAAGAGTCGTGCAGCGCACCACAGCTGACGGAGGCAACCTCGCCCGTAGAGTCGACCACCAGTTGGATCCCCAACATCTTCTGCATGTTGGCGATCGAGGCCAGATTCATGAGATGATCGGCCACCGGGTTGCCATCGAGCTTGAGCGGCTGAGCAGCCATCGAGTTGGCCAGGTTGTGATTTCTCTCGACTGTTTTCAGATCGGCCAGCCCCGGGAAGATCGACTTCCGGCCACCGGAGAATCCGGCGAAGTAGTGGGGCTCAACGGAAGATATTAGCAGCGGCCGCTGGGCATGCATGAACTGAGTGTTGACGAATACCGGCTCGGCAAACTTGTCCAGTCCGACGTCGGTCATGCATTCTGGATTGCGGCAATCATGGATATTCAGGCGATCCAACACGCGATCGCGATAAGATCCAAAGATGATATCTAGTTGATCGCTCGTCGGAGCTGCATGCGTTCCCGTAGCGACCAGGAACTCGCTACGGTCGATCAAACCGGGCTGGTTGTGATCGATGCATTCGAGTACCTGTGGCGTGGGTGTGTTGCGGTAAGCGTCGTTGACGACAATCAGCGGATCATCCTGGTCGGCGAAAGCAGCAAGAGTCTCCTTCGACATCTCGTGGAACTGATCGCAGCCTATAGGATTCTTCGATTTCCGCGGACTGAAGGTGTCGACGGACTTTCCCTCCGGGATATCGACAGCCAGCAAGCCGTCGCCGTAAGTGAACTCCAATTTCACTAATCCACCGTTCGCTAGGTGAGCGTTGCGGTAAGACTCTCGCGAGCCCGTCGCTCTTTGCTAGAAATGAGAAGGCCCGGAGCTGCGAAGCGCCGGGCCTGTTGTCTATTCGCCGAAGAAGAACGCCATCTCGATGGCAGCGTTCTCATCGGAGTCGGATGCGTGTACCGAGTTGCACTGGATGTCTTTGGCAATCTCCTGGCGGATCGTCCCGCAGGCAGCATTGGCCGGGTTGGTTGCGCCGATCAGCTCTCGAAGATCACTGACGGCGTTTTCCTTTTCCAGTACCATCGGTACCACCGGACCGGAACACATGAACTCAACCAGATCGTCCAGGAATGGTTTCCCTTCGTGGACGGCATAGAACTTCCGGGCCTTTTCGGGCGTAAGTCGTTCCATACGCATTTCGACAATGTCGAATCCAGCCCGCTCGAGGCGATTGACAATGTGTCCGATCAAATGCCTTTCGGTGGCATCCGGTTTAACGATCAATAACGTGCGACTCAAACCAAACCTCGTCGGTTTATGAACCTTCCTTGAGTTTGAGGGCCTCGGCATAGCCAAGTTCGACCGCCTTGCGGTTCTTGTCCTCGGTGCCGCGCGGCGCACGGTTGAGGACGGCCTCAATCAAGTTTTCCCTGGTCAAGAAATCCGTCAGGGCCGCTATCGCCCCGAGGGCGACCACGTTGGCGACCATGATATGGCCAGCCTCTTCCCTGGCAATCTTGGTACATGGCAGACCGTAGTACTTGTCGGTCGGGACCTCCCGTACCAGTCCGGAATCAACGACCAGAATTCCGCCCTCCTTGAGGTCGGGGAAATACTTGTCGGTCGACTCCTGAGTCATAGCCAGCAGGAGGTCGAGCTTCATAGCCTTCGGGTAGTAGATTTCGTTGTTCGAAATCACGACATCCGACTTCGATGCGCCACCCCGGGCTTCCGGGCCATAGGACTGGGTCTGCACCACTTTCTTGGCATAGTCCTTTCCGATCGCCTCAGCCATGATTACCGACGCCAGAATCATTCCCTGACCGCCGGAGCCCGACAGTCGGACTTCAAAGCGATTCTGGGGTACCTGAATCTTGTCCAGCAGTTTTCCCATCTTAGTTTCCTCCCTGCTGGGCATCGACCAGTCTCTGGTATTGGTCACAGAACTCGGTAGCCTCCTTATCGTGCCGGAGGGTGCCTATGACGTACTTGCCGTCCAGCTCGTCAGGACTCATCTTGGCCGCTTTGGCAGTCGTGACCGAACGTTCCTTGTACCATTTGATCATAGCGACCGCATCGCCGCGACGATTCAGTCGGCCATAATATGTATGGCAGTTGGATATCGCTTCTACCAGGGAGAAGCCGTTGTGCTCGATTGCCTGCATGATTGTCTTCTCTAACTGCGGAGCATGGTAGACGGTTCCGCGCCCGACATATGAGGCGCCGGCCGCGATGGCCAGATCGCAGGGATCGAAGTTGTTCTCGGCGTTGCCGTATGGCGTGGTTGTCGAGAAGGCGCCGCCCGGCGTGGTCGGAGAACCCTGTCCTCCGGTCATACCATAGATCGAGTTATTGATCAGAATGGTCGTGATATCGATGTTTCGACGACAGGCGTGAATGAAATGGTTGCCGCCGATTGCGAGAGCGTCACCGTCACCGGTTATCACGATCACTTTCATCTTCGGCTGGGCGTGTTTCACGCCGGTCGCAAAGGCCAGGGCCCGACCGTGAGTTGTGTGGAGACTGTTAAAATCGAGATAGACCGGCATGCGGCTGGTGCAGCCAATACCGGAGACCATCGCGACATTGTCTTTGCTCAGTCCCAACTTATCGATAGCGCGAATGATGGCGCTCATGACAACACCGTTGCCACAGCCGGCACACCAGACAGAGGGGAACTTCTTCTTTGGTCGCAGATACTCCAGAATGACATCCGACTTCTGCTGGACCGCTTTGGGTTTTTCTGCAGTAGCCATTACATCACCTCTTCCAGTTTTTTGAGCAGTTGCATCGGGGTGAGAATCTCGCCATCGTAGCGCTGCAGGCCGTGAATCTCGGTATCCGGCGGGAGATTCCGGCGCACTTCGTGCACCAGCTGCCCCATGTTGAGTTCCGGAACGATGATCTTGCTGCAACGCGAGCAGTAATCACGGAGTTCGTCGACCGGGAACGGCCAAACGGTATAGAGCTGAACGCATCCGACCTTGACACCGGCTTCGCGAGCCAGAGCAACGGCCAGCAAAGCGGCGCGGGACACCGTTCCGTAGGAAACGAAGGCGATGTCGGCGTCGTCCATCATGGCCGTACGGAGCAAGGTGATCTCACTCTTGTAATCCATGATCTTGTTGCGAAGCTTGTCCAGCTTGTTGGTGATCTCGTTTGTGTCGGCGGTCGCAAAACCCATGGAATCGTGCGTGAGGCCCGTTACATTGTAACGGTAGCCTTCGCGATAGGCGGGCATCGGAGAAACACCGCGAGTGGCGGCCGCGAAAGGTTCAAATTCCTCAGGCTTAACCGTGGGCTTGGTCCGGTTGTGAACCTGGAACTCGCCCGGTTGAGGCAGAGAGATCAGCTCGCGCTGGTGACCGATAACCTCGTCGAGCAGCACCGTAACCGGCGTGCGGAAACGTTCGGCCAGGTTGAAGGCTCGAATGGTCTCGGTCAGGGTGTCGCCAACGGTGGAGGGGGCAACCGCAATGGCGGTATAGTCACCGTGGGTACCCCAGCGGGCCTGCATGGTATCAGACTGACTGATCTTGGTCGGCAGACCGGTCGACGGGCCACCGCGCTGGACGTTCACGACTACGCAGGGCGTTTCGGTCATGTAGGCATAACCGATATTCTCCTGCATAAGCGAGTAGCCAGGACCCGAAGTAGCAGTCATCGATTTCAGGCCGGAGACCGACGCGCCGACGATAGCCGCCATGGAGGCGATTTCGTCTTCCATCTGGATAAACCGGCCGCCCAGCTTGGGCAGTTCACGGGCACATCCTTCGGCCACCTCGGTCGACGGCGTAATCGGATATCCGGCGTAGAACTGCAGCCCGGCATAGATGGCTCCCTGAACACAGGCAAGGTTGCCCTGCATGAGAGTCCGTTGTGTATCTACCATCGTTTCTTCCCAACTACTTGTAGTTCGAAGTTATGGCGAAGTCGGGACAATGCGTCCAGCAGATCGTGCACTGGGTGCAGTCTTCTGCGCGGGCGATGACTGGCTTGCCGTTCATGTCCGGTTCGAAAACCTGGGTAGGGCACAGGGCGATGCAAAGGTTACAAGCCTTGCACCAAGTCATGTTGATATCCAACGGCGGAGGGCCGGCGGAATAGTCATACTTACTCTTGCCCTTCTTTGTTGTCGCGGTTTTGGCCGCATCTGGCTCTGTCATACTCGATCCTCTACTGCTTGCTCTTCATATCGACGACAAAGGGTGTCATTTCTTCTTGGACGCAGTCTTCTTCTTGGCTGCGGTTTTGGTTTTAGCCCCGGCTTTTGCCTTCTTAGTTTTATCGGCCTCTTTACGTTTCGCAATAAGTTCATTAAGCAGGATCGGCAGCTCGGTCGGCGAACCGGCAACCGGGACTCCGGCCTTCTTGAGAGCCTTGATCTTGTCCTCGGCGGTACCACTACCACCGGAAATGATCGCACCGGCGTGGCCCATGCGTTTTCCCGGAGGAGCCGCCTGACCGGCAATAAACGAAACGACCGGCTTGGTCACGTTCTTCTTGATGAACTTGGCGGCGTCTTCCTCATCGGAACCACCGATCTCACCAATCATCACGATAGCTTTAGTCGCTTTGTCGGCCTCGAAGGCTTCCAGACAGTCAATGAAGTTGGTGCCGATAACCTGGTCACCACCGATTCCGATACAGGTCGTCTGGCCCATACCGGCACAGGTTAGGGCCCAGATGGCCTCGTAAGTCAAGGTTCCGGAGCGCGAGACAACTCCCACGCCGCCTTTCTTGACAATATTGCCCGGCATGATACCGACCTTGGACTGGTCGACAGAAATCAGACCCGGGCAGTTGGGACCGATCAGGCGAGCGCCGGCTTCCTTGACGATCGGATATACCTTCATCATGTCATTGGCCGGGACACCTTCGGTGATACAGACGACCGTCTTGATTCCAGCACCGACCGCTTCGTAGATCGCGTCGACGGCGAATGCCGGCGGGACGTAAATCACGGAGGTGTTGGCTTTGGTCTCTTTGACCGCTTCGGCCACGGAGTTGAACACCGGGATACCGGCGACTTTGCTTCCGGCCTTACCCGGAGTAACTCCGGCCACAACGTTGGTGCCGTACGCCTTCATTTGCTCGGCGTGGAACGAGCCGTCGCGGCCCGTAATACCCTGCACGACAACTTTGGACTTCTTGTTTATGAAAATCGACATTTTCCGTTCCTCTTCCTCTGACCGTTGTTACTCGGCTTCTGCCAGTTCGATTGCCTTCTTGACCACATCGTCAAGGGTTTCTTCCGAAGGAAGATTAATCGACTGGAGGATCTTGGCGGCTTCCGCGGCGTTGGTGCCGGTTAGTCGGACCACTACCGGGATGTCCGGTTTGAACTCCTTGAAAGCCTCGACAATTCCGTTGGCAACATCGTCGCAACGGGTGATGCCACCGAAGATGTTGATCAAAATCGCCCGGACGTTCGGGTCCGAGGTGATGATCTTGAGAGCGGTAACAACCTTCTGAGGGTTGGATGATCCACCGATATCCAGGAAGTTGGCCGGATCGCCGCCGTAGCGCTTGACGAGGTCCATGGTAGCCATCGCCAGACCGGCACCGTTGACCATGCAGCCGATGTAGCCGTCGAGCTTGACATATGACAGGTCAGCCTCGCGAGCCTCGACTTCGGCCGGAACTTCGGCATCGATGTCACGCATCTTCTCGATGTTCTTGAGGCGGAACAGAGCGTTGTCATCGACATTCAGTTTGGCGTCGATGGCAACCACTTCGGCGGCCGCGTTGGTAATCAGGGGATTGATTTCGATCAGGGAGCTGTCGACCTTCCAGAAGATATCATACAGCTTCATGATGATATCGGTAGCGGTGCGGACCTGAGTGATGTCGCGATACAGCTTGAAGGCCAAGTTACGGGCCTGGTAAGGACGCAGTCCTACAACCGGATCGACGGCCAGCTTGAAGATTTTCTCGGGAGTCTTGGCTGCAACTTCTTCGATATCCACGCCGCCCGCCGGGGAGACCATGATGACTGGACGCTTGGTAGCGCGATCGAGGATGATACCAACGTACGACTCGGAGATGATGTCTTCGGCGGAGGTAACCAGGACCTTCTTCACTTCCAGCCCCTTGATATCCATACCCAGGATATTGGTAGCCAGAACTTTGGCCGCTTCGGGGCTTTCGGCGTACTTGACACCGCCGGCCTTGCCGCGGCCGCCGACATGCACTTGCGCTTTGACCATGACCGGCTTGTTGAGCCGCTCAGCTATTTCAAAGGCTTCGACCGGCGTCATGGCAATATCGCCCGGGGGAACCGGTATGCCGGCGTCGGCGAAGATTTCCTTAGCTTGATACTCGTGAATCTTCATACGTTGCTACCCTCATCGCTCGAATTATGAGTTAGATCTTCTTCTTCCATGTATTGAGTAGCCAGAGATTTGAGAATCTCTCGCTGATTTTGCTCAGGATCGTCCAGTACTGCTTCCAGCAGGAATTCGAGTACCTCCCCCACTATTGGGCTCTCCTCCAGTTTGAACCAGGTCATGATATCATGACCGCTGACATCAAGTGAAGTGACCGACAAGGGCGGCTCGCGATCGATCTCATCACGAATGCGTTTCTCGAACTCGTCGACATCGTCGGTTGATCCGCCTTTGCCCTGTCCGACCACGTCGGCGCGGCGAAGATCGAGGAGATCGAATATCAGATCCACACCGACTCGGCGCATCAGACGTCGCATACCCTTGTCGGTTACCTGGGTGGTAAACATATGGCGATCGACCAAAGTGGAAACTTCGCGAATGAAGTCATTGCCGTATCGCAGCCGTCCAAGAACGCGCTTAACCGCAACCGCGCCCTGATGTTCATGTCCGTAGAACGAGGCGCCGGTGTCGGTGAGTTGCTTGGTTTGGGGCTTGCGTATGTCGTGGAACAGCGCCGCCATTCGAACTCGCAACCTCCGCGGGCAGGCATCCAGAGTGCGCATGGTGTGCTCAAACACATCGTAGGCGTGGAAACCGCCCGGCTGCTCGATGTTGACGCAGGCTTCAAGCTCCGGCATGATATGTTTCAACAAACCGGTCGTATGTAGCAGGCGCATACCCACCGAAGGCTCGAGAGAGCGTTCTAGTAGCTTGTTCAACTCCTCGCCTATACGCTCTGCTGAGACGGTCTTGATAGACTCGGCGTTGTCGCGGATCGCCTGGAAAGTCGAGGGCTCGACAAGAAGATTGAGCCGGGATGCAAACTGCACCGCCCGCAGCATGCGCAGCGGGTCATCGACAAAGCTCTTGTCGTACGTCGTACGAATAAGGCGATGCTCAATATCGGTGCGGCCGTTGAAGGGGTCGACTATCTCCCCCGTCTCGAGATCGCGGGCCATGGCGTTGATCGTAAAATCGCGGCGGGCGAGATCATCCTCTACCGTCAGATCCGGGTCGAAGTTGACCTCGAACTCTTTGTGTCCCCAACCGGTGGAGTATTCCCTTCGCGGGAGGGCGATATCAAACGTGTGGGAGGTGTCGTTCTTAAGCTGCGTGAACTTGATGACGCCGAAGGAGCGTCCGACGAGGTCGACTCGACCGTGGCGAGCGAGCAGACGGGTGAGTTCATCGTATTCGATTCCGGTGACCAGGTAATCCCGGTCCTTGCTGGTGAACTCTCCGTGCAGAAGGCTATCGCGGACTGCGCCGCCCACCTCGTACAGGCGGCCCCGCTTAAGTATGTCTGCAACAGCGTCGTCGGACAATGTGCACATTTCCTAGTCCGGCACAATCCGCGTCCCGGCCTCGCCGAGCACGGCTTTGCGCGCGTTGCCGAGTGAAGTAATCGTGACCATCTCCCCGCCCTCTTCAATGAACTTGATCGCCGCTTCGACCTTGGGGCCCATTGAACCGGCCGGGAAATGACCCTCTTTGAGGTATTCTTTCATCTGGGAGACTTTCACCGTGCCCAGCGGCTTCTCGTTCGGCTCACCAAAGTTGAGCACCACCGCGTCGACGGCGGTCAGGATACAAAGCACCTGCGCGCCGATTTCGCGGCCGATTACCGCCGAGGCCAGATCCTTATCGATCACGGCATCGAGTCCCTCGTAATGGCCTTCTTCATCTATGTAAACGGGGATGCCGCCACCGCCACCGGCAATGACTACGGCTCCCTTGTGTACCAAGTCCTTGATTATGTCCGCCTGCACCGAATGATAGGGCATCGGTGAGGGCACGACACGACGCCAACCGCGATCGACGTCCTTTTTCATCACCCAATCGCGTTTATCCATCAATATCCGGGCAGTATCATCATCGTAGAACTGTCCCACATACTTTGTTGGATTGGCGATGGCCGGATCGTCCTGCTTGACCAACATCTGAGTGATTATCGTGACCACCGAGCGCTCGATTCCTTCAGATCGCAGACGATTCTGAAGCGACTGCTCGATCATGTAGCCCATACCACCCTCGGTATCGGCGACACAGATCCCGAGCGGCAATATCGGAGCCTTCTCGGCCGACAGCTCAATACGGAGCAAGGCGTTTCCGACTTGCGGTCCGTTGCCGTGGGAGACCACGAGATTGTAGCCATCGCGAATCAGTTCCACAATACCGGCCAGCGAGGCGCGCGTATTGGCGAACTGGTTGGCGATAGTATCCGGCACGCCGGGCTGCGTGATGGCGTTGCCTCCGAGGGCAACAACGGCTGTTTTCTGGTTACTCATGTTGTCAGCTTCAACAGTTTGTGTATATCAAATGCGATATGGGCCGGGATTCCCGGCCCGTATCAACAATCAAACGCCTATTTCTTCTTGGCGGTCTTTTTCTTCTTGCTGAAACCTTCGACGAACTCGGTCAGCACGGTAGTCAGGTTCGGAACACCGATTTCCTGGAGGCTGTACTGTACGCGGACGCTCGGCTTCTTGATCTTGATAATACGAGCCAGGTCGATCGGAGTGGCCACGACAACCAGGTCACACTTGACCTTGTTGATGGTGGTTTCCAGATCCTTGACCTGCTGGTCACCGTAACCCATGGCCGGCAGCAGAGTACCGATTTCCGGATACTTCTCGTAAGTCTCAGAGATCGACTTGACGGTGTACGGACGCGGGTCGACGAGCTCGGCAGCACCGAACTTTTCGGCAGCGACAACACCGGCACCGTAAGGCATTTCACCGTGGGTGAGGGTCGGACCGTCTTCGACCACGAGGACCTTCTGGCCGCGGATCTTGTCGGCATTCTTGGCGGTCAGCGGGGAAGCAGCGTCGACAACCACGGCATCCGGGTTGTAGGCAGCGATGTTACGACGGACTTCGGCGATACCTTCCGGATCGGCCGAGTCGATCTTGTTCATCACGATGACGTCGGCCAACAGCAGGTTGTTCTGACCCGGATAGTAGGACAGCTCGTGTCCCGGACGATGCGGGTCGACCACGGTGATCTGAAGGTCGGCAGCGTAGAACGACATGTCGTTGTTACCGCCATCCCACAGGATCACGTCGGCTTCTTTTTCGGCCTCGCGGACGATCATTTCATAATCGACACCGGCGTAGACCACGACACCGCTCATGATGTGCGGCTCGTACTCTTCGCGCTCTTCGATCGTGCACTTGTGCTTGTCCAGATCGGACAGCTTGGCGAAACGCTGACAGGCCTGCTTGGCCAGGTCACCGTAAGGCATAGGGTGACGAATCGCCACGACCTTCTTGCCCAGCGCCTGCAGTACTTCGGCCACCTTGCGGGAAGTCTGAGACTTGCCACAGCCGGTGCGGATAGCACAAACCGAAACGACCGGCTTGGTCGACTTGATCATGGTCGGCATGCCACCCTCGAAGGAAAAGCGGCAACCGGCAGCCATGACGTAGGAGGCGCGCTCCATGACGTACTGATACGGCACGTCGGAGTATGAGAAGATCACCTCTTCGGCGTCGTACTTCTGGATCAGATTCAAGAGTTCGGACTCATCGTAAATCGGAATACCCTTCGGATACAGCGGACCAGCCAGAGCCTTGGGGTACTTGCGACCTTCGATGTCCGGAATCTGCGTCGCGGTGAAAGCTACGATTTCGATATCTTCGTTGTCGCGGTAGAGGCAGTTGAAGTTGTGAAAGTCGCGACCTGCGGCACCCATGATGATGACTTTTTTGCGGTTCTTAGCCATTTTTCTTATCTCCGTAAGATTCGTTCGTTCTAAAGTTCGTTTTTACACTACTCCGGAATCAGACCGATTGGTTTGAGCTAATCGGCTCAAGCCAAACAGAGATCGTGCATGCGCAAGGCGGTTTCCATCTTTCGTAGCTTCCTTGCCTTACTGGTTATCGATTTGGGCACGTTGCAGGGTGCCGCTATAATCAACGTAACAGGACTTCCATTCGGAGAAGACATCGAGAGCCGCTTCCGAGGCCTCACGGTGTCCGTTACCGGTATGCTTGGTGCCGCCGAACGGCATGTGAGTCTCGGCGCCGATGGTCGGTGCGTTGACATAGAAGATACCGGTGTAAACGTCGCGCATGGCCACGTAGGCGTTGCGGACGTCGTTGGTGAAGATCGAGGCCGAGAGACCGTAATCGGTGTCGTTGGCCATTTCGATAGCTTCCTCCAGGCTGCTGCAAGTGGCGATGCCCAGCACCGGGCCGAAGATCTCTTCGCGCCAGATGCGCATCTTCTGGGTTACCTCGGTGAAGATAGTCGGCTGGTGGTAAAAGCCCTTGTCGTAGTCACCACCGGTGAGACGCTCACCGCCGCAGACCAGCTTGGCGCCGTCTTCGTTCTTACCAATCTCGACATACTCCATAACCGTGTCGAGCTGGGACTGGTTGATGCTCGGACCCATGTCGACCGATTCATCGAGGCCGTTGCCGATCTTCAGCTTGTTGGCCCGCTCGACCATCATGTCAGTGAACTTGCCCACGACATCTTTGTGGCAGACAATACGGCTGGTGGCGGTGCAACGCTGACCGGTAGTTCCGAACGCACCCCAGAGGGCGCCGTCGACGGCCAGTTCGAGGTCGGCATCGTCCATGACGATCTCGACGTTCTTACCACCCATTTCCAGGGAGCAATGCTTGAACTCGGGAGCACATGCCTTCGAGATCACGCGTCCGATTTCGGTCGAACCGGTGAACGAGACCTTCTTCACCATCGGGTGGGCGACCAGCGCGTTGCCGGCGCGCGACCCCGAACCGAGCACCACGTTGACAATCCCGGGAGGGATCCCGGCGGCGCCACACAACCTGGCGAACGCCACGGTGGCCAGCGGTGCTTCGATGGACGGTTTGAGCACGATCGCGTTGCCCGCCGCCAGCCCGGGAGCGACCTTCAGCACCGCGTTGACCAGCGGGTAGTTCCACGGCGTGATGAACGAGCAAACACCGAGCGGCTGGCGCACGGTCATGTTGAACTTGTTCTCCATCTCGGACGGGGTAGTCATACCGTAGAGACGGCGACCTTCACCGGCCATGTAGAACGTCATGTCGATCGCTTCCTGGGTGTCACCACGGGTTTCCTTGATGACCTTACCCATTTCGCGGGTCATTTCCTGCGAGTACTCTTCTTTTTTGTCGAGCAAACGCCGGGCAACGTTGTAGAGCATCTCACCACGCTTCGGAGCCGGAACCAAACGCCATTTCTTGTAGGCTTCGGCAGCGGCATCGAGTGCGTTCGAGACATCGGCTTCGTTCGACTTCTGGAATACACCAACGACTTCGTCGTTGTCGGCGGGGTTACGGTTCTCGTAGGTCTGGCCGGAGGCCGAGTCTACCCATTCCCCGTTGATGAAATTCTTATATACTTTCGGATCGCTCATGATTAGCTCCCGTAAATCCTTTTATTTCCACATCATAACTCAAATCTCGCAAGCTTTGTGAATTTATTCACACAGAGCTTCTGCAAGGACTAAATATAGTTTTTAAGTTACACTTGTCAACCGGTTTTGGGGCCCATTCGACAAGTTTTTGACGTTGTGGGACAACAACTTACGATGCCAGCGGCAATCTCGTTCTGCCGTTCTGTCAGCAGGTATGCGAAGGCTCGGGGTAGGTAATTCGGACTTAATTGACCGTTTTTTCGCTGTAACTCGTTAAATCTTTTTGCATTATAGCGACTTCGTTCGTTTATATTGTGAATACTCAAGTTGGAGGATCTATGACCGCGTTGATACTTGCTGCCCTTTTGACCACCGCTTCCTGGCCCCTCAATCCTGTTAAACAGGATACCGCCGCTTTCTTAAATCTGCATGTCAACGCCGGCATTACGGCGCCAAACGGCGTGGCCGCCATTGGCGGCGATGCTTCGGCGAAACTCGAGATGCTGATCACGCATCCGTTCGTCATTCGCGCCGGCATGGACTACCGAGCCGGTTCGGTCATGATCCGACGTTTACCCGATGGCCTGGTGCACGGACCGACCTGGTCGATCGAGGCGATGTACTATCGCGGCACCAATCGGATGGTGGGGTATATCGCAGCCGGACCTGTGTTCGCGACCAACATGTTCCGACTTGACGGTCACGCGGCCGATTCCCTTGCCAAGAGCCACTCGATTGAGAGTCTGGGATTGAAGCCGACTATCGGGGGGCGCCTCACTTTCGGGTTACGCTACAGGAAAGCGATGTCGATCGAAGTTTCCATCACCGCACTGCAACCGGAGTTTGTGTACACCGAGCGTCACGGTCCCAATCGGTGGACCGAATTTACGCAGAAAGAGCGGTTCAATGATTTCAGGGTGTCGTTTGGGTACGTGTTCGAGTTAATGCGGTTTAACCGCCGGTTTTAGATCGTCAACAATCTAGTCTTGTAGGGCGAGTCCGTCTTCGGTCTCGCCTTTTTTCTGGATAGCAGCAATCTGGCGGCACCGAGGACGGAGCCGCCCTACGGCCTATGGCCCACTGATGTCGAAACCTCGCTTCGCGAGTCGGCTACTGCCGACCAGGGGTTTCGGCCTACGAGTGGAGGTGTCGGCGCACGGGGACGTACGCCAACCACGGTTCTCTTTGCGTTGCGGGTGCAATGAACCCGACGCAAGCGTCGGGCCACCGGTCGATGTAGTCATTAGCGTAGCGACGCGGCAATCTCACGCAACGCTCCTGGAGATTGCTTCGCTTCGCTCGCAATGACTCAGACGGTTACTCCCCGTTGTAGCGCGCCAGGAAATCCTTGCGGAAGGAATCGAAACGGTTTTCTTCGATCGCAGCGCGAATCCCGCGCATTAGATTCTGGAAAAAGTAAGTGGAGTGATAAGAAGCCAGCACCATGCCGGTGATCTCCGACTGGTTGTAGAGATGACGAATGTACGCCCGACTGTACCGCCGGCAGACTTTGCAGTCGCAGTTGGGGTCGAGCGGTTTGGAATCATCGGCGAAATCGGCGTTGCGGTAGACTATCGGACCCTCGGACGTGAAAACGTTGCCGGTGCGGGCATTGCGCGTCGGTAACACGCAGTCGAACATGTCGATACCGTATGACACGGCCATGAGAATATCTTCGGGATAGCCGACGCCCATCAGGTAGCGAGGTTTGTCCTTCGGAAGATACTGGATCGTGTGGGCCAGCATCTCCTCCATCTCTTGCTTCGTCTCCCCTACCGAGAGAC
>Ga0180430_10002652_pt1 | contig 15996 bp, 12 predicted proteins | sample SS_ome_9_FD_132999 | JGI IMG/M metagenome (GOLD analysis project Ga0180430, IMG submission 132999) | Hypersaline lake sediment archaeal communities from the Salton Sea, California, USA - SS_1_S_2 metaG | ecosystem: Environmental > Aquatic > Non-marine Saline and Alkaline > Hypersaline >... | reverse complement strand
CCCTCGTCGGTTTGGTCAGCCCAAAGATCGGCCGACGGGGGTTTGGTGATGATCGACTCAGGCAGTCCTAGTATCCCGGACAGCTGACGGACCTCGGTCTTGTAAAGCTCACCTATTGGATTCAGCGAACAGGCCGAGTCGCCGTACCAGGTTGTGTATCCCAGGGCGATTTCCGTCCGATTGCCGGTCCCCAGGACCAGGCGCTGTGTCTCCTGGGCAATGTCGAACAATATCGACATTCGTTCACGAGCCATTTTGTTGCCGGCGCGAAGACGCGTGCCCTCGGTAATCTCCGGAAAATAGGCGTCGACCATGGGCGAGATATCGACCTCTCGAGTTTCGATACCGAGGTGATTGGCCAGTTCACGAGCATGCTCTGCTGATTGCGGAGACGAGGTTCGATAGGGCATGATAACTCCCAGGACTTTCTCTGCGCCCACCGCATCAGCCGCTAATGCTGCCGAAAGCGACGAGTCTATACCACCGGACAATCCCACCACGTACCCGCCGAGGCCACTGGCCAGGAGCTTGCCGGTCAGGAAGCGTCTGATAGTTGTCCTAATCTCGTCCATCACTCTGATTTCCTTTGGTTTAGCCACTCACTATATCCGTTTAAAAGCACTGCGACAAGCAAAATGTTCCGACTGACAGCGGCTGTCAGTCCATGTTCGAATGTGATTGCGGCCTCCTTGACAGTCCCCGTCGCAAACAAGTATATTGCCAGGCAAGTAGCCAACTTTGTGCACAAGGACTCAAAACTTTGATCGGGGCGATCGAATCTTACAGGGCGTTTAGGAACTGGCAGTTGCTGCGCCTTTAGTCGGATCGCTCGGTCTGTAGCTTCGCATTGGCAATGCGTGGATGCCGGAACTCCTGGACAGGCTCTCTGCTAGTAAGAGCGCCGGCCAGCCATCCGGCTCCGGGTACGATACATTGATTTACGAAGGTTCTCCGGTCCGACTCCGCCAGGTTTGCCAGAGGCCGAAAAACACAGCCCTTCCCCCCAAGGAGGAGCTGTACAATGTGCAACCAGCCCGGTACGGGAGGAATCATGAGCTACAGACCATTGCTGAAGAACGACAAGGAAATCGGAAGAGTCGACATTTCCGACTATGCTTACGCGGACATTTCGGGACGATACAGCGCTCCCGAACTGCGTCGAATCGCGGACCTGGTCGATGCCGAGAACAATGAAACGACCGGCACTGACAACGACGTCAATGTCGGGGATGCCGTAATGTGAGGAGTAATGAGCGTAAACAAGGCCATACTGATAGGTAACCTGGGCAAAGACCCGGAGTTACGGTACACTCAATCGGGACGCGCGGTCTGCAGCTTCTCGTTGGCCACGAGCGAACGATGGAAAGGCCAGGACGGCCAGCAACAGGAGCAGACCACCTGGCACAATATTGTTGCCTGGGGCCGGCAAGCCGAAGTCATGAAGGAATACCTCGCCAAGGGCCGACAGGTCTATATCGAGGGTCGTATTTCGAATCGCTCCTACGACGACAAGGACGGCAACAAGCGATACATCTCCGAGGTTGTCGTGCAGAACTTCCAGTTTGTCGGCAATCGTGGTGATTCAGCCGGCGGTCCGCCGTCTGGGGGTGGATCAGATCTTCCGCCACCGCCGCCACCGCCTCCTGGCACTGCCAATGAGGACGACGATCTGCCCTTCTGATCCATCGCTGAACAAGTCACTGTTCAACTGTCCCGCAGCTGTCTCGCAGCGGGGCAGTTTTCTTTTGGCTACGATTGGCTACCTGAGACCCCAAACAGTTGCCGATTAGTCGTTTATTGGTTTTTGCCGTGATCCGGAGCATTACGGCAAGCCATCTGCATATATGAGATCGCCCGCAAAAGGTGGTTCGACATAAACTTCTGATGATATAGGAGTCAATCGAGTATGCAGCAGTACAGCGAAAGTATGCCCCACGGACGTTCCACTCTGTTTCTTATGGGTTCCTCGGCAATCATTATCTCGGCGGCGATCATTCTCTACGTGGACCAGCTGGATCCGGTCAATCTGTTCGTCGGGCCGGTGACCAACAAGTTTGTTCTGGCGGCTGTTACCTTGATGCCTTACATGATTTCTGCCGCGGTTGCGGCGGTGACGTCGGTGGCCATCGTGAGAATAATCCCTCTGATGCGCTTTGGAAAGGATCTGGAGCAGATCAAATGGCGTATGCGGGAAATCGCTTACGGTGACCTCAACAGCCTGATCAAGTGCGACAGCTCCAACCCGCAGATACAGGAACTGGTTCATGAGGTCAATCTGGCCACCGCCGAGCTGTCGAAGCGAATCGCTGCCATGAAGATTATCAATCGCCAGCAGTGGGAAATTCTCGAGGTAATCCGACACGAGTCGGTCAAGACTGCTTCGGCGCAGTTGATCGAAAACATCGAACAGATTCAGGCTAATTGGGAGAAGATGGCCGAACTGGAAGAGCAGTTCATGACCTAATCGGACTCGTTGAGTTTCTCCAGGGCCCGGACACGTTGGAAGAGCTTGGGCAAGCGCGACAGCGAGGCTTCGATCTTGCGCTCCAGAATGATGTCCCGGGCCGGCGAGCCCAGGAGTATCTTACCCGGCTCGGTATCTTTCGTGACGCCTGACTGGGCGGCCACCTTGACACCATCACCGATGTTGATATGTCCCACCAAACCAACTTGACCGGCCAGCACGACACCGTTGCCGATAGTCGTAGAACCGGCGATCCCCACCTGTGAGACGATAATCGAGAACCGTCCTATTTTCACATTGTGAGCGATCTGCACCAGGTTGTCGATCTTGGTGCCCATGCCGATGCGGGTCGGACCCAGAGCGCCGCGGTCAATTGAGCAGTTGGAGCCGATCTCGACATCGTCCTCAATCTCGACCCAACCAATCTGCTTGACCTTCTTGATACCCAGCTTGTGCTCGGCGAATCCAAAGCCGTCCGATCCGACCACGGTCGAGGCATGGATTATAACCCGGTCGCCGATCCTACAGCCGTCGAGGATTCGCACCCCGGGATAGATGATACAGTCTTTGCCAATCGTTACACCTTTGCCCAGCGACACCGAAGACACCAACTGCGACCCGGCACCGATTGTACTGCCCGGACCCACATGACACAAGGGCCCCACGCCGGCCGAGTGATCGATATCGACATCCTCGTCGACCACGGCGGTTTCATCGACACCCGGTTCCACCAGCGGTTCGGCTGGATAGAGGATATCAAGCGCCAGAGCGAAGGCGTAGTATGGGTTTTCGTGATGAAGGCTGGCGCCGTCGGGTCGTTCGGTAGCCTCGTCGAGGATCAACGCCGAGGCTTGAGTGGTCTCAATGTGCCTGGCGTAGCTCTTGTTGGCTACAAAGGAGATATCACCGGAAGAAGCCGCCTCAATTGGGGCGGCTCCGGTAATCACGATTTCGGCGTCGCCGTCGAGGCGGGCGCCGATTTCCTGGGCGAGTTCGCCCAGCGAAACAGACTTATTCAATCTCTTCAAGCTTCTTGAGGACCAGTTCGGTCACATCATAAGTTGGTTTGATGTAGCCAAGTCCGCTCTGGAGAGTGAAGATTACGTCGTAGTCGTTCTCCACCGCGACATCTTCGATCGCTTTCGAGATCTGCTCCAACAGCGGCTGGATCAGCGTGGCCTGTTTCCGCTCGGCCGTTCCCGCCGGACCATACACCTGGCGTGTGAAGGCGTCCAGGGCTTCTCGCTTGGCGTTGATCGAGGCCTCCTTCTCGCGCTTCTTTTCTTCCGAGAGGATTAACTTCTGGCGTTCGTACTCTTCGAGCAAGTCGTCCAGTTCCTCCTGCTTGGTAATGGCTTCCTCTTCCCAGGCCTTCGCTTCCAGTTCCCAGTCTTCCTGGGCCTTCTGCCAGGCCTTGTACTCCAACTTAATCTGCTCGTCGCGGACGAAGCCGATCTTGGTTCCTTGAGCTTCAGCCGAAGGCACCATCGAGAGAACAAATCCGGCAGCCACCAGCATCAAGAGAGAGATTTTTAGCAATGATCTACGCATCGAATTACTCCTACGCAGAATGAATGTTATGTTCTATCTAAAGGTTGAGCCGATCTGGAAATGCGGCTTCCATCCTTTGCCCCTGCCTTGATGATCATCAAGCGCATAGCCAAAGTCAAATCCTATCGTGCCAATTCCAGGGACAACGACTCTGAATCCTATACCCGCACCCCTATAGAGATCGGTGAGCGGCTTTATGTCTTCGCGATGCAGCCAGCTGTTACCGGCATCGAAGAACAGCAAACCGTAGATTTGTTGATCCACTACCGGGACTTGAAGTTCGATATTGCTGACCAGCATATATTTACCGCGTACGCGGGTTCTAAACGATGTAAACACGGTGTCTTCGGGGGCGTCGACTCCCGCAATTGAGTTGCGATCGGCATAGAAGTAGGAAGTATCCGAGGCCGTGACCAGAGAGTCCGGCGTAAGAGAACCGCCCTCATATCCTCGGACAGTTCCGTCGAAGTTGGTACCGCCGGGAGTGAACCTGTCACTGATCGAGATCCGGTCGTCAGCCCGGTCGGAGTGCACGAAGGCAAAGTTCAGACGGGCGCCGATCGAAACTTTCCAGAAGAGCGGAATGAACTTGGCCAGTTCAAAGTTATGACGCTGGTATTCCCAGAAGCCACCCAGGATGCCACCGGTATTCTCGAAGGTGTAAGAGAAGATTGAGCCCGACGAGGCGAACATCGGAAGATTTCGCGAGTCGCGCTTGATATTGACCATGAATCGCGAGGCCGTTTGCCATTGCTCTTCGTAAGAGGCAATCGACCCGGGGTAGGCTCCGTGGAAAGACTGATCGAGTATCTCGTTGGCGTTGGTCGACTCATCTCGCGGATTGTCCCAGAAGTAGGTGGCCTTGTAGGAGCTCTGATTGCGGAAAGTGTCGTCGAGATCGAAGAAGCGATTTCGCTCGAGTGAATAGGAGGTGAAGATTCGGAAATAGTTGTCCGGCCAGCGCAATCGACGACCGATGCGAATCGAACCGCCCTGGCGGCCTTCGGTGTAATCTTCGAACCAGCGACGATTAACCGTGAAGAGACTGACACCAAGAAGGGTGGGACGCCCGAACAACCAGGGTTCGGTAAACGACAACTGGAAAGAGTTGCGGCGGCGTCCAAAGTCGACATTGAAGCTTACGCTCTGTCCCAGGCCGCGGAAGTTGGGGATGCCCACGCCAACGTTGCCGACCAGTTTGTCCTGGCTGTTGTAGCCGGCTCCGGCCATGATCTCGCCGGTGCGACGTTCCGATACTTCGAACTCGATATCAACATCACCGTCCGGCTGGGGTAGGGGGGAAGGAACCACGTTTTCAAAGTAGTTCAACGCCATGACATCGCGAACCGAGCGAATCAGGAGGTTCTGGTTAAAAATCTGCCCGGGCAACATCGAAATCTCCCGGCGAATCACCTTGTCCTTAGTCTTGTAATTGCCCACGATACGAACCATGTTGACGTGCGAGGGAAGCCCCTCCGACAGTTCGTATGAGACATCGATGATCGAGTCGTTGCGAGTCTTGCGCGTATCGTTGATTCGAGCATTGAGATGGCCGATGTCCCAGTAGCTCGAGTGGATTTCGTTCAGCGACTTGTCATACTTCTCGGAGTCAAATACATCCCCTTCTTCGTACTTTAGCAATTTCTGGATGTAATCCGCCGGAAGCTTCTCGTTGCCGCTGATCTCGGCCTTGCCGAAGTAGTACTGCGGACCCTCGTAGACCTCGAGGAACACGGTCATGCGATTACGAGTGGTGTCAATAGAGGTGGAGTCAGAAATCAAGTAGGCGTCAATGAAGCCACGTTTGTGGTATTCGGCTATGATCTTCTCCAGGTCTTCCTGGTACTTTTCTTTGGCGAAGTTTGAAGTCAGCAGGAAACCGCGCGGCCGGTTACGCATCTTCTTGATAATCTTTTCCGCCGGTACCCGCTCGCCTCCGGTAAGAACCACATTTTCGACCTTTACTTTGGACCGCTCGTTGATGTCGAGTTTGAGAGAGGCCTGGGCGGAATCTTCACTGTAGAGCAACTCGTGGTCGATGGATGCTTGAAAGTAACCCTTTTCCGCATACATCTCGCGGATTTTGGTCTTCATGCTGTGGATGATATAGGGGGAGATATAGCCGCCGACACCGATGCTGAGTTCCTGCTTGAACTTCTTCTCGTCGATCTTCTTGTTGCCGGTGAATTCCAGTCCGGAAAGCTTGGGGAGTTCGTCGAGGACTATGAATACCTTGACACCGCCGGTGACTTCTTCCGCTTCGACTTTGACGTCGCTGAAGAAGCCCAGTCCGAAGAGTCGTCGAATTGTCTCGGAAACGGCGGCTGGTGTGAGGTCGTTGCCGATTTTGATCGAAGAAACACCGAGTACCAGCGAACGACTGGCGTTGCGGTTACCCTCGACCTCAATGTCGATCACACGGTAACGAACCTGGCCGTGAACAGAAGCGGTGAGAATAAGCGCCACCGCAAGCGCCATCAGTGCTGTCCTTGCCCTGTGTGTCACGACCCTCCTGGCGTCCTAGCTCTGGGGAGCGACGATCTTGTTGATCTTCAGTTCGCTGTAATCCTGACGATGTCCGGTCTTACGGCGATACTTCGTGCGCCGCTTGTACTTGCCTACTTCGATCTTGTCGTGACGGCCGTGCTTGACCACTTCGGCTTCCACTGAGGCCTCGGACAAGAAAGGCTGACCGATATGGGTGTTGTCTCCGTCCTTTATGAGCAGGACTTCGCTAATGTCGATTTTCTCGCCGCCAGCGGCCTTCTGGAGAGGCACCAAAACGGTGTCACCCTCCTGGGCGCTGAACTGGAAACCGCTAAGTTGAAAAACGGCGTACATCTATTTACCTCCAAACTAGAACTCGTTAACCAGCATCAGACTAAGCCACCTAAAGTAACAAATCAAGCCTTTTAGTCAAGGCCTTTGTTGGCGCCGGCAGGTTGTCTGAACCGCTGTCGTTTCAGTCTGTTAGACCATATTGTAGGTCACAAGTTCCATAACTTGTGATGGCGGCAACAAGTCGGACAGGGCAGATTAGCTTTGCTTGCCGGGGAAGATCCGGTATAATTGATGTCTTGCCGCAGTTTTGTATCCAAGATACGAGGACAGCTTGTATGAGTAGTAAGATCGAGAATCTCCCCGGACAAGACTTCCAGCTACAGTCAAGCTACGAACCAAAGGGAGATCAGCCACAGGCCATTGAGGAACTCTTGGAAGGCCTCAAGTCCGGGCAAAAGCACCAGACACTTCTGGGAGTGACCGGTTCGGGAAAGACCTTTACTATTGCCAATGTCGTTGCCCAGTACGGCCGTCCGACTCTGGTCATCTCGCACAACAAGACGCTCGCGGCGCAACTATACGGGGAGCTGAAAGCGTTCTTCCCCAACAATGCGGTCGAGTTCTTTATTAGCTATTATGACTACTACCAGCCCGAAGCTTATGTGCCCTCGACAGATACCTATATTGAGAAGGACACCTCGGTAAACGAAGACATCGACCGTTTGCGACTCCGTGCGACGGCATCGCTCCTGGAACGCCGGGATGTCATAATTGTGGCTTCGGTTTCATGTATCTATGGGCTCGGCTCGCCGGAGGAGTACCGCCGTCAGTTGATTATCATGGAAGAAGGCATGGAATGGGACCGCGATGAGGTCATCCGACGGCTGATCGATATCCACTATATCCGCAACGAGGTTGACTTCTCGCGCGGCCGCTTTCGAGTTCGCGGCGACACCATCGAGCTGATTCCCGCCTATTACGAGAATGCGATCCGGATTGAGTTCTTCGGCGACGAGGTCGAACGACTGACCGAAATCAACCCCCTGACCGGTGAGATCATAGCCGAAAAGAAACGAATCGCGATTTACCCGGCCAAGCACTTCATTACTTCACGCGATCAGTTGAAGGTGGCAATAAAGGCTATCCAGCAGGAGTTGGCCGAACAACTGCACCATCTTCGTACCGAGAACCTGCTCTTAGAAGCGCAGAGACTGGAATCTCGCACCAATTACGATCTGGAGATGCTAAAGGAAGTCGGCTACTGTACGGGCGTCGAGAACTATTCGCGGCACTTGACCGGAAGAAAGGAAGGGGAGCGGCCGTTTACCCTGATCGACTTCTTCGGCGATGAGTTCCTGGTGATAATTGATGAGTCGCATCAGACTATCCCCCAGATCGGCGCCATGTATGCCGGCGATCGCAACCGCAAACAGACGCTCGTTTCCCACGGGTTCAGATTGCCCTCGGCATTGGACAATCGCCCCCTTTACTTCGAGGAGTTCGAAGGCCTGGCTCAGAAGTGCATCTATGTCTCCGCTACACCGGCCGACTACGAACTCGAGAAGAGCCAGGGAGTGGTGGTCGAACAGGTGATTCGCCCCACCGGGCTTTTGGATCCGGTGATTACCGTCAAGCCACTTGCGACTCAAGTAGATGATCTGCTGGAACAGGTGCGAATTCGGAAGAAACGAGACGAACGAGTCCTGGTCACCACTCTCACCAAACGGATGGCCGAGGATCTGACCGAATACATGACCCAACATGGAGTGAAAGTTCGTTATCTGCATTCCGAGGTGGCCTCAATCGACCGCACCGAGTTGATCCGTGACCTGCGATTGGCCGCCTATGATGTCCTCGTAGGGGTCAACCTGCTTCGCGAAGGTCTCGATTTGCCGGAAGTGTCGTTGGTGGCAATTCTCGACGCCGACAAGGAAGGCTTTTTGCGATCGGGCCGCTCTTTGATTCAGACCGCCGGACGCGCGGCTAGAAACAAGAACGGCGAGGTGATCATGTACGCCGACAAGATCACGCGGTCGATGCAGGTGGCGCTCGATGAAACCGCCCGCCGCCGAAAGAAGCAGACCGACTACAACAAGGAGCACGGCATCGATCCGGAGACGATCTTCAAGACCCGCGAGGAGATCCTTCGCTCCACCCGATTCGCCGACTCCAAGACAGTCGAAGAGGAAGACAGCTTCGAGAAGCCGGAGAACTTCGTGCGGATGTCATCCGAAGACCAACTGGCCTTTATGGTTACAGCCATGAAGAACGCTGCCGACAATCTCGATTTCGAGACCGCCATGGTTATGAGAGACGAAATCAAGCGGATGAGAAAAGAACTGCGCAATCCCTCCAAGTAGCGTTGGACAAATCAGGCCATAAGTTCGTATATAGTATGATGATGCTCGTCAAGAAACTGATCTGGATGGCCGTGATTTCGGCCGGGCTGGCCCTGATTCTCGGGACTGGCTGCGAAGAGAAGGAAGTTCTCAACGTCCTGGACGACCAGGAACTGGTCCGTTATATCCGTCAGGTACCTACTGCTACTGAGCTGTTTCGGACCGAGAATCTCATCACCGACGATCCCTACTACAAGGACGCCGATCCCTCCGCTGAGTTCAGGGATCTGCTTGACTCGACAACACGCAACTTCTACTGGGACATCACCCCAGACTCAGTCCGCAAGTTCTTCGACGATTTCGGAGAAATAGACGATGCAGAAGTCACTGTTGTCGATGTCTTCTTCATTCGAATCCAGAGAGTCGAAGGGACCGACACGACAATCCAGTTCCAGGAGCGAGTTCTAACCCGCCACGCTTACTTCCTGCGTCTGGGCAGTGATGCCTACAGCGGTTGGGTACTTCACGGCTTCCGCGGCGGAACACCGCGAGCGCCGACGGTCGGATTGCAGCCTACCGTGCGCCTCAGGACTATGGACGGTAAAACCTTTTTCGCAGACGGATTAAACGCCGAACGCTTCACATATCTTCAATCCACATGGCGACGACAGACCAATCCCACGACGGGCCAGGTCGAGTTCAAGTGGGATACGACCGCCGGACACTCGAATCAGACCTATGTAGCTCTGTATAAGATACCCGAGATCAGCGACGGTACTCAGATGGAACTAAGAATAAGTGGAATTCCCACGAGCATTCCCAATGCCACCGTGTATCAGAAGTTCACCATGCAGACCGATTCAGGCTTCACAACCTATACAATGTCGCGGGTTCCGCCGGATCTTTTAATCGACACCATCCGCACGCCCGACCCCAACGAAAACAACTTCAACCTGATCTTTTTCCAGGAGTTCCAGTATGTCGACCGACCCGGTGGCATCTGGGTAGCTCCCTATCGAACCGAACCCTTCCAGTAGACCTGTTATCTGATATCGAGTTTTCGGCCGCCCTTCTAGGCGGCCATTTTTGTTGAATATCATTCCTTCTCACCCGTAACTACTGCGAAAGACAAGAATACGAAAAGCGCAAGTCATACTAAATCAAGGAGGTATCATGCGGAGACGCTTGATCCATCTGATCCCGGTAGCAATTCTGATCGCCCTCATGAGCGGTGTGGTCGGCTGCGGGACCCAAATCGACTCAGGTCATCGCGGAGTCTTCTATTCCAAATTCGGCGACGGTACCGAGTTTGGACAAATCTACAAGGAAGGGTTCAACTTCCATTTCCCCTGGAACAAGATGTATGTCTACAAAATCCAGATCCAGGAGAGCAAAGAGAATCTGACAGTTCTCTCTTCCGACGGTGCGACTATACGTATGGAAGTTTCAATTCTCTATCACCCGATCATCGCGAAACTCGACTCTTTGCAGATTACTATCGGACCGGACTACTACGGCGCCGTGGTTGCTCCCAACCTTCGCGGCGTAGCAAGAACCGTTGCGGGCCTCTACAAGCCGGAGGAGATCTACTCCACCAAGAGGGAGGAGCTGGCCGCGGCCATAATCAGTCAACTCCGGGAGCAACTCTCAACCAAGTTCATTCACGTTGAGAATGTACTGGTTCGTGATGTCCAGATACCGCCCAAAATCTCTGAGGCGATCAACTTCAAACTGACTGCCGACCAGGAAGCGCAGCGGATGGAGTTTACGATCGAGAAGGAGAAGAAGGAGGCCGAGCGTAAGAAGATCGAGGCGGCCGGTATCGCGGAGTTCCAGAAGATTGTCAGCTCCGGAATCACGCCTTCGCTCCTGAAGTGGAAAGGAATCGAGGCGACCCTCAAGATTGCCGAATCGCCCAACACCAAGGTTGTGATTGTCGGCAATGACGATGGCGGCCTGCCGATTATCCTCGGCGGCGGCAAGTAGAGCCTGAGGGCCAGGCTAATATGGAAGAATCATGGCGGGTTCGAAGACGGACGCGCCCTAATGATTGCTTGAACTGAGGTGGGCGGCAGACGTCCTCGTCTGCCCCTGACCGTAGTCGGATATACGGAGGTCGGGACCCTCGCGGTCCCGGCCTTTCTTTTTGCAGAACCTGCTAATAATATCCTAATTAAACCATCTTATTTAACCAAGTTATTACCGAGTGATCGATAATCCGAGAGGAGACCAACAATGAGCCAGGGGATTGCGAGGCACGCAATAGTGTCATTCCTGTTTGTCCTGTTCGCAATGTATACCGCGCCGAGCGTCGCTGCCGACCAGGCTACCGAGTCCGGTATGAGGCTTGACAGCGGCTTTGTTACCGTTAACGGAGCGAAGTTGTGGTATGAGTTCGAAGGCGAAGGCGAGCCGCTGGTGTTTCTCCCTGGCGGACCGGCCATCAGCCATGGATATCTGCAAATGTTCTTTTCCGATTTGGCCGACTCCTACAAACTCGTCTACTACGATCCGTTTGGAGTCGGAAAGTCTGATCGCGCGAAACAACAGGAAGAATACACTTTCGATCGCGCCGTGGAGGACCTGGAGCTCTTACGCCAGAAACTCAAACTGGAGAGAATCAGCGTTCTTGGTCATTCCTATGGCGGCCTCGTAGCCCAAGCCTACGCCCTGAAATACCCTGAATCTGTAAACAAGCTGGTCTTGGCCAATACGCTCTTCAACGCTGAAGCTTGGCAGGCCCTGAACGAGAATGTCAAGAAAGAGATCGAAAACCACTTCCCCGAGGCATGGGAACAGATTCAATCGCTGCGTGCAGAAGGAAAGGTCTGTAGTTCTCCCGAGCACCAGGTCGTGTTCTTCATGATTCCGCCGTCGTTGATCTACTTCTTTAACGGCTCCCGCATGATGGAACTCGGCCCGCCCGATATAAACCCGGACATGTATTTCGCAATGGTGGGAGAAGACGGTGATTTTGAGATTGGTGGATCGATTGCCGGGCTGGACTTCAAGGACCAACTGAAGGACTTGAAACCGCCGACACTCGTCCTCGCAGGTCGCTATGACCGGGTGTGCTTTCCCAAGTACTCAGTGCAGTTTAAGAAGTATGCCCCGCAGGCGCAGTTTGTCATGTTCGAGCAGTCGGGCCATTTCCCGTTCATCGAAGAGCCGGAATTGGTAATGGACACTCTGCGGAAGTTCCTGTCACAATAGTCTTGTGACTTGTCATGGTCCGTATCGTACTACAGCGACACCGTGATGCCCGCGGAGAAGTAGTTCAGCAAGGTGAAATTGTAGACCTCGTCATTGTCAGCGCCGCCTTCAAGGAGGCGATATCCTGCCCGCAGGCGCAGCTTGTCAGAGACATCGCTATAGAACGCCACAAGCACATCCTCGGCCCGGCCCTGAGGGGCTGCCAGGGCATCACCGTCGACAATCAGTCCGAAGTTACCCGACAATCGCCAATCAAGGGAGAAGTTGATGAGGGGCACAAAGCCGGTGTTGGTCTTCTCCGAGGACTCGGTTGCGCTCTCTATCTTGATCGCCGCATCGCGCACTTTGGCGGTGAATCCGAGTCCAAACTTAAGCTTCTCGGTCTGTACTAAGCCGTACGTGTAAGAGAGGCGGTAAGAATCGAACCGATATCTGGCTTCAAGTTGCTCCCCGGAGGGGAAGGTCGCTCCGTTGTAGTCCAGAACTCGGTCCACAGATCCTGCGGCCTTTAGGCGCAAGGGCGCTACCAGCAAAGAGAGCTTGTGCTTTTCACCCAGCTTGGTCCCAAGCCTAAGCCGCCAGAATCCGGCTTCATCGGTCGAGAGATCCTCAGAGAGAGAGATTTCGGTGCCGACATCTCCGGGGATTTTGACATCGTTGTATCCACTGGAAACGACGCCACCTTCGACATCAACCGTGAATTCCGCCCTGGCGGACACAGGCGACAAGAGTGAGCCCAGGCAAATGGTGAATACGAGCAACAGTCTATTCATAGATCAATCATTCCTTTCTCAAGGGAGAAACAACGCAGGCTGGACTTTGTTTCGGTAGGTTTCGCGGCGGTCGGGAAACGGTCGCGATTACTTCAACAGCACCATCTTCTTGGTGGTGGTCGTGCGGTCGGTCGTGATCCGATACAGATACACGCCGGTTGCGACCTCGTTTCCGGACCGATCGGTGCCATCCCAATAGACTTCGTGGTATCTCCGGCCCCGAAGAAGCTCATCGTCCAACAGCGTAGACACCCGCTGTCCCAACACGTTGAAAACGTCCACCGTCACCCGACTCTTCTTGTCGAGCAGGAAGCGAATAGAAGTTTTGGAGTTGAACGGGTTGGGGAAGTTTTGAGCGAAGATGTCGTGTCGCGGCAGCTCGAGCGGGGGAGTTACCACCGGCTTGTTGAGCAATCTGGCTACCAAATCCCGGGCCCCTTTCTCTTCCATTGCCCACAGATGAAAGGAGAAGCTGTAAGTCAAGGAGTGATCGTGTTGCTTGACGATCCCACAGGGGAGACCGTGGAGCTCCGATGTCTCCGGGTAAGCCGAATTGTACTCATAGATTGCCGATGTCTCGTTATCTAAGAAGAAGGCCGGCGTGAGAGGTAAGCAACTGTCGGCGTCGAACAGAACCTTGATCATCCGCTTGAAGCAATCCCTGGTGGTATCGTACTCCACAACCGGCCAGTCTGTAAGTACAGGTAGGGCTCTGTTGAATCCAGCCAGACTGTCGACGGCGTATTGAGTTCCATAGCATGGTTGCCATGCCCGAAGGGTGCTAGAATCGATACCCAGGTAGAAGCTCTCGAACAACTCCTCGGGATAGGCGAGTGAGTTAAGATGAAAGCTTGGTCCGACGCTCTCGATGCCGGCGGGAGTTCCGAAGAAAGCCAGGTTCTTGCCGGCATTCACAACCCGCGTAAGGATATCCCTTGCCGGAGCGGCGTCTCGGCCCAGAACTCGCGTTCGGGCGAACTCGTTGACGATTACCAGCTCGTAGTCTGCCAGATCATGCCAATCAAAACACTCGCCGTTCAGGCAACTGTCGACCGACATACTACTGTCGAACCAGAAGAAGAAGTCGTGGTCGTAGTCAGCCAGAACACGGTCATAGAAAGCGACAATCGAGTCTTGTACGGCATAGTCGGAGGGGACGCTAACGGCTCCTCCTATGACCAGGACATCCTTGCGGGCATTTGGTAGTTGCTCACACTTAACTGGTCGAGAAGGCACCGATTCATAGCCCGGTTCGACTACCGCTGTCACCCAGTAATAGGCGCCGGCTTGAGCTGCCGTATCGATGTACTGTGGGATTAGACCGTCGTAGGTCGAATCGTAGGCCGGCATGTCGTAATAGCACAAGTCAAAATCGTGAATACTCAGGCAGAAGGCAGGATCATAAGGTATCGTGTCGCACGCAAGGGCCATGTAGGGACGGTATCGATTGTCGGCGGTTACACTGTCGAAACTCCGGTAGATCTTGTAATACAGAACATCGTCGCGTTCGGGAGGATACCAGTTCAAGAGTGCCGTTGGTTGATCGGCTGAGACATAGGTATAGTCACGCTTTACAGTCAAGGCGGGCAACTCCAATCGGGAGTTCAAGCCTCCTACCATGATTGGTTCCGAAGATTGCCCGACCCCCGTCTTTGAAATGTTTGATAGAGTGACAACGTAGTTTTCTCCGGGGATCAAATTGTCGATCGTCTCTTTACAGCCGGTGTGGTGGATATCTACCTGAAACGACGCTAGAGGGCGTCCCACCTGATCGGCCGAACGGGGCAGTCGTGTGAACCCCATCCGGTACCCAATTACCTCGGGGAAGACCCACGGATCCCAGCGGAAGCTGGCAACGCTTCCGCTCAGGTCCATCAGTCGGAGACCGGTGGGCGAAGAGGCCATCGGATCGAGGATCTCGTCGACCATGGCGACAGCGTCCTCGGCTGTCTCTCGCAGCAAACCGAAGTGTAGGTTGCTCATGTACTCTTCGATTCGACCCTCGAACAGATTACGACCATTATCGGGGTCCACATGTACCATCTCGGCTCCGAATATCGCCCATACGAATCGTGCCGAACTGTCCGGCAGCAGATCCATCCCGCCGGTGGAGATGTAGCCGGCGATGTCGCTACCGGCGCCGAAATGGTGATGAATGGCAACCTCAGGATAATCCCAGACGTCCCAGTCAGGTTGGTTCCCAAGCAGTCGCACCTGATCATAGTCCCATTCGTCGTGGCTCAGCACATAGAATCTCTCGGCGTCTCCGCAGGGGGACCCGGTCCCTCCGCCCGCGAAGTGATAGAAGGGATCTGTCTCAGTTCCTCTTAGGCGCGGTCCATAATCTTCGCCCGAATCCCAGGTTTGCACCAGCCAGTTGAAGTTGGTGTCGGTGACTTCGGGACAGACTTTCACCGGTCTGATTCCAAGGCCATCGGTGGGAGAGAAACCATACTGAAAATAGCCGTCTAAAGGATCGCCGTCGTTGTCGATGACGTAGGCTGTGGATATGTCTCGAAGCGAACCGATGAGGTCGTCATCCCATGCCGTGGCATCACCGGTTCTGCAAACCACGTCGGCGTCGAACTTGTACCCTAGAAAGAGATCACGGAGGGTATCCTCGCCGATGTTGGTTACGGTATAGTCCAGCAGCACGATGTTCTTGTAGGGAGGTTCGTTGAGAGAGTAGGACTTTTGACGCACCTGGACACCCATAGGGATATGTCTACGGCCTTCAAAGTCCGGCCAGGTTAACTCGGGAAAGACCTTCCAGTCCGTCATCGTGTCGAGATACAGGCTTGAGAAGGCTAAGGCGGTGCCGGTATTGATAGGAGTTAGCCCGGGATAGTCAGGTCCGGTGGCACCGTCTATGTAT
>Ga0180430_10002651_pt1 | contig 16000 bp, 15 predicted proteins | sample SS_ome_9_FD_132999 | JGI IMG/M metagenome (GOLD analysis project Ga0180430, IMG submission 132999) | Hypersaline lake sediment archaeal communities from the Salton Sea, California, USA - SS_1_S_2 metaG | ecosystem: Environmental > Aquatic > Non-marine Saline and Alkaline > Hypersaline >... | reverse complement strand
CTTTTTATTTCCCTTGAACAGCACCAGGGGATTGAGCTGGTACTGCTCCTTGAAATTGGCTTCATTCAATGTCGTGCCGATCAGATCCGACCGGGGGGAGACAACGACTTCGGCAACCCCCGCGTTGGTGTTGGCCAGGGTATCGGCAAAGGTTTCCAGGTTCTCTTTGATCTCCCAGCCGTATTCTTCTGCCAGTTTTTCTATATTGTTCCAATTGCCCACCACCGCCACATCACAATTGGCGGAGATATCGTCATGGCTGCGCGGCACCTGATTGGTCGTTTTCGCCGTCGGGGAGCTGATCCCGATCACCGTGACCAGAAATTTCGCCCGAATGGTCAGTTCATCAAGCGTGCCCGTCACCCCGGTTTCCGGCACGTGCAGCTCGACAATACTCCTGACACCCTGGTATTCAGAAATCAGGATTTCCGAGGCCCCGCGGCTGAATTCTCCCGACTGGGAAGGAAGAATGAACCTGCCGAAGACAATGAAATAAATCAAAGCCGACGCCAACAGGCACAGGCCGATAGGGGTCTGGGTAAACAAACCGAAAGGTTCCAGTTTTTCCCCGCCGATCACCATCAGATCGTTTAACAGAATGGTGGGGCTCGCACCCACCAGGGTAAGGGTACCGCCAATGATGGCACAGAATGCCATGGGCATGAGCACCCGGGAAGTGGGAATGCCCATTCGTTTGGAAATCCGCTGGGTCACGGGCAGAAACAGGGCGGCCGCACCGATATTCTGCATCATGCTGGAAATGCCGGCCACGGTACCGGCGATGAACAGAATGACTCTGTTTTCACTCTTGCCGGCCAAAGCCATGATCGGCTTGGCCACATGGTTCATCACCCCGGTTTTATCCAGACCCGCACCAATGATGATCACAGCGATAATGGAACAGACCGCGTTACTGGAAAGCCCTGAAAACGCATCATTCGGGGTTACCAGGCCCATCAGGGGCAACAGCACCATCATCATGATGCCCACGACATCCACCCTCACCCATTCAAAGACAAACAAACAGATCACAAAAACAAGCACGATCATTGTCAATATCATATCCGGTGTCATTCAAATATTTCTCCGTTCAATAATGTTATCCACATTCGTCAACCCGCCCCGGTCATTTTTATTTAGTTCTTTTTCCGGAAAACAAAACAGAGCGCGGCGACCAAACCAATCAACACAATGCTGAAAATGAACCTGAAACTCATCATTTCCTCCTTAGTCAATGGAATACACACAAAATGTCTGGGCCAGAACCGGTTCTTTTTCATCCGGCGTCCCCAAGGTACTCAGAAATTTCCTGAAAAATCCCCAGAAACTGCCCATATCTTCTTTTTCAAAATACATGGATTCAAGCGCTTCTGTCGCTTCCCTGAGTTTTGAATCCCCATGGCCCGTCAACAGGGTGCTGGCAAGGGTGGTGTCTTTTTCCCGGAGGCGGGCGATGAGATCCAGGCCATCCATATCCGGCAGCCGCTGGTCGATTATCGCCAGATGAACCGATTTTGTCTGCATGATCTCCAGGGCCTTGTTTCCGTCTAAAGCGGTGAGCGGTTCATACCCCTGCAACCGGATGCGGTCTGCCACGGCATTCAGAAATTTGGGGTTGTCATCCACCAGCAGTATATGGAGATTCTTTTTCCCGGGTTTTGCTTTGGCCCTGGCCATGCCGCTCTGATTTTCCGTAATAATGTATTCGGGTTTGCCGAATTTTTTTATGACAGCAGAAACGGCATTGTCGATATTGGAGGAATGCACGGTATGGGCAAATTCAAGGCCCAGTTCTCTGGCTTTGGCCTGGAAATCCCCGATATTCCGGTCAGAATTTCTTTTAAATTCTTCAAACGCCACATCATGGGCGTCTGAAAAAAATTCTGTGATGTCATGGGTGAGATTGGCACAGTTCAAGGCAATGATGCCGCAATCCATCCGCTTTGCCATCTCAAGGGCATAGGCAGCCAATTTTTCGGGAAACTGACTTTCATACGTGGCAACGGCAATGCGTTTATCGGATTCTTTTTCCGATTCAGAAGCGGACCGGCCGTCTTTGGAATCCTGATCCGGTGCGGCGGCCGCTTGATCCGTTACCGGCGCCGGTGCTTTTTTTGATTTTTTGAAAAATGCCATAATTGGGGTCCTTCTTCGATGGTGTGTTTAGTTTTTTTAATTTTAATTATTTTAATGTTTACAAATGCAACAATATGTTTTATAAATACATATAAATTAAATTTTTTAAACAGTCAATATAAAATATTCATTTATGAAACACATTGACATTTTAATAATTGATGATGAAACAAAATTTGCCGACATGCTGGGCCGGCGATTGTCTCTCCGGGGAGTTACCAGTCATGCCTGTTATGACGGGCAGTCCGGTCTGGACTGGATCAAGTCGAATCCCGGGACCGCCACCCTGATCCTGCTGGATTTGCAACTGCCGGATATATATGGTACCCAGGTACTGGCCCGTATCAAGTCGATCGATCCGGCCGTGCCGGTGTTCATCATCACCGGTCACGGTACCAGAGAGGATGAAACCGCGTGCCTGGCAATGGGCGCGTCCGAATTTATCCATAAACCCGTGAACATCGACCAGTTGACCACATTGCTCAACCATGCCCGGGGGGAAGGAAAATGAACCGCCAGCCGCTGATCATAAAGAACCAGAGATGGCTGGATTTTCTGTTCCACCGGCCAAACATTCACCTGGCATCCTTTCAGACCATTTCCAATTATCCCCGCATCTGGATCATCAGCATCCTGATACTGGCGGTCACGTCCCTGTCTCCCCTGGTGATGGCGACCTTTATCAACAACCGGTTGATTCACAAATCCGTGGATGCGGAACTGGTTCTCCAGACCGACCGGGTCACCTCCAATGCCAAACGGTCCATGCGGTTTTTTCTCGAGGAACGGTTGAACGCCCTGCGGTTCATCGTGAACGAACTGCCGTATTATACTTTGATCGATAACGAACACCTGGCGAAAATTCTGGGCAACCTCAAACTGGGATTCGGCGGATTCACCGACCTGAGCATCATCGATGCCGACGGCAGCCAGATCGCCTATGCCGGACCGTTCAACCTGGAAGGGAAAAACTATAAAACCCAGTCCTGGTTCACCCAGGGCATTGAACAGGACAGTTTCATCAGCGAAGTGTTCACCGGATACCGGGACATTCCCCACATCATCATTTCGGTCAGGTCCGAGACCGCATACGGCAGGCATTTCCTCCTCCGGGCCACCCTGGACACCCAGCGGCTCATGGATATGTTGTCATCCTACAAGACCAACGTGCACACCGATATTTTCCTGCTGAATCACTCCGGGATACTCCAGACCCCTTCCACGATTTTCGGAAAAGTTTTCACGACCGCACCCATCACCATTCCGGCGTTTTCAGACACCACCCAGGTGATCACGCCGGAAATCAACAAAGAGAACGCCTATGTCATTGGATACTCCTATATCGACACCGAAGCGGTGACCACACCGTTCATCCTCATGGTCCACAAAAAGAAATCCGATGTCATGGGTACCTGGCTGAATCTGGGCAAAACCTTCAACTGGATCATCGGAATCTGCTGCCTGGTGATGATGGTCATTATCACCCTGGTCTCCACTTTCATGGTGAACCAGCTGTATCTGGCCGATCAGGCCAAGGCCGAGACCATGCTCAAAATGGAACAGAGCCAGCAGCTGGCCTGCATCGGGCAGCTGTCTGCCGGCATTGCCCATGAAATCAACAATCCGCTGGCCCTGATCAATGAAACCGCCGGGTATCTCAAGGATCTGTATCAGTATACGGGCGAACACCGGAGTGACAAAGAGATCACGGAACTTCTGGACGACATCCTGGAGGCGGTGTCCCGGTGCGGCACGATCACCAGTCAGCTGCTGGGGTTTGTAAGGCAGTTCGATGTCCAGATCTCTTCGGTGGATGTGGAAAAAATGATCAACGGCATACTGAGTTTTCACAAAAAAGAAACCGAGTACAAGGGGATTCACGTCACCACCATCATTGCACCCAACGTCCCTGCCATCGAGACCGACCGGGGAAAACTCCAGCAGATTCTGCTCAATCTGATCAACAATGCGTTTCAGGCCATCGAAGCCAATGGCTGTCTGGATATCTTGGTATCGCACCTGCCGCCCAAAAAAATCAGCATCGAGATCAAAGATACGGGCTGCGGCATTCCCGAAGAAAACCTGAAACGGATTCATGAGCCGTTTTTCAGCACCAAAAAAGAAAAAATGGGAACCGGACTGGGGCTGTCCATCACCTACGGCCTGGTCAAAAAACTGCAGGGGACAATCCGGGTGGAAAGCAGTGAAGGGATCGGAACCATTTTCACCGTGACCCTGCCGGTCAAGATGCAAAAAGAGGAAAAGGCATGAAAATTATTCTAGTGGATGACGAAACCAAATTCATCAACATGCTGGCCAGGCGTCTGTCTTTGCGGGGACTGGAAGCGGATGTGGCCTATTCAGGAGATCAGGCCCTGGAAAAGGCGGCCCAAACCCGGTACGACATTGCAGTGCTGGATATGAAAATGCCGGGGATGAGCGGATTCACCCTGAAGCGAAAACTGCTGGATCAGCTGCCCGACATCAAATTCATTTTTGTGACCGGACATGGCACCCTCGATCAAAACGGCGTGCCGGATCAATTCGATGACATTTTTCTGGCCAAACCGCTGAATATCGACACCTTGATCGATACCATCCTGCAGCGGCTCCATCCGGACCAATAACAAGGGGAGACATCAATCATGACATCACACACCAGCGACCTGGTCCACGAGCAGGGGCTCCAGTTTTTCGGATCGGTGAATGCCAGCATTTCCCATGAACTGAAAAATATTTTTGCCATCATATCAGAGACCGCCGGTTTTCTGAACGACCTGACCCAGCTGTCCAAACAGGGCAAACCCTTTGATCTGTCTTTGCTGGAAAACTGCAGCAACAGCATTGCCGAAGAGATTGAGCGGGGGTTCGATACCATCAGACAGATGAACCGGTTCGCCCACAGTGTGGATGATCCGGTCAATGATATCCGGATCAGTGACGCACTGACACTGGCCGTCAAGCTGACCGGATTCCTGAGTTTTGCCAGGAAAACCCACCTGAAAACGCCACTGGAAAATTCATCGGAAGACAGGTCGGTTTTCATCAGCCCATTTCTGTTCCAGGCCCTGATATACAAAACTTTGAGCGCCCTGTACCGGGCAATGGATCCCACCGCGGAACTGACCCTGGCATTGAAAGACACGCAGTCATCCGGGGTCACCGTGATATTTTCTCCTGACCCGCCGGTGGATCTCACCGATTTTCCAGATCCCCGGATCGATGAGGTGGCACAGGCCCTGAACGCGGCGTTTGCTGTAACAGATACCGGGCTGGAACTGACCATCGTGAATACCAAACCATATTAAACTCTGGAGGAAGCCATGACCGACACTGAAAAACTTCATCTGCTGCTGGTGGATGACGAGGAAAAATTTCTCAACGCCCTGACGGAACGGTTGAAACTCAAATTCTTTGACATCACCCCGGCAACCAATGGTGAAGATGCCATCGAGGTGGCCAAAAAAGCCCGGTTTGACGTGGCTGTGGTGGATTTGCAGATGCCCGGCATCGACGGGGTCCAGCTGCTGGAGACCCTGAAGAAAAGCCACCGGTTTCTGGAGGTCATCATCCTGTCGGGCCATGCCACCATTGACACGGCCGTGGCATGCACCAAACTGGGGGCATTCAGGGTGCTGGAAAAACCCTGCGGATTTGACAAACTGGTGGAAACCATCAAGGAAGCGTACGAGTCCCGTTTGAAAAAGAAATTTGAAAATGATGTCCAGCGAATGAAAAAAATTCAGTCCGTGGCATTCGGCCAGTCGCCCCTGGGAATTCTGCGGGAACTGAACAAAATGGATGACAACCAGAAATAGCGAGTTTCGACCCGCCCCTCCGGGGTGTCAGGTGCCCGGCCCGGAATGGCGTCATCCGACGGTCCGAGCACCTGACACCCCGGAGGGCTGGAGGGTTTTGGGGGATCGGGGGCTCATAATTTGCTTGCGTTTTGCGGGATCTGATCGTAATATCGGTGATTTACCAGCAATCATTTCATAGAGAACATCATCGAGGAAGATCCCATGAAGTCAGCCACCAATATTGTTTATTCCATTCCCTGGAACCTGTTTCTGATCACCCTGGGCAGCGTGATCGTGGCCGTGGGCATCAAGGCGGCGATCATTCCCCACGGCATGATCACGGGCGGGTTTTCCGGTCTGGGCCTGCTGTTCTACTACGGGTCGGACATCCTGACCCCCGGCATCTGGTACCTGATTTTGAACATCCCGGTGTTTCTGATCGGATGGAAATTCATCAGCAAACGGTTTTTGTACTACAGCCTTTACGGGGCCGGTATCCTCACCCTGTTCATTGACCTGGTGAATTTCACGTTCGACATCTCCGACCCGTGGCTGGCGGCCCTGGCCGGCGGGACCCTGGTGGGGGCCGGGTCCGGCATCATTTTCCGGTCCCTGGGATCCGGCGGGGGCAACGACATCATTTCCATTCTGCTCAACCAGAAATTCAGTCTGCGTATCGGCACCTACAACTTCATGTTCAATTTCGTGCTGTTCGCATGCAGTTTCGGATATCTGGACACTGATATCATTTTGTATTCCATGGCCACTTCCTACATCGCTTCCCAGGCCATTGAATACTGCATGGGTCTGTTCAACCAGCGCAAAATGATTCTGATCATCTCCAGGGACCTGCCGGCCATTGCCGACCAGATCATAGAAAAAATGCAGCGGGGCGCCACCTTTCTCAAGGGCCGGGGAGCGTACACCGGTGAAGACAGGGAAGTCCTGCTCACCGTGGCCAACACGTTCCAGATCAAACGCATCGAAGAGATTGTGTTCAACATCGATCCCGACGCGTTCATGATCACGGAAAACACTTTCAATGTCCTGGGCAGAGGGTTTTCCCGCCGCAAGGTGTATTGACAAAGCGGAATCCGGTTATTCGTAGATGGTGTGCTGTTTGGGATCGAACGCTTCCCGGATCCCTTCCCCGGTAAAGGTCACGGTCATGAGCGTGACCACCAGGGCGCCCACCACGGAGGCGGAGATCCACCAGGCTTCCATGTTCTGCCATCCCTGGGAGAGCAGTTCCCCCCAGGAGGGTGTGGGTGCGGGCAGGCCGAATCCCAGGTAGTCCAGGGAGGTCAGGGCCACAATCCCGCTGGAGATGGCAAAGGGCGCGTAGGTGACGATCACCGAGATGGTGTTGGGAATGATGTGCCGGAAAATGATGCGGAAATGGGAAGCCCCCAGGGACCGCACCGCCAGGACATATTCCCGTTCCTTTTCCTTGTAGGTCATGGTGCGCATGACCCAGGTGATGCTGATCCATCCGAAAAACGCCATGATCAGCAGCAGGATCATGAAGCTGGGTACCAGAATCGAAGACACGATAATGATGACATACAGAAACGGAATGTTTGACCAGATTTCGATGACCCGCTGGAAAAACAGATCGAACTTCCCCCCGAAATACCCCATGGCGCAACCGATGAAAATCCCGACGGTGTAGTTGATCGCCAGCAGAAAAAAGGAAAACAAAATAGCGGTGCGAAACCCGTAGACCAGCCGGGCCAGGATGTCTCTGCCCACATTGTCGGTGCCCAGAAAGTGCCGGTCTTCTGCCGACGGGGGAAACGGGGGGTACTGGTTGAGGCGAAGATCGTTTTCATAGGGGTTGTAGGGGACCGGCGGCAGAATCACGACATCGCCTTGGCCGGCCTGGTGAAACATCTGTTTGAGTTCCCGGTAATCGGTTTCATACTGGTACTCCAGGCCGAACGTGGTGCCGGGAATCATCTTTCCATAGGTGGGAAAATACCAGGTTCCCTGATATCTCACCACCAGGGCCCGGGAATTGATGAACAGTTCCGCGGCAAATGAAAACACGATCAGGCTGGTGATGATCAGAAACGACCAGAACCCCCGGCGGATGGAAACAAACCGGCTGAGTTTGCGCCGCGTGACCGGATTGAGGGCAAACCGTTTCATTTGAACCGCACCCGGGGATCCACGATGGCCACGCACACATCGCTTAAAATGTTACCGATCATGAACAGCAGAGAGGAGATTACCAGAATGCCCATGACCACGGGATAGTCCCGGTCCACCACGGATTCGTATCCCAAAAGTCCCATGCCGTCGATATTGAACACCTTTTCAATGAGAAACGATCCCATGAGCAGAATGGAGATATTGTTGCCGAAACTGGTGGCAATGGGGATCAGGCTGTTGCGCAGGGCATGCCGGAACACCGCGTCTTTAAAGGACAATCCCTTGGCAATGGCGGTGCGCACGTAATCGGCTGCCAGGTTGTCCATGAGCGTGTTTTTCATCAGCAGGGTCATGACCGTAAACGAGCCGATCACATAGGCGAACAATGGCAGGACCGTGTGCCGGGCCAGATCCTGGACCCGGTCCACCAGTCCCATCTGGTCGAACCGGTCGGAGACCAGGCCGCCCAGGGGAAACAAATCCCAGTGGGAGGCAAACAGCACCAGCATCAGCACCCCGGCCACCCACCCGGGAATGGCGTATCCTGTGAAAATCACCACCGAGGACACCGTGTCAAATCCGGATTTGTGCCGCACCGCCTTGGCCATGCCCAGCGGAATGCACACCCCGTAGATGAGTACCAGACTCAATCCCCCGAAATACAGGGACACCGGCATGCGGTCCCGGATCATTTCCCATACCGGATCATGGTATCGGGTGGAGCGGCCCAGGTCCCCCGTAAGCACCTTGCCCAGCCAGGCCACATAGCTGTGCAGAATGGGCTTGTCAAACCCGTAATAGGCTTCAAGCTGTTGAATCTGCTCTTGAGACAGGGGCTGGCCTTCGCCCGGCCCGGCCCGGGTACTGCTGCTGCCCTGCCCGCCCATCTGCATGGCCCTGGTTTCGGCGATGATCCGCTCGATCGGTCCGCCGGGCACAAACCGGGTGATGGTGAACACCATGATGGTGATGCCGATGAACGTGGGGATCACCAGCAACAGGCGGCGAATGAAATACGCGGTCATGGCAGGGACAGCCGCATCAGATCAGGCGGTTTTCAGGGTGTGATACACGGTTGCCAGGGCCTGATCCAGAAACCGGGGCTGGGTCCCGCCGGCCTGGGCCATGTCCGGCCTTCCGCCGCCGCCGCCGCCCACTACCTGGGCCGCCTGCTTCACGATATCCCCGGCCTTGTACTTTGTGACCAGATCCTGGGACACGGTGGCAATCAGCAGGGCCTTGCCATTGGATTCCGCGCCCAAAAGCAGGATACCGGATCCCAGTTTTGCCTTGAATTTATCAGCCAGATCCCGCAGCTGGGAGGGATTGTCGATTTCCACCCGTTTGGACAGTACACGGACCCCGTTGATCTCTTGGATGCTGTCATTGATATCTGCCACGGACCGGGACGCGATCTGGGCCTTGATGGATACCAGCTCCTTTTCCAGGTTTTTTTTCTCCTGTATCAGCGCTTCTATCCTGGGCAGCACCTCGGTCCGGCCGGTTTTCAGCAGATCGGCCGCGGATTCCAGGGCCTGATGTTCCGCATGTACCAGATCCATGGCCGCCTGGCCGGTGGCCGCCTCGATGCGGCGGACCCCTGAAGCGATGCCGCCTTCAGACACCATTTTGAACAGCCCGATATCCCCGGACCGCCGGGTGTGAGTACCGCCGCACAATTCTTTGGAAAATTTCCCCTGGGCCACCACCCGGACCCTGTCCCCGTATTTTTCTTCGAACAGGGCGGTGGCCCCTTTGTGGACCGCCTCTTCCATGGCCATTTCATGGGTGGATACCTCATGGTTTTCCCGGATGCGCTGGTTCACGAAATTCTCAATGGCCTGTTTTTCCGGGTCCGTCAATGAGGAAAAATGGGTAAAATCAAATCGAAGCCGGTCATGGGTGACCAGGGATCCGGCCTGTTTTACATGATCCCCGAGAACCTGTCTCAACGCAGCATGCAGGATATGGGTCGCAGTATGGTTCACTGCGGTTTTCCGGCGACGGTCCCCATCCACCGTCAGCGTGAAGTCATCTCCTTTGGCACACCGGCCCCGGGTCACGGTGCCGTGGTGGATAACCAGTCCGGACGGATCAGACGAGGTGTCCGTGATCTCGACGGTGCAGTCATTGTTTTCAAATACGCCGGCATCCCCGGCCTGGCCCCCGGATTCCGCGTAAAATACGGTATCGGTGGTGACCAGGTCCACGGCGTCCCCTTTTTTGGCTTCGGACAACTCCTGATTGTCTTTCACAATGATCAGCAGTTCCGACGCCGTGCTCAGGCGGTCATACCCCAGAAACCGGGTTTTCACGCCATCGGCGATCAACGGTTTGTACACATCACCGGCACCGGTGAACTTCTTTACCGACTTGGACCGGGCTTTCTGCTGCGCCATGGCACTTTCAAATCCATCCAGATCCAGGGTGATGTCCGTGTCTTTCACATGATCCGCAATAATGTCCACGGGAAATCCGAACGTGTCATACAGCCGGAAAATCACCTCTCCGGAAATCATGGTGTCCCCTTTGGCGGTCAGGTCCGCCAGGGTAGCTTCCAGCAGTTTCATGCCCGTGTCCAGGGTTTCCAGAAACTTGTTTTCTTCGTTTTTCACCACCTTGAGAATGAACGGGGCCGACTCTTTGAGTTCCGGATATGCCTCATCCATGATATCGAACACGGTCTGGACGGTGTCGTGAAGGAACGGCCGGGTCAACCCGATGCTCCGGCCGTACCGGATGGCCCGCCGCATGATGCGGCGCAGCACATATCCCCTGCCTTCGTTGGACGGCAGGACCCCGTCGCACACCAGAAAGGCCGTGGCCCGGGAATGGTCGGCAATCACTTTCATGGCCACTTCGACCTGGTCGGATTCTTTGCGTTTCCGGCCGGAAAGTTCGCCTACCTTTTCCATGATGGGCACAAACAGGTCCGTGTCAAAATTGGTGGGCACATCCTGGAGCACGGAAATAATGCGTTCCAGGCCCAGACCCGTGTCGATGCTGGGTTTGGGCAAGGGCGTCAGGGTGCCGGTTTCGTCTCTGTAAAACTGCATGAACACCAGGTTCCACAGCTCCAGCCACCGGTCGCAGTCACATCCCACCGCACAGTCGGGTCTGTTGCAGCCATAGGCCTCGCCCCGGTCGATATGGATTTCACTGCACGGCCCGCAGGGTCCTGTATCCCCCATGGCCCAGAAATTGTCTTCCTCTCCCAGACGGGAGATGCGGTCTTCGGGCACCCCTACCTGGTCCCGCCAGATGGCAAAGGCTTCATCATCATCCGTGTATATGGAAACATGCAGCTTGTCCGGATCAAACCCATACCCGCTGGTAAGCAAATCCCAGCCGTAGGCAATGGCTTTTTCCTTGAAATAATCCCCAAATGAAAAATTGCCCAGCATTTCGAAAAAGGTGTGGTGCCGGGCCGTGTATCCCACATTTTCCAGGTCATTGTGCTTGCCCCCGGCCCGGACACATTTCTGGGCGGTCACGGCCCGCTGGTAATCGCGTTTTTCATCTCCGGTGAACACCCGTTTGAACTGAACCATACCGGCGTTCACAAACAGCAGGGTCGGATCGTCCTGGGGAACCAGCGACGAAGATCTCACCATCTGGTGAGCATGGTTTTTAAAATAATCCAGGAAAAGTTTACGGGCTTCGTTGCCTGTCATATAAATGCTCCGAATTTGGGTATCAGGTATCAGGTGTTGGATTTTGCGGCTTTGGGCGCTTCTTCGGATTTATTCGCGTCGGCAATGCCCAACGCTTCACGGACCCGGGTTTCGATTGTGGCGAAAATATCCGGGTTATCCACCAGAAACGCTTTGACGTTTTCTCTGCCCTGGCCGATGCGTTCGCCCTCAAATGAATACCAGGAACCGCTTTTGTCAACGATGTTCAGGGTCACCCCCATATCCAGCAGATCCCCGGTCCGGGAGATGCCCTCCCCGTACATGAGATCGAATTCCACATCCTTGAACGGCGGCGCCAGCTTGTTTTTCACCACCTTGACTCGTGTCCGGTTGCCGATGATGTCCTGGCCCTCCTTGATGGGGGAGACCCGCCGGATTTCCAGGCGCATGGAAGCATAGAATTTCAAAGCGTTGCCACCGGTGGTGGTCTCGGGGTTGCCGTATACCACCCCGATTTTCATGCGGATCTGGTTGATGAATATGATGGTGGTATGGGTCTTTCCAAGCGTACCGGCCAGTTTGCGCAATGCCTGGGACATGAGACGGGCCTGGAGCCCCATGTGGGAATCCCCCATTTCGCCCTCGATTTCGGACCGGGGCACCAGTGCGGCCACGGAATCTACAATCAGGATATCGATGCCGCCGCTGCGGATCAGCATGTCCGCGATCTCCAGCGCCTGCTCTCCGGTATCCGGCTGTGACACCAGCAGTTCGTCACAATCCACCCCCAGCCGTTTGGCATATCCCACATCCAGGGCGTGTTCCGCATCGACAAACGCGGCAATGCCCCCTTTTTTCTGGGCCTGGGCCACGGCATGGAGGGCCAGGGTGGTTTTTCCGGACGATTCCGGGCCATAGATTTCGACCACTCTGCCCCGGGGATACCCCCCCACACCCAACGCCTTGTCCAGGGCCAGGGAACCGCTTCGGATCACCGGCACCTGTTCCACCACCCGGCCGCCGAGTTTCATAATGGCGCCTTTGCCGAACTGGCGTTCAATCTGCCCCATGGCCGTCTGTACCGCTTTGTCCTTGTCTGCATTTTTTTCCATACGTCTCTCCTAATGCACCCCTAAAATATATAAACATTTGACCGTGAGTGCCGCCAGCACCCCTGCCATGATATCGTCGAGCACCACACCGGCACCGCCGGAAAACTGTTTTTCAAAATACCGCACCGGCAAAATTTTGAACACATCAAAACACCGGAATGCCACAAACCCGGTCACCAGCGTGACAGGGGTCACCGGTACCAGGCACATCGTGACCCAGTACCCGGCCATCTCATCGATGACGATGGCGCCCGGGTCTTTTTGCCCGAGCATCTTTTCCGCCTGATCCGCCACAAACACGGCCGCCAGAATAAAGCACACCAGAAGGAATGCATGGACCGCCACCGGAATGCGTTGACATATCCAGATCAGCGGCAGGGCCGCCAGCGTTCCCACCGTACCGGGTGCCACAGGGCTGTATCCCAGGCCACACCCGGTGGCGGCCGCCAGAATCAGTCGACTTGTCCATGGTCCTGCCATGACATGGTTATCCTTTTTTATCTATAATCTGCCGGGTTCCCTGTCAAGAAGATTTCCCAACACCTGTTCATAAACGGTTTTCAAAGAGATTCCCTGATCCCGGGCGATCCCGGCCAGGGCCTCGTATTCCGGCACCCGGCGCTCACTGCCGTCCGGATCCCGGATTTTTTTGGCCGCCACCTTGCCAAACACCGTATCCATAACACAGGGTTCCCGATGCAGCCTGGCCCGGTCACAGGTCTGGTAACGGACCCCGATGGCCGTGGTCTGGGTCAGGATTTCCTGAATCATGGCATCCCGGTCTTTGGGCCGGCACAGCACCTCCACCCGGGTACCGGGCCGGTTCTTTTTCATGTGCACCGGGGCAAAGGTCACGTCCAGGGCCCCTTTTTCCAGGAGATGGTCCATGACAAATCCCAGTATTTCCGGGTTCATGTCATCCACCTGGGTGGTGAGCACTGCGATGGATTCGGACCGGATTGCTGACCTGCCGCTGTCCGGCCCGGAGACGGGCCGGCCCAGGACCAGACGCAGCAGGTTGGGCATTCGGGACCCCGTATCTCTTTTACCGGCCCCGTATCCGATTTTTTCCACCTGCATGGCAGGCATGGGTCCGAAACGGGTGGCCAGAACCGCAAGAATGGCGGCACCCGTTGGGGTGACGATCTCTGTGGTGGCATCCGACCCGGTCACAGGAATGTTTTTCAAAATCGACAGCGTGGCCGGCACGGGCACGGGAATCCGGCCATGGGCGCAATCCACGAAACCGGAGCCCAGCGGCACTTCCGATGCGGTCACCCGGGTGATGCCCAGATGATCGACCGCCAGAAATGTGCCCAGGATATCCACCAGAGAATCGATGCCGCCGATTTCATGAAAATGAACGGTTTCGATGTCCCGGCCGTGAATGGCGGCTTCGGCCTGCGCGATTTTTTTGAATGCGGCCAGGCTGTTTTTCCGGACCGCCGGCGGCAGATCCGCAGATTCAATCAATGCCCGGATATCCGAATAATTACGGGTTGTCTCATGGTCGTTCACAGTCACTGTCAGATCAACCGCCCGCAGGGCGTTGCGGAACACCAACGCGGTCTGAATGGAAAATCCTTTACACAGCGGGGTCAACTCAGCCTCAAGCCATTCAGGGTCCACCCCCAGATCCACCAGCGCCCCCAGACACATGTCGCCGCTGATCCCGGAAATCAGATCCAGGTGCAGAATCATGCTAGTTTACATCTCCGGCTGCATGTATCTGTAGAATCTCCAGCACCAGACGGGCCGTGTCTTCCATATCTTTCAGGGCAATGGATTCATTGACCGTGTGCACATCGGTCATGCCCGTGCCCAGAACGCCGGCGGCAATGCCCTTGCCAAAGAGCACATTGGCATCGGCCCCGCCCCCGATGGTTTTGCTTTCCAGGGTTTTGCCCAGGTTGGCGGCGGCGTTTCGGGCCAGCACCACCACGTCGTGGTTTTCCGGAATATAGGTGTTGGGAAAATCATGTTCCACCGTGACCGCCACCCGTGGAACGGCATCCCCTTTCTGCAGTGTGCGGGCCGTGTCTTCAAAGGTGGAAACGATTTTTTGGGTCACCTGTTCCAGTTTATCCGGATCATGGGACCGGGCCTCGCCTTTGATCTCCACTTTTTCCGGAACAATGTTGGTGGCCATACCGCCGGTGATGATCCCCAGATTGCAGGTGGTCTCATCGTCGATGCGTCCCAGTTCCAGCTCGGCAATGGCTCTGGCTGCCGCATAAATGGCGTTGACCCCTTTTTCCGGAGCAGCGCCGGCATGGGCGGCCCGGCCGATGACGTCGATAAAGATCTTGTTGGCGGCCGGGGCCTTTGTGACAATGCCTTCGGTGTCTGTGGAATCCAGGATATAGCCGAATCTGGAATCGATCAAAGACAGATCCAGGTATTTGGCCCCCAAAAGCCCGATCTCCTCACATACCGTAAAGATCAGTTCCACCGGCGGACATGGCAGGTTGTTTTCCCGGATCACTTCCATCACCTCCAAAATGATGGCAATGGCGGATTTGTCGTCTGATCCCAAAATGGTGGTGCCGTCACTGGTGAAAATCCCGTTGTCAAAGCGCACCTTGACCCCTTTGCCCGGCACCACCGTGTCCATGTGCCCGGACAGAAACAGGGGGGGTACATTGCGGTTGCCCGGGAATTTGGCCACCAGGTTGGCGCAGTCACCGCCGGTGTTTTCCTGGGCACGGTCATAATACACGGTGGCGCCCATGCGGGTAACCGCTGTTTCAATTTCTTTTGCCACCCGGGCTTCATGCCGGGATTCAGAATCGATTTCAGCCAGCTGAATGAACCGCTGTGACAATCTGTGAGAATTTATCATCTCGCTCTCCATGGTCTGATTGCATTGGCAATAACGTTCAGCGGTTATACTAGAGTTTGGCGATTATTACCATACCCAATTCACTTGGGATGTCTTCAAAAAAATGCCGGGGGCAGCCAATTCATGACCAGCCTCCGGTGTCACACAAATGAAAAAGAGATTGACAAAATCAGTGATGCGGTATAGGTATGCAGCATCTGATTGAATGAATGCGGAAGTGCGCGGCTCACTGGTGGGGCCCTCGGACTTCAAATCCGATGTGGGGCGTTAATACCGTCCCGGGTGGGTTCGATTCCCATGCACTTCCGCCAGTTTTTCGAT
>Ga0180430_10002650_pt1 | contig 16002 bp, 14 predicted proteins | sample SS_ome_9_FD_132999 | JGI IMG/M metagenome (GOLD analysis project Ga0180430, IMG submission 132999) | Hypersaline lake sediment archaeal communities from the Salton Sea, California, USA - SS_1_S_2 metaG | ecosystem: Environmental > Aquatic > Non-marine Saline and Alkaline > Hypersaline >... | reverse complement strand
GTGAAATGAATATCACCGAGGGAGTAGCCATACTTAATGACTTAAGCATGGATATTGCAAAGGGCAGCATGAATTCCAATGGGTGGATTGATACCCGGGGGGAGTTCACGGAACTGGATATGAACCTGGAATTGGAGGGAATGGATATTCCTACATCTTACGAAACTTTTGTTTCTGTGGAACGCCTGGCACCTATGGCCAAATTTTGCAAGGGCACTGCCAACGTAATAATGAAGGTAGCTTCCAGGCTTGATGCTACTTTCACTCCACTGTATGAATCCATCAATGCAAAGGGAGAGATGTATACCAGGGGGCTCCAGTTTTACAACCTGGATCAGTACCTGAGCTTCAGTGAGATGTTGAAAAATGAGAAATTTCAGAATATAGCCCCCGACGAAATCTATGCAGGTTTCACTGTGCGGGACGGAAGAGTTATATTCAATCCCTTCGATATGAAGGTATACGATTCTGAGATGACAGTCTCAGGTTCACACGGCATCGACCATAGCCTGGATTATCTATTCGATATGAATATTGCCAAGAGTGATCTGGGCACCGGGGCCAATGAAATGATGCAGGGTATATCTGTACTGGCCGCGGGCGCGGGGATCCGGATTCCTGAGTCCGACTATGTAAAGGTTAAGGCCTATATTACGGGATCCTTTAATGAGCCCAGGGTAAGGACCGATTTGCGCGATAACCTGCGATCGTCGGGTGAAGTGGCCAGGGAGGCTGTAGAAACCAAGGTCAAGGAAGAAGTGCAAAAGGTAGAAGAACAGGTGCGGGAGGAAGCTGGAGCTGAGGCTGAGAAAATCATTGGTGAGGCAGAGGAGCAAGCCGCTCGACTCGTGGAAGAGGCAAAAAAGGCAGGAGAACAATTGGTGACCGAAGCCGAAAAGCAGGGCGAACGTCTGGTGGAGGAAGCGGGTAGCAATGTATTAAAGCAAATTGCTGCCAAAAAGGCCGCGGAGGAACTAAGGAAGCAGGCTGTGAAACAGAGTGAGAACCTGGTGAAGGAGGCAGAAGTCCAGGCCGCCGACATCATTCAGAAGGCCCGGGAAGAAGCCGATAAGATTTAAAAAAAGGGCTGTCTCTTTCGAAACAGCCCTTTATATGTTGTGCTTTGTACCTTAGAATCTCTTCTCCTTGATACGTGCTTTCTTTCCAGTCAGGTCACGGAAGTAGAAGATACGAGCCCTTCTTACGCGTCCATGCTTATTGACGTCTATCTTCTCAATAAATGGGGAAGATGAGGGGAAAATTCTTTCCACACCAATGTTCCCGCTCATTTTGCGAACGGTAAAAGTTTCGGTATGTCCTTTTCCACGTCTCTGGATTACTACACCCCTGAACTGCTGGACACGCTCTTTATTACCTTCCTTAATTTTGTAATGTACGGTAATGGTATCGCCAGCACTGAACTTGGGCAGTTCATTCTGAGGAGCATATTCCTGGTCTACAACCTTCATTAAATCCATGATTCTATTCTTTTATATTCTTTGCCTCGATTTAACAGGTCGCAAAAGTACAAATAATTTTCAGTTTATAATAATAAATATACCGAATTATTAACAATGCCTGTTTATTAAATGGCATCGTTTATTAGTGGCTGTCTGCTTTCGGCATCTTCAGGTTTTTGCCTGCATCTTTTACCACAATCTCCTTCCATTGGTCGGAATAGCCGGGCTGATTAGGGCTCAGAGGATAACCATCCTTGCTTCGCAGGAACTTACCGTTTTCCTCCTTCTTGATGTTTCCGTCGATGTATTTGACCAGCAGAAACTGTCCCAGTTCCTTGTAACGCTGAACGGTATAATCTCCCATGTTCACCGAGTAGTTGGTGATGAATTCGCGTGCCAGATCCGGGTTAGTTTCGTTCAGCACTTCGGCAGCTGCGTCGATGGCGGCTACTTCGGTGATAAACTTATCTTCCAGTTCGGTCTGCACTTTTCTCACATCTTCCATCATTACGTTGTACCTCAGGTAGGAGAAATTTGAAACGAAGCTAAAGGCCCAGAAAGCTGCTGTTTCAGAATAAGTCAGAAGGTCGCCGTTGCCTACTGCGTAGGATTCGGGAACACGCGTCATACCGCAATACATGGGTACGTAGGTGGTGGCTGCAGCATCATCGATGCCAAACCACAGGATACCACCCAGCCAGTCGGGCTTCATGGGACGGCATTCGGCCACAAAGGAAAATCCGGTCTGCTGCGTAGCCGTAGCACGTTCATTCACATACATCTTTCCGTCCAGCTCCCAGGTCAGGGGGCGCCAGCGGTAGGGGAGGCCAAAGGGACCTGCACCTGCATCGGCTGTCATATCCAGCTCGGTACCTTCCAGGTGGTCGCGCATGAAGTTCATCAGGTCCTTATTGGAAATCTTGCGCTTGGGTTTGATGTACAGGGGCATACGATTCTCCAGGTCATCACCCTTTACATAATCATAATACTGATCCATGTTGTCGTTAATATCCTTAAAGAAGGACCATACCCGCATGTCGCAGAAACGAGCTCCGCTGAAAGTGATCGGAGCATAGGTGTCTGAAAAGCTGAAGTCTTCGTCGCTTCCCTGGTAATAGCCCATATCACGGGCAAATTGAATCACATCGGGAGCATAGATGCAATTGTCCGGATCGTCCAGGGGAAATTGCTGGATCCTGGCCTGGTTGGCATGTCCCGATACATAGCCATCAGGTATGCGCACCGCGACCCACACAGCTCCTTTGTTTTTATTATAGGTCTTACCATTCTCAGTAACTATGTCCATTCCCTTGCCGATAAGTTCCATGATCCACACTTCGTTGGGATCGGCGATGGAGAAGGATTCTCCGGAGCTATAGTAACCGTGTTCAGCCACCAGTTCGCCCATGATCTTGATGGCCTCCCTGGCGGTGCGGGCCCTTTGCAGGGTGATATAAATCAGGCTGCCATAGTCGATGATCCCTGTGGTGTCGCGCAGTTCTCTACGGCCTCCGTAGGTAGTCTCTCCGATAGCAACGTTGTGTTCGTTCATGTTGCCCACAGTCGAATAGGTATGGGATAACTGGGGAATCCTTCCCAGGAATTTGTTGGTATCCCACTCATAAACATCCAGCAGGGTTCCGGGAGGATAGTCTGCGGCGGGACGGAAATACAATTCACCATACAACACATGTGCATCTGCGGCGTATGTAATCATGGCCGTTCCATTCACCGAAGCGCCGGGAGTGACCAGAAAATTGGTACAGCCATTTACCTGGCTGTTCCAGAAGAACAACACCATCAATGCGGTAATAAATAAACGTTTCATCTTTTCTTGAGCTTTATTTTGTGATTTTTAAGTCTATAACAATACCCTCTACCTTAAGCAAGAGAATCTTAAGCGGAGATGCAATATTTCATTTTTCTTCCAGACTCGCAATAGATGCTACTAAATAACATATATAAGAGGTGGCGTGAAAAATTCTTTGAAAATATTATATTGTATAATTAAATATTACACCCCCTATTATTAAGGAATGATTTGGTAATTATGTCAATATATGCTTAGAGACCCCCTATATATGAGGGGTGATGATTGCAATGTTAATAAATAACCCATCTCAACATAAATTTAATTCCAAATTGCTTGTAAGGTTAAAGTCTTCTATTTATCTTTGTGGCATACTATTTGTGCATAAAATACCTGAGGTATTTTAAGAATAGTTTTAGTTAGTAGTTTAGTTGGTAGTTTTAGTTAGTGTTGTAGAAAGGGATTGATCGCCAGATTGATCCCTTTCTCTTTTAATGAAGCTCTCCTATTGTAATGAACCTATCTATTGTATTGATCCTCTACTATTTTTCAGAAGATGTATTCTACCAGTTGTGCTCTTTCCTCATCGGACAAACCCAGGTTCATTCCTCCGGCATTTTGTGTATTCATCAGGGCGAGAATTTCCCCTTTCTTACCGGGATCGATACCTGCTTCCTGACATTTAAGGGGACTACCCAGGCTGCTGAAATAGGATTCAAAAGCTTCAATGCATTCGTCCGCAGTCGATAGGCCCCATATATCCTGTCCCAGTTTCTGAATACGGTCGCCGGCGCGATCTTTCAGGACTTTCATCCAGGCCGGATAGATGATGGAAAGAGTAGCCCCGTGAGCCGTATCGTAGAGGAAGGAAAGAACATGTCCCAGTGCATGTACTCCCCAGTCGCCCGATTCGCGGCCGTAAATGGTCAGGTTATTCAGGGCACATGTGGCAGCCCACATGATGTTGGACCGCAGTTCATAATTGTCCAGGTCCTTCATAAGTTTGGGCCCGTACTCCAGGGCTTCCTGGATGATGGACACCACAAAGCGGTCGGACAGACTGGCATCTCCCTCTCCAAACCAGGCCTCCAGGCAATGTGCCACCAGGTCAACCACTCCAAAGGCTGTATATGAAGCCGGTACCGATTGTGTATAGGATGGATCCAGGAAGGAGTGCACCGGATAGGTCAGCTCGTTCCTATACCCTATTTTTTCCTGGGTTTCGGCATTTTGTAAGACAGATACTGCATTCATTTCGGTCCCCGTGGCAGCCAGGGTAAGGACGGCAATGAGGGGCAGTGCTGAATCGGGTTTGTACTTCCCGGTCATTACTTTCCATGCATCGCAGTTTTCGGCAATACAAATGGCGATGATCTTGGCTGAGTCAATCACGCTGCCACCTCCCACAGCAACCACCATATCCACTCCTTCCGAGTGACCAATACCAGCAGCTTCATTCACATCTTCTACGCGTGGATTGGGCTTTATACCCTTGTATTCTGTAACTGCGATCCCCTGTTCCTTCAGTTGTTCCAGGGTATCGAAGTGGCTTCCATTCTGGAGTACCGATCCACCGCCATAGACCAGCAGGGCCTTACTGCCCAGTTTGGCGGCACTGGCTCCCAATTCTTGAACCACGTCTTTTCCAAAATGTAACTTAACCGGATTAAAAGCAAGAAAGTTCTTCATGATTATCAGATGCTTAAAGTTATACGTTGTGAATTGTGCCGGCTGAAAGGTCCGATTTTCCGCCGGTAACACTCGACAGGCAATTGATCTCTCCCCTGATCTTCAAGGTGCCCAGTAGGGCAAACACCAGAGCCTCCTTGTAATCGATCAATATACGATCAGGTATGCTTATCTCAGCCCTGGTAAACTTATCAATGGCCTCTACCAGGGCAGAGTTCAGTGCGACTCCTCCGGTGATTAGCAGGGTTGAAATATTTGCATCATTTACGCCCCTTGCCACTTGTATAGCTATATGCTCCAGGACCGTGGCCATCAGATCTTCCGAACTAAGGTTGCTTTCCACCATCAGGGGAAGTATGTACTCCAGGAACCATTCCCGGCCCAGTGATTTCGGAGGAGACTGCCCGTAAAAATCCAGCTGGTTCAATTTTTCCAATAGATCGGGCTGACATGCTCCCCGGCGGGCCATTGCGCCATCCTCGTCATACTCCAACCCTTTCATTCCTGCCACATGGTTCAAAGCCATGTTGGCTGTAGAAAGATCGTAGGCCAGGCGCTTGCCTTCTTCTCCCTCACAGGAGATATTGGCAAATCCACCCAGGTTGAGACAACCCTCATACTGCGAGAAAAACAATCTGTCACCTATGGGAACCAGCGGTGCCCCCTGACCGCCCTGCGCCACATCCTCGCTTCGGAAATCATTAACTACAGTGATTCCGGTGCGCTTGGCCATTATAGCTCCGTTTCCTGCCTGATAGGTCAGTCCGCGCCCGGGTTCGTGCAGGATGGTGTGTCCGTGGGAGGCAATGAAATCAGGACTAAGCCCGTGCCGGTGATGGAATTCATTCAACAAAGAGGCATAATACTCCCCCAGCTCCAGGTCAAGTGCACGGATCTTTTCCATACTCCACTGGCAGGCTTCTTCCAGTCTGGATTTCCATGCAGGATCGTAGGGGAGGGTATCTGCCTTGAGAATATGGTAAGACCATTGCGATCCGTTCCAGATAAGGTCGCAGCAGGCCAGGTCACATCCATCCATGGACGAACCCGACATTAATCCAGTTACACGGTACTTTTCTTCCATAATCTGCTTAAGCAAAGGTAAGCTATTACCAGGTAAAGGTAGTATGAAATAAATTTACATTTCCCTTGGAGTCTGTCACATAGAGTTCCAGCTCATGCTCCGAATTTTTCTTCACCCTGGCTTCATCAAAGGTATACACCAGCAGGTCGTTCTTGGGATCGTACTCAAATAGTGCCCACTGATTATCTATATAGCCTTCGTAACGGGATATGCCCGAAAGATCATCGTGAATGTGGAAGCTCAGAGACTTTTTTGAACTCAAATCTCCTGATACAGAGCCATTTCTGGGCCTAATCCGGGGTGCAATGGTATCCAGTCCGATGGCAAAGGTTCCAAAATTCCTTAAGCGGGCCACCACGTTTCCGTTCTTGTATTCACCTCCGGCCGATTCAATTTCGCCCGCATCATTTTTACTTATCAAAAGGAGCCTTTTTCGAAGTCCTTCATTCACGGGTGGACATTTGATGCTAAGGGTATAGGCTTTATGCAGAGGAACATCCGGACTTCCCACCTGGAAAAAGGGGCTCAGTGATCCATGACTGGCCGGAGAAGTGCCGAAGCTGATCTGGTAATCCTGGTATAGCGAATTAGCTGGAAGATCCAGGCTGAGCTGATCTGAGCTGTGGTGGTTAGATCTGTTGTACGGAAATAGAACATGTCCTTCACTTTTCGCGGTGGAACTAATCTTCGAAAGGGTCTCTCCCTGCAGGGTGAAATGAAGCTCTGAGCTATTGCCGGCCACATCTGTTGCCACTATTCGGATTTGATAGCTTCCGGCTTCGTCCACCAGCAGAGGAGTATTTTCTGTTTTGCTATCATAAATACGCAGACGATTGTTGGGCAGGCGGTGCAGGCGGTGTGCCTTGATGCCTCTTCGGGTGCGTGCCTTATAATCTATATGAGCATTGATGTACCTGGTTTCGGAAAAAGCAAACTCATCCATTACATGCCTGTAGCTTAAGTGCTCATTCACATACATTTCAAGGCTGTATATCCCGCAACGGTTTGAGGCCCCATTCAGATAATCAAATACTTCCACGCTCATTCCTATTTCACCTGCTGCCTTCAGGCGGGTACCCCAGGGTACGGTATATCTTCCCTGATCTTTCACCAGCGCGCTGGAAACAGTTTCTGCGCCTCCGTTTATCAGGGCATTTTCTTTCATTGGGTAGAGGTGCAGAGAGCGAAACCTTGGAGCAACCTGGTCCCTGATGTCAAAGTTGTACTGCAGAACATTGGTGGGATGCTGGTTGGCTGAATTTCGGATCTCAAAATGAAGATGCGGTCCCGATGAACTACCGGTATTGCCAGAATAAGCTATAAACTCCCCCTTTTCTACCGGGAAGGCTGAAGGATCAGGGTACAGATCCAGGGTGTGGGACTGCCTGCTGTATTGCATCTTTTTTACGTACTCGGCAATGTCTTCACGATAGCGATCCAGATGTCCGTAGACCGAGGTATATCCATTGGGATGGCTCAGATAGATGGATTTACCGTACCCATTGGCCTGAACCTTGATACGGCTTACATGGCCACCCTCTACGGCACTTATGGGATGCCCCGTAGTGCCCTGGGTTTTAATGTCTATTCCCGAATGAAAGTGATCGGAACGAATTTCTCCGAAATTCCCGGAAAGATACATGGGTATCTTCATGGGTGGATGAAATTCCGGTGCGTTTTGCCCGTAGGCAACAAGCATAAAGCACTGAGTTATCAACAGGCAGACAGCTAAGCGAATCATCTTCATTTGGGATTAAAATCTCAAAACTAGGCTTTTATTTTTTAGGCTGGCAGTTTCAGAATTGAAAGTTTTAAACGGATCAAAATAATTCTATATTTGTATTATATCTCTGTTAAATGAGTGTTGAACAGACCACTTTACTTGAAGGAATCAGATTGAAAATTCAATCGGTTAAAACCCTGCTGCAAGAACAGCAGGAGGAAAATATCCAGTTGAAAAAGCAGTATGAGGACCTTCAGGAAGTGCTTCAACAGAAACAGTCGGTGATTGATGAATTGGAACAAAAAAACCAGAAATTAGCTCTGGTAAAGGGTATTATGGCAGATGGGGAAGAAAACCAGGACGCCAAAATACAGATAAAAAGAATTGTGCGGGAGATTGACAAATGTATTGCTCTTTTAAACAGATAAGGCGGGGATGATGGAAGATATGCTTTCTATAAAGGTTCAGATTGCGGAGCGATTCTATCCCCTGAAAATAAAACGGCAGGATGAGGAGAAGATCAGGAAAGCTTCAAAATTGATTAACGATAAGGTCCTTCAGTACAAGCAGAGATACACAGATAAGGACACGCAGGATTTTATGGCCATGGCCGCTCTGCAATTTGTTATCAACCTGATCGATTGCGAACAACAACAAAATGTTGTATCTTTGGAAGAGGAGTTGGGAGTTTTGAGTAGTGAGTTGGACGATTTATTGAAATAAGAGTAGTAAAGTTCTTTTACATATTAACGAGTTTGCCCGCATTGTTTCTTCAATTATTTTTGAAACTCAACATTTATTAAATTGGAGCAAAGCTCGGATCGTAAAAAGCAGGCCAAAATTCCGGTTCGCCGGGATACTGAACCATTCAGACATTGGAAACTTGATACAATCTGGCAGTTCCACCCATGCTAAATTGGGGTTTTATAAAGTTTTGAGGAGATATGCGGGTTTTTTTATTTCTAAAAATGAATAACCTATGGAACTGTTAACGTATTCATTGATACTGCAGTCTCCTATGGTCCTGTATTTTGTGATAGGTGGAGCTTCATTGCTGGTGGGTGCAGGCATTGCTTTTTTTCTGGTGAGTACCATTGCCAGGCGGAAAAGCAACAAGCTGCTGACGGAGGCGGAAGGTGAGGCGGAAATGATCAAGCAGCAGAAGATATTACAGGCCAAAGAGAAATTCCTGCAGCTAAAGGAGGAACATGAGAAACTCATCAATGAGAAGAATAACAAGCTGAATCAGAGAGAAAACGAAGTAAGGCAGGTTGAGCTGTCAACCAACCAGAAACAGGAAGACATTCAGAGGAACAAGAAGGAGATAGAAACTGTACGTGAGAATCTGAATACCCAGCTTGAAATTATCGAGAAGAAGAAAGACGAACTGGAGCGGTCCCATCGCATACAGGTGGAACAGCTCGAAGCCATATCGGGCCTATCGGCGGAGGAAGCAAAGTCCCAGCTGGTAGAATCTCTCAAAGAGGAGGCCAAAACCGAGGCCATGTCCCTGATCAACGAGATTGTGGATGAGGCCAAGATGACTGCCAATAAGGAGGCCAAGAATATTGTGATCAAGACCATCCAGAGGGTGGCCAGCGAAACTGCCATTGAAAATGCCGTTACGGTATTTCACATTGAGTCGGACGAACTGAAGGGAAGGATCATCGGACGTGAGGGTCGCAATATACGGGCCCTGGAGGCAGCAACCGGTGTGGAAGTTATTGTGGACGATACTCCGGAAGCCATCATCCTTTCTGCCTTTGACCCTGTTCGCAGAGAAGTGGCCAGGCTCTCCCTGCATCAGCTTGTGACCGATGGCCGGATCCACCCGGCACGTATCGAGGAGGTGGTTGCCAAAACCAGGAAACAGATCGATGAGGAGATCATCGAAGTGGGAAAACGCACCGCCATCGACCTGGGTATTCATGGATTGCATCCCGAATTAACCCGTATGGTGGGAAAAATGAAGTACCGCTCCTCCTACGGACAGAACCTTCTTCAGCATTCCAGAGAAGTGGCCAATCTGTGTGCCATCATGGCTACTGAGCTTGGGCTAAATGCCAAGCTGGCCAGAAGGGCTGGATTGCTGCACGACATTGGAAAAGTACCCGACGATGAGCCGGAAATTCCTCACGCAGTATTCGGAATGAAACTGGCAGAAAAGTGCAAGGAAAAACCTGAGATCTGCAATGCCATCGGTTCACACCACGACGAAGTGGAAATGACCACCTTGCTGGCCCCCATTGTTCAGGTCTGTGATGCCATATCGGGAGCACGTCCGGGCGCACGCCGGGAGGTGGTGGAATCCTACATCAAGCGTCTGAAAGAACTGGAGGCCATGGCGCTTTCCTATCCTGGAGTGTTAAAAACCTATGCCATACAGGCAGGTCGCGAACTCAGGGTTATTGTGGGAAGTGAGAAAGTGTCCGACCAGGATGCTGAAAGCCTCTCCTTCGACATCGCACGGAAAATACAAGATGAAATGACCTATCCCGGACAGGTGAAGATTACAGTCATCCGAGAAACACGGGCCATAAGCTACGCCAAGTAATGAAGAAAGTTCTAGTAACCGGAACTGCCGGATTTATTGGTTTTCACCTGGCCAGGAAATTGGTGGACCAGGGTTATCATGTAACTGGACTGGACAACATCAACGACTATTACGATGTGAACCTGAAGTTCGACAGGCTTGAACAGGCCGGAATCGAACGGGATAAGGTAAGCTACAATCAGCTGCTCACCAGCAGCCTTTCGTCCAATTACCAGTTCATTCAGCTGGGCCTGGAAGACCGGGATGCTCTTTTTGAACTGTGTGCCAACCGGCAGTTTGATGTGGTGGTCCACCTGGCGGCTCAGGCTGGTGTACGTTACAGCCTCAGCCATCCCCAGGCTTACGTGGACAGCAATATTACCGGCTTCCTGAATATTCTGGAAGCCTGCAGGCATCATCCCGTAGAAAACCTGATCTATGCCAGCTCTTCCAGCGTTTACGGTCTGAATAAGGACATGCCCTTTTCCACCAGCAACAACGTGGATCATCCGGTGAGTCTCTATGCAGCCAGTAAAAAGAGCAACGAGTTAATGGCCCATACCTACTCTCACCTCTTTGGCATTCCCACCATCGGACTTCGCTTTTTTACGGTTTACGGTCCCTGGGGCCGACCGGATATGGCTCTTTTCCTCTTTACCAAGGCCATCTTGAATGACGAACCCATCGAGGTTTTTAATCATGGTAAAATGGAGCGTGATTTCACCTACGTGGACGACATCGTTGGAGGCATTGAACGCATGGTAGCAGCCCCGCACCCCAAAAGGGAGGGATGGGACCCGGCTTCCCCCGACCCGTCTTTTTCATCCGCGCCATACAAGATTCATAACATCGGGAACAGCAGTCCGGTTAAGCTCACCAGCTTCATTGAAGCCATTGAGAAGGCCCTGGGAAAGAAAACAGAGTGGAAGATGATGCCCATACAGGCCGGCGATGTGGAAATGACCTGGGCCGATGTGAGTTCCCTCAAGAGCGACTACAACTACAATCCCAATACAGCGGTGGAGACCGGAATTCAGAAATTTGTGGATTGGTACCGCGACTATTACCAGGTGTAAATACTACACTGGTCTAAGCACAAGTCTAAGCACAAGTCTAAGCACAAGTCTAAGCATAAGTCGAGGCTCTGGTCTTGGTGCACGGTTTGACTAGGCACTGTGGGGGCCTAGGAGCTTAGCAGCTCCTTCAGAGCTTTGGCCTTTTCGGGCTGTCCCGATCTCTCATAGGCATACTGCAGGTTAATCACCAGTCTTTCTATGATATCCACATTTGAGCAGGGGGTGAAAAAACTTTCCTTTTCTTCGATTTTCAAATGTTTCAGAAAGTGCTGTAGTTCTTTAAGTCCCAGCACTGCGCCTTTGTCTGAAGGGTTGATGTAGAAGAGTATGCCGTTGGGATCCTCGTGGTAATCCTGGTCGTAGTAGCATAAGACAAAATTCCTGGGCAGGTTGACCCCGAAGATGGGTAGCTGAAGCCTTCGGGCCAGTTCGGTATAAATCAATCCCAGCATCACAGGTCCGCCCTTGTGGGTATCGATCACATGGTTCACCATATACAACTGCGGGGTATGAGCCTTTTTGCTGCTTTTATCAAAGCGATGAATATCAAACAGGAAGTAGTTGATTACCTTGACTTTCTCCAGGGCAGTCAGTTCGTTATTCAGCTCCAGCCAGATGTCCTTTTTAATCTTTTCGATTTTCTCATCCAGGAAGGCAAAATCCAGGTCCGGATAATGGAAACGGGCGACCAGGTAAGCCCCGAAAAGCAGGTCCGATCCACCTCCTGTTTTCCAGGAGTGCATTCCCCGTTTCAGGGTATTAAACTGTATGGTTTTAATTACGTTTTCGATTCGTACCTGCAGATCAGGTTTCAAAGTGATTTCCCATCGTTTTTCAAGGGGAGAGACCACCTCTTCCCCCAGCTCAATCAAACGATCCGATACGGTATCGAATACAAGATGATCCGGATCCTCCAGCAGGCTTATTAAAGCTTCCAGCTCTCTGTGTGCATGCTCATTCATGGGAGGTCAGTTTCATAAGAACGGATTCAATGAGTGCTTCCACAGCGGTCTGATAGTCATCCAAAAACTCCATGGAGATCCGGTTGGCCACTGCTACACACAGGGTAAGGGCATGGTGATTTAACATGGACGCCAGTGCGTACAGGGCGGAACACTCCATTTCAAAGTTATTGATTCGCAGATCCTCATGCCTGAAAGTGCCTATTTTTTCCAACAGATCGGGATCTATGGGTTGAAGCCTGAGTGAACGCACCTGGGGGGCATAAAAACCCGGTGTGGAAAGGGTGATCCCTGAAAGCATGTCCGGATCGGAAAGTTGCGATTTTAGTTTTTCAGATCCCTTGATAAAATAAGGTTCGGAAAGGCTTAAAGGCCAGGATGTGTGTGCCGAGAAAGCTTCTGAAAAGGATTGCTGGTTGTTCTGGCCCGGGTCCTCATAGAAATGATACAGACCATCGAAACCTCCGGCCATTTCCGAGAGGATCCTGGCTCCCGGGGCGATGTCGGCATGCAGGGCGCCGCAGGTTCCGATCCTGATCAGATTCAGTGCTTTGTGCTCGGGTCGCGGCTTACGGCTCTTCAAATCTATATTGACCAGGGCATCCAGTTCATTGAGAACGATATCAATATTGTCGGTACCGATGCCGGTTGAAAGTGCGGTAATTCGTTTTCCTCTGTAGCTTCCCGTGTGAGTCACAAACTCTCGGTTTTCCCTGCTTACTTCCAGTTGATCAAAATGCGAAGATACCCGCTTAACCCTTCCAGGATCTCCCACAAGAATCACCGTATCGGCGATCTCTTCAGGCAAGAGATGCAAATGGTAAATGCTTCCATCTGGATTCAGGATCAGATCGGTATGTGAAATGGGCTGCATGTACTAGTGCTCTGTAAGCTATTCGATAAAAATAATGTATTTTTACCCCAGCTTTTGAAATACTTACTCACAACTAAAAATACTCGATATGAAAAGAGCACAATACGTAATAATTAGTGTGGTTGCCCTCGTGGTTCTAATGCTGATCTTTGGCAGCCAGATGTTTTTTGTACTGAAGCCCGGTGAACGCGCCGTCATCTTTAAGAAGTTTGGTGGAGGACTTGATAAGGAAAATATTTTTGTTCCCGGATTTCATGTAGTAGCCCCATGGAACGATATGATCCGCTACGATGTGAAGGAGCAGAAGGCAGAAGAAACCATGGATGTGCTGGATAAGGGTGGACTTTCCATCAATGTGGACGTAACCATCATTTTCAATCCGTTTTATAATAAGATTGGTTACCTGCATGAAAATATCGGTACCAACTTTGTTTCCGTTATGGTTATCCCCAATGTACGATCATCGGTAAGGGCCGTGACAGGTCGTTATACTGCTGAAGAAATATACTCCACCAAACGGGGAGAAGTAGAAACCGAAATTATTGAATCCACCAGAAAGGCACTGGCAGATAAAGATATTGAGATGAAAGATCTTCTAATCCGCTCCATTACTCTTCCGGAAAAGATCAAGGCAGCCATTGAAAGCAAGCTCCAGCAACAGCAGGAAGCCCTTGCCTACCAGTACAGGCTGGAAAGGGAGGAGAGTGAGGCAGACCGTCTCAGGATCCAGGCCCAGGGTATTGCCGACTAAAACAGGATCATCAGTGCCTCGCTTACACATCGAAGTCTCCAGCAAAAGGGGATCGACGCCACCCTCGAACTGGCCAATTCAGCCAATAGCAAGGTAGTGGTCATTGGAAGCGGAGATGACGGAATGCCGCTCATCTTAGGTGGTAACTAAAAGCAACAAGGATGTTACAACGTTCTCAGACACTGTTTCTGCTGGGAGCCTTTGCGCTTTCGCTTCTGCTCCTCTTCGGACCACTGGCCCGCTTTACACTGGATGGAAGTGAATTTGTGCTGAAGCATTCCGGACTGATGAATTCAGAAGCCCAGAAGGAGGCTGTAGCCACCTGGCCACTCACCATGTATTTTGTGGTGCTGGCTGTACTGGCTATTCTGAATATCTTTCTGTATAAGAACCGCAGCCTGCAGATGAGGATCTCAGTGTACCTCATCCTTTTAAACGCCGGTGCGGTTGGAATGATGTTTTACTACGTGGCAGTGGTTAAGAACCAGCTGGTAGGTGCCATTACGGTGCACCAGTGGCGTTTTATAGTACCGCTTGTAAGCATGATTCTTCTTTACCTGGCTTTCAGGCGGATCCGAAGGGACGAGCTGTTGGTAAAGGCCTACGACAGGATCAGGTAGCCGGCATTAACAGTTTGTTTTACAAGAATTGAAGACCCGTGAAGTTCCCTGGAGCTTGACGTGTTTTCTTTATCCCCTAACCCCTATCTCCTAACTAGAGTATATCTATATTATCCTGGTCGGTGATCTTCTCGCAGTAGTGGCATTTCAGTTTGACATCACTTTTGTTGACCACTTCGAAGCGGGTATTCACCTTCTCGTTGTTGGTGATGCACTTGGGATTTACGCATTTCACCAGGCCAATGATTTCGTCGGGAATGTCCACCACCCGTTTTTCAACCACGTCATATTCCTTGATGATGTTGAGTTTGGCGCAGGGTGCAACCAGGGAAATTTTATTAATCTCATCGTCCTTGAAGAATACTTTGGACAGCTTAATGATTCCTTTTTTGCCCAGTTTGTTGCTTCCCAGGCTGTTCCCGATGGTAATCATGGTATCCAGCGTATCCAGCTTCAGAATGGATACTACTTTGAAGAGGGCTGAAGCAGGGATGTGATCAATCACGGTCCCTTCCTTAATCGCTCGGACTGACAGTTGTTTATCTTTCATGTTTTGTGTCTTTTCGGTGGGACTCAGATTTATTTGATACCTAATATGGCGCTCAGGATGGCCATACGGACATAAACGCCATTCTCGGCCTGCTCAAAGTAGTAGGCGTGCGGACTGGCATCCACATCCGTATGGATTTCATTTACCCTTGGCAGGGGGTGCAGTACCTTCATGCTTTCCTTGCAGCCTTCCAGCATTTCCCTTCTGAGTATGTAGGCATTTTTCACCCTTTCATACTCAATGGGATCGGTGAAGCGTTCCTGCTGCACCCTGGTCATGTAGATGATATCGGCTTCGGAGAGGAATTCAGTCAGATCCTTGCCTTCATGAAAATCAAGTCCCATCTTTTCCAGGTAAAGTTTATAGGTGGTGGGCATTTTTAATTCATCGGGTGAAATGAAGTAGAAGGTGGTGTTGAATTTCGACATGGCCTGCAGCAAGGAATGCACTGTCCTTCCATACTTCAAATCGCCTACCATAAAAATCTTCAGGTTCTCAAGAGTTCCCTGTGTTTTCAGTATGGAATACATATCCAGCAGAGTCTGGGTGGGGTGCTGGTTGGCTCCGTCACCGGCATTTACGATGGGCACCGAGCTCACCTCGCTGGCCAGGCGTGCACTTCCTTCCAGAGGGTGTCTCATCACAATCAGGTCGGCATAATTACTTACCATCTTGATGGTATCGTGAAGGGTTTCACCCTTGGAAGCACTGGTGGCTCCCGAATCGCTGAAACCAATAACTCTTCCTCTCAAACCGTTGATGGCTGTTTCAAAACTTAAGCGGGTACGGGTGGAGGGCTCAAAAAACAGGGTGGAAATCACATAACCACTGAGTATATCCTGCCGTGGATTTGCCTCAAATTCAGCGGCT
>Ga0180430_10002649_pt1 | contig 16006 bp, 9 predicted proteins | sample SS_ome_9_FD_132999 | JGI IMG/M metagenome (GOLD analysis project Ga0180430, IMG submission 132999) | Hypersaline lake sediment archaeal communities from the Salton Sea, California, USA - SS_1_S_2 metaG | ecosystem: Environmental > Aquatic > Non-marine Saline and Alkaline > Hypersaline > Sediment... | reverse complement strand
CTCTGGGGGGGAAACATTTTTGGAAAATTGTTTCCCCCCCAGACCCCCCCCCTTCAAAAAACTTCTAATATTTTTCTTTTTTGTGTTTTTGTTTCTTGTTTTTTTACCTTCGTACTTCGGCGGCGATTTTGGAAATGACGTCGAACTCCGGGCCGCTCGTGGGAATCTTGATGTCGAAAACTTCGGCTATCACACGAGTCCAACCGTGAATGAAGTAAACCCAACCATCTTCAACTTGCAAGTTTTGCTTCTCGGCTTGGGCCTTCGCTTGGTCGAGGAAGTGAGGTACGTCTGGATAGGAGAACCGGTAGTTGAAGTCCCAAGCGATTCCGTTTTCCGGGAAAATAGCAGCATCGGTCAGCGGTGAGCCGGGACCGTCCTTGCCAAGCCCGGTTGAGTTCATCACGACGGAGTGCGGCGGTAAGTCAGCCATTAGTGCGTCAGCCATCTCAGGTTCCGGCGTGAGGTGGTATTCCACGGGGACCGGCAGGTCAAGCTTTTTGTGAATCTTCTTCATCTCTTCCAGTCGAGGCTCGGAGCGATTGCAGACCACAATTTTGCTCGGACGATTGTCGGCGTGGCGATCTTCCATCATATAAGAGGTAATTGCAATCGCGGAACCGCCAGCTCCAATGACAAACGCCTCGCCGCCGGTTTTTTCCCAGTGATTTTCCGGCAGGAACGCTTCAAGAGCGAGACCGCTGGTGATCGGGTCTTTCGCGTGACCGTGCAGCCGATCTCCTCGCTTGGAGATACTGCTGACCTCGCCAAACAATTCGGCGTAGGGGTCGAGGTAATCGAACATCTCTCGTGTGGCAGTTAAGAGGTCGATTTTGTGCGTCGTGACAAGTGCGCCGAGCGAGAGTTCGTCCTCTTTAATAAATTCAACGACATTATGATAGACTTCGGGGTCGTCGTGCCACTTGCAGTCAATTCCCTGCATCCGCACTTCGCCCAGACCGAGATGTTCCGCCCACTTTGGGAAGACGGTCATAATAGAGGACTTGCCCGTCGTCACGCCGACAAAGTACATCGTTTTAACCTCGGCTGGCGGAAACTGGAAATCGGCAGTCGCTTGGAATGCTGTGGACATTTTTTTACTCCTTCTATGCTATAAGTGTGTTGGAATACAAGATTAACTTTTTTCTACTCTATAACAATCTCGCCATTTTTTTCGAAAACACGGCCCGGGAAGCCTTCGGTTTCGATGTCGCCGTAGTTGTGCCCACCATCTCCTGGGTACACACAAAAGGAGATAAGAGGCTCGCTACCGGTGTTGACGCTGCGGTGCGCCCAATAGGGTGGCACATAGACCATCCGGCCGCGTTGCATTCGCTCATAGTGAAACTGTCCATCCTGCGTCTTCATCAGCATAAAACCTTCACCTGCCAGCGCGAGGTAGATCTCGCCGGTTTGCACGACGGTATGGTAGTGTCCCTTGGTCATAAAAAATTCATCACCCACTTTCCCGGGCTGCAGCTTGCTGATGCAGTACATTAGATGTCCGTACTCTTCGGGGACGGGTTTTTCAAAAACTTCGTAGTGCAGTGGGTCGCCGTTTGCGACGAGAGCATCGAAGGCCGCAGAGTCGGCGTAGTGTCCCTTCATAGCCGAAGCATTACGGACGAGGTGATTGGTTGCGTCGGGCATCGCCCCTGTTTCGAGGTCGATGTCTAGAGCGAAGGGTGGGATAAAGGTAGTGGTGTCAAAAATTTCCATAGTAGATTTGATAATAAGCTGGTGAAAGAGTTAAAATAAATGTACGTTTTGAGAATTGTGTTGTTACAATTCTAGGATGAAAAAGGGGGACACGGGCAGGAATTGAATTTCCTGCGATGTCCGTAAGTAAATTGTACACTTTTCCCCCGAATCGTCAAGGAGTGAGACCGTAAAACCGCTATTTTCCAGCATTACAACGCTAAACCCGCACGAGCAGCTTCGGGAAAAGAAGAAAAGTAAGATTTTGGAATTGTGGAGTTGCAAGTCAAAACTGCGTGGTAGGCATATCCACAAAAAAAACAGGACACATAGTGCCATGTTTTTCGATGTTTTCAGGAAAAAATTGGCACTTAGACCATTTCTTTCAGCGTTTTCAGCGCGCGGACTGCCACTTTGTTGTGTGCAGGCTTGGCTGGCTGGTCGTACAGTTCGCCGGTGAAGGGATTCGTGACACCCTTCTTAGCTGGGCGGGCCTTAACTCGCTTTTTCTCAATCTTGATCAGCCCTGGGATCGTGAAGACGCCCGATGCCGACTTCATACTTTTTTCAATCTCGTCTTTCAGAGCATCGAAAACAGCCGTCACTTCTTTTTTGGAGACACCTGTGGACTCCGAAATGCTGGCGATGATTTGTGTTTTCGTAGGCGACTTCTTCGGTTTTGCAGTGGCCATAAACAAACCTCCTTTTTGTCAAAAATGGTTAAAAAATACGAAGGGTAAAGGACAGTGCCTTTCCCGTGCAACTTCATTACTTGGCCTTAGTTTCCACATTTTCGGCAGTTTGGCAAGCCCGGGGTGGGCTAAAAAAGCTAAAAACTAGGCATTTTTCGCCAAATTCGTTGAAAACTAGCAATATTCGCGAGAAAAAGCGTGGCGTTAAAACTACCAAGGCTTCTTATTCCCCCTGTCTTGCCGCTGGTTTTCCTCATTTCATTCCCCGCATTCTTTACCCAATTTTAACATTTTTGCAACATAACACCTCTTTTTTCTCGTCATCTCAGTAAGGTGTGAACAGTTCACCCCTCAAATTTGGGCCTTTTGCTAAGGCAGCTATTTATTATTTTATCTCTCGTGGATAACTCCTTAGCAAGCCTTCATCCTAATAAATGAGAATTGCACTTGATTCAAATCGCTGTTTCTAGTATTTTTTGAGGTGTAGAGTCGGCGGAGTGTCATTCTCCGTAAAAGTAAACGATTTTTCCCCATCTTTCAAAATAAATAGCGGAGCAAATTGATGAAATCCAAGAAAAGTCACCTTCTAGTGTTGACGGGAATTATGACCCTCGTTTGGCCTCTCTTAATTGGCGCAGCGGAGACCGATAAAACAACCGAGGTAAAAAAATCGGGTTGGGTAAAACACGTAACGTCAAGTGCGGACACCAGTGACGCGCCTGCTGCTACCACTCCTGCTCCCAAGAGTGCTGTGCCGAGTAATACAAGTAGGCCGTCGCAGCCTGTCCCTCCTGCTCCGACGAAGCCTTCACCTCCGCCGGTATCCAGGACAGGTGGCTGGATCAGCAAGCAAGTCACTGATAGTACGCAGCAGCAGGAGGCTTCCAGCAACGTTGTCGCAGCAGACAACGAAGAGGTCGCCACAAAGCCTGCTAGCCCCGAAGAACTCGAAGGCGTCGATCCCGAAGAAGACGAAGAAGAGGAATTGCTGGAAAAAGAAGTGCAAGAGACCAACAATACCATTATGAGCGATGAAGAATATGAAGACCGTATCGCTCGTGCTGAGGCAGATGGAACCAATACCTCCGATGAAACTTCTGGTGCTGTTTCCAAAGTTGCTGATTTGATTACTGAGGGAGAAGAAGAGGAAGAAGTTGTCAACGATATCCCCGACACCCTACCAGAGAAACCAGAGACGACACTCCCTCTCACGGAGGTCGCTGTCACGGTGGGTGATCCTGTCTCGGAAGATAAATTGAACGATCTTGTCAACGAGATGGTCGAGGGCTGGAAGAAACGGAATCGCACTACGCAGTTCCAAACGTTCCGCAGTTACGCAGCGAGCCGAATGGCAGCCACCACCGCACGTCAGACAGGTATTGAACTGGCGGGCAACTGCCGTCTGGATTGGTTCACCTACTTGCTCAGCAATCCCCTCTCGGCGGTCGGCGAAGCGGATAGGTTTACCAAAGACCTACACAGTAAGCTCAATAATACCGAAACCGGTTTGATGGAGACCATTGCTGTTAGTCGTAAAAAACTTGATATGCCAGCGCGTAGCGAGCAGCGGGCAGAGGTGCTCGCAAAACGGATCAGTGATACCCCTGGAGGTACGCTTGAAATACTTCGCAGGACGCTCGATAGTGCTCAGATGAACTACGTCCGAGCGATGCGTAACCTCAGTACAGAAAATATTGATTACCTGCTGAAATATGCAGCCTCTTCATTGGTGACCAGCAACCGTGTTGGGCATGCCCTTCGTAGCCGTTCGAGCGGTCGGAAGTCACTCGATTTGTTGGAGCTCCGACTTGATCGCGTTGCAATGATTGAGGCGGGCGAGGATATCGCTAACTTGGCGGACACCCGCTTTGTCAAAAAGCTCGCGAGCCTCCCTTTTACAGATACTGTCCAGCGGATTAACGGTCGCTCCGGCGACATCCTGTTGGGAACCACTGGTGATGATACCTACCAGCTCGACACGATGGCGGGTGTAGCAATGGTGATTGATCCCGGTGGCAATGACACCTACCTCGAAGGAAGTGTCTCTCCGATGCGGCCGATTATGGTGATCTTCGACCTTGCCGGTGACGACGTTTACCGTGGCTCTCAGAGTGGTATCCAAGGCGGTGCTGTGCTGGGTATTTCAATGCTCGTCGATGTTGAAGGAGATGATCAGTATCTCGCCAAGGACATCGCGCAGGGTTCCACCGTCGGAGGCTGCGGTTTCCTGATTGACTTAGATGGTACCGATCGCTACGAGGGCATTCGTCATCTCCAAGGTGCGGCGATTGCCGGGCTTGGGTTTATCTCGGACCTCGGTGGCGACGATAAATACAAAGCAGGAATGATGGCGCAAGGTCTTGGTCGTCCTCTGGGAGTAGGGATTATCAATGACAAAGATGGTGCCGACCATTACTTCTGTGGTGGTATGTTCATTAACTCCTACATTAATGATGAAGATTCCCCAACCCCCGGCTATGAAGGTTGGGGACAAGGCATTGGGTGCGGTATCCGTGCCGTCGCTTGTGGTGGTTTCGGCGTACTGCTTGATGGCGGTGGCGACGATATTTATGAAGCCGGTTACTTCTCACACGGTGGTGGTTATTGGTGCGGTGTCGGTTTTGCTCGCGATTTTGACGGAAACGATCAGCGACTCGGTGCGACGCGGGTTGCCTACAACGGTGGATCACGTTCTCAGCGACGCTTTGTGCGATTTAACAACGGGTTCGGATGTCACTACGCATTGGGATTTAGTCTGGACGACCGAGGTGACGACACGTACTACGGAAGTATTATGTGTCTTGGATTTGCCTGGGACTGTGCCGTTGGCTACCTGCTAGACTTTGATGGTAACGACTATTACCGAGGTTCAATGGGTCAAGGTGCTCAAGCATCCCTCGGTTCACTCTATGACTTCAACGGCACCGACACCTACTCGGGAAGCCGCCCTGGCTACGCTAAAAGTAGTATCTCTTATCACCCGATGCCACGTTGCGGAGGGAACTTCAGCTTTGTCATCGATCACGGTGGCAAGGACAAATACTCCTCACGCTATCTTAAAAATGATGGTTACTACAAACGCGGAATGACTACAGGATTCCTGATTGACCGGGCTTCTGCGGCACCCGAGCCAGAGGGCGTTGAGGAAGAATAAGAATAAAAGTATCCCATATCACATAGAAAGGAAATGAGTCCGATGAGACAAAGGAACTTCCAAAAATTCACCCTACTGCTGCCTCTGTTTGTGGTTACGGTGTTGCTCGGAGCGAATGGCAGTGGCACCTTCCAATTCCAAGGAGATGCAAAGCCCGAGGCGGATCCCGTTGATCCTGTTTCGACCTTCAATTTTAGCGAAACGGCTCCCAAGGTCGAGCCAACGCCTGAGCCTAAGGCCAAGCCTGCGCAGCCGGTCCTCGTTGAGATAAAAATGCCCAGTATGGACGAGGTGGAAGACAACTACCAAAAGCTTCGTAAGGAATTGAAGCCAAACCAAGCTGGGCCTGCTGCCAGCGCCATTGCTGCGGCTCTGCGACAGGTGGAAGCCCCCGCACCGGTTGAGGAATATCCGAGCGAAAAAATTGGCGATAATTTCTCCCACGCAACGAATCCCCTTAATCTTATTGCCCAAGGTATTACTGCAGATGCAGGTCAAGGTAATGATTCCACAACGGAGCCGAGTACCGAGTCGAAGGCTGACGCGACCGCAGAGGTCCCCCAGGTAATGGAGCCTCCCAAAGGTCTTCCCGCGAAACTCCCGGAAGAGGTTGTGGCACTGCAAAAGCGAGTACTCGCCACACTTGCGCTCTATGATATGGAGCAATACCCCTTCCTCACCACCAACAAGAATACCCCCGACCAGATTCTGGATGCTTGTCTTCCCTTCGGTTGCAGCACCTATGTGCGAGACGACTCCGACAAAAGGAACGTTCAGAAAATCAGTGCGTTCGCTGTTATTTGTTACAACTTCCCTTGCAAGGGAATGTACTTGCTCAATGAGACCGATGGTAAAACCGCTGCGAGAATCGGTTACGGTCGTCAAAGGACACCGGGGCAAATGCTTGCCACGCTCGCGCTAGCCCACGTGCCGCTTAGCTACGCCGTTAAGGCAACCGAAGAGGCAGAGCAAACGGTTAAGGATTTTGTGGAAGGTGAGAAGCTCGATTGTTACTCTGGTGTCAATCAGACGAATCATCTTATTGGGCTTTCGCACTATTTACAGGATGACCTCAACCAAACTTGGAAAAATCGTGCAGGCGAAAAATGTTCGTTGCTGCAAATATTCACCGAGGAGCTTAATAAGCCGTACGATATGCAGAATTCGGAAGGCCCGCAACGTTTGCTCGCTCTTGCCTATGCTTTGGACAAGCGACGTCAGGCGGATCTCCCACTCGATGGCAAGTATGCCGTTGGGGAGAGGTTCCTCCGTAAGTGCGAGGACTACACCTTCCGTCAGCAGAATGAAGATGGTTCTTGGGGTGCCTACCTCGCCGGCAAGGGAGCCAGTAAGTCACCGCTGCCGAACGTTTGCTCAACTGGTTATGTTCTCGAATGGCTCACCACCTCGCTTCCCGAGGGGGAATTGCTCGATCCTAGAGTGCTCAGTGCGGTGAAATTCATCACAGCCCATCTCGGCACGAGCAAGCGAGGGGTTAACCTCACCGAGATTAATCGCTCCGAAAGTCTCGCCGGCATAATGCACGCCTTGCGAGCGCTCAAAATTTACGAAAAACGGTTGCTACGACACTATCCTTTGCCGGAACCCCCTGCGGAACCGACCAAGGAAGCCAGGAAATCGAAACATAGCAGCAGTCGCCACTAAAACCCTCCCAAGCATTTTCTAGACTAAGAAAAATATATAACTATGTCGCACGTTGATCGACCGCGTATTGAGAAAGCCGTCCGAGAAATTTTAATCGCCATCGGTGAAGACCCCGACCGTGAGGGCCTACAAGAAACGCCCGCCCGCGTTGGGAGGATGTATTGTGAACTTTTTGGAGGTTTGCACGACAATGCGGGTCGCCACCTCGAAAAGTTCTTCACGGAAAGTTGCGACGAGCTCGTTCTCGTCCGCGACATTAGCTTCAATTCCATCTGCGAGCACCACCTCTTGCCCTTCACTGGCATCGCGCACGTCGGTTACCTGCCTGGCCCGAAGGTGGTGGGCATCAGCAAACTTGCGCGTGTCGTCGATACCTTCTCGCGTCGCCCTCAGGTACAAGAGCGAATGACGGACCAAATTGCCGACCTCCTGATGAAAGAACTCGACGCAAAAGGTGTTGTCGTCGTCATTGAGGCTACGCATACCTGTATGACCATCCGCGGCGTACGGAAGCCGAACAGTCTTTGTGTGACTTCTGCATTACGTGGGAAAATCCGCAAAAATGCGACGACGCGAATGGAGATTATGTCGCTCATCTACGGTGGGCGAAAGTAAACAGGGGGTGTTTCAACGTCGCACGAAAATTCACTTAGTCCACTTCGGAACCGTTGCCGCGCCTTGTTTAGGCGTGTCGTAGCCAGGAATGAACGGCTTGATGTCAAGAACCGGGGTGCCGTCGAAGGCATCCGTTTTTTCTATCTCGATTTCATTTCCACGAACAGCAACAATCTTGCAATTGGTCAGTGCAATTAAGTTGGGGCGGAACGGAGATCGGGTAGCAAATACGCCCGTGAGCGGGTTCGAACGCTTGCCTCGCGGATGCACCTGCAAAACGGAGCGTCCTCGTGGCGTGTCGTTCTTGTCAAACCACCAAAAAACATTGATGTGAGAGAATTTGTCGAGACCCAGCAATCCTTTCTCATATTTTTTGTCAAGTACAATAAACCGTTTTTCACCACGATAAACAATTTTACCAACGGGTGCAACCGTAAATTGAGGAGCTGGCTTCTTGGGCTTTGCTTTCTCGGCATTGTCGGCGGAAAAGGTTGTTTCGCTGGAAATAATTGCAAGCGTACTGATTGCCAGGCCGATTAACAGAATGGAAGGGATGGTTTTTTTCATTTTTTTGTTTCCTTAGTGGTTGGGTGTGGGTATGTTACAATAAATGGTAAACGTTTCGGTCATTCTTGTAAAGGGCCGTGGTAGTAAAAAAGAGTACTTTTTTAGCAAAATCGAGCTTAAACCATTAAATGTGGTGGTGTCAGGCCGATAAACATAAGGAGGTGAATGATGCGTTGGGCAATTTTTACAGTCACTCTAGCTAGTTTGGTATCCCTCTTTGCGGGCACATTTCTGGCAGATACTGCCACGGCGCAATTTCGTAAGCCCAAGCCGGCAGCCAATGCCACGGAGAACGGTGCAGGCTTAGCCGCACCAGCGGGAGGCATCAACTTTGGAGAAACCATCACGCAGCACTGGGCGATTGGGATGAGCATCACGGCCTCGCGTGGTAACGTTACTGGCATCAAAGCTTACACTGCTATTCCCAAGAATTGGCCAGAGCAGTCTGTGCGACTCCTTAAAAAGGAAAAAACACAGGGGGTGGTCGTCGGCACACGAGGCTGCAGTGGGATGGCCGATATGATGGAGGTTAAAATCTCGTCGATGCCGGCTGGGGCAAAAGCGGATGTGCTTTATAGCTATGAAATCAAGCGGAAGGTAATGAAGAAGCCGCAAGGAGATATGTCGAGCTACCGGAAACCGACACCTAAAGAGATTACCCAAGACAGGTTGACGAGCTACCTTGGTGTCAGTGAGTTAATTGAGACAAACGCGAAGGAAATCAAGTTGCTCGCCCAAGAGACGGTTAAAGGTAAAAAAACTTTTTGGGAAGGCATTGAGGCACTCTACCGCATTTCTCGTGAGAAGATACAATATAAGAAGGGGCCGATTCGCGGTGCCCTGAAAGCACTGCTGCTCGGTGAGGGTGATTGTGAGGATATGTCGTCGCTCTTTATTGCGTTATGTCGCAACCATCAGATTCCCGCGAGGATTGTTTGGGTGCCAGGCCACTGTTACGCGGAATTCTATTTGGTTGATATCAACGGCGTAGGAACGTGGTTCCCCTGTGAACTAACAGGGCCGATTGAACGGTTTGGCTACGTGGACAACACGCAACTCATTTTGCAGAAGGGTGATAAAGTTCGCGTGCCCTACAAGACAAAAAACGGTGGCTACATCCGACGCTATGCTGCCGAAAATCTGGTGGGTGCTGGAAGTCGCCCCACTTTCAAAGCAATTCGTAAGCAGACCGAGCAGTGAAAAAATAGCCCAACCTCTTACCGTGGTTCTCCCCCAAGAACCAGAGTAGAAGGTTGAGCCAAATCTTTGTCGCGTAGCGACGTTTAACTCTGCGTAAAAATTACTGACGGATGAGTGCGAGTACCTGCTGGGATTGCTGGTTCGCCATCGATAGGACCGAAGTATTTGCCTGGGTGAGTACCTGATCTTTCGCCAACTGACTTGATTCGTAGGCGTAATCGGCATCACGGTAGATACTCTCGGAGTCCTTCATATTGACAACGTTGTCGGTCAGCGACCAAATGTTGGTCTCAATTTCCATTGCTTGGAAGGCTCCAAGGCGTCCGGATAATTGCGAGACCTGTGCAATGGCGGTCTTGATAATTCTCGCAGCACGTTCCGTGTTGGAACGCAGGTCGGCACTGCCTCCCGTCTTCAACTCGTAAAGGTAACCGACTTCGGCGTTACCGAGTACCCCACTACTGAGGCTTCCCATCGAAAGGTTCTTTTGCTGCGATGAGATGACCTCCGGTCCGAGTTGGAAAAGTGCCCCACCACCAGGTCGAATGAAGAAGGAGGAAGCTTCTGCGGTTCCTGCTTCAACGCGGATTTCAGCCTGCAAGGTGTTGGTGCTACTGATCAGCAGGTTCCCTTGTGCAACGGCTTGGATACCATTAATCGTTCCAGTGGCATCTTTTCCTGCATCAAAGTGCTTGTCGAGGTTGAGGTCGAAGTAGCCTTTGTCTTGCAGGACGTTAATAGTGATGTCCTTGTCACTACCGTAGCTGAGTGCCTGCAGTTTGATGCGATAGAAATCAGTATTGCCATCACCATTTTGATCAGTGTCTTCGATTTCGGCGGTTACACCGGTCGATTCGCTGATGGTGTTGAAGGCATCAACGATTTCTTTTCGTGTTGCCCCTTTACCGAGCGAAACCACTTCCATTCCGAACTCACCACGGACCTCGAAGCTGACGGATTCACGGAGCGTGAAACCACCGCTGATGCCGGTGCTACCTTCCGTCTCGTAGTTGCGACGGTTGGTGATGCCGAGGTGTTCCCCATCTGGCGGCTGCAACCGAGTCGGAGGAGTCGGTGCGGGGAGCGTCATATCGGTGAACGTATCGGAGAGGTACTGGAAGGTACCTGCCGAAAAATCGACACCATTGATCTCGCCGAGTGAGCGGAGCTGGGCTGTCAAACCGCCCGGGTCACCTGTTGTGGGATCGGAGCGACGGTCCCAGTCAGGTGAGTCACTTAATGTGACGGTCAGTTTGTTGATTACGGCATCGTAGCCAACACGGTCTTCGGTACCAAATGTCAAAGCGACGGCAATGTTGTTTGCGTGTTCCGACTTCCCAATCGCGGAAACGGTTAAGTAGTCGATTTGTGATTTATCCGAGACCGTTTTGTTAGGAATCGTTGTCTCTAAGCCCGTGGTTCCTCGCATCGGAACGAGGTAGTCACCGGTGAGGTTTTCCCAAGTGCAGTAAAGGGTCTCTTTGTAGGAAGAGTTGGCAATAACTCGCTGCACTTCCTCTGAGATACCGCGAACGGTGTCGTTGTCACTAAGGGTGTTGCTGAAAAGTGTGACGGTAAAGCGATTGTTGTATGCTTCAACACCCTCTTCGTAACCCGAATCGGGGGACACGACTTGTAATTCAACCTCAAACTCGTCCCCTGTCACCTTACGGAAGACGATGTCACCATTGGCATCATTACCGGTAGAGAATACCTGCCCATCAAACTTGACAGCGTGTCCCAAACCAATATTTGCAGTCCCCCCCCCGGTGATATACGGGTCGGCGGAGAGCCTGTTCTCACCACCATAGCTCGAAACCGGCAAAAAGGGATAGATATTCGTCGAAGTCGCTGCTGCTACATTACTTTGACTCTCATAAGTAATGTTTCTACTTGGGGTGAGAGTGATACTGTTCGCAGTACCACCACTGATTTGAATAGCATCCTGTAGTCTGGAGGCCAATTCCTGCGTATTGATTTCGCACGCGGTGGCATTGTTGTACCCTACAGTAACGTTGTAAATGTCGCCTGCGGAACCGGTGTCAGTGACTTCATACTCACCCGCGGTAAGGGTCGGATCACTAACAAAATTGACTTGTATCGAACCAGGTGAAGCACCGGCTATATTAATATCGCCGCCAATGGAATAGGTGACCTCATCGCCTCCCAAACCCAACACAAAGGAACCACTCGTGACATTGCCAGTGGCATCATAGACGAAAGGTTGCGGCGTACCAGCAGCCGCGGCAGGTGTTGCGGCCGCAGATCCGAAAAGTGTTGCATCCACTGCAGGGAGGAAGGAACCTGGGATCATATAATCTTGGGCGCTACCCTTCAGGTATTCGACGACTGTTCCCTCTTCGAGCAATCCATCATCAATTTTATCATTGATTTCTGACTGCAGTCTCTGCAATAGTGTATCGAAGTCCACCGGCACATTCTCACCACGGTTGTTATAGGCAATAACAATTTTTCGGTCAAGCTGTGGCGTGAAGTTAGGAGTCAGAATTTTTGCTCCATAACCCGTCGGGTCGGTGTCATAAACAATGCGGTCATCTTCCTCAATGAAGATTTCGAACTCACCTGGTGAAACGTGGCCTGTGAGCGCACCACCGTAGGCTTGGTTGAAGCCGTAGGCGTGCAAGTCAATGTTTCCTGTGGCGTCGGCATAGGCCCACTCAACGGTGTAGAGAGGTTCCGGGTCGTGGGACTCGAAAGGCTCGGAGAACTTCATTTCCACAGGGAATTGTGTTTGGAGAGGATCACCAACATCGAACGCGATCTCGCTCGCCCATTCGATCGTTTCAATGGGTGTGAACGCTTCACCCCCGATGTTACGCAGCGGAGCCGGAGCGGCATTGAAAAGAATCTCGGCTTGCTCGGCCGCATCAGTAACTGCCACGTGAATTTCTCGACCGTAGTAAGGGTCAAGACGTGCCGACTGAATGTTAATGTCGGTCAGGTTGGTAAAGTTACCCGACGTGTCATCGTCGAGGGAGTAACCCATCGAGCCATCAAAAAGTTTGCTGCCTTGGAAGCTGGCTGTCTTCGCGATCCGCTCAATCGCTGCGATGGACGCATCCATCACGAGCTGGTCAGCTTGGATCTGCTCGTCCGACATCGCTACCGAGTTGGCTGCCTCGTTGATCAAGCGTCGCATATCATTAAGACGCTCGGTCACTTTGGAGAGATAAGAATCGGCCGTCTGAATGGCGAGGTTGCCACGCTCCGTATTCGCGATAGCTTGAGTGGTCGCACTGACGTCACTCTGAATGAGGTTGGCGGCGATAAGACCAGCGGGATCATCGCGACCCTCGTTAATCCTAAGGCCCGTCGAGAGGCGAACCATCGTGCGGTTTAAGGAGGCGTTGGCTCGGGCCATTGTTTTCTGAGCCGTCATTGCCGGGATGTTAGTCTTAATACGTGTCATTGGGGGAACTCCTTTAAATACATTATTCCTGAATGCGAATCCTGCAGCAGTCGTTGCTGATGTAAGATAGTAGGTTACGGCAAAATGGGTGTCAAGGAAAAAATAGGCTATTTCGGCAATTTCTGGAAAATGGTAAAAATATAACAATGAATAACCCCTATTTCCCATAAAATCACTATATCTTAACATTTTTATTGGAATTCTAGGCAAATATTGACGATTACGGTAATGAGTAATGAATTAAAAAGGCTTTTGCATACACACATAATACTATGAAGCATCTCATTAATCGAAAAATTATTACACCGCTGCTGGTTGCATTCCTTGCGCTGAACGTCTTGGTTGCAAACGCAGTAGCTGATACCACGTGGACCGGAGCTGGCGATGGAATTTCGTGGAATAACGCTGCCAACTGGACCGGCGATCCGTTGAATAGAACTGGCAGCACTATTCATATTACTGCCGACGCAACCAATACCCTGGGCGGCAACGGCATTGTCTCAATGAATCAATCTTACGTTGATGGCGGTACGCTAGAACGTAGTGTTAATCTCAACGCTGGTACGTTGCGAATTGATGCTAACTTTGAGACGGGATACACTAGGACCTTCAACATCGGTGACGGAGATGCTTCCAATGGGACCGCAACTGTCGATCTCAATAATAGATACTGGGAGTTAGACCGACACCCAGGCGGCAACCGCCGTTATACTGTCCGTATTAAATCAGACGGAACACTTTCGGGAACAGGGTCAAGCCAAATTCGATGTTGGAATGGTACCGACCGAACTCATAGTATTTACGTTGAAGGTGGACTCTTGGATGTTCCCTTCTTGCAAACAGGGAAACCCAATACAAACAACGGACCAATTTTGGAAATTTCCTCTGGGATAGCAAGGATTGATAGCCTTACACGTAGCGGTAGAACTTATGGAGGCACACTCAACATCACCGGAGGTCGTTTTGAAATCGGAGGCACCGCAGCCACCGACTTCGATTTACGGGCCGTCAACTTAGGTAACGGAATATTCACCACCAAGACGACAACGTCTGTTTGGTCAACTGCAGAAAATGCCACCCTAACAGGCAATGGTGGTGGCGATATCACCTTCGAAACGACCGGCGGTAAAGACATCACTTGGAACGGTGTCCTCTCAGGAGCAGGCGGTCTGCAAATAATTGGCGATGGAACCTTTACTCTCGGCGGAGCCAATACCTACACAGGCAGCACTGTTATCCAAGGCGGAACCGTAGTGCTGACCAACGCAAATGCGCTGTCTGATGGCAACCTGCTACAAGTGGATGGAATACTAAGAGACACAACCGGCAGCAACGTAGTAACATTTTCGCAATTCAATGGAGCGAGCGGTAGCGTCATTGAAGATTTGGCCTCCTTAACTGTCAGTGAAGGTTCCTATGCTGGCGACATTACCGGCAACACGCACTTGGCCAAAAACACAGCCGCAACGCTTGAACTGACTGCTGATCACAGCTTCGCTAGCCTGACACTCAACGACGGTATTCTCCAAGGTTCAGGCAACTCCATTACAACTCCCACCCTCAACGGTGCAGCCACAGCGGAGATCAACGATGTCAACCTATCCGCCGGACCAGGAACGTACGACGGAATAATCACCGGCGATGTCACACTCACCAAAACAGGCGCAGCAGGGACAACGCTCACGCTCTCTGGTGTCAACACCTACACCGGCGCAACGCACGTAACCGCCGGGATCCTGCAGGTTGACGGCAGCCTTTACGCCGGGCAGACCGATGCAACCTTCCGTGTTGACCGAAGTCTGGATCCCGCAGCGGCGATTAACTTTGCCAACGCTCAAAACCTTGCGAACCTCAACCTAACGCTAGGCGGTAACGCTCGCGACTTCTTCGACGAAGCCTTTATCGACCAGCTTTCGCCGAATGTTCAGAACCTCACCGTGGAGAGTGGTGCCGGCTTGCGCGTAATGATCGATGGCAGCACGACCACGACCCTAGCCAACAGCGGTTTGACAATCGGTGGGACACTCGTACTTACACCGGGTGACCTGATTATTGATTACAGTGCCGAATTTTCCTCCACGGCATTGGCAGGCAAAAAGTTTACTATCCTCAAAACGGCGGATTGGACAACACCAGCAACCAGCGGCTTTGTTGAGACTGGTGCTGCACTACCAGCAGGCTACGAGATCGATTACACTTGGAATGGCGCTGAACTTTTCGGAACACTGACCGAGATTCGCACGCCGGTCCCCATCGTCGTAAACATTCCGGGGCTGACGAATCCCGAGGCGACTTCCGTCATCCAGCTTCAACCCGCAACTCCAGGTTCCGCCACGGCTCTGCTGCAAACTGCGTTGACAGTAGCCGGTGCAACAACGAAGCAGCGGGACGACGCGATCCAACAATTCACGCCAAGTATGGCAGCGGCCCACTGTGCTAGTATGATTGCCTCGAACCGGATGGTGATGCAGCAAGTCGGAATGCAGCTCGAACATAACTGGGATGTTTACTGGGACGAACAGACAACAGGACGTGTGGGCGGTCAAAATAGCCTCCTCTCGACCACCGCACCGATACGTCGCGGCCTCTTTTCCGTACGCTCCGTTGAACATTTAAGCACCTCACGAAGCAACTTCTGGGCGAAAACGTTCGGCTACCTAGGACATCAGGCGAAGAAGAATGACTTCAATGGCTACGAGCACGGCGGCTTCGGTTTGGCGACCGGCGTTGACAAAAAGTTCCTCAGCGGTAGGGTTTATGGAGGTCTCGCTTACGGGTACTCCGACAACTACCTTACCTCGAAGGACTGGACATCGGTACTCGGTGCGACCAACGGTCCCTCGCAAGTCGATGCAGAAATTCACACCTTACTCGGTTACTCGATGGCGAGGATTGGCAATGTCGCAATCAGCAGCAAGCTGGGCGGTTCCTTCTCGACCGTCGTTGGCAACCGTAAACCGACCCCCGACGGAAATGCTCGCTACG
>Ga0180430_10002646_pt1 | contig 16011 bp, 13 predicted proteins | sample SS_ome_9_FD_132999 | JGI IMG/M metagenome (GOLD analysis project Ga0180430, IMG submission 132999) | Hypersaline lake sediment archaeal communities from the Salton Sea, California, USA - SS_1_S_2 metaG | ecosystem: Environmental > Aquatic > Non-marine Saline and Alkaline > Hypersaline >... | reverse complement strand
GCGTTGGAGAGCGAATTGTATTCGGGAAGTACGATGGAAGTGTGGAAGATATCGGGCTTCGATCAACACGCCTGCGTCTGCTGACCGGGCATCAGGTCACCGTACCCAATGATGAACTGTCGCGAAGCGATATCGAGAATGTGGCTCGTCGTCCGTATATCCGACGTGTGACACATATTCGTTTGCCACTTGACACATCTCGAGAGAAGGTTGAGCATGCCGTAGCGATCGTCCGTGCAGCAGTGGAGAATCACGAAGGCATGCATGTCGACTATCCACCTCGCGTGTTCTTCGATGAATTCAATGCCGACTCATTCAATATCCGGATGATGTATTGGTACCACCCGGCAAACTACTGCGATTTTCTCGCATTGAATGAGCGTATCAATCTGCAGATCTTTCGCGAATTTGAAGCCAACCGGATTCGTTTTTTATTGCCGTCGAAAGTGACTCACACCTCGTCCGAAAGCAGTCCGGCACCTTTGGATGTGAATCTGCTGCCGCAGCGTGCCGAAGGTGCAGAACACGACGGGTAGAACCTGCCTGACAAGCTGCACCCACTGGAGCAAGAAGTGGCTCGCTCGTTGCGGTTGAGCCAATGCTCAAAGCCGTTTACGTTTTGTTGTAGTCGTTCTGGCTCGTGGAGATGCCTGAATCACAAGCTCTATCACGTCCATCGCGGCCACAAGTCAGCGGAATACGCTGTAGCAGCCGAATCAATCTCCCAGCAATCCGTGGAGTTGCATCATTTCATCGCGAACCGTTGCAGCGTCAGCAATCAAGTTTCCGGCCATTGACTGCGCTACCTGGCGCGACGTTTCGAAGACGTCTTGTTCGGACACGATGGCCAGTTCGCCTCGAATGAAACGCAACAGCATGTCGCGGTCTGGTTCCACACCTGATTGCTCGTCTGTGAGGAAGCTGTCGAGCATCGATCGGCATTCATCGTACTGCGATCGGCGGATATGTTTCGCCACACTTTCCGAGTCACGTGTTGCCTCCTGCCACAATGACCGGGCAGCTTCCGTGATGCGACCGGAACTTTCAGCGACTTCCGCGTCATCCGTGGTGTTGGATCGAAGCAATTCTTCGAACTCATGCAGAACCGGCGCTAACTCTGCGACTGCGTTCTCAGGAAGTTTGTGTCTGGCGGAATCAAAGGCCTTAATCGCAGTACTGCGTTCAGTGAATGATTGCGCGTCGTTCAGTGCTTCAGCAGCGGCTGTCACAGCTCCGAGCGATGAGTACTGCAGTGCCTGCACCATGCCGTCTTCGGCAGACGACAATTCCGCAAGGAGGCTCGACGTAACGCGTTGCAGATTGCTGGCTCGACTGGACTCCTGCTCAGCCACATCCAGCGCCGCGAGGGCCACTTGCCGCTGTTTGTCGAGTTCGAAGTTGTAGTAGACACTGCCGCCCATCATGAACGTAAAGCAGGTGACCAGACCTGTGGCAACTGCGGCCTGCTGAGGCTGACGTCGCATCCAGCGCACGAACGTTCCAATGTTTCCGACAGGATGGACGAGAACCGGTTCACCGGTCAGAAACCGGTTGAGTTCCTCAGCAAGAGCCTTTGCTGACTCATAACGCTGCTGCGGTCGTTTCTCCAGGCACTTCAGGCACACAAGTTCCAGGTCATGAGGAATGTGTTCGTTGAGTCGACGCGGTGGAACGGGCTCTCGTTCCAGAACAGCCAGAATCGTGTCGACCGCCTGGTGTGACTGAAATGGCGGGCGGCCCGTCAGCAGGCAATACAATGTCGTCCCCAGTGAATAGACATCACTGCTGACGCCGGCCGGTTCACTGGATGCCTGTTCCGGCGACATGAATTCGGGGGTTCCTGTCATATGACTTTGCCGGCCCGACGACTGAGTATCGTCAATCCGTCCGGCAATCCCGAAATCAGTGATGCGAATTTCGCCCTGCGCATCCACCAGGATGTTGGCTGGTTTGATGTCGCGATGGATCAACCCGTTGTCATGCGCGAACTGAATCGTATTCGCGGCTGACATGACGATCCGAGCGGCATCGTCCGGATCAAGTGGTCCGCGTGAGACTCGATTGTCCAGGCTTTCGCCATCCACGACTGGCATTGAGAAGTACTGAACACCTTGTGCCTCACCGAAATCAAAGACGGGAACGATTCCAGGATGGTTGAGCTGCCCGGCGGCTTTCGCTTCTGCCCGAAAGTGCTCGATCTCACTGTCTGATGCAAACCGTCCGGCAAGAACCGTCTTGAGTGCCACGATGCGGTCAAGACTGTGCTGCCGTGCTCGATAGACCACCCCCATGCCGCCGCGCGCGATCTCATCGATGATCGTGTAGTCCGGAACATCGGGAAGCTGTTGCGCTGTGAGCCCGGCGGGAACGCGTCGTCCCGTGTCCTTCGGCGAAATCGTCCGAGCCGTTTCGAATTCGGAGCCCTCGTGTGCAGCTGCCGGTTTGCCGGTATGGTCCTCATTGGGATCAGTCACAGGTCATCCTTCTGCATTCCTCATTGCCGTCCCAACACAGCGTCATGAAGTCGCAATCGATGCCTCAAAACTCCAACGCATCAAACTCATCCATCATTTCGTCCAGTTCATCGCGGACTCGTTCTTTGATTCCGACAGACATACCAACGGCTTCACGACCGTCCAGCACAAGTTCTGCATCTCGTTCTTTGACGGCCTGCTCCACGGCCGACAATCCGGTGTCCCCACCAAAGAGTTTGGTAAGATCAATCTTCACCCCGGCCACATCACCGTCCGCTCCGGCAATCGCGGGCGTCTTATGCTGAGGAAACACGATGGCATGTTCCGGGCACACTCGACTGCACGCCGGGCAACCCTTTTTGCAGTTGTCCTGTTCTTCCACCAGAATGCGATCGAGCGCGTCGATCCCGTAGACGCCAAACAGGCAGAAATCGATGCATTCCATGCAGTTGGTGCATCGGCTGTAGTCGATGACCGGATACCAGCGCCGCCGAGTATCTTCCGGCAGAACGTCTCCATTTGCGATGTGTTCCCCGGAATCCTGAGCCTGTCGGGCTGACAGCATTTGTTCCGGCTGCAGGTAGCGCTGCAACTGAGCGGGTTCGGGAGTCCCCTGAATCCACTTCAACAGATCGAATGGTTGTGCCGCGTCGCTGCCTGTGATTCGGCGGACTTCGTCAACGAACTCATCCGCGTCTTCACTGGCACGCAGGTCAATGCAGTACAGGAACCGGTCAGGAACATCGACGCTTCCAATGCCATTGAATTCCAGATCGACGTCGACTTCGGGCTCGTCATCATCCGCCTTCAGCAGTGTCTCGCCTGGATTACCCCGAACACCGGCTCGATCCAGCGTCCATCGAATCGCGCGCTCGTACAGCCATCCCAGAACAACCAGCGTACCGGGAACCGAACGCAGGAATTCCATCCCCGAATGTTTCTGGCCCATGTCGTATAGGTGAGGCACCATCGTGACGTGCACACCGGGTTCAGCCAGCAGCGATTGAGTAATCTTCTCTTCCAGCGCACGGCGCACCGGGTGGCGACCTTGAGCCTGACAGACGACAACAGTGACTTGTGATTCTGACATGTTCGACGGAACTCGTATTGAGGCTCTTTTGTATGCCAACAGATCGGTGTGACGAGCGAATTCATCCCGTTTTAATGTGGGAACGGCACTTCGCTGGTCAACGGCAGACGGGTTTCCCGGATTCAGGGGATTCGACCGGCTTCGTTGAAGCGAATCGAAACTGTCGGCATACTGTGCCGCACAAAATTCACCAGAACACCCGCATTTTATCGACCACAGCCGCGTCGCCACAGCGTAATACGCCGACTTGTGGCCGAGTCAGGATATGAGAATGTCAGTAGCCGCCCAGTTTCCGATTTCCCTCGACGAATACAAGGCTCTTCCGCTCGATCCCGCCGTTTCGGAGTTGACCGACGAGCAACTGGAAACACTGCAGGCGAACATTCAGTTGTGCCGGGATGCCATTGTCTTCTTCACGGCGATTGCGGATGCAAAGGGGCTCGGGGGACACACCGGAGGAGCCTGGGACACCGTTCCGGAAACTCTCATTCTGCACGGTTTCATGCAGCACGCGAAGGAATCCGGCAAAGATGACATTCTGCCGGTCTTCTTCGACGAAGCCGGTCACCGTGTGGCCACTCAGTATCTGATGGCCGTTCTGGACGGTGATCTGGACGTCGAACGTCTGCTGCACTACCGCGAGTACCTGTCACATCTGCCTGGGCATCCGGAACGCGGTTTCACGCCGGGAGTCAAGTTCTCATCCGGCCGCCTGGGACACATGTGGCCGTTCGTCAACGGCGTCGCCATTGCTAATCCGGGCAAGACGGTCTTCATGCTGGGATCGGATGGATCTCAAATGGAAGGCAACGACGCAGAAGCCGCTCGCCTGGCTGTCGCGCAGAAACTCAACGTCAAACTCCTGATCGATGACAACGACGTCACGATCGCAGGACATCCATCAGATTACCTGCCTGGTTTTGACGTCGCAAAGACGCTCGAAGGCCACGGCCTTTCCGTCAACATCGGTGAAGGAGAAGAACTGAAGTCGTTGTACTCTCGGATGAGTGCTGCAGTTACTCAGGACGGCCCGGTGGCGCTCATCAATCGCCGCAGCATGTGTGTCGGTATCGAAGCACTCGAAGGGAGTTGCCACGGTCATGATGTCATCAAGACTGCTGTGGCAAAGGAATACCTCACGGGACGCGGACATACCGCAGCAGTCGAATACCTGGATGCTGTGGAAAAGGGACCAAAAGGCCCAGGTCACGTCGGTTCGGATGCTTCCAGTGTGGGCAAGAACCGCGATCTGTTCGGCCGCATCCTCAACGAGATCCTGGATGACATTCCGGAGGAGGAACGGATCGCCACCGTTCGCGTATTCGATTCCGACCTCGAAGGCAGCTGTGGATTGAATCATGTGCGAGCCGAACATCCGGAAGTGTTTGTTCGAGGCGGCATCATGGAACGCGGGAACTACTCAGCGGCCGCCGGCTTCGGATTCGAACAAGGCAAACAGGGCGTGTTTGCCACGTTCAGCGCGTTCCTCGAAATGGTCGTTTCCGAAATCACCATGGCGCGACTCAATCAGTCCAACGTGCTGGCTCACTTCAGCCACGCCGGTTGCGATGACATGGCAGACAACACGTGCCACTTTGGCATCAACAACATGTTCGCGGCCAACGGACTTTCGGACGAAGGCAAAGACACCACGCGCCTCTACTTCCCTGCGGACCAGCATCAGTTCCGCTCATGCCTGAAGACAATCTACCCGCAAAGCGGGCTGAGATTCCTGTTTTCAACTCGTTCGGGTGTCCCGGATCTGCTGACAGAATCAGGTGAGCGATTCTATGGCGACGACTACGAATTCGTTCCCGGCAAGGACGACGTCATTCGCGAAGGAACCGCTGGCTATATCGTTTCATTTGGAGAAACCACTTACCGCGCACTCGATGCGGTCACTCGACTGAAGGAAGCCGGTCTGGACTTCGGCCTCATCTGCAAAGCAACATTGAATGTCTACGACGAAGCGGTCATGGAACGGCTGGCGGAATCGCCTGCGGTTCTCGTTGCAGAGTCATTCAACTCAGCGACTGGACTGGGATCCCGATTCGGGACCGAACTGCTGCGTCGAGGCTTCAAAGGCAACTACAACAATATCGGTACCAACCGAGAAGGTTCCGGCGGACTGTGGCAACAAATGGGCTACCAGGGAATCGACGCCGACGGAATCCTGGAAGCTGCTCGTGCCCTGACGTAGTCCGCTTTACTGCCACTGTCTGAAGCCGGGAAGGAAGGGTTCGTGCGCACAGACCTGCAGTCTTGTCTTTCGCAGCTCATCACCATTGTCACCATCATCGGTTCGGTGAGCCGCGCTGAAGAACCAACAGCCCATGTCGACCCGTTCATCGGCACCGGCGGTAACCGCTACGTTTGTGCCAACAATCCGCCAGGAGCGAACGTGCCGTTTGGCATGGTGCGGCTGAGTCCGGACTCCATGTCCGTACTCGGACAGACCGCAACCAACATGTCGGGCTACTTCTATGACGACCCCTTCGTGATTGGATTCAGTCACACGCGTCTGTGTGGAACCGGAGCGATCGACGGCGGACATTTTCGCGTCACTCCCGGACTCGCTGAAACAACAACACAACAGTTTCGCAATCCTCGGCTGAAGTACGATCACTCAGACGAGTCCGCCTCGCCGGGGTACTACCGGGTCCGCCTGCCGGAAATCCGCGCCACGGCAGAACTCACGGCATCCACCCGAGTTGGACTGCATCGCTATACTTACGACGCTCAAACCACTCCGGAGATTGCGATTGATGTCGGCAGTGCTTTGGGACGCGGTACCAGTAAGGAATGCTCTGTCACCGTCGATGCGGAATCGCGAGAGATCTTTGGTGCGGTCCGGACGTTTGGTTCATTCTCCGGTCGCTTCGGTGGACTTAAGGTCTACTTTGTCGCTCACTTCCTGCGTCCGTGGGAATCCTGCGAGATCTGGAATGCCGATGAAGTTACCGCTGCAGACGGCCGTCGTGTCGAGGGAGATGATGTCGGTGTGATGCTCACAATGGGGGAATCTGATGGCCAGAATCCTGTTGAGTTTGCCGTTGGAATCTCTCACGTGAGCATTGGCAACGCCCGCGAGAATCTCAAATCGGAACTTGCCGACCGCAGTTTTGATGACGCCCGCCAGGCGGCCACCGATGCCTGGAACGCGGAACTGTCACGAGTCCGGGTGGAAGGCGGAAGCGAGGACGACCAAACCATCTTCTACACCGCTCTGTATCGTTCGATGGTGATGCCATCCACGTTCACTGATGTGAATGATGAGTATGTGGGTTTTGACAAACAGGTCCACAAGGCAACCGACTTCACCTACTACACCGACATGTCACTGTGGGACACATTCCGCACGACGCACCCTCTCTACACACTGCTTATTCCTGATCGGCATCGGGACATGATTCGATCGCTGGTCGCCATGGCTCGGCAGGGAGGCAGTTTTCCTCGCTGGCCATCTGGCATCGGATACACAAACTCCATGTTCGGAGCCCCCACGGAAATCGCAATCTCTGAAGCATGGCAGAAGGGCATTCGTGATTTTGATGTCGATTTTGCCTGGGAGACGATGAAACGCGCCGCGACCGCTCCCGCTGACCCGGATGCCCCTTACTCCGGCCGCAGAGGAATCAAAGACTTTATCGACTACGGGTATTGCCCTTCCGACACAATGTCGAAAGCGGTTGCGAAGACACTGGAGTATTGTACGACGGACGCAGCCATCGGTCTGTTTGCTGCAGGGCTGGGACATGACGCAGACGCGAAGTTGTTCGCGGATCGCGCACAGAATTATCGAAATGTATGGAATCCGGAAACACAGTTCTTCCAGCCTCGTGATTCCAATGGGGAATTCTCCACGCCACTCAAACCCACGCTGCTGACGTACCTCGACACAAACGGCAAGTACACCGATGACTACGTGGAAGGTAGTGCTCTTCAATGGCGATGGTCTGTGTCGCATGATGCCAAAGGACTTGTGGCACTGTTTTCAAGTCCGGAGTACTTCGTGGAACAACTGGAGGAGTTCTTGGAGGGATCAACGCCAACCGTGGGAATCATCCCCAACGGGCACTACTGGCAGGGAAACCAGCCGGATATCCATGCAGTGTATCTCTTCAATGCAGCCGGTCGCCCGGACCTCACACAGAAGTGGGTTCGATGGATCCTGAAACACAAACACGACACGACTGCTGTGGGCCTGGACGGCAACGACGATGGAGGCACCCTGTCGGCATGGTATGTGTTCAGCTCACTGGGCTTCTACCCCGTCGTCGGCTCCAGCCGTTATGAACTGGGCAGCCCGCTGTGGAAGAAGGCCACGATCCAGGTCGGCGATACCCCACTGAAAGTCATCGCCGAAAACTACGCTCCCGATCGCTTCTACGTCAGCCACGTTGAACTCAACGGTACAAAGCTCAACCGAACCTGGCTGGAACACAGCGAACTCCAGGACGGTGGTGAATTGCGATTCGTCATGTCCGACATGCCTGTAGTTCCTCAGCAGTAGCCGGATCGGGCAATTGGCCCGATTAACGCCGACCACAGTGTTAGTCAATCGACTGCAGTTCAACAATGAAGTGCAGCGGGGCATCCGGGGGGATGGCGCCGGGACTGCCTTCGCGCCCGTATCCCAGCCTCGGAGGAATCCAAAGTTCGATCATTCCTCCGATTCCTATGAGCTGCAGACCTTCCATCCACCCTCGGACGACGCGTCGCAATGGGAACGAAGCAGGTTGACCATCGTACGAACTGTCGAAGACACGGCCATCGTCCAGCCAGCCGCGATAATGAACGGTGACTGAGTCTCTTACAGATGGTTTCTCCCGTTCAGATTTTCGCAGGATTCGATATTGAATGCCGGATGAAGTCGTCTGGAACTCGGAAGGAGCGTCTGCATCCATTTCACCGGTCCCCTTCTGAAGACGTGCGGAGTCCAGAAATGTCACGGCTGGCACGATTGCGTCAATCTTTGCGGCTTCGTCTGTGGGAAGTGTCCGTGGTGTCTCTGCACATCCGAAGAGGAAACAAAGACTCACCAGCGAAAATAGTCTGATAGAACGGTTCATCGTTACACTGAACTTTCGTAGAGCGGGCGGTTTTGTTACCCCCCGCGCCGAATCGGCAGATTCACCTGAACGGCTGCCAGCAGTATGAGCAGAAGATGAAACGTGTTGACGTTCCGTGACCACGTGTGCAGTTGAGTGAACTGCTCGGTTCGAGGCTGGCCGGGAGGAATAATGAGTGCCTGAAGTGGCCGGTAGACGAACCAATAGTCGAGCGCAAACACAATGGCAGCGGCAACGACAATCAACAGCCCAACCATGACGCGACGACTTACAGAACGACACAGTACACCGGACGCCAAAGCCAGCGTGCAGCAGATGACTCCCGACGCGTAGTAGAACGGAAACCGAATCGTCGCCAGCTGATCCCGCGTTGTGGAATTGAATTCCGGAAACACCTGTTCCGCTATGCTGGTAATGACAAACAGAACCGCTGCACCGACCCAGCCAGCCAGCGCCAGACGCATAACGACAAGAGCGGCCAGAGCAACACGGGACTCCGAACTGGCGTCAATCGCTGGGGGGGCTGTCGAGTCGGACATTCTGCAACACTCGTTTCTGTAATCTCGAACACCTTCACCGTGGGCAGGATTGTGCCGTTGCAGAATCCTGGATTCAATCAATCTGGCGTGCTGATTTCCGGGGAGTGGCTACAATGGCGGGTATCTGTGTTCTGATGGAGATCGCGTTATGATCCGTGTGTGTGTTAATGGAGAGAACCAGGAGGTTTCCCCCGAAACCACAATGGCAGAACTGCTGGAATCCCTGCAGATCAACAATCGTTATTGTGCCGTGGAACGCAACCGTGATCTGGTGCCCCGGGAACAGCACACTTCGACCACTCTGACGGAAGGTGACGAGATCGAAATCGTGACACTCGTCGGAGGCGGATGATGACCGGTCACGAACATTGACGCCTCAGCCTGTTCTTTTGTCGCGGCAGACTTTCACTGCCTGGAATTGTCAAAAATGACTGCCCTGGATTCTGTCACCTCTGATCGTTCGATTCAGCTGGGGACACATCAACTGAATTCACGCCTGATCGTCGGCACGGGAAAATATGCAACGTACGAACTCATGCAGGAATGCCTGGCACTCAGTGGAGCCGATGTCGTCACGGTTGCCGTGCGACGCGAACGACTGGTGGATTCCGACGGTCGCAACATTCTGGACTTCATCGATCTGGATCAGTTTACGATTTTGCCCAATACGGCGGGCTGCTTCACTGCGGAAGATGCCGTCCGTGTCGCTCGACTGGGACGCGAAATCCTGCGAGGTCTGGAAAACCCCGGAGCCGACTGGGTCAAGCTGGAAGTTCTGGGGGATACTCGAACACTCCTGCCGGATCCTGTGGCCACTATTGAAGCCTGCCGACAGCTGGTCGATGACGGATTTCAGGTGTTGTGCTACACGTCGGATGATCCCATCACCGCGAAACGACTCAAGGAAGCCGGGGCCACTTCCGTGATGCCGGCCGGTAGCCCGATCGGCAGCGGGCAGGGAATTCTGAATCGAGGCAACCTGAAGATCTGCCTGGAATACCTCAAGGAAGACGATCCGGATTACCCCGTGATTATCGATGCGGGTGTCGGCACGGCCAGCGATGTGGCTATGGCGATGGAACTTGGTTGTGACGGTGTGCTGCTGAATACGGGAATCGCAGGAGCCGATGATCCTCGACGAATGGCGGTCGCGATGAAGGATGCCTGCGCAGCCGGACGTCAGGCATGGCTCGCCGGTCGAATCCCTCGAAAGCTCTACGCGACCGCGTCCAGCCCGGAAGAAGGAGTCATCTCACTTCAGCAAAGAACGGCAGGTTCCTGATCGCGGAACGATTCGGTTTCTGTCGTTGCCGAGTCTCTGCGGTCGCCGATGATACGAGCGGGTGAGCCGACCGCGATCGAGTAGTGCGGAATGGGTTGAAGCACCAGTGAGCCTGCTCCGACGATGCAGTGACGCCCGACGTCGGCCGCGACTGTGGCGTGTTCCCCAATCCAGGCCCCCTCGCCGATCGTCACGGATTCGTATTCACCAGGCTGCAGGCGGATGGGAATATCCAGCCGACTGGTTCCGTGCTGACGACAGCCATTCATCACCGACACATGAGATGCAATCAATACATCCTTTTCGATGGTGACGTTACCCAGAGAACAGAAGCTGCCGATGTAAGCGGACTGCCCCAGGCGAATTCCCGGATGAGATGCCACGCTGCCGAAGCTGATACACACGTCGTCATCACACTGAGCGGCCAGGCAGCGATAGAATGCGTGCCGCAGGTATTCGCCCGTCATTCCTGGCACGAGACTAAAGAACTGCGCCCAGCCGGGGAATACCCGGTCGGCTCCCAGCAGCTTCCCCTGCAGCCATGCAGTCAACACGGCTGGCAGCACAACGGCCAGAGCGCTGCCTCGAAGGATTGATTTCGCCAGAGATCTCATTTTGAATACCGGTGTCGGCAGACAGAAAGAACGACAGAGCCACAACTGACTCTACGCCGTCAACCGGAAGTCAGCGAAGATGGAGTCTCCGTCCTTCCGTATTGCAGTGCGGACTGTGTCGGTTATGTGGATCGTACGGTGAAACGATTCGGTTCAGATCATTCAGAAGGAACGACAGAAAATGACGAGTGACGAAGAATGGTTTGATGTGGTGGACGAATCGGACGCCGTCATCGAACAACAGACGCGATCCGAAGTCCACCGACGGAAGCTGCGACATCGAGCGGTCCATATATTTGTCCGTCGAGACGACGGCCGGTTGCTCATTCACCTGCGATCGCAATCCAAAGAAGAATTTCCCGGAGTCTGGACATCATCCGCTTCCGGCCATGTCAGTGCGGGCGAGTCTTATGACGAATCTGCAGTCAGAGAACTACAGGAAGAACTCGGCATCACAGCGCCTTTGACGCGCCTGCAAAAGTTCGATGCCTGTCCCGACACGTCAATGGAATTCACAGTGCTCTACGAATGCACATGGAACGGTGAGGTCTCGGCAGACCCGGAAGAGATCCAGCAGACGGAGTGGGTCACAGTGCAGGAACTCACAGAAAGAATTGCCGAACAACCAGGCCAGTTCTCACCAGCTTTCCGCCTGTTGTTCGCCTGGTACACGCAACAGTGACTCCAGCCTCCCTGGTCAGCAAAAAACCTACTGACCTCGCACCCACCCGCAACGCATCAGGCGAGCAGCGCGACGTCAGTCCGCTGATATCACCGCGGTAATCCGTGGGCTGCAACCAGAATCACACTGCCGCACGCAAAGCCGCGAAGCCGCGAAGTGCAAGTCCGTCTCTGCGTTCTCCGCGTCTCTGCGTTTCATCTCAGAAAACTGAACACCGTGTCCCGCCACTAACCTTCCGAGATGTTCCCCATCGCATCCACCGGACTCTTTACCGCAATTCCCGGCTTGTTCATCACATGCAGATACACCATTGTCGTCTGCACGTCTTTGTGACCGAGCAGATCCTGAACGGTGCGAATGTCGGCTCCGTCTTCCAGAAGATGAGTCGCAAAGCTGTGGCGCAAAGAATGAGGCACCGCGTTCTTTGCGATGTTCGATCGATCAATGGCCTTCTTAAAGAAGTCGGCAAAATAGTCTTCGCCCACGTGATGCCGACGGTGTTCTCCACTGCGAGGATCCTTTGACAACCGTCGCGCCGGAAACAGCCACTGCCAGCCAAACTCACTGCTTTCATTCGTGTACTTTCGCTCCAGAGCGTACGGCAGATACACTCGCCCCAGTCCCTCATCAAGGTCCGATCTGTGAAGCCTTCGGACGCGTTCCACCTGTTCGCGCAGATCCTGTCCGTGAGTCGCCGGCAGGACGGTGATTCGATCCTTGTCACCCTTCCCGTTTCGCACGACGATGTGCCCTTCGTCAAAGCAGAGATCTTTGATTCGGACCCGCCGACACTCCAGATGCCTCAACCCGGCCCCGTACATCAGCATGAACATGATTCGCCGCAGCCCCGTGAACTCCGGAAGCAGATGACTCACTTCCTCACGGCTTAAAACCACCGGAAGTCGTACGGGCTTGTTCGCCTTGGTGACATCCAGAAATCCCAACTCACGACCAAACACCTGTTGATAAAGAAACAGAAGGGCACTCTTTGCCTGGTCCAGAGTCGACACGGCAACACGACCTTCAACGGCGAGTTCCGTCAGGAAAGATTTGATTTGCGGCTCTCCGAGCTTTTGCAGTTCGTCAGATCCACAGTGCCGGATGAAACGCACGATCCAGCCGACGTAGGCCTGCTCTGTCCGGAGTGCCTTATGCCGCAGCCGCAACTCCCTGCGATAGAGTTGCACGACTTCAGGCTACTCAGGGTTGATCGGCCCGATCAGCTGCTGTTCGGAATGGATATCTGCTGACGCCACGGCCATTTCGGAAGCGTTTGGCATCGTCGATCTACCCATAGATCAGTTCCGCTGTTCAGCGCCCGGCCTCCAGTATCGTCATCAGATGTTGAGCATCTATGTCGTCTCTTGCCAGAGCCTTCAGTCTGTGTTCTAGGAGCATTTCCTGTCGTGTTAAGTGTAGGAGGCGGCGTACTAATAGCTTCAGTCCCCACACCAGATTTCATCAGGACCACAATCACCGATCTCTCGACTTTCGAGTCGCGGTATTTCGTAACCGGCTTTAGACCACAGCGACGCCCCACGGGGACGCCTGATGCGCCGATCTTGAAACAACGCGAGGATCCCATTCTGCACGGAAACGCGATCCGACACCACGCGTTCACGAGACTTGAGCAGCGACCGTTTGGCGCACGTTACGTAAGACGGCATAAGAACAGTCGGCAGTTCACGAAGGTTATACAGCCGACGCAGTTTCAGGGCGTCATTACGATAGCACCGCAAATGCGATGAGCAGATCGAGTGACAACAGCAACCGCGGATCGCCGTAAAGTATAGGTGGGCCAACGACTTCCGGTCAAGGGCGGCGGACGAGTGGTTCCAGCGCCTCCATCAACCGGAACTCACCGTCAAATCCGCTCTCAACCCGGGGAATGAGCCGGGAAACAGCCCCCATCGACACTGGGTGTGCACCCCGCTGATCAGATCAGGCGGCCGCCTGCTGAGCCGTGGCTGCCGGAAAGATGGTCAGCTGATCGCCGTCCGCATCGAGACGATAGTCCAGTCCCTGTTCGGTGAGCGTTCCCCGAACTGCGTACAAGAGCCGCTGCAGTGGTTCCAGCGTTTCATATTCGGGAAGGATCATGTCATTCGGCAGCCGGAATGAGTCGGTCAGCTTCTGAGGAGCAAACGAGACTCCAAACTCCCGCGACAGAATCCCGGTCCATACGCCGGTGCCAATCGTGGCCTGACTGACTTTCTGAGCCAGATCGGACAGAGCCGTTTCCTGGACACGGCGCATGGGCGGTCTGTCAGCCAGCAGTCGCTGCTCATTCACCCCAAACGCATCACTGATGATCTTCTCCCGGCCGCCTTTGAGAGCCACATAGATGGACCGGGGAACCGAAAACAGAAAGAAGCTGCAGATGGAATCGAAGAAGGGAAACGGAACAGCATCCAGCAGTCGTTTGGACGTCTCCACAAAGACGATCTTGAATCCCGACTCCATCGAGAACAGCAGCAGACGCCGATTTGTCAGCAGGAACAGTCCATCCACTTCACGACGATTAAATCCTGTGTAGCGGCAGAATCCTTTCAGCAGCGGAACTTCAACACTGCCCTGGAATGCAGATGCAAACAACTCCCCGGCGTCGTCGAATCCCTCGTGCGGACAGACGGAAATCAGCTTCAACCCGGCGTTGACCGCGCGAACAGATGATTCTCCCTGGAATGATTCAATGGGAATGGAGACCGGTTCACTGTCCGATACCGGTGTGTCCGTTTCCTCCGCAGCAGCGGAGGACTCCGGTGAACTCGCTGCCGGGATCCCGTTGAGTCGATTCAGGAACTCAACCAGCGCGTCCTGTTTCCCGTCAAAACACGTCATGGAAATCTTATGCGTGCATCCGTCCAGACAGGTGACTTCCACTGAATAGGTTGGCCAGCCGCCCAGTTTCTTCGCACCGGCGATGTCCTTCAGTGACACCGAGAAGCGACCATCAGTCGTGGCACTGTGCAGTGTGTCCGCAGTCAGCAGCACGCCTTCTTTTGCGGATCCAAAGACGGTGCCGTCTCCCAGCGCCCGCACGCTGTCGGCAGCAACCTGATCTGCGTACGTCCGGATGGCGTTCCGCAGTTTCTTCGGAGGGATCCCGGAACCACAGTACCAGCCGGAGTCGGCGTCGTGGGCCAGATGTGTGCGAAGCAGCGAGGGGACGTCGGCGGATTCAGTTGGTGTGGTCATTTGCGATCCCTGCATTCAGACCTCGGCGAAACGACAGCCGGGCAGGCTACGACAACCACAGACAACACGACAAGAGCAGCTCTGCCCGTCGTGGCCGGAGTCGTGACCGAAGGGACCGCAAACCGGCAGTTCTCTGACATTCACGGTGTCGGACATGTCCTTTCTGCCGCATTAACAGCCCTGGTCAACGCTGGCTCAGCACCGATGTCCGCGGTATTCTTGGATTCCCCGGCCACCTGCGGCACCCTGTCACAGGATCGACAGCGATCCCCCGCGGGACGTTGTTCAACGGCTGATTACATTGGCCGTCTTCACGCCCACCACCTTCATCTCATACGGTCTGCTGATGCTGCCATCGCGTTTGACAACGCTGAAACCGTGGATTGCCGGACTGCTGCCGGCCGTTCTGCTGACCTGCCTGCCTCAACACCTCCAGGCTGCTGAAACGACTCCGCCAGCCACTGCGCAGCGTGTGCCATGGACCAGTTCCGCGGTCACCGGATCTCCCAGCCCGCCCCTGCCATGGGTCGCGGAACGCGTGTTTCCCGAACTCACATTCACACACTGTCTGGATCTCACGTTCATCCCCGGCACCGATCGACTGCTGGTCGTGGAACAGGCCGGACGCATTCTGTCGTTTCCCAATCGAAATGATGTCGCCGCTGCGGACCTCGCCGCGAACCTGGCTGAGGAGATTCCCGGAGTCAAACAGGTCTATGCCCTGGCCTTCCATCCCGACTTTCTGCAGAACCGTTACTGCTATGTGTGCTGTATCAAAGAAGCGGAGGACCGAAAAGGCGGAGGACCGAAAAGGTGGAGGACCGAAAAGGTGGAGGACCGAAAAGGTGGAGGACCGAAAAGGTGGAGGACCGAAAAGGTGGAGGACCGAAAAAGAGGACCGAAAAGGTGTCAGGAGGACCGAAAAGGTGTCAGGAACCTTTGCTTGACAGGAACCTTTGCTTGACATCAGGTGTCAGGAACCTTTGTTTGACATCGGCACAGAGGAAACAATCCGGCTTTCTGCTTTGCCGGACTGGTGATCCGCGAGGCCACAGGTGTG
>Ga0180430_10002645_pt1 | contig 16016 bp, 13 predicted proteins | sample SS_ome_9_FD_132999 | JGI IMG/M metagenome (GOLD analysis project Ga0180430, IMG submission 132999) | Hypersaline lake sediment archaeal communities from the Salton Sea, California, USA - SS_1_S_2 metaG | ecosystem: Environmental > Aquatic > Non-marine Saline and Alkaline > Hypersaline >... | reverse complement strand
TGAAGGTGTCCCACCACCAAAGTAGATCGAGGTAATTGGAGTATTTTTAAAAAGGGAAAGCTTTAGGTTCCATTCTTTTTTTAAAGAATCAATAAATGCCCTTCTCTGATCTTGATTGTCTCTTAAGACAAAAAAATGACAGTAAGGGCATTTTCTAGTGCAAAATGGTATGTGAAAGTAAAGAGAGATCACTTTCTACCAGTTATCAGAATCAGGATCTTCTAAAATCCCTCTTCTCCATCTGTTCTTATCAGAAAATGGATCATCATCTTCATCAGACACTGTATATTCTGTTTCTTTGTCTCCTAAAGAAGTAGACTCTGTTTCAGCTGCGGTAGACTCAAATCCACCTTCTGTAAGTCCGCTACTTCCTCCACCATCAACATCTGGAATAGTTTGAGGTTCTGCATAAGGCTGTCTTTGAGATTTTTTAGGAGCAACATACTCGTCTAAATCACCGTTTTCTTTCAAGAAGCGTAGACGATCTTTTTCTTCGGTAATCTTTTCATTTAATATTTCTATCTCATTTTCATGCTTTGGAATATCTTTTTTAGGTACTAGCCCAAGCTCTAACCATTGTTTTAGATCTCCTAGCTCAGCTTCCAATTTTCTTAATCTTTCACTTTTAAGTTGCATCCTTCTTAGCCTTCCTTCCTTTATTAGGTTTATCCTCTCCCATACGAGGTTTTAACGAAGTGGAGTTTTTTTGAAAACTAGTTTTTTTTCAAAAACCTTTCTTTGCCCCTGGCAATGTCTATTCTGCCTGTTTCCTTTTTTTTTTGCTACATTTCTCTTCTGGGGAGAATGATTCAGAATAATACGGTCTAGTTTAATTAAACAAAAGAATTAAAATAATTAATGATAATTAAATCAAAAATTTATTATTATAAATAAAAGAACCGTAACGAAGTAATAATAATGTCGAGCCCAGATTTTGCAAACATTTCTAATATAGAGCTTATAGAAGGTCTTTATCAAAAGTATCTTCAAGACCCTAATTTAGTAGATGCTTCATGGAGGTATTTCTTTCAGGGTATGGAGTTTACGAGAAAAGATGGAAGTGTTAAAGGTGGGGATATTCGCTCTTACCTTATGATAGAAACTTTTCGAAGATACGGTCATTTGCAAGCCCCGGTTAATCCATTGGCTCCACCTGAAAAAGATTCAAGATTTGATTTAAAGAATTTTGGGTATACGGATGGTGATTTATCGTTGGAAGTTGATTGTTATGGGATTTTGGGGAAAGACAAAGCTCCTCTTAAAGAACTTTATGAGATTCTTAAAAACACTTACTGCAATCGAGTTGGTTTTGAGTTTATGCATAGTGAAGATCTTAAGCTTAGACAGTGGTTACAAGAGCAGGTAGAAACGAAAAATAAGATTGAGCTTAATAAAGAAGAGAGAAAAAAGGTTTTAGAAGAGTTAAATCGCTCTGAACTATTTGAGACTTTTTTACATACAAAATTTGTAGGGCAAAAAAGATTTTCTTTAGAAGGGTGTGAGACGCTGATTCCCATATTATATAGATTAATTGAATGTGGTTGTGAAAACGGGGTAGAAGAAGTTGTTTTAGGGATGGCTCATAGAGGAAGGCTAAATGTTTTAGCAAATATCATGAATAAGTCTTATTCAATGATTTTCCATGAATTTAATGAAAAGTACATACCTAAAGAGTATGAAGGTATGGGAGATGCTAAGTATCATAAGGGATTTTCAAGAGATTACACCGTACCATCGGGTAAAAAAGTTCATATTCACTTAGCAGCAAATCCTTCACATTTAGAGGCTGTAAACTCAGTAGTTTTGGGTCAAACAAGAGCAAAACAGGATATGAGAAAGACTAAAGCGGTAGAAACTGTGTTAATCCATGGGGATGCGGCGATAGCAGGTCAGGGGGTAGTCTATGAGACTATGCAGTTTACAAGACTTGAAGGGTATCAAACAAATGGATCTATTCACGTTGTAGTGAATAATCAAATAGGATTTACCACAACTCCAAATGAGGGAAGATCTACAAGGTATTGTACTGATATAGCAAAACCTTTTGGTTGTGTGGTGTTTCATGTAAATGCAGAAGATCCAGAGGCCTGCATTTACGCTAGCAAGCTTGCTTGTCAGATTCGAGCGAAATTTCAAACAGATGTTTTTATTGATCTAATTGGTTATAGAAAATATGGACATAATGAATCTGACGAGCCTTTTTTTACTCAGCCAATGGAATATGCCATTATCAAGAAAAAAGAGACGATTAAAGAGATCTATCAAAAATGGCTTGTTCAAAACAACCTCTTAGAAAAAGAGATAGTAGAAAAAATTGAAGCTGATTTTAAAAAGCAGCTTCAAGAAGCTTTAGAGGCTACTGCTGAGTTTATGGATAAAACTCCTGAGCCAGATGAGATGATGGGAGGGTTTTGGAAAGAATTTGTTCAGCCTGACAGTCATACTATCTATGACTCTGTTGAAACAAAAATATCGAAAGAAAGCTTTGATCATCTAGTTTCTAAAATCACTCATATTCCTGAAAACTTTCACCTTCACCCGAAACTGGCTAAGATATTTCAAGAGCGTCAAAAAGTACTATCTGCAGATGAAAATGAAAAGCTAATTGAGTGGGGATATGCTGAACAACTAGCTTATTCATCTATCTTAGCTCAACAAATACCAATTCGTTTAGCAGGTCAAGATGCAAGAAGGGGGACTTTTAACCATAGACACGTCACTTGGATTGATAACACTAATGGTGAAAGGTATTTTCCTCTTTCTAATATTTCTGAAGATCAAGAGCAGTTTTCTGTGTATAACTCACCTTTATCAGAGTATGCCGCTTTAGGATATGAGTATGGATATAGCTTATCACATCCTAAGTCATTAGTGTTATGGGAAGCGCAGTTTGGGGATTTTTGTAATAGTGCTCAAGTTATCATTGATCAGTTTGTAACTACTTCAGAGGAAAAATGGTCCAGATACACATCATTAGTGATGTTACTGCCTCATGGATATGAAGGGCAAGGGCCAGAACACTCTTCTTCAAGAATAGAAAGATTTTTAGAGCTTTGTGGTGAATTAAATATGGTTGTTGCCTATCCATCAACTCCAGCTCAATACTTCCATTTATTAAGAAGACAAGCATTAAGAGTGTTAAAAAAGCCATTGATAGTATTTACTCCAAAAAGCTTACTTCGCCATGCTCAATGTAAAAGTTCTGTAAAAGAGATTACAGATGGAGAGTTTGAAGAAGTTTTAGATGATGAGAAAAAAATAAAATCTCCTCGTAAACTTTTAATCTGCTCTGGAAAAATTTACTATGATTTAGAAGCATATCGTCAAATTAAAAACATTGATGATGTAGCTATTGTTCGAGTTGAGCAGCTGTACCCAGTACATACAGATAAAATGAAAAAGATTTTAAGTAATTATTCAACTTCAACTATTTGTTGGGTACAAGAAGAGCCTAAGAACATGGGAGTTTTTTTACATATAGCTCCTACAATAAAAGAGCTTATACCAGCTGAAACAGAGTTTTTGTACATAGGTAGAAGACCAAGTGGTTCACCTGCTACAGGTTCTTTATACGTTCATAAGCAAGAACAACAAGCAATTCTTACTCGGGCTTTTGAGTAGGAAGGTTTAGCCAATAACGAGTGTGTTTTAGTTTTCCTGTCTTATAAAGTGCTTTTTTATCTACTAAGTCTTGCAAATCACGTGTTGTTGTTGCTCTAGATGTTTTTGTGATTTTCATGTAATTTTCCGCACTTAGCCCACCAGAAAAACCTTTTGCTCCTTCTTTGAACATTCTCAACAAAGCTTTTTCTTGTCTTTCGTTAATTTTTCCAGAAAGATTGTGCAAGAGCTTTGATTTTTCAATAATAAAGCCTATTAACTCTTTTGAAGTGTTTTGAGATTGTAGTAAAATTTCAGAAAAAAAGTTTACCCAAGCTTGTACATCAAGGCTTCTGTTACAAAGTCCAAGGTAGTGATAGTATTCTTTTTTTCTCTTTTCTATGATTTGTGAAATTGCCAATAAAAGGGGTTTTCCTAAGCTCATAGATAAAAATTTTTCAACTAGAGCTCTTCCTATTCTTCCATTACCATCTTCAAAAGGATGAATACTTTCAAAATATACATGTATGATCGCAGCTTTGCAAAGCAGAGAGGTTTCATTTGTCTGATTATACCATTTTATAAAATCAGTCATTTCACCTTCTATACTTGCTGAAGGTGGTGCTTCAAAAAAGACGGTATGTCTATCAACTCTTCCAGAAACTATTTGCATAGGTTCTTTATGTAGGCGGTAGTGTCCTTTTTCTATCTCTTTTGTTTCATTTTGCATTAGAAGTTTATGCCAGGTATGCAACATTTTATGAGTAAGAGGCTCTTGATAGCTTTCATATACTGTACATAGTAAGTCAGCCATCCCAGCTTCTTTTAGTTTTCCCTTTTTTTGTACTTTAAGGCCAAGGTGCTTTCTTATTGATGACTGAAGGGACTCTCGCTCTAATATTTCACCTTCTATTTCAGCACTTTTCTGCCCTTCAATAGAAAGGATTTCCACAATAAAATCTTTCTTCTCTTCTTCGTCAAGATAGTTAATCAGTCCAAATGAATTTCCACACTCAACCAGAAATTTTTTCTCTAATTCTTCAATTTCTTTAGGGTCATATGAAAACCTAGGCCATCTAGGTAGTTGCCAATTCCATACCATGAGCTATACAATCTCCTTTTATAACTCAATAATAACCTAAAAATGAGTTATAAATCAACTATGAGCTATAGAAAACCTCTCTATAACTCATAAATGTAATATTTATGAGTTATAGTGTTGGATAAAAATCTTTTATATATGAAAGGCTTTCTGAAAAAGCAAAAATTCTTTATACAAGTTAAAGGGCCTTGTAGGATCTACAAGCGTATAAAATTAAGAAGATAGGGATTTGTATGCCAGTCGATATCAAAATACCTCCAGCAGGAGAGTCTGTTACAGAAGCTACGGTGAGTCAGATTTTTAAAGAAAACGGTTCTTACGTAAAAATGGATGAAGAGTTATTTGAACTTGAAACAGAAAAGGTGAATCAAGTTGTCTACGCACCTGCAGCTGGAGTGATCACTCTTAATGTAAAAGTAGATGATACTGTAACAATAGATCAAGTAGTTGGAAGTATCGATACTGAAGCCAAAGCTCCAGAGCAAACCCTAGAGAAAACCCCAGAGCAAGCTTCTGAACCTACCCCAGAACAACCAACTGAGCAACCTATAGAAAAGCCAGATCCTGCTATTGCAGACCATGTTGTATCAGAACCTGTTACACCTGCAGATGGTTCAATAAGAGTGACAAAAGATCAAGCAATTGAAAACTTAAAAACTCCAGTGTCAAAAGCTCCTCCAGTTAAAGAAGAGACTCCTGCAGAAGGTAGAGAAGAAAGAAAAAGGATGAGCAAGCTTAGAAAGACAATTGCTAAAAAGCTTGTTGAGGCGAAAAACACAACAGCTATGCTTACAACATTTAATGAGGTGGATATGTCTCAGGTAATGGAAGTAAGGAAAAATGAACAAGAAGCCTTTGTGAAAAAGCATGGGGTGAAACTTGGGTTTATGTCCTTTTTTGTAAAAGCTTGTACGCTTGCGCTTAAAAAGTATCCAGATATCAATGCTTATATTGACAAGGAAGAGATTGTATATCGTAACTACTATGATATAGGAGTTGCAGTAGGTTCTGAAAAAGGACTTTTTGTTCCAGTGATAAGAAACTGTGATCAGTTATCATTTGCTGAAATAGAATCTACGTTAAAAGATATGGCTTTAAGAGCTAGAGAAGGGAAGATTACAGTAGATGAGATGCAGGGTGGTGGTTTTACCATTTCAAATGGAGGCGTGTATGGTTCTTTACTTTCTACACCAATTGTAAACTATCCTCAAAGTGGAATTTTAGGAATGCATGCAATTGTAAAAAGACCTGTAGCAATTGACGATCAAATCGAAATTCGCCCTATGATGTATCTTGCCCTATCATATGATCATAGAATAGTTGATGGTAAGACATCGATTGAGTTTTTAGTGCATATTAAAAATATGCTAGAAGATCCAAGACGTTTTTTATTAGACCTATAAGAGGATAGATATGGAAGAGTTTGATGTAGTAGTTATAGGTTCTGGTCCTGGAGGGTATGTTTCAGCGATAAGATGTTCCCAATTAGGGTTGAAGACAGCATGTATTGAAAAAGGAAATACTCTTGGAGGTACCTGTCTAAACGTTGGGTGTATTCCATCAAAGGCTTTACTGCATTCATCTGAGCTTTATGAAAAAATGGAAAAAGAAGCGAATAACTATGGAATAAGTTTTGATAATCTTTCGTTAGATTTTTCTAAAATGATGGATCATAAAAATAAAATTGTTGATTCCTTCACCAAAGGAATTGATTTTTTATTTAAAAAAAACAAAATCCAAAGAATTTTGGGTGCTGCTACTTTAAAAGATCCAAATACTATTTCAGTAAACTCAGATACCATTAAAGCAAAGCATATCATTCTAGCAACTGGCTCTGAACCTATTGAGTTGCCGTTTTTACCCTTTGATGAAAAAAAGATAGTATCTTCCACAGGAGCTCTATCTTTAGAAACTCTACCAAAAAAACTACTAGTAGTAGGAGCTGGTATTATTGGCACAGAACTTGGGTCTGTTTATAGAAGGTTAGGGGTAGAAGTAGAATATATAGAGTTTTTAGATAGAATCTGTCCTGGATTAGATCTTACAATGAGTCAGTCTCTACAAAAAGCCTTAGAAAAGCAGGGGCATAAGTTCAATTTATCTCATAAAGTCGTTTCTAAAGATGTTAAAGGAGATAAAATCACCTTAACAGCAGAAACACCTAGTGGAGATAAAAAAGAATTCGAAGGGGATGTAGTACTAGTATGTATTGGAAGAAAACCTTATACGAATAACCTTGGACTAGAAAATCTTAGTATACAAAAAGATAAAAGAGGGTTTGTTCAGGTAGATAACTGCCTTAGAACATCAGCACCTAACATATTTGCGATTGGAGATATTGTTAATGGCCCTATGTTAGCACACAAAGCTTCTGAAGAGGGTGTGATTGTAGCTGAGTTTATCGCAGGTCATAGAGCTGAGTTTAACCATCTTACAATTCCTAATGTAGCCTATACTCATCCAGAAGTTGGATCTGTAGGTTTAACTGAAGAGGAGGCTAAAGCTCACTTTTCAATAAAAGTTGGGTCATTTCCATTTAAAGCAAATTCTAGAGCAAGATGTACAGCTGAAGAAGAAGGGCTAGTAAAAATCATTGCTGATGAAAAGTCTCATACTCTACTTGGTATGCATATCATAGCAGGTCATGCTTCTGAGTTAATTTGTCTTGGAGGGCTTGCAATGCAATTGCAAGCAAAAGTAGACGATCTAGCAGATCTTTGTTTTGCACATCCTACTTTATCTGAATCTATTAAAGAAGCGGCCCTTACTATTACAAAGGGCGCGATTCATATGTAGCTTTTAATAGCCGTGTGAACTTCCACAGCCACAAGAAGATTTGGCGTTTGGATTTGATATTTTAAATCCAGCGCCTTGTAAACCATCTATAAAATCTATTTCGCAGCCCAATAGTCTTTCTTCTGATGATTTATCAATAAATATTTTGACTCCATGTTCTTCAAAAACAATGTCTGTCTCTTTAGCTTCTTTTGAAAAGTCTAATACATATTCAAATCCACTACATCCAGCTGCTTGTTCAAATAGTCTTAGTCCATAACCTGCTTTTCCATCATCTTTACAGACCTGAATAAACTTTTCTGCCGCTTTTTTTGTAATAGAGACTCTTGTAAGGTCAACTTCTTGATTTAAAATATTATTTAACTTTTCTAAAAGCTCGTTTAGCTTATCTTCACCCATTCCATGAGATAAAAGCCCGCTTTCTAAAGTTTCGTAACTTGCTGCAGCACATCCTGCACAAGAAAGACCAAAATTTGTTAGCTCTTGAGCAAGTTTTTGGCTTTTTTGAGGAAATTGAGTAAAAATATCCTCAATAGTCATATCTTTTGTAATTGTATCAGTCATAATTAAAATTTTACCTTTATATATCCGCTTTTCAGTTTACATTGACAAGCAAGTCTTTCTGTATCTAATTCACCTAAAAAATCTTCTTCAGCTTCATTGAACTCAGAAAGGTTTTCCATACCCTCTGTAACTTCTATCACACAAGTTCCACAAACACCTTCAGTACAAGCAAAAGGAACTCCTTCAGCTTCACAGGCTTCTTGTATAGAAGAACCATCGTTAACTTCTACTTCATTACCATCTTCAAATATTATTTTACCCATAATCACCCAACTAGTTTATCTTGTAATTATGAGGCTAAAAAAAGAAAAAATCAAGAAAACGATTTCCCTATGATCTTTCACAAGGAAACCGTTAAAAAAAGATTATAACCCTAAATGGTTCATTTCGCTAATTAACTCTATAGCACTTTCTTTAAGGGTTTCAATCCCATTAGGAAAACCTGTTTCAACTAACAGATTATTCAAATAATTTATTTCCGTTTCTAACATATCTATCTTAGATTCTAGATATGCTATTTTACGCATATTATTCATATTATCTCCGGCTTTATTATATTATAACGCTAATAGCGTTACTTATTATATATACAATGATAATACTTATAGTTCTTTAATCCAATATAATAATAATTTTAATAATTAAGACGCTTATTAAAATATTAAATAATATTGAAATTTAATTTAACTGTTTGTTATAATCTTATTACCAAAAAAACAAATATCATAATAAGGAGAACAATTATGAGTAATAACATTAACCCAGAAGCTACTAGAACTTTTAATACTGCTTTTAATACAGTGCCACTTACTAGTACTTTTCAAAATAATACTTTAGCTAAAATTTCAACAGCTTTTCAAAAGGCTTTTGTAGCGGTAACTTATACATTATCAGTTTTAGCTTTAGGGGTTGGTCTAGCTATTGATTATGCTATGAGTCCAAACAAAGTTCAAGTAGATCCAACAATCATAAAAAAAGAAGATCTTGAATATAAAAAAACTGAAGAACCTGATGTTCAAACTGCAGAAGTTATTTCAGGTTTGACACATGCAAAAAAACCAACAATGAAGGCTACTAGAAGGCCTAAAACTCGACCAAAATTTAATGCAGATAAGCATAACCCTATAGCTCAACAAGAAAGAATTGAAGACACTCAAAGAACTGAAGAGCCTAGAGACAACACTGAAACTTCAAGGCTAACTAACATTACCAAAGCTGGTGCGATCATTGGTGGTGGAATTGCTTTAGGTTTAGGTGGAAGAAAAGCTTTGGCTTACTTAACATATTTTGCTTTAGACAAAGCAGGTAAAAAAGCCCTTGTAAAAGGAATGAAAAAAGGCGCAGAGTTTTCAGCTTATCATTCCTTTGAAATGTTAGTCAATAAATAATCTTTTTGATCTAATTTATTCAATAAAAACCCGGTAAGGAATGCCTTACCGGGTTTTTTTATCTAATAGAAAAAACGCTTCCTACTTGAAACTATTGCAAACTATTTGTAATGTGAGGTTTTTGAGGAGTTATCTATGGATAAGATGCCAGATCTTTCAGTACATGAGCATGAGCCATTTAAATCTATCTTGTTATTTGGCCCTCCAGGCTCTGGTAAAGGTACCTTAGGTAAGTTTTTAAGCACTGCAGGAAACCACTGTCACCTTTCTTCTGGTGATATTTTTAGAGGTCTTTCTCCTGATTCTCCAGCAGGTCTACTATTTGAAAGTTATGCAGGACAAGGTCTATTAGTACCAGATAGTGTTACGATCAAGATCTGGAATCACTACGTTTGGGGCTTAATCGCTACAAATAGCTATTTTCCAACTAAGCAATATCTTTTGCTAGATGGTCTTCCTAGAACCGTTAAACAAGCTGAAATGATGGATAAACTTATCAATATTCGTCATATCATCGTTTTAGATATCAAAAAAGAAGATATCCTTATAGAAAGGCTTAGAAGGCGAGCTATTATCGAAAAAAGAGGGGATGATACAGACCCTAATGTCTTAAAAAAGAGAATGGAAGTGTATAAAGAAAGCACGGAAAAGCTTCTAGATCACTACCCAAAAGAGCTTATATCTCGTTTTAACGCTGATCAGAAGCCTTTAGAGGTGTTACGTGATGTTCTTGTCAAAATGAACGATATTACAAGCTTTACAAGCCTTAAATAACCTTTATTCTATCCAAATTTAGTACATTCTTGCTGTTTGTTTGTAAGTCCTTTACTGTCAATTAAATAAAGCGTTTTGTTTTAAAGTGATGTTTTTATTTATATAATTTTATATAAATATTGAAATTTTATTTAATTATATGTTATTATAATAGAGTAAACCACTAAACAATATATTTAAAATGACAAATGTTAATAAAATAACAGTCTTTAACCCGCAAGCCACTGCAAATAAAAAGTCTAAACAGGCTTCAAAGTTGAAAAAGGTGGTTGGTGTAGCAAAGCCAATGATTAGTTTTGCCGTGAACACAGAAAAAATGTTCCGAGCAGCTGATAAGGCAAATTTGCTTCATGGTAAGTCTGTATGTCATATGCCAAGTGAGGGCATAGATGGTCATAGTGGGATGTTTAGGGTAACGCAGTTTGCCGCTGGGTACTTTTTGTATAGAGGTGCTAAAAAGTCTAAGCTTAAAGCTAAACAGCTTAGCGATACTGGTGGAATAAAAAGAGCCGATACTGATTTATCTTACTCTAAAACTTATATGGCTGCAGCGGTTCCAAGAGGTTTTAAAGATTTTCTATCGTTTTGGAATTTTGTAGCTCCAAAAACTGCAACTTTAACTTATACACCTGTAACTACAGCCGCAGCAGTTAAAGGACTTACATTGGGTTCGGCTTTGGCAATTGGAAACCTTGGAGCAGTTACAGTATTTACAGGGGCATTACTAGTCAAGTCTGGTATAGAACTTCATAGAGCAAATCTTTGTTCTAAGTTTATTGAAGCTGTTAATACCCAAAAGGAAAACTCTATAGAAAAGTATTTAGATGAGTTTGAAAATTCTCAAGCAGGTTTAGAAAAGCTTAAAAGGCGTATTGGTAGTCAAGCTGTTGAGTCGCTAAAAGATAAAGGTTATTTAGTAGAAATTGATAATGGTTCAATATTTAGTGTAGAAGCTCTTTATAACGGTGATGAAGTAACACTTTGTAAAGAGGTAAAAGAGATTCTTTTAGAAGGAGCTAAAAAAACAGCTAAGACACATAACCAGAAAGCAATTACAACAGGTTTATTTGGAATTGGGGTATTGATTATTTTAACTGGAATGTTTTTAGCATTTTTCTCAACACCTGTTCCAATTTTAGGTTTTGTAGGATCCGTACTTGTTTGGTGTGCAGCAGCATATGGTTTAAAAAACTTATGCCAAAAGCATAGTTTAGGAACAAAAATTAAAAGGCTTATCACTAAGGATCTTCCTAATGCGATTTCAAGCCTCTCTATTGCAGCAAGTAAGATCTTTGCTAATAATTATTCTATAATCACTCCATATATCCCAATTATAGAAACTGCTGAAAGGAGTTCTGAAAAGAGAAATAACACACAAACTGTAGAAGTTAATCGTACTCATCAAGCAAATGAGCTTAGTTATGATCATTTAATGGATATTGATGATGAGTCTTATCAATTTTTTGCTAAACCAGGTTATCTAGATCAAGATACTGATGATATGGATTCATTTAATGAAGATGCTTTCTGGAACCATTATACATCTTAATCCATTTGTATTCTTTTTACTTAAATTACTTACATTACAGGTTTTAAAGTATTAATTATATTGCAATAAAATTATTTATATTTTATAATAAATATATTATTAATGTATAAATAGTTGAATTATGGTTAATCAAGTACAAGAGGCTTTAAAAACAACACCTTTTGTCTATGAAGCATCACTTAAAACCGCCTGGAATAACGCTTCTAATTGGGGTAGATTCAAGGCTTTAGCTGGATTTGGGCTTAAAGGGTCTATTCCGGCTATGCGTATTCCTAGGTATATCTCGCAGCTTCATGATTCGCGGACTGGTAACAACCTAATTTCATCTAAGAAATCTAACAATTTAATGGTGGGTTCTCAAGTTATTGAGGATGTAAGTGATATGTATGATTTTTATAATATGCATAATCAAGGTAAGGAATTAGAAAGAATTGGTGATAAAGAATCATTAGTGGATAGAAAATATCACATGAGACATACCGCATTTGGTTTGGGGATTTCATTTGGGCTTTTTTATCCTGGTTTGATTTTAGAACAAACAGCTAAAAGTCATGCAGCTAAAAAAGCAGCAGAGGTGATGTATACTGGTTCAAAAGGTTCTTTTGGCTCAATATTTATATTTGCTTATTTAGTTTGGGCACTTGCTGGACTAGGATTAGCGATTAGAGATCTTATAAGAATAAAAAGATACAAAAATACTTTTACTCATGAGTTAAACAATTGCAGTGTTAATAACCCTGTAAATACCGCTAAGTTATTAAGAAGTCTTATCTCACCTTTCTCAACTAAAGAAGAAGAAGACAAAGCAAAAGTAGGTATGTTTAATGATGATTGTGAAAAGGCTAACTTTAAAAATTATAAAAAAGTAAATAGCCTTCTTGGAATAGATAAATACATAGAAAAAACCCATGTAAAGAAACATAAAAACTACTTGAGTAAAAGAATTAGCTTAAAAGGCCAATTTTTTCTAAAAGCCAATCATGAAAAGCTAAAAAAGATTTTAGATAGGCTTGAAGATCCAACTCAACTTACAAGAGAAGAAGATCTTAAGCAAATACATGAGTTTTTAGGAAAAATAAGTACAGAGATAAAAGCAAATGAAACAACTTTAAAAACGCAAGCTCTAGCTATTTTTTCTATGGCTTCATTAGCAATTGCTTTGATGATCTTTTGTCCATATATTTGGGTAGGAGCACTTGTGATGTTGTTTGCTCAGCTTCTAATTGTTTATGCAACTGCTGATCATAAAATTGATGCGTTTATTTATGGACAGGAGATGAGAAATTATACCTTAAGAACCGGTACTGGTGCTCTGTAATTCTACACATTAATCAAAGAATTTGTATAGTTAAGGTATGGAAATAGATACCTTAGTTGATGAATTTGTTTGTGTGCTAAACACTGAAAAAGGACTTTCAAAAAACAGTGTGTTAGCCTACCAGAGTGACCTTGTTGCATTTGTAACTTTTTTTAAAAATCAAAAAGATAAGCACTTTTCTGAAGAGCTTATCTTTTCTTTTTTTCAGAAAAAAAAGGATCGGTCGATTTCATCTCAAGTACGATTAATGGTTACTTTAAAAGCTTTTTTCAGGTTTTTAAAAAGAGAAAAAATCATAAAAGATGATTTTTTTCACTTAGTAGATTCTCCAAAGCTTTGGCAGCTTATTCCTGAAGTTTTAACCTTAGATGAAATACAAAGATTGATAGATACTCCTGATACATCAACATGTCTTGGCGCAAGAGATCGAGCTATATTCGAAGTGATTTATGGAGCTGGAATAAGAGTTTCTGAATGTACAAACCTAAAGATTGTAGATATCTCAGATGGATTTATAAAAGTCTTTGGAAAAGGTCAAAAAGAAAGATTAGTTCCTATTGGAAAAAAAGCAATAGACGCTATTGATTATTATCTGACTAAGTTTCGGCAAGAAGGAGATACTGATTATCTATTTGTTTCTAAATCTAATAAACCTCTTGATAGAACAACTATTTTTAGAAGAATTAAAACCTATGCCAAACAAGCTGGGATCTATAAGATCATCTCTCCTCACACCTTAAGGCATTCATTTGCGACTCATTTATTAGAACATGGAGCGGATTTACGCCTTATTCAAGAGTTTTTAGGTCATGTAGACATTGGGACAACCGATCGTTATACCCATATTTCTTCTAAAAGAATGAAAAGTGCTTTTGATCAATTTCACCCGAGACCCTAAGATTTTATGAATCTATCTCTCAGTTGATTTGTTTTTTCTCTTAAAAGCTCAAGGTAGTAAAAGATTACAGGTGTTAGTAAAAGAGTTAATACTTGAGAGATCACAAGACCACCACAAACTACAAGCCCTAGCGGCTTATTTCCTTGTGACGCTGGGCCAGCAAGAGCTAATGCGATTGGTAGCGCTCCCATAAAAGCAGCTACTGTAGTCATCATAATAGGTCTAAAACGAACAATACAAGCTTGCATAATTGCGTCGTAGGCAGAAGAGCCTTTTTCTCTAATCTCTTCATTTGCAAAGTCAACTAAGATTACTCCGTTTTTCATTACGATCCCCATAAGCATAATAAGACCTAAAAATGAGATTAGTGAAAGAGTTTGGCCAAGTAGATACAAAGTTAAAAGACCCCCAAAAGTTGCAGGAGGAAGAGCGCTCATAACAGTAAGAGGGTGAATAAAATTTTCGTAGAGAATACCCAAGATGATGTAAACAACAAAAATCATAATCACAAACAAAAAGGGTAGGTTTGCAAAAGACTTTGCAAAGATATCTATTGTTCCTTGCGTTACTCCATTTACATTTGAAGGGAGAAGTTCTTTTGCATATTCTAAAAGAGCTGTTTGCGCATCACTTAAAGAACTTCCTTCTGAAAGGTTAAAGGAAATAGTTGCTGATGGAAGACCGTTGTAGTGGTTAACAGAAAGAGGGCCAACAGATTCTTTTACTTCTACAACTTGTGAAAGGGGAACAAGATTATTTTGTTCATTACGTAGATAAAGATAGTTTAAGACGGTTGGATCTTTATAATACTCTGGAAGGGTTTCAATTATGACATCGTATTGATCAATGGTAGAGTTAATCATAGAGATTCTACCACCAGAAAAAGCAAACCCAAGAGATTGCTCTATTTGGTTTGCTGTTAAATAAAGATCAGATGCTCGATCTCTTAATATATTAAGTTCTAGCTGTGGTTGTTGTATTTGTAGATCTGTAGAAACTTGAGTAAATATCGGCGATGTTCTTACTTTTTGCATCATATCAAAAGATGCTTTTTCTAAAGCATCTTGATCTACTGAAGTCATAGCAAATTGATAAAGGGCTTTTGATTGTGTTCCCATCTGGAGGTTAATAAGAGGAATAGGAGAAAGATAGGCGTTAAATCCTGGATAGTCAAAAAGAGCATCCATTAGCTGGTTTGATACCGTTGTGATTCCAGGCCTTTTTGAAAAATCAACAAGGCGTATAAACATCATCCCTTCATTGTCTGTAGTGTTTGATGCTACAGACACACCTTTTTCTACATAGGGATTTTCTAAGATTACATCAGAGATCTCTTCTTGGTATTTTGCCATCCCGTAAGGAGAAATTCCATCGTGAGCTTCTGAAAAGCCTTGCAAAAAGCCCATATCTGTTACTGGTAAAAAGTCTTTAGGTAATATGATCGCAAGATGAAGAGATAATCCAACGCATAACACTCCTACAAAAAGAGTCACAAGCTTATACTTCATCGATTTTTCTAATACTTTTTTGTATATTGCAAGAAGGTTATCGTTTAGCTTATCCGCAAACCTTTCCATTAGCTTTTTCTTTTTACCCTGTTGTCTTGGCGGGATATACCTTGAGCATAAAAGGGGAGTAAAGGTAAGAGAGATAAAACCTGAAATGACAACAGCAACCATAATAGTTACTGCAAACTCTCTAAATAGCCTGCCTATAATTCCACCTAAAAAGATCATTGGAATAAAGACTGCAGAAAGACAAAGAGTCATGGATAAGATTGTAAAACTAATTTGTTTTGAACCATCAATTGTTGCTTGAAGAGGGGTTTTACCCATTTCAACATGTCGAACATTGTTTTCCAAAACAACAATTGCATCATCAACTAAAAATCCAATGGAAAGTGTAATAGCAAGTAAAGATAGAATATCTAAGCTAAAACCTAAGATATTCATAACAACAAAGGTACCAAATATAGCCATTGGTAGGGCACATGTTGGTATAATTGTATCTAAAAGCTTTCCAAGCGA
>Ga0180430_10002644_pt1 | contig 16021 bp, 16 predicted proteins | sample SS_ome_9_FD_132999 | JGI IMG/M metagenome (GOLD analysis project Ga0180430, IMG submission 132999) | Hypersaline lake sediment archaeal communities from the Salton Sea, California, USA - SS_1_S_2 metaG | ecosystem: Environmental > Aquatic > Non-marine Saline and Alkaline > Hypersaline >... | reverse complement strand
GGGATCACCCGGACCCCGGGGGGCTGCTTACGCCTGATCAGCGTGGCTGGCGTTTACTTGTTGGTACCTACCTTGCCTTCCATCTGATCTTTGAAGCGAGATACTGCAGCTTTCCGCATCTCCTTCTGCGCATCAGTCAGCTTGTCGAGATACCACTTGTGGTCATCCGAGTTCAGCATCTCGTCCAGAGCCTTCTGCAGGTTTGCTGCGGCTTTCGCCTTGTCGCCACCTGCCTTTTTGCCCTTGGCGATCAGCTCTTCCAACTGCGGTACAAACTTGGAGTACCAGTGCTTGGCCAGATCGTAGGTACCATGCCAGTGGGTATAGTCCGGACCCATCATGGCGGCAGCGTGACGTGCACGGCGACCTTCATGGTGCCACAACTCAAACCAGGTCCAGTCGATCTTGTTGGAAAACTTGGACGGCTTCAGCAGCGGCTTGGCAACCTTCATCAGCTTCAGGCCAGGCTTGGCGTACTTCTCGTTGTACAGGTGGACCAGCGCGTCGTACTGGATATAGAAGTTCTCGACCCAGTTTTCACTGTGACATGCGTGGCAGACGTCTTTCATGTTGTCACGACGCTCTTCCCACTTTCTCGATGCGCTCTTCAGGCCGTACTTCTGGTCGGAGACCTCCGGGCGGATTGAAACCGGCGGACGGTTGTTCCAGGAGATACGTGCACCAACATCGTGAGTGATCGGTTGCTTCCTGGTTGCACTCATGTGGCAGGTGGCACAGGTCGGTGCCGCGTTGTAGTCCTCACCCACGACCCACTTGGGGGAATCGAGATTCATCTCGTCCTTGTTGGCGTGGAAGGCGATACCGTGCTTGGACTCCTCGTAGATCTCCAGCTGCGGATGGTCCGGGCCCATGTGGCACTTGCCGCAGTTTTCGGGGTTACGCGCCTGCGCAATGGAGAACTTGTGGCGAGAGTGACAGGCCGAGCAGGCACCCTCGGAGCCATCCGGGTTGATACGGCCGATGCCGGTGTTGGGCCAGGTGGCCGGGTCGAGTTGACCGTCGCCGATGACCTTGACCTGGGATCCGTGGCACTGCCAGCAACCGCTGACTGCTGCCGGAGAAACACCATCTGGGAAGGCCGGGGTCTTCAGCGAGTTGTTACCCTCGACGACTTCTGCGAGGAGGTTGTCAAGCGAGCCGATGATGCGTCCACCCTTGGCGTGGTGAGACTCTTCCATCTCTTTCGCGGTTTTCTCGTGACAGTTCGCACAGTCTCTGGGCGAAACGATGATGGAGATATGCTTTTTGACCTTCTTGCCGTCGTGAATGTAGGCGTCCGCATCACCCGGGTCAGCGGCGTGACATTCGTAGCACCCTACGTTGGCCCCGTAGTGCGCGCTCGCGCCCCACTGTTGGATGATGCCGGGGTTGTTTTTCTTGTGACACTTCACACACTCTTTTGTCTCTGGAGACATTTCCGGCGGGGGTGCTTTGACCGCTGCAAAGGCCAGGCCCTGCAGCACCAGGAGGACTGTGCCCAGTCCCAGTAATAGCCATTTTTTCATTGTCGACTCCTCCAATGGTTTGGTGCACTCACGCGTGTACGCGAGCGGAAACTGCTCATCACTCATGACGACCTGAAAGCCGGTGCAGCTGGCTGAACTTCTTGTTTTTCGCAGAGGCGCGAATCTTTTTTTCGGTGACCGGTGCTGAGGTACAGCAGGAGGGTGTCGGCCCGGCACTCGTTATGGGTTTAAGTAGAACCGATGGTGCTTTCGCAGGCCTGGAATAACCTTGATATTAATCATGTTTTTTGTCGACTCTGGTCGGAAGCCCTGGGCAGGGGGTGTTCCTGCGCAGGAATACCCCGTGGTTCAGCCTACTTGGCCGCCTGGAAATTGCTGTCGATCAGGGGCGGCGCATCCACCTGAGGTACATGGCACTGGTTACAGAAATGGCGACTGGCGACAACCTTGTCGTGCTTCTTGCCGTTTCGATCGATGTAGTGCGACTCACTGATCTCCACGGACTTGGCCTTGTCCTTGCCCGGTTGCTTGACGTGGCACTCAAGGCAACCGTTTTCCTGTAGGTTGATGGCGTATTTCTCCACCTCGTGCGGGACCAGCGGCGGCTGTTCCCTGAAAGTGCGCTCGACATTCTCCTTGTCCTTGATGAATCTCATCAGCTTCGGTGCCTGCGCCGTGGTGGGCAGCGATTCGGTGCGCAGCGAGCTGAGTTCTGCTGATACCTGGCTCGTGGTGGCGGCCAGCAGACACGCGGTGACAAACAGGATGATGTGGAACGGTTTCATGACGACACCTCTCTTGGGGAGTTAACGCCGGGTACGTCCAGGCGGGAGTTGAAACGGTGGGTAAAGGTGAAAACATCGCGGCCACATACGTCGATGCAGCGTCCGCAGTTGGTGCAATGCCCGGAAGTGATCACAGGGCTTGGATGATTTTCAGCGTCGCCTTTCAGGGCGGGCCGGATCACCTGGTGTTCGGGACATACGGTGAAGCAGTCCATGCAGTCGTCGCACTGTTCACGCCGCACGGCTGAAACGCGCAACAGTGCGGTCTCGCCGAGCAGGCCGTAGAAAGCGCCGACCGGGCAGAGTTTTCCGCACCAGGCGCGACGCGCGATCAGCAGATCGAGCAAAAACACCGCGAGTACGACGCCCCAGGCCATGCCCATACCGAAGATCAGGCCTCGATAGACCATGGATACCGGGTTGAGCAGTTCCCAGGCCACGCTGCCGCTGATGGCGGCTACCAACAGAATGGCGCCGAGCAGCCAGTACCTTGTACGTGAGGAGATATTGGCGCTGCCTTTGAGATGCAGCTTACGGCGCAGCCACTCCGCCGAGTCGGTGACCATGTTGATCGGGCAGACCCAGCTGCAGTACACGCGACCGCCGGCCAACAGGTAGAAGCCGAGCACGATTGCCACGCCGATGATGGCAGCGGTCTCCGGCCAGTGGCCAGTGGCCAGCACTTGTAGCATGACCAATGGGTCGCTCAACGGCAACACACCCAGGGTCAGGCTGGAGGCGAGGTTGCCCTTGACGATCCACCAGCCGAGCCAGGGACCGGCCAGAAACAGTGCCAGGATGCCGAACTGGCTGATCCGCCGCAGGATCAGGAAGCGGTGGGCATGCCACCAGCCGAACCTGGCGGCGGCCTCGGCACCCGGCTTTTCGAGGCCCGCTTTCACAGCCCCCCCTTGCGGTTGAGCGTATCCAGCGGGTTGCTGGAGAAGGGTGAATCCGTCTGTTCCTGTGGGCTACTCGGGATCAGGCCCTCACCCCCATGTTCGTAACGCATACCCTCAGGCAGGTTGTACTGGTGCGGGGTATCGGGGCTGACCAGCGGCGCCCCGGCCTCGGCCTGCTGCTGCCAGCCGAGTCGATAATGCTTGCCGAGCATCCCCTTCGCCAGGGCGATGGGGAAGACCTTGATCGCGGCTTCCTCCAGAATACAGGCCTTTTCGCACTTGCCGCAGCCGGTGCAGGCATCTGAATGCACCACCGGGATGAAATAAGCGTGCTTGCCGCTGCGCTTGTTGTGCGTGTAATCGAGCGTGATCGCCTTGTTGCGGACCGGGCAGACATTGAAGCAGACCTCACAGCGCAGCCCCTGGAAGGCAATGCAGGCCTCCTGGTCAACCAATACCGCCAGGCCCATGCGCGCCTCGTTGATATCGGTGAGCGCATGATCGAGCGCGCCGGTGGGACAGGCCTTTACGCAGGGGATGTCATCACACATCTCGCAAGGGACGTCGCGCGCGTTGAAGTAAGGCGTACCCAGGGCCACATCGTCACCGAGTTCGGCGAGTTTCAGGGTGTGATAGGGACAGTCGCGCACACACAGGCCACAGCGAATGCAGGCACCCTGGAAGGCCTTCTCGTCAGCGGCGCCGGGCGGACGGATGGCATTGGCGGGCAGGGCACGCGCCTGACGCTGGTAGACGCCGAGGGTCATCGCCACCAAGCCGACACCGGCAGCCGTCCTCAGCGTGTTGCCAAGGAAGCGTCGGCGGGCCGGATTGCTTGGACCATTAGTGCTCATGACGTCATCGTCTTTGGCGGATGCGACCAGGCAGGCCGCACCCTTTGTCAGCCGGTCAGGCCGGCAGTATCTTCACGGCCGTTTTCTTGAAGTCGGTCTCTTTGGAGAGCGGGTCGGTCGCATCCAGTATCAGCTTGTTGACCAGCCGGCCTGCATCGAAGAACGGCACGAATACCATGCCCTCTGGCATCTTGTTACGGCCCTTGGTCTCGACACGGCAGATGACTTCGCCACGACGACTGACGATCTTGGCGGCCGCACCGCGCTTGAGTCCACGTTTCTTGGCGTCGCTGGGATTCATGTAGACCAGGGCGTCCGGTGCTGCGCGGTAGAGTTCAGGCACGCGGCGGGTCATCGAACCGGAGTGCCAGTGCTCCAGGATACGCCCGGTACTCATCCACAGGTCATATTCGGCATCCGGTGATTCGTGTGGTGGCTCGTAAGGCGCCGAGATGATGTTGGCGCGTCCATCGGGCTTGCCGTAAAATTGCACACTGCTGCCCTTGGCGACAAACGGGTCATAACCCTCGCGATAACGCCACAGGGTTTCCTTGCCATCGACGATCGGCCAGCGCAGGCCGCGCGTCTTGTGGTAGGCGTCGAATTCGGCCAGGTCGTGACCTTTCTTCGGGCCCTTGAGGCCGAAGATGCGGTATTCCTCGTACAGGCCTTTCTGCAGGTAGAAGCCGAAGTCTTCCATTTCTGCATTGGCGTAGGTGTTGCCGCGGTCATCGGTAACCTGCTGTTTCGGATACTTGTTGACCGCGCCGTTGGCGAACAGCACATCGAACAGCGTCTTGCCGCGGTGCTCCGGCTTTTTCGCGAGCAGCTCCTCCGGCCAAACATCCTCGGTCTTGAAGCGCTTGGAGAACTCAACGAACTGCCACAGGTCGGATTTGGCTTCACCCGGTGCAGTGATCTGCTGGCGCCAGAACTGGGTACGCCTCTCAGCGTTGCCATAAGCGCCTTCCTTTTCGGCCCACATGGCGGTCGGCAGAATCAGGTCGGCCGCCGTCGCCGAGACGGTCGGGTAGGGGTCAGAGACCACCACGAAGTTTTTCGGATTGCGCCAGCCCGGGTACATCTCGTCGTTGACGTTCGGCCCGGCCTGCATGTTGTTGTTGGTGGTCACCCAGTAGCAGTTGAGCTTGCCATCTTTGAGCATGCGGCTCTGCAACACCGCGTGGTAACCCTTCTTGCCGGGGAGGGTGCCCTCCGGCAGGTTCCAGACCTTCTCGGAAAAGTCACGGTGCGGCTTTTTGAATACCACCAGGTCGGCAGGCAGGCGGTGCGCAAAGGTGCCGACCTCGCGCGCGGTACCGCAGGCAGAGGGCTGACCTGTCAGCGAGAAAGGACCGTTGCCCGGCTCGGAGATCTTGCCGGTGAGCAGGTGCACGTTGTACATCAGCCCGTTCACCCACACGCCACGGGTGTGCTGGTTGAAGCCCATGGTCCAGTAGGAGACGACCTTCTTGTTCGGGTCGGCATACAGCTTGGCGAGGCGCTCCAGGCTTTCCACGGATACGCCGGACAGCTCGGAGACGTGCTCGGCGGTGTAGGGGGCGAGTTCCTTCTTGTATTGCTCGAAGTCGATCTTACTGAGCTTGCCCTTGTTGGCGTTTTTCGCAGCCTTCTGACGCGGATCTTCCGGGCGCAAGCCATAGCCAATGTCGGTCGGGGTCTTGGTGAAATTGACGTGCTTATTGACGAAGTCCCAGTTCACCGCATCCTGCTGCACGATGTAGTTGGCGATGTAGTTGAGGATCGCCAGGTCGGTCTGCGGTTTGAAGATCACGCCATGGTCGGCCAGTTCGAAGCTGCGATGCTCGAAGGTGGAGAGCACGTGTACCTCGGTGCCCGGCTTGGTCAGACGGGTGTCTGTCAGGCGCGACCACAGGATGGGATGCATCTCCGCCATGTTGGAGCCCCACAATACGAAGGCGTCTGCGTGCTCGAGGTCGTCATAGCAGCCCATCGGCTCATCGGCGCCGAAGGCGCGGATGAAGGCGCCTACCGCGGAGGCCATGCAGTGACGCGCGTTCGGATCGATGTTGTTGGACCGGAAGCCGGCCTTGTAAAGCTTGGAGGCTGCATACCCTTCCCACACGGTCCATTGGCCTGAGCCAAACATGCCGACGCGCGAGGTTATCTGGTCGGCCGGCTTGCCCTTGTTTTCCTCCATGCTTTGCCTGATGGCGGCTTTCCATTTCTCTTTCATGATGTCGAAGGCCTCGTCCCAGGAGACCGGCTCGAAATCGCCTTCCTTGTCGAACTTGCCATTCTTCTTGCGCAGCAGCGGGGTGGTCAGGCGGTCCTGGCCGTACATGATCTTGGACAGAAAGTAGCCCTTGATGCAGTTGAGACCCTTGTTGACCGGTGCTTCAGGGTCACCCTGGGTGGCGACCACGCGGCCGTCTTTGGTGCCGACCAGGACAGAACAACCGGTGCCGCAGAAACGGCACGGGGCCTTGTCCCAGCGGATGTCCTTGTCCTCGCTGCCTACCGAAACGCCGGGGATGGTGATGCCGGCGGCCGCAGCGGTGGCGGCAACGGCATTGGTCTTGATGAAGTCGCGTCGGGTCTGTTTCATGATTGGATCTCCTCCGGCGGGGTTTCGTTTTCTAATTGGTGGTAGACGAGGGACGAAGAGGCGACGCCCTTGAGGGTGCTCAAGGCGGTAATGGTGTCGGCACAGCCCTTGTAGGCATCGCCCTCCACGGTCACCACCATGCGTCCGCCGTCATTGGCATGCAATTCAACGCCAGGCATTTCGCGCAGGCTTTTTTCGACCAGGGGTGAATGCTCCGGTCGGGTCATCAGCAATACCCCACACACGTGGTATTCGCTCATGCGGCCTCCTGTATCTGGATGATGTGAATGGGGCACACGGCGATACAGCTGCCACAGCCGTTACAAAGGTTCTGGTCGAGCGCTGGCAGGGAGATGCCGCCGACCTGCAGTTGAAAGCGGATGGCGCGTTCGTCGCACGCATCGCCGCAGGCACGGCAGGTGATCCCCCGGCTATCCAGGCAGGTATCGCCGATGGTGGCTTTCAGTTGCCAGGCTGGCTGGCCATTCTGCTGCAGGGCATCTTCCTGACAGGCAGTCACGCAATCCCCGCAGAAGTTGCAGCCGCGCCGTTGGAAATCGACCGTTGGGTAACCGCCGTCGCCTCGGACCAGGATGTTTTCTGCGCACGCCTCGATGCAGTCGTCGCAACGACGGCATAGGTCGATGAAAGATTCCACCATCCAGGGTAGGCGATTCCGCTGATGCTGCTGTCGGATATCACCCCGAAGGAAGGCTCTTTTGGCATGGTCGATGGAGGTCATCGCTTGCCGGGCTCTTGGGTGATTGAATGTCGGACGACCAAGGCTAGGTGTCGCGAGCTGGAAAAAACTTGATTGCGATCAAGAATGGCCTGGCGGTTATTGATGCTGGTCAAGCCGCCTGCATTATTGCCACAAACACTAGGGTTATTACGTAGGGGGCAACCCGGGTGGACTTGCCGGCTTGAGGCATTTTCTGTCCCCCGGTTGCCAAAGAGACCTGCCGGTTCGCGCTCAGGTTGCCCGGGCGCCTGTCTGAATCATGGTGTTGGATTTGCGACTACCGATCACTCGCCGTGGTTCGGTATTGGACGCGTGGCCGGATACGCTCGCGCGGCTTTGCGGCGCTTCACGCCTCGCAATCTTCCCGCCGGTGCACGGCGGGCCCGAGTGAAGCAGATCTTCAGGGACGTTGCTGGTTGATCAGCAACTGGATGGATTCACCGCCACTGCTGCTGGTTTCCACTTCGTCACTGTGCAAGTCGCCGGACTGCGGCGTTGCCAGGCCAGCCTTGGAAATACGAGCGCCCACCAGCACCCGCTCGAAGTTGGAGAGTTTCATCTGCGGCATCATTGCCATGCTGTCGGTCAGTGCCACCTGGATGGGCAGGTCCGCGACACGCATACGTGAGACAGCAAGCGGCATCGGAGGGCCGGCTGCCGCCTTGGCGTAGATAAAGACCGTGTCGTTGGGCGAAGTCAGGTCGAACAACTCGGCGTCCAGCGCCACTTCCACCTGAAGGCCATTGCCTTCGGCCTCAGCGCCCGTTGCGACAGGTGCTTGCGGTGTTGGCATGACAGACATTTGCGGTGGCGCCATGATTTCCGGCAGGGGCTCAGGGATGTCGGCCTTCAGGCCGCTGCGCTGCTCAATTTCTGCGATCAGGCCCCGCAGCTCCTGTTGCATCGCCGGCTCGTCTTCCAGCAAGGGCATGGCGCGGCTCCAGTAGTCTATGGCCTTCTGGTCCTGCCCGCGTTGGACGGCGGCATTGCCTCCCAGCCAGAGTGCACTCACGGCTTCCGGCTCAATCTGCAATACCTTGTCCAGCAGTTGCACTGCCTTGTCCGGCACCTGTCCGCCATTGGCCATGGAGAGAGCGTCGGCCCAGGAGACCATGGCGGTGGGGTTGTCCGGCAGGAACTCGTTGAGGCGCTCAAATGCCTGCGCCGCTTCGGTGTAGCGCTCCATCCTCATGTAGGTGCGGGCGAGCAGAAACCAGCCTTCCGGATTGTTCGGCTCGGCTTCCAGGCGACGGGCCAGTTCGCCCACCAGTTCGCTGATCGGGGGCAATTGCTGCTCAGGTGGTTGAGCGACAGCGGGCTGCCCTGGACCCGAAATATGCAGGTACTGGGGCGAGCCGATGCGCTGGTAGCTGAAAAACACGATGATCGGGATGGCGACGGCCACGATGACCAGCGTCAGCCGGGCGGTGCCGCGGTTGTCAGTTTTTTCGATTTGCGAACTGGCGGTGCTCAGATCCTGCGCCAGGGCGATTTCCAAATCCTGCTTGGCCTGCGCGAACTCCTCGTCGGACATGTCGCCACGCTCTTTTTCCTTTTCGATCTCCGCGAGTCGTTCGCGCGCGATCCGGATATTGTCATCACGGGTGTCTTCCGCGACTTCTTTGCGACCACGTAACAGAGAAGGGGCAAGCAGCAGGATGGCGGCGATGACGATCGCCGCGCTGATCAGAAGAAAGGTATTCATGAGGATGTTTTATTGTTGTCCAGCAGCTTGGAGGCTTCTTTAAGCTGCTCCTGGCTGAGGGTGGCGGTTTCGTTATCGGCACGGCGTACGCGGATGGTGCGCAGCATCAGCCAGATCGCGATGAAGAAAAGAAGAAATGGCCCTACCCAAAGCAATGCCGTGGTGGCATTGAAGCGTGGCTTGTACAGCACGAAGTCGCCGTAGCGGTCTGCCATGAAGTCGGCCACCTCGCGCTTGTCCTTGCCGGATTTCACCAGTTCATAGGTCTTGCGGCGCATGTCCTGCGCGAGCTCTGCATTGGAGTCCGCAATGTTCTGATTCTGGCAGACGAGGCAGCGCAATTCGCCGATCAGGTCCTTGTAGATTTCTTCCTGTTCCGGGTCTTCAAACTTGTAGACCTCGATATTGGCGGCCATGGCACTGCCGCCCAGCATCAGGGCCAGCGCAAGGATAAAGCTTTTCATGACGCGGTTCCTGCAAAGTGCGGGATGAATTTTTCCTGCCAGACCTGCTCGTTCATGGCGCCTTTGTGCTTGACGCGAATAATGCCTTCGGCGTCGATCAGGAAGGTCTCCGGTGCCCCGTAGACGCCGTAGTCGATGACGGCGTTGCTGTCAGGGTCGAAAGGAATTCGCTCGAACGGGTTACCCAATCGAGTCAGCATGTTCTTGGCTTCCTGGGCCTCATCGCGCCAATTGATGCCGACGATGATTACCCCCCGGCGCTTGAGTTCCAGCAGAAAATCATGCTCGCGCCAACATTCCGGGCACCAGGTACCCCACACGTTGAGCAACCAGGTCTGGCCCTTGTAATTGCTCGGGCTGACCGTGTGTGCAGGTTCGTACAGATCCGGCAGCGAGAATTCCGGAGCCGGTTTGCCGATAAACTCGGTCGGGATGTCGCGCGGATTGTACTCGCCCTCGTTCATCAGGCTGAGCACGTACAGAAACACCCCGGCGAGCGCCAGGAAGATGATCAGCGGTAATGCGGCCTTGTTCATGCGCGGGCCTTGGCAGTGTCTGCCGGACTGCTGGCGGTGCGCTTGGCCAGTACGCGGTAGCGTCGGTCTGTCGCGGACACCAAGGCGCCGATTGACATCAGTACCGCACCGATCCACAGCCAGGCGATGTACGGCTTGTGATAAACGCGCAGGCTCCAGGATCCGTTACCCAGATCTTCCCCGAGGGCGACGAACAGGTCACGGAACAGGCCTTCATCGATGGCGGCCTCGGTCATTGGCATTTTCTGAACCAGGTAGGTGCGCTTCTCCGGGAAAAGGTCGGCGACAAATTCGCCGTTTTGTGAGGCCACCAGGCTGCCCCTGAAGGCGGTGTAGTTCGGTCCCGGCACGGTCTCGACACCCTTGAACAGGAAGCTGTAGCCGCCCATCTCGTAACTGTCGCCAGGCGCCAGGCGGATGTCCTTCTCCGTAGAGTAGACCGACGTCAGGGTGGCGCCGATCACGAACACGGCGAGGCCGAGGTGACCCAGTTGCATGCCCCAGAAGCCGCGCGGCACATGCCGCCAGTTGTAGTGCGGTGCCAGGCGTTCACGCAGCGCGACAATGCTGGAGAGGGTCACCCACAGGGCCAGTGCCACGCCGACCATCGCCATCGGGACGAATTCGGGCGTGCCCAACAGAATCCAGGCAGCGGAGAGCACCAGGGCGCCGATCAGCGGGAGGCGCAACAGTGACCACAGGCGTTCGCCGCGGTCGCGCTTCCAGCGTACCAGCGGGCCGATGCCCAGCAGGGCGATCAGGGGCAGCATCAGGACCATGAAGACCGGATCGAAGTACTGGCGGCCAACCGACACCTTACCCAGTTGCAGCGCATCGCTGAGCAGCGGATACAGAGTGCCGAGCAAGATGGTGACGCAGGAAACGAGCAGGATCACGTTGTTCATCAACAGGCCGGTCTCGCGTGATAACAGTTCGAAGCGCACGCTGCTCTTGATGTCGTTGGCGCGGATTGCGTAGAGCAACAGCGAGGAGCCTACCACCGCGACCAGGAAGGCGAGGATGAACACCCCGCGCTCCGGGTCAGAGGCGAAGGCGTGTACTGAGGTCAGCACGCCGGAACGTACCAGGAAGGTGCCGAGCAGGCTGAGCGAGAAGGCAAAGATCGCCAGCAAAACTGTCCAGGCCTTGAAGGCGCCGCGTTTCTCGGTCACTGCCAGTGAGTGCATCAGGGCGGTGCCTACCAGCCACGGCATGAAGGAGGCGTTTTCGACCGGGTCCCAGAACCACCAGCCACCCCAGCCGAGTTCGTAGTAGGCCCACCAGGAGCCCAGGGTGATACCAAGGGTCAAGAACAACCAGGCGACATTGGTCCAGGGGCGCGACCAGCGTGCCCAGGCGGCATCCAGGCGGCCACCGAGCATCGCCGCGATCGCAAAGGCAAAGGGCACTGCAAACCCGACGTAACCCATGTACAGCATGGGTGGGTGGAAGATCAGGCCGGGGTCCTGCAGCAGCGGGTTGAGGTCACGGCCTTCGATTGCGGCCGGTACCATGCGGTCGAATGGGTTGGACGTCAGGTTCATGAACAGCAGGAAGCCAACGCTGATCAGGCCCATGACGCCAAGCACCCGTGCGGTCATGACGTCCGGCACGCTGCGACTGAAGATGGTGACTGCGGTGGACCACACCGCCAGCACCAGGGCCCACAGCAACAGTGAGCCTTCATGGCCGCCCCATACCGCAGAGATCAGGTACTGGGTCGGCAGGTTGGTGTTTGAGTTGTTGGCCACGTAGGCAACGGAAAAATCGTGCGTCAGGAAGCTGTAGGTCAGCAAGCCGAAGGCGAAAGCCAATGCCGCGGTCTGCAGGTTGGCGGCAGGCTTGGCAATGGCGATCCAGCTGGTGATCCCCATTTGTGCGCCGACCAGCGGCAGGATGCCCTGCACCAACGCCAGCGCGAGGGCCAGAGAGAGGGCTATATGTCCAATTTCCGGGATCATCAGTACGCCCCCTGGTTCTTCATCTTGGCCATTTCACCGGCACTCATGGCGGCAGCGACTTCCGGTGGCATGTAGTTTTCGTCGTGTTTGGCGAGCACCTCATCGGCAACAAAGGTGCCATCCGGGCCGAGCTTGCCTTGGGCGATGACGCCCTGACCCTCGTCGAACAAATCGGGGAGGATGCCCGTGTAGGCGACTTTCATGGTCTTGTTGTGATCGGTGACCACAAAGTTGACGGTCAGGTCGCCCTCAGCGCGCTTGACGCTGCCTTCCTGGACCATGCCGCCAAGTCGGAAAACGTGGTCTTCCGGCGCCTTGCCTTCGGCGACCTCGGTTGGCGAGAAGAAGTACGAAAGGTTGCCGCCAAGGGCATTCAGGATCAGGTACGAGGCCAGTCCCAGGATGGCCAGGCCGATCACGATCAGGGCGAAGCGTTGCTGACGAGCTTTCATAGTTTGGACCTGCAATCACTGTGTGGATGCCCGGCATTGGCACTTTCAGCCAGCCAGGCTGAGCGCGAAGAGCGCGGTTTATTCGGCGCATCCTTGCGTCTCTCCCCTAGGGGGCTTGTGTGCAAAAACGCTCCAAGCGTTTCTGTAGTTATTCCAGAGGTGCGGTGAACAATGCTGCATTGCTCCTGCTCCTGGGTACGACTAGCACAGCGCGCTTGTTGCGCCTTGTCCTGCAACGAATGTTGGTTGTCGATGGGTACCCGCATGGCGATTACTGGTCCTGCTTCTCCAGCCGGTTGAGTCTGGCAATACGTTGACGGATCTTTTTCCCGGAACGACGTATCAGCAGGGGTTCGAGAAGCATGCAGAATGCGGTCATGCCGAAGGAGCCCCAGACGTAGAGGGCGTATTTGCCCATGTCGAGTTTGTCCAGCCAGCTCATGACTTTTCTCCGATCATCTGTTTCACCCAGCTTGCGTTGTGTTCGCGCTCCAGGATGATGTTGCGCACCCGGTCCATGCCTACCGCGATACTGTAGGCCCAGAAGCCAAAGGTCATGATGAGCATGGCAGTCATCATGGTGTCATCCATTGTGCTGGCCTCGTTGAGCCTGATGGTCGCGCCCTGGTGCAGGGTATTCCACCATTTAACAGAGAAATAAATGATGGGAATGTTCACGACACCGACCAAAAGCAGGATTGCCCCGGCGCGATCGCCGCGGCGGCGATCGTCGATGGCACCATGCAGCGCCATGTAACCGAGGTACAGGAACAGCAGGATCAGTTCCGATGTGATGCGCGCATCCCACACCCACCAGGTGCCCCACATCGGCTTGCCCCAGAAGGCGCCGGTCCACAGCGAGATGAAGGCGAACATGGCCCCGGTGGGCGCCAGTGCCTGGGTCATCATGGCGGACACGCGGGTGTTGAAGGTCAGCCCGAGGATGCTCCAGAAAGCCATCACCAGGTAGATAAACATGGACATCCAGGAGGCCGGCACATGCACGAAGATGATGCGGTAGCCGTCGCCCTGCTTGTAGTCGACCGGGGCAACCCAGAAGCTCATGTACAGGCCGTAAACGATCAGCGCGATAGCGATCACCCAGGCAATGGGTGCGATTTTGCCGGCCAGTGGGTAGAAGGTGGCGGGCGACGAAAACTTGAACCAGTTGATCAACCTGTTCTGCATGGTGTTTTTTTAATCCAGGTGCGCTTACGGCCAGCAAGAAAAAAGTGGGCTGTGAGGTTACCCGATCGTCTAGACCGGCGCAAAACCTCGGAGTTCAGCGTATGTGAACATCGCGCTCCATTATCTGACAGGAATTATGGAAATTGTTGGCGTTTTAAAATAAGGGTAATTTGGCTGCATGAGTCTTGTGTAGGGGCTCAATCCGTCGATACCCGCAGGGCGGCTGCCGTTGCGAGGGGCGTAGCCAGTAGTGCCAGCAGGAGAATGGCGCCAAGCATGGACAGGTGGGCCTGGCCACCCAGACCAGAAGCGGTTGCCTCGACTGCGCCTGCACCGAAGATCAGCACCGGTATGTACAGCGGCAGCACCAGCAGGGCGACCAAGACGCCTCCAGAGCGCAGGCCGAGGGTCAGGGCCGCGCCGATCGCGCCGAGCAGACTCAGGGTGGGTGTGCCCAGCAGCAGCGCGTAAATCATCACTCTGAGTGACTCGCCGGGCATGTCGTACTGGATTCCCAACAGTGGCGCCATGATCACCAGTGGCAGGCCGGTGATCAGCCAATGGGCGATGACCTTGCCGATCACCAGCAGCGACAGTGGCTGCGGTGTGAGCAGCATCTGCTCGAGGGTGCCGTCACGGTGGTCGGCAGAAAAAAGCTGCTCCAGTGCCAGCATCGAGGCCAGCAATGCGCCCACCCAGACCACGCCAGGGGCAATCAGGCGGAGGGTCTCCAGTTCCGGGCCGATGCCGAGGGGAAAAAGGCTCACCACGATCACGAAGAAGATCAGGGTGGTAAAGATATCCGTGCGCCGGCGCATGGCGATGGTGACATCGCGACGAATGATCCACAGCAGGGTTTCAAGCATTCCGGTTCTTCCCTAACTCCAGCGTGTACACCTCGCCGCTGGTCAGCGCGACCTCCTGGTGGGTGGTGACAATGACCATGCCTCCGGCACCCAGGTGGCGCCGGATCACTCCCTGCAAGTCGTCTACCGCGGCGACATCCAGGGCGCTGAATGGCTCGTCAAGGATCCACAGCTTCTTGCGGCTGAACCAAAGGCGCGCCAGTGCCACGCGCCGTTTCTGGCCCTGCGATAGGTACTTGGTCGGAAGGTCCTCGTGACCCCGCAGGCCGATGTCGCTCAGCACCTGCCAGGCCTGTTCCTCGCTCAGCGATTGGCCGGTAATCGCGGCATCGATACGCAGGTTTTCCACGGCACTCAGGTCACCCTTCAGGCCGTTAAGGTGTCCGAGATAAAGCAGTTCTTCGTGGTATTCCTGGCGGGCCTTGGTGATCTGCTCACCATTCCAGCGGATTTCACCGTCTTCGGAATGCAGCAGGCCGGCAAGGATGCGCATCAGGGTGGTCTTGCCACTGCCGTTGTGCCCCTTGAGGTGCAGCAGCTGACCGTTCCGCAGTGAGAAATTCAGGTCCGAGAACAACTCCCGGTCGCCGCGCATACCGCACAGTCCGGACACTTCAAGCTGATTGGCGAGCTGTTTTTCACTCATCTGCGGGATCGGGTCGAACAGTTGGCAGCGCAGTCTACACCAGCGGGCGTGCAGAAACCGAGATGCGTGTTTTTTGGCGGCTGCAGCACGGCAAGGCAAGTTGCCGCACTGTTTGTCTGGTTATGCAAAATGGGAAGACAGTTTGGTTTAAGCTACTGAATCTCAAAAGAACGATACGAAAGCTGACCCTGTCCCGAGCAGAAGGTCAGCCAGAGAAGCCCCGACCATGCACAAACCGCTCAGACCGCGCCCAGAACGAACCCGCTGTGCATCGTGCCCGGTCCGGGAACGCGCCCTGTTCCAGGTAGTGCCCACCGAGTACATCAACGACGCGGAATCAAAGCGGACCGATCAATACACCCTGCCTGCGCGACGTCACCTGTTCGAAGAGGGAACTGCGGCAAGCATGGCCTACACGCTGTTCGAAGGCTGGATGCTGCTGTATCGGTCGCATTCGGATGGAGGGCGTCAGGGGCTGCGTATTGCGCTGCCCGGAGACTTCATCGGCTATATGCCGCTGGGTGAAACCCGTTTGCATCATTCTGCAGTGGCCATCACAGACGCGATATTGTGTGGTTTTCGCCAGCAGGACTTGCACACCATGCTGGAGACGCACACCGGATTGGCTTCGCACGTCACCCGCATCCAGGCCCGCTACATGGCCAGCTGCCAGAGTGCCATGTTGGGACTCGGGCGAAAAAGCGCCGAACAGCGTATCGCCTACCTGGTTGCCGAACTCTACCATCGTCTGCGCAACCGCCAGCAGCTGGGAGAGGAGGAACTCATCATGCCGTTCCCGATCACCCAGGAAATGCTGGGCGACATGACCGGGCTGACGCCTGT
>Ga0180430_10002643_pt1 | contig 16025 bp, 10 predicted proteins | sample SS_ome_9_FD_132999 | JGI IMG/M metagenome (GOLD analysis project Ga0180430, IMG submission 132999) | Hypersaline lake sediment archaeal communities from the Salton Sea, California, USA - SS_1_S_2 metaG | ecosystem: Environmental > Aquatic > Non-marine Saline and Alkaline > Hypersaline >... | reverse complement strand
GCGGCTCTTCCCGGCGCGCATCGCCTTGCCCCCGCCCTGGCGGCGCATCTACGCGCGCGAGGTCAGCACGGTCGTCTACGGAGAGCGCCAGGCGCGCCACGCCTGCCGGTATGCGTTCTAGGGCCAAGCCACCTTCGATCTAGATGGAGCAGGCGAATTCCACGTCGAGCTCGGGCCAGCCAATCTCCAGGAACAACAAAGTACGGGGTGAAGCCGCGCTCAGCGGCTTCACCCCGTGGAACAGATACCCAAGCAGGAATCGTCGATCCACAAGCTAGTCGATACGGATCATCTGGCGGGCTTCACTGCGCCCATCGACCGTCAACCGATAGAAATACGTCCCCGACGGCATCTGCCGGCCAAGGTCGCTACGTCCATCCCAGTGCAGCGTCGTCTCCCCGGCGCGCAGCGGCATCTCCTCCAGCAGGTGTCGGACACAGGCGCCAGTGACGTCGTAGATTTCGCACGAAACCGCATCGGCCGGATCCTCGAGGCGCAAGCGCATCGTGGTCGCGGTGACGAAGGGATTCGGCTGGTTCTGGGAGAGCGTTGCCTTGGTGAGCGGATAGAGGTCGTCGCCGATGCCCATGTTGCTATGGACGATGACGACATCTGATTCCATGCGGGGAATGAGCCGATAGAGGCTGAACTCGTAGCGCAGAATGCCGGTCAGGTCGAGAGAGTCTCCGACTTGCAGGCCGCGCGGCGAGAGGTCGCCACCAAAGCCATTGAGGTCATGCATGATGTCGGTGCGGCAGCTGTCGTCGCCGACGAAGAGCCACCATTCGCCAAAGAGGCGCGCTTCGCCGTCCACGCTGTCGGCGTAGGCGACTTGACTCAGGTGGACCAGCGCGTCCTCGTACGGCTCGGGGCTGTTGTCGCCCGGGCCGCCGGGCCAGGGCCACTCGGGATTATCGTTCGGATAGGCATTGAAGATCATCTGATCGGCGGTCAGCTCTGTCGTCACGACCGGGTCGGTCGCCGGGCCGAGGTTCTCCCAGTACTGGATCCCGGCTGCGAAACCGACGTAGGTCGCACCGAAGTACTCATCGACGACGCCGGCGAACTTGATGCTGTCACCCACCGCGAGGGTGCCGTAGGGCGCCACGCGGCCGTGCAGGTGCATGAAGGGACCGGCATCGCCTTGCTGCAGGTAGTAGGCATTGCCGTCGACCCAGGCGACGCGCCCGGTCGTCGTGACGATCGCGCCGTCAAAGGGGGACGCATCGTCAATGAGGTCGTCGACGTGCTGGATCTGGTAGATCGAGGTGATTCCCTGCGCGAAGCTCGCCTGCGCGTCAAGCGGTACGGGGACGAGATCGCCCTCCGAGAGGACATCCTCCACGTAGAGGATGTCACCCAGACCGCTGACCTGCGTTCCGGTCGTCAGATGGACCAGGCGGTGATCGGATTCGTCGCGCGCCGCGGTCAGGACCTCGAGGCCCGACTCGAAGTAGTAATTGATTGGATCCTCGGCGCTGATCTCATCGACGGGCACGGCGAAGAGCACGTCGACCCGGCTCGCATCGTACGCCCACGCGCCGCGCAGAACGGGCGGGCAAGGGAAGCCGAGGTCGAGCGAGCAGCTGCGCGGAGCGATCTTGAAGTTGCCGTAGCTGTAGGTCAGCATGCCGGCGAGGAACGTGAACTCATCGCCCTCTTCGGGCAGCGGGTAGTCGAAGTCGCCTTCGGGGCTCGGATCGGCCGAGTAGCTGTCGACCATGATCGAGTCGCCTTGGCCGACCGCGGCGTCGGTCGAGAGATACCACTCGCCGTAGAAGTTCGGATTCCGCGCGAAGAGCGAGCTGTCGTCGCTGTCGACGCGCACGAGCACCGACTCGAACTGCTCCCCGAAAGGTCCTTCGGTGTTGATGTCGACGATATTCAGTTCGACCGGTTCGGGGACCGTGGCGCTGCCGACGACCTCGTAGGAGCCGTTCGCGGCGCCGTCCACATCGATCTCGGACAGGTCGTAGTACTCATCGTAGTTGCCGGTCACGACAACCAGGTCGCCCTTGCTCACCGCACCGACATGCGTGCCGTCGGTGTAGACCCAAATGCCGCAGTACATCTCCTCGTAGGGGGGCGGTGCGAGTCCGTCGACTTCCTGAATGCAGAAGCCGAAGCGCCCGCTGGCGGTGACGACGACGTCGGTCAACTCGCCCACGGTGACTTCCGTGCCCTCGGCAAAGGAGCCCGTCTGGATCTGATAGATGTTGGCCTGCTGTGCGGCCCAGCTCGCGCTCGTCATGAGCGCCAACAGGACGGCGACAACCGCTGCAGTCCGCCTCATGGGGATCTACCTCCTCGTGGTGTGTGGACTCGAGATGACACATCGGGATGGGGCCGTCCGAGACCCCGACCGACTCGCATAAGACCAAGCGTATCTTACACTAATGCGCGCGGACGGGTCAAGGCGCGGCGTCCTGCGGCGCGGTGCGGCGGGTGGAAGCCGGCGTGCCGGCACGACTAAAGCTAGGTGCGCCTAGGGTATGCCGGCCCGACCGCGCCCGACCGCGCCAGCCCGCAACCGAAGTCGACCCCGATGGCAGAGGTCGGCACCGTCCCCGCCGGCGTGCCAGGCAGGGGCCAGCCCGAGCGTTGCTCGGCGCGTGCCCTACGGCAGCGGCAGAGCGGCAAGGTGGCGGCATGGCGGCCGCACGACGGCAACGCTAGCGCAGAGCGAACAGCCGGCGCAAGAAGGCTTCAACCGCTGGCTCCGCTTCGCTGCTCGGGTGGAAGTACGTCAGCAACGTCGTCGCGATCGCCACGTGTCCACCGGCGGTGTCGGCTACGGCGCCCAGGCTGAAGACCTCGTCCGCGTGCTGTGGGAACACCCCGAGCAAGTCTTCCGCCGCTCCAGGGCGCAACCAGATCAGCGGCTCGCGTTCGGCTGCTAGCCGGAAGTAGTCGCTGTGCGGAACCCGATTGCGCACCAGCAGCGAATCGGTTTCACCGAACCAGGATCCCAGCTGGACCATTGTCCGCCGGGGCAAGCTGAAGTCGCTTAGCAGTTCCTCGTCTTCGAAGTAGCGATGAATCGCCTCGACGCCGAAGGTGCGCTCGACGTAGCTCGAGCTCAGACCGCCACGCGTGCCGAGGACGTTGTGGGCCGTGATCAGGATCGCCCCGCCCTCGGCCGCGTAGGGCAGGAGAGCCTCCTGGGCCAGGGCGAGCGCCTCGCGCAAGACGGCATCTTGCTCTGCGCTCCCGCCGCCGCCCTGGGACTCGTCGAACCACTGAATGCCGTACCAGACAATGCCCTTGAAGAGCGAGAAGAGCGGCAGGACTTCGGCGCGCGAGCGAAACGGACCTTCGATTTCCATATCATAGACATGGTAGTTGCCCGGAAAGAGCGCCTCCATCCGCTCGTTCCAGAAGCGGTCCTGGTTGAAGGCGGCCGCCTCGCCGTCGGGCCACGCCCCATCAATCAACAGGTACTCCCCGGTTGGCGGGACAACCGTCCAGCTCCAGGAAATCGTGTCCGATCCCGTCTCGGCCCGGTCAAAGACCTGCAGGTAAACGGTTCGCCTTCCGTGCCGGCCCTGGAAGTGCTCGGGGAAGAAGGCAGCGACGGTATCGGCGCGCACGATCACGGTCGAAGCGGTCGAGTCTTCGCCCGGAGCGATGTCGAGCCACGTCCGCGCGTAGTCGATCGTCTCGCGCCCGTTGTAGTCCTCGGGCGTGAAGGCAAAGGAAATCGCCGGCAGACTCGGGTGGGCATCCGTCGGGTGGCGGTCGACGTCGGTCCAGCTGACTTCGGGTGGGGCATTGCGCAGCGGAAAGCGCTGCGTCGCCGGGTCGGGATCGGCCAGCCCCGCGTTGTCGATCGCGCGCACCGAAAACGTCCGTTCGGCGAACGAGCCGCGGATCGGCACGTCGAACGTGTCGACATAGGCCGTTGTGAACGTCCAGTTCGGATCCTCCCACCAGAGGCTGTCGTCGTCACCCGGCTGCCAGGGCTCGCTCCAGCGGTAGGCGAAGCCGATTACGTCGCCATCGACATCGTTGCCGGACCAACTGAGAATCGTGTGGTAGAGCGTCGTGTTGAGCGAATCGCTCTCGATCCAGAGGCGCGTATGCGGGGGCTGGTTGGGTGGGTAGCCCGTTTCCTCGACACCGCAGCCGGCAACCAGCAGCAGCCCGAGAAGGGCGAGCAGCGAACCGAGCCGGGGCAGCGCGCATGGTGGTGCCCACGTACGCGCAGCCCACGTCCGCACAGCACGGGCGGAAGCTGGCGCGGCCGGTCGGCTGGGCGATGCGGAACTCATTGGCAGTGCTCTCCTCGGTCGACGCCCCGATCGACACAGGGCATGCGGCTGTCACTCCCTATTTCAACACCATGAACTTGCCCCGTTCGATCTCCCCGGTGTCATGATCCTTGACGCTGAAGACGTAGAGCCCGCTCGCCAGTGCTTGGTCTTCGAGCGTCGTCAGGTCCCACGCCGCCATTGATCCGGAGAGACGCGGAATCTCGCGCGCCGGGTTCCAGACGTCGTCGGGATCGTAGATGCCGCGCACGTCGGTAGCACCGTAGGTCGCGGCGTCGAACTCGATCGTTTTGACATGATCACCGGCGAGGGTGTAGATGCGAATCGTGCAGCGCTCGGGCAGGCCCGCAAACCAGAGATAGCGATCGCGCAGGAGCTCTTCGTCCCAGGCGGCATCGCCCCGGTAGGGGTTGGGAAAGACGACGACGCCATCGGTCACATCGGTGCCGCGCTGCGGCCCAGGGATCGTGAACGTCCGGTTCTGGGCCAGCCCCGATTCCAGCGGATCGATCTCATTCGTTCCGGTGTCGTAGCTCGTGACGGCGACCCAGTACTTGAAGCCGTCGCGCACAGGTTCCAGATCGTAGCGGAAGGGGTACTCGACGGTGGCGCCTCCCTCGATGCGCACCAGCGGTTCGGGCGCGAGCAGCGCCTCGAGACCCGTATCGAATCCGAGCGTGTCGACGAGATCGTATTCGCCGAGCAGATGGAATCCCTCGGTCTTGCCCTCTTCACTCAGATAGAGCCGGAAGCCCTCGAAGTCCTGCGTGTGGCTGCGGGGGTCGATGAAGGCGAGCGGGGAGTCGTTCCACCAGAGCGTGATGCGCTGGTGACGATTGACCACGTGCAGCCGGGGGGAGGGTGGGGGAACGGGGATGCGGAAGTTCAGATCGAATGCGGTCTGGGCCCACTGGGCGTTGAAGACCATGTCTTCTTCTGCCGTCCGTGGGGGATCCGCCTCGGGCGACGGCTTGCTGCCCATCAGGGCGAAGGAAACCTGCACCGTATCGCCCGGTTCCAGAATCCAGTGCTCCTCGCCATCCTCCCCGGTGAACGAGGCGGTCCCCAGCGGTCCCACCGAAAGCAGCGTGACGGGATCGTTGTTCGGGGCCTCGATCGCCCGGGTCGCATCGATCGAACCGTTGGCCAGCGTGGCAAAGCGCTCCGGATCGAGATCCGGCGTGTCGGGGAGAATCCCGGACGGGTCCCATTCCCACCAGTTGAACGAGACTTGCTTGGCGGCAATCGTGTCAGGGCGCACGCCCAACAGCATGCAGCCGATCCAGGAGGGGCAGTCTCCGCTGTCGAGCGTGAAATGGTGCTCGGTCATCAGCCGCAGCGAATCGACGTAGGCGATGTCCTTCTTGCGGAACCAGCCGCTGGGGGGCCAATCCTCCTCCTTGCCTTTCCAGCCGGAAGCAAACTCGGTGTAGAAGCCGGTATAGAGGTCGAAGATCGGGTTCGTTTCATGATCGTTGATGATATGAAAGTTGATCAGGATGATCGCATCGAAGGGTTCGAAGCTGAACTGCAGGATCTCCTGGACGACACGCACGTGCAGCGGTTCGTGCAGCTCGCTGCCACGATCGTGGTCGTCGTAGTACTCACAGATCAGATCCTGCTCCGATTTGGCGCTATCGGGGTTGTAGAAGGGACTCTCGAGCAGGGTCGAGCGCTCGCGGATGACGGAGTAGGCGGGGAGGAACTCGCTCTCCGTTTCCCGCCCACCGCTGCCGAAGTAGCCGTCGACAGTCGCCGTCGTGCACAGCGTTTCGGCGTCGGCGATGCTGGCACTGTCGCTATAGAGCCCGCCGATCCAGAGTCCCCCACGAACAAGATGTTCTTCCTCCGTCCCGACGGGGTATTCGAAGCTCGGGCTGCGCGAGGCCATGTTGTTGCCGAAAAAACCGCTATTGAAGAACGTGAGCCCGCAGGCGTTGGCGGTCGTCAGGCGCCCCGTGATGCGCACGGGGTCCTCCGCTTGCCGCGCCGGCAGGACTGCACCGGTCGGGGGACGATGATCGAGGGGCGCGCGTGTGCTGCGGGCGAGCGGCGCGACCGTCGCGCCCAACAGCGCCGCCAGCAGCAGCCCGCCCGCGGCGCGTGCCCGGATCCGCCAGGCGCGGGCGGAGAACGAGCCGTCGGAGATCCTCACCATGCCCCTCCTACAGGGGTTTGAGTTCCATCAACAAGACGCGCCCGAATTCCGGGTCGCTGACGAAGACGAGCGAATCCTCGCTGCAGACGTGCCGCGGCGCGGTGAGCGGCGGGTCGAGATCGATCTTGTGCGGCGAATAGACCGTATCCTCGAAGGCGCCGGTTGTCAGGAACTTGAGCACCCGGTCCTGACCTGTATCGGCGACATAGATGAACTCGCCATAACGGTCAGTGGCGACATCCATGGGGCGATCGAAGAGATCGGCTTGTTCAAAGCCGATCGGCTCCGCGTATCCCGGGATGCTCGTCGTGTCGGGACGCAGCCGCTGAACCCAGTCCTTGCCCGTATCGCTGACCACGAGTAGGCGCCCATTGTGTGCGATGCCGTGGGGATCGATGACGTAGCCGCTGCCGGTGCCGTAGCTCGAAACCGTGTGGCGCCGCCGGCCCCAGCGATCGTAGGCCTGGATCGTGTCGCGCACGGCATCGGCGACATAGATCGTCAGGTTGGCGTCGGCCGCCAATCCGTCAAAGCTCTTCCAAAGCGAATCGGTGAAGGTGTAGAGCGGATCTCCACCGAGCCAGTAGTATATCTTGCAGCGCATGTCGGCCGAGTCGGCGACGATCACGAACAGCGAATCGCGCTTCGTCAATGCTACTTGCACCGGTGCCGTAAGACCGGTGAAGGGGGAGATCATCGGTGGGGTGGCCGGCGAAAGGCGGGTTGTGTAGTAGGCCCCGAGGCGCGCGTTGTTCTCGATCACGAACAGGTAGAGCCCGAAGACCGCCAGATCGGTCGGCGCGTCGAGGTTCCAGACCGTCTTCAAGTTGTACGTGCCGGGCTCGGGAATCGGGCGCTCGTACTCCGGCTGAGGGGGCAGCTCCATACGCTCGCCGCAGGCGAGCAACGCCACCGGGGCGAGCAACAGCGCCGTTCCCAGTGCGCGTTGGATGATGCTCAGGCGGATCATCCACCTGCCGCCCTGTCCGCTTCGCATCTCGTTTGCCATCTCCCTGCGGCGCGCCGGTGCCCCACCGGCAGCCGGTTACCAATTGGTCTGCAATGTCCAGCGGTGAATGCCGCCGAAGTCACCGCCATCGGCGTAGCTGTAGTCGACTCGCATCACTTGCGCGCCGACGCGCACGCGCGCCCCGAAGCCGGCGTGCAGCTTGAGCGCATCGGCTGAGAAGTCATACCCACCCCGTAGGGCGATCAGGCGTCGATAGGTCGTCTCGGCTCCGAAGCGCAAGACCTCCCGGTTGTCGGCCGGGTGCCCGATCTCGAGCGCCAGACGCGTGCTCCACAGCGCGCTGGCGTACGGGTCGATCGCTGCGCCAAAGCGGAAGAAGGTCGGCGGGCTGAAGCTGGCGTATCGCACTGCGGCGCCGGTGCGGCGCGAGGTGAATTCCCCGCTCGGCCGCAGATCGGGGCCGAAATTTGTGAGCGCGATCCCGATGCGCGCATCACGGTAGCCGACGAAGTAAATCGCGCCCGCGTCCACCAGCCACGAGTTCAGCGCCGGCCCGCCCACTTCGGTGCCGAGGTCTTCGTGGAATGCCTTGAAGCTCAGCCCGAAGCTCAGCTTGTCGGTCAAGGCGCGCGACACGCCGAGCGCCGCGGTCCAGGCGCGATAGCTGAAGTCGCGACCCGTGCCGAGCGGATGATACTCGTCGGTCTCGGCCATCTCGGCTTGCAAGCCGGCCAGGCCGATGCCGACCGCGCCGCGGATCAGACGCGCCGGGAAACAGATGGCGGCAGCGCCGATCGGGATGCCCGCCGTGTAGTCGATGGCCGAGAAGGAGACGGCGCGTTCCTCCTCGATGCCGAGTCCGGCCGGATTCCAGAAGAGCGCCGTCGGCCCACTGACCCAGGCCGAGGTCGCGCCGGCCATCGCACTGCCGCGCGCGTCGAGGGGGATCTTCAGAAAGGCGCCCGAGGAGGTCCCCACCCGCTGGCCGCCGAGATCGGTCTGGGCTAGCGCCGGATGCGCCGACCCGAGCGCGAGCAGGAACGCCAGTGCGACCGCGACCGTGCCGAGCGCACGGGCCGCGCCGGGCGTGGCGACCGCGCTGATCGCAGCGCGAGCGCGCGTGCGCGCCATCCCCGCGGTTCGGGACGGGCCGCCCGAGCGCCGGAGCGCCTGTCCGCGGCTACCAGGCATAGCTGATTCCCATCCGGAAGGAGCGCGGTTGCGAGTAGTAGGACGGATTCTGGTAGCTGTAGTAGGTCGAGCGGAACTCGTTGGTGATGCCCTCGGCAACGGTGGCCGCATAGCTGTCGACGAGCGTCGCATCCGGATCCTTGCCGAATTGGCGGTTGTAGTCGGCGATGTAGTCCGTGACGCGCTCGCGCACGCGGTTCTCCAGATAGGCGCTGTACTCGCTCGGGATCTCGGTTGGCTCGAGCAGGCTGCCGCGCCCGGGCTCGTACGCCTCGCCCGTCACCCAGTCGAAACTGAGTGGTGTCCGCCAGTCGAAGAGATTGTAAATGTTGAAGGAGAGCGTCAACCGGTTTCCGCCAAAGCGGAACCCCTTGCTGAGCGAGAAATCGCAGGTCATGTCCGCGGGGCCGTTGCGCGAGTAGGGATCTCCGACCTCGAGACCCAGGTCGTTGAGCGGCGTGTAGGCGCGTCCGGAGCGATACATGAAGTAGAAGCGGGCCTGAAAGTCGTTCGGCCAGCGGAAGCCGAGCCAGCGTGGGGGCTCCTCGCGCTCTCCGACCCGCAGGTTGACCTGGGCCGTCAGCTTGTGCGGGCGATTCCACCAGAGGAACTCCTCCTCCAGACGCGGCTCACGCGAATCGCCACCCGTCTCCTGAATCAGCTTGGTCTTGTTCGGGTCGCTGCTCTTGCCCTTGCCGACCGAGTAGGTGTAGGAAAGCGACCCGGCGAGGTAGTTGACGCGGTTCTGCACGAGCGTCAGTTCGATCCCGCGCGAGCGGGCGTAGTCCATGTTCCAATACATGAAGAAGTTGCTGCGGGAGGTCGTGCGGTCCTGCATCACGAGCCGAATGCTGGTCGGGTAATCGTACATGTCCTTCCAGAAGAGGCTCGCCCGAAAGGCGCTCTTCTCGCGGAACTGGTACTCGCTACCGATCTCGTAGGAGACGGAAATCTTGGGATTGAGCGTCGGATTGCCAATGCGCGGATACTCCTCGCCCGACTGGGAGCTCGACTTGGCGTAGACGTAGTAGTAGGGGGGGCGCTGGCTGTAGTGCCCGTAGTTGAAGAACAGGTGGGCACGCTCGCTAACGGGGAACGAAACGCCGATCCGCGGGCTCATATGGCCCTTGTAGCGATGACCGAAGAGCTCATTCGTTTCGTCGAGGAACTTCTGGTGCAGGGCGGGCGTGAAGTGCGATAGCTCCTGCTGCTCGAGGGCCCGCTCCACCTGTGGGCCGGGGAACCAGTAGTCGTAGGCGAGTCCGAGATTGACGTTCATGCCCTCGTACTCGAAGCGGTCTTGGAGATAGAGATTGCCCGCATTGGGGGTGACGCGAAACAGATCATACTCGTCGCCGAGCGGCAGCTCGTTTTCCAGGTCAACGGTTCGCGCGTTCAGCGACATGTACTGCACTTCGTGATACTCGGTGGTGAACCCCCATTCGAGGTCGTGCACGCCGAGGCGCCGGCTCCAGTCGTTGGCCAACCCCCAGACCACAACGAAGCGGTCACGCCAATCGGTCGCGTCCCCCGTATCGATGAAGTAGGGCGTGTTGACAAAGGTGGAATCGTCGGCGCGCTCCGAGTCGCGGGTCGTATCGTATTCATCCCAGCGCTGGCCGGCGACCTCTTTGCGCTGGCCGGAGTAGTGTCGCCAGAGGCGCAGATTGGTGCGGGTGTCGAGCCCGAGCGTCCGGTTCCAGTTGAGACTGACGATGTTGACATCGCGCGCGATCGTGTAGTGGTGATCGAGGTGCTTGGCCCATGCCCAGGGGAAGTCGGTCACGTTGCGGTCGACCTCGCCGATGTCTGCCTCGCCCCAATCCTGGGTGAAGGTGAGTGTCTTCGTCAGCGAGAGCGAGAGCTTGTTGTCGGCATCGATCCGCCAGGCGGTCTTGGCCAGCGCGCGCCAGCGGTTCTCCGCGAGCGGGGTGAAGAAGTCGCCGTAGTCGAGGCCCACGCCGAGAACCTGATCGCTGACCGACGTCGCCAGATGGGCGTCGCCCGGCAGATCGGCGACGCTGGGCAAGTAGCCGTTGGACAGGTCACCGGAGAAGCTGCCGTAGAATGTGAGATCCGGATTGTCGTCGCCCAGCAGGCGCGCCAGGGGGGCCAAGAAGACATTGGGGCCGCTCAGCTCGCCGTGGAAGTAGTGGGTGTCGCGGGTGCCGAGCAGGACGTCGGTGTCGTAGTTGAGGGCGCCGTGCCAGCTGCGACTGCCTTCCTTGATGCGCGTTTCGACCACGCCCGACATTGCCTGGCTGTACTGCGCACCGAAACCGCCGGTCATGACGCGCACTTCCTGTGCCGAGCGGGCGCCGACCTCATCCCCGAGCGATTCACCGGACAGCAGGTCGCGCACCTTGATGCCGTCGACGACGAAGAGGCTCTCATCGGCACGGCCGCCGCGGAAATGGAGCTTGCCTCGATCGCGCACCACGCCGGGCTGCTGCTCGACGACGTTGTCGAGGGTCGGGGCCTGGATGATCATCGACTCCAGATCGTGGGCCGAGAGGTCGTGGGCGGTTGAAGTCTTGCGCACGTCGATCAGGGGGCGATCGGCGCGAATCTCGATCGCATCGACGGAGCCGACGATCGTCGGTTCAAGCTCGAAGAAGGCGGTCGCCGGGCGATCGCTGCGGACCTGGACCGTGTCGCGTTGATCGGCATAGCCGAGAAACGAGACGAGGACGACATGCTGACCGACCGGAACGCCCTCGATCGCGAACGTACCGTCGCTGTCGCTGATCACGCCCCGGCCGGTGCCGAGGACGAGCACGTTGGCCGGTGCGAGCGGTTCTTGCGTCCCGGCCGCGCGCACGCGGCCCTCGATGCGTCCCCGAGCGTCGGGCTCATTGGCGGCCGGGGACGCCAGCAGCGAGCCGGCACACAGCAGGCCGCACCCCAGGACCAGGGTCCAGATGGCTCGCGGGTGAATCCGCACCGGGTAGCCGTGGCGCGCGTTCCCTCGGCGTGGCTGGCTCATCGGCTTGCGTTTCCCTAGCTTGCTGTGCCGGTTGGAGGCTCCGCAAACCTTAGCAACGGGGGAGGATGAGGGTCAAGCTCAGCTCGCGGCATTGGATGGCGGATGCTCCCTGCCGGCCGGATCGAGCCCGAAGGGATCGGGCAGCAGCTCGGCCAGTATGAGGCATTCGGGTTGCCCGTCACCGCGCTGCCGCCAGAGCGGGGCCTGCGGCGCGAGCTCCCGCCAGACCTGCAGGCAGCGTCCACAGGGATGGGCCCCGGCGGCGGCCGGAAGCCAGAGGTAGAGCGCACGGATGTCTGCCTCCCCCGCCGCTCGGGCGGCAGAGAGAGCCACCTGCTCGGCACAGACGGACAAACCGGGGACGGTATCGAGCTCAATCGCGACGCCGGCATGGCCGCCGCTTGCCGTCCGCGCCAGCGCTCCCGCGCATCGCGCCGGGGGCGCAAGCGACCGGTGTGCCAGTCGGCGCGCCGTTGCGAGCCATTCGCGGTCCTGCGCCGTCACCGGTCGTTGTCCCATGGTCGCCCCTTTCCCGGCGCGCGCGGCTCTTCCGGTGCGGCCGGCGCGGCCGTGTCGCGCGCCCCGGGGCGTGCGGCGAATGATTCCAGGCAGGCGAGGACGTCGGCACAGGTCTGGGGCTCCATCAGGGTGGCGCGCAGGCGCGCCGCACCGTGCAGGCCCCGCAGGTAGCCGCGGTAGTGCTTGCGCATCTCGATCACGGCCAGGCGTTCGCCCTTCTCGACCACTGCATCCCGCAGGTGCTCGGCCAGCGTCTGGAAGCGCTCGTCGAGCGATGGCGCCGGCAGCCGACGACCATGGATCAGGTAGTGTCGGGCCGCGCGAAAGAGCCACGGGTTGCCGATCGCAGCGCGGCCGATCATCACCGCGTCGCACCCGGTCTCGGCAAACATGCGTTGTGCATCCAACTCGTCCCTGACGTCCCCGTTGCCGATCACCGGGATTCCGATCTCCTGCTTGACGCGCGCGATCCAGCTCCAATCCGCACGCCCCCGATATCCTTGATTGCGTGTTCGGGCATGGACGGCGATCGCGCGCGCCCCGGCGCGCTCGATGCGTGTCGCGATCTCAAGGACGTTGATCGACGTCTCGTCCCAACCGAGCCGAACTTTGGCGGTCACCGGGAGCGCGACCGCCGCGACAACCGCGCGCGTCATCGCCTCGAGCTTCTCCGGCGTCCGCAGCAGGCCTGCTCCCCCCCCCTTGCTGGCCACCTTGCGGGCGGGACAGCCGAAGTTCAAGTCGATCACATCGGGCCCGGCGGCGGCGGCCTGGCGCGCGGCGGCAACGACCGAGGCGATGCGGCTGCCGAAGACCTGGATCGCGATGGGATGCTCGGCTTCCGTTAGGCGCAGCTTGCGCTGCGTCTTTGCCGCGCCATGGACGAGGCCCTCGGCCGAAACAAACTCGCTGTAGACGAGGTCGGCCCCGAAGCGGCGCGCGAGGCGGCGAAAGGGGCCATCGCTGATGTCCTCGAGCGGAGCCATGACGAGCGGTCGGTCGCCATCCAGTCCCGGCACGGGGATGCCGCCCATCGCGCTACTCCTCGCTCCGCGCGGGCCAGGGCGCCGGGGCGAGCGCGCTGCGGCGCAATCGCGGCCCGGCTCCCCGCAGCTGACGGCGGACCTGGGCGCGCGTCGAGAGGGGAGCATCGGGTGTGGGCGGCCGAGTGTGAGCGAGGGCGACGAGCAATGCCAGCGCCGCCGTCAGATCGCTCACCTGGACGCGCTCCGCCGCGACGTCGTGCCGCCCCATGTTGTGGTAGTTGCGCAGCGGGACCGCGAGCCCCGCCGCCCGGTAGCCGAAGGCGGCGAAGGGCGTGGCCTCGCACGTGCCCCCGTCCATCAGCGCGCGCCGGAACCGAAAGCGCGGGCGTGACGAGTCGAGGTGGGCCGCCAGGACCGTTATCCGGTCGAGCAGCAGCGGGTCAAAGCTGCTGAAGCGATCACCCAGGCGAACGATCACGCCGGCGCCAAGCTTGACGCCAGCGCGCTCCGGACTCGCCTCGAGGGAGAGGACCGGCGCGCCCGTAGGCACGCTCCGGGAGCGCGCGAGCTCCGCCGCGCCCAGGAGGCCCGCCTCCTCGGCCCGCGTATAGACGACATCGACGGCCGCCAGCGCGCTCTCCTGCACGAGGCTCTCGAGCAGCGCCGCTAGCAGCGCACAGCCAACGAGATCATCGGCGGCGCGCGCGGCGATCCTGTCGCCGGAGATGCGGCAGGCGGGCAGGTCCCAGGAGCCGATCCACCCCGGGACGACAGGTTGTTGCGTTGCGATCCTGATCTCGGTCACCCGTTCGCCCCGGCAACGGATGGCGCGCACCTCCCCGCGCAATGGGCGCTGCTGCACTCCGGGGAGCGGGTGATGCAGCAGTACGGGACGGCCGACGAAGTACTCCGCTGCGACGCGTCCGAACCAACGCGCGTAGGCCGTGTGGCGGCTCGTGCGCGTAACGAAAAACCCGGGATGATCGGCATGGGCGAGCAGGATCCAAGGCGGGCGCCGGCCGCGGCGATAGCGCACGTGCAGATTGCCCCACCGATCTGCTGCCGCGGGCAAACCGAGCGCACGGGCATGGGCGTAGAGCGCTTGAAGCACTTGGTGCTCATGGAATGGGGCCGTCGGATACGAGAGCACCGAGCGCATCAAATCGAGCAATCGGTTGCGCCGGATCATGTTGCACCTCACGGCACGGAAACCGCTCGAACGACCGAAAGCCCGTCATGCCTCGGACGAAGGAGGAGGCAGGGTTCGGGCGAACTCGCGGGTATGATAAGGGGTAATTCGGAGTGGGCAAAGCCTGAGCGGCACGGCTGGCAAGCGGGCCGCGGCGGCGCGGAGGCGCGCCGCCGCACGTGCAGCCAACGGCCACGTGCGTGTGAACGAGGCGCCTTGCGCGCGCCGGGGCGGGAGACGACAAGAGAGGTTTCGGCGACGGGGCTTGTCGCTCTCGGCCTGCTTTGCTAGGCTGACTCATAGGAAAGGGCAGGACGTTTGCGGTCGTCCTGCCCGGATGTTTGTCTCGGTGGCACCGCAGTGGGGCACAGTCGATGCCAGATCGCGTGGGGGAAAAGCCCGGACCGGCACGTGGCCGTGCGAGCACGCGGCGCCCGCGCGTGGCGTCGCGCGAGATCCGCGCGCTCGCCTCGCTGCTCGGCGATGACGACGAGAAGATCGTCGCCATGGTCTGGGACAACTTGCTGCGCATCGGTCCTCGTGCGCTGCCTCACTTGCGGGCGCTGGGCGAAGATGCCGACCCGCGGACGCGGCTGCGCGCGCGGCACGTCACGATGCGGATCCAGGCGCACTTGTTGGAGCGCCGCTTCCGCCGCCTCGCCGCCCGGCGCGAGGGCGAGTTTGATCTCGAGACCGGGTTGACGCTCGTCGCCCAGATCGAGTACCCGCAGCTGCGGCGGGCCGCGGTCGAGCAGATGCTCGATGAGCTGGCCGACGGACTGCGGCCGAGCCTGTCGCCGCGCCTGAGTCCGCGCCAGCGGGTGGCGGCCCTCAATCGCTATCTGTTCCAGGATCTGAAGCTGCGGGGTGACCGCGACCGGTACCAGGATCCGGACAACAGCTTCATTCATCGCGTGATCGAGCGGCGACGGGGGATTCCCGTTTCGCTGGCCGCGTTGATGATCCTCGTCGGGCGTCGTCTCGACATGCCGCTTTACGGTGTCAGCCTGCCGAAGAACTTCCTCGTGCGCTATCGCGACCAGAATGAGGAGATTTTCGTCGATCCGTTCGGTGAGGGACGGATTCTAAGCCGGGAGGAGTGCGCCCGGATTCTGACGAGCGAGGGCTACTACGTGCGCAAGTCGTTCGTCAGTGATTTCCTCTCGACCGCCTCGGCGCGCGACATGGTGATTCGCATGTTGCGCAACTTGATCCTGACCTACTCGAAGCTCCAAGATCGCGCCCGCGTGCGCCGCCTGATCCGCTACGTCGATATCCTGCGTTCGCGCGAGCGTGCCCGCTAGGGCGCGCCGACGCGTGCGGCGTGCCCTGCCGCCGCCGATCCTGCTTTCCCTGCCCTTGGCTTGACGACTGCCCTGCGCTAGACTGCGTTCCCGCGGCGGGCTGCCGCTTGGTCGTGGCCGTCAGGCCGCGGCTGGGAGCGCAAGGCGGCGCGCGTGATGGTGCCGAGCGCTAGGCCGGGGAGGATCCATGGGGAACCAGGAGCTTTCGTTCAAGACGATTATCGAACCGTTCCGCATCAAGACCGTTGAGCGAATCCGCATGACGACGCGGACGGAACGCGAGCAGATCCTCGCCGCCGCCGGCCACAACCTCTTCCTCGTGCGGGCCGAGGATGTCCTGATCGACTTCCTGACCGACAGCGGTACGTCGAGCATGAGCGCCGAGCAGTGGGCGGCGCTGATGCGGGGCGACGAGTCCTACGCCGGGTCGCGCTCCTTCTTCCGTTTCGAG
>Ga0180430_10002642_pt1 | contig 16026 bp, 7 predicted proteins | sample SS_ome_9_FD_132999 | JGI IMG/M metagenome (GOLD analysis project Ga0180430, IMG submission 132999) | Hypersaline lake sediment archaeal communities from the Salton Sea, California, USA - SS_1_S_2 metaG | ecosystem: Environmental > Aquatic > Non-marine Saline and Alkaline > Hypersaline > Sediment... | reverse complement strand
TCGAGGACAACCCTTACCTTTTCCGCCAATTCCTTCACGGTAAAGGGCTTCTCGATGAATTGAACGCCTTCGTCGAGAGATCCGTCGTGCGTGATGACGTTGGTGGTGTAGCCCGACATGTAGAGCACTTTTATGTCCGGATACGCTTCGGAAATCCTCCCGAACAGCTCTCTGCCGTTCATTTTCGGCATGACGACGTCGGTCAACAGCAAATGCAACGGGCCCTCGTGCCGCTCCGACGCTTCGAGGGCCTCGTGGCCGTCTCTGGCCGAAACGACCGAATACCCTTGTTGAAGGAGAATTTCGTTGGCCAGGCAACGAACCTGGTCGTTGTCTTCGACCAGCAGAACGCATTCGGAGCCCTTCGGGGACGTCGCCGGCTTTGGATTTGCCTTTTCTCGAACGCTCGATTCCCCGGCGAGGGGAAGACAAACCTTGAAGGTCGTGCCTTTGCCGGGCTCGCTGTGGACCTCGATATCGCCGTTGTGCTGTTTGACGATTCCGTAAACGGTGGCGAGCCCCAAGCCGGTGCCTTGCTCGCCCTTGGTGGAAAAGAACGGCTCGAAGATGTTTTCCAGCGTATCGCCGTCCATGCCGAAGCCCGTGTCGCGGAAGGCCAGCAGCAGGTAGTCGCCGGCCTTGGCGCCCGGATGAGCTTGGGCGTATTCCTCGTCCAGCGCGGCCCTTGCGGTTTCGATGGTCAGCACGCCGCCGTTGGGCATGGCGTCGGCGGCGTTGACGGCGAGGTTCATGACCACCTGTTCCACCTGATTGGCATCGGCCATGACCGGCAGGGGAGTTGGCGCCAACCGATATTCGATTTCGATATCTTCCCGGATGGTACGGCGCAGCAGCTTGCCGAAGCTCCCGAGGACTTCGTTGATGTCGATCCTTTTCAGCTCCAGTGTCTGTTTTCGGCTGAAAGCCAGCAACTGGCGAACCAAGTCCCGCGCCCTCGTCCCCGCATTCAGGATTTGATCCACGGACCTCGATTTCGCGTCCTCCGGCGCCAGGTCTTTGCGCAGGATTTCCGCGTAACCCAGCACGGGAGTCAGAAGATTGTTCAGATCGTGGGCCACTCCCCCCGCCAGACGGCCGATGGACTCCACTTTCTGGGCTTGCCGGTACTGTTCTTCGATTCGCGATTTCTCCTCCCGCACCCGTCGATACTCGCGGTTCGAAAGGGCCAGGGCCACCTGGTCGGCGAGCTGGCACGCGAAGGCGATCTCGTCCTCTTCCCAGCGGTGGCCTCTGTCCACATGCTCGAAGCAGAGCACGCCCAGGTTCCGGTCTCCCCGGCGGATGACGGCGTCCAGCACGGCGACGATCCGGTTGGGCTTCAGGTATCCCTCCGCGTATCCGGCGGTGCGCGGGTCGGTCAACGGGTCGGCGGCGGCCGCGTACTCGGCTTCCTTCAGGGCGTCGAATTCGCTCCGGTACTCCCGCTCCCGCAGAACGGCCCCGGAAGAATGCTCTCCCGTGGAAAGGGCGTAGTTGTCCACGTTGACGAGCTCCGTTTGCTCCTTGTCGAAAAGCCAGACCCCCGCCCGCTCCACTTCGAGGGCGCGGGCCGCCGCCTCGGTCAATTCCCGGGCCAGCTCCGGCACCTCGCCCCGGGACAGATGCCCGCTCAACGCCACGGCGGCCAACGCCTCCGCCTCCCGCTGCCGGCGCTCCAGCGTCAGGCGAACCTTCTCTTCCGCACGCTTGCGCTCGGTGATGTCCTGATTGACGCCATAGGTTTTCACGGTGCGCCCCCGAGCGTCCTTGACGATGAAGAAGCGCACGACGACATGGCCGATCTCTCCGTTGGAGTAGAGCATCCGGTGCTCGATGCGGCGGCTGTGACGGGGATCGGTGGTCTGGATGGCCGCCCGGGTCTCCTCGGCCACGACATGGGCGTCGTCGGGGTGGCAGAAGCGCCGAGCGTAGTCGGCCGAGGACATGCGATACCCGCCGACTTCCTCGGCCGTCGTTCCGAAGATGCGGTAGAAATTGTCGTTGAAGGTGAAGGCGTCGTCGGCCACGTCGTACTCCCAGTGGCCGGCACGGGCCATTTTCATCGCTTCGGTAAGCTGGTCCTCCTTTTTTCGCAGGGCGTCCTCGGCTTTCTTGCGCTCGGTGATATCGGTGGCGATGCCGGCCAGGGCGATGGGAGTACCGTCCGCATCCCGGACCACATGGGTCCGGCAGTCCATGACGACTTCCCTTCCATCGGCCGCGAAGTTGACCACCTCCCCCCGCCAATGCCCCTCTTGGAGGGTCCGTTCGAGAATTTCCCGCTGGGTCGCCCCGCGCTCGGGGTCGTCGCCGTATTTCTCGACCGAAGCGCCGACGAGATCTTCGCGGCCGTATCCCAACGATCGTGCTTCGGCCTCGTTGACATAGGTGATCACGCCTTTCAAATCCGTTACCGTCACGCGATCCGAAATCTGGTCGAGCACCATGGCCTGGAGGCGGAGCTGCCTTTGGGACTCGTGCTCTTTGGTGACGTCCACGATGACGCCGTCCCACAGCACGCTGCCGTCCGATTGTCTCTCCGGCGTGGAACGGCATTGGAACCATAGGTCTCTGCCGTCTTTCACAATGCGCAGGACGGCGCGGTACGGGGCGAGCGTTTTTGCCGATTCGAGAACGCCCTGGCGGAAAGCGTCTCGTTCGTGGGGGGGGATCATGTCGAGAATGCTTGAAGCGTCCCGTACGACGGCGGCAGGCGGGACGCCCGCCATCCGTTCCACCGCTTCGCTGATGTAGGGGAAGGCGAATTGCCCGTCGGGCGTCATCAGGAATTGGTAGATGACGGCGGGCACGTTCTCCTCCAGCCGCCGGTATCGGGCTGCGGCCCTTCTCAATTGGGCTTCCATGCGCTTCCGCTCGGTCACGTCCTCGGACACCCCTTCGACCCATCCCTTTTCCGGAACCAGCCTTGCGGAATAGCGCATCCACAGGACCGACCCGTCGTTGCGTCGGAACCGGGCCTCGAAATTTTGGAATTCGCCGTCGGATTCCAGCATGGAGACCATTTTTCGGCGATCTTCGGGGTCCACGTAACGTTCCGCGATGTCGAACGGCTCGGCGAGGAGCTCCTCCCTGCTTTGGCAGCCGATGAACCGAGCGACCGTGTCATTGGCGTCCAGCAGCTCTCCTGTGCGCATGTCCGTTCGGAACAGGCCGATCTGCGAGTTGAGAAAGATGCTCCGGTAGGTTTCCTCGGCTTCCTGCAGCTTTTCCTTCTCGCGCTGGAAGTCCCGCAACAAGGTGGCAAAGGGCCGGGTTGCGGACGCCCGCACCAGGGCTAGGCAGACCAGGAAAAAGGAGACGACCTTCAGCAGGTGTCCGGTCATGTTGGACAGGCCGTAAACGTCCGTGTAAAGCGTGAAGGCCAGCTCTCCGGCGATGGTCGCGGCCATGGCCCCGATCATCGGGTGCAGCACGGTGGCGTCCAGCCTTTCCCTCCGCTTGAAAAGCAGCCCGATGGCCAGCGCCAGCATCAGACAGATGGCATACTCGGCCCCGACCTTGAACCCGGTCAGCCCCGCGCCTTCGATGTAGCAGTCGGGGAAGAGGTCCCAGGCGAAGATGGTCGCCATCAAAAGGGCCGTGACGCCGGCGTAGGCCCAGAGCACGGGCCAGGCGCGGATGCGCCGGCCGAGCAGGAGCGGAAACAACACCAGGCTGACCGTCTCCACTCCCCGGGCCGCGATCCAGAGCCGGGTGGCATGGCCCGAGGCCGACGAATCGGCAAAGATGCCCATGCCCTTGTAGCCCAGAGTATGCACGAGGTCGATGAAGCCCACGAAGAAATAGGCGATGCCCAAAAGCAGCAGAGCGTCGTTGCGCATCAGTCGCCGGGTGCTCCAGACCAGGAAGAACACGCTCCAGGCCACGGCCACGGCGAAAAGCTCGACCAGGCCGTGGAACAGCAGGTAATTGTAGCGGCTGACGACGAACAATCCCCCCAGGACGGCCGATCCCGCTACGGCCTGGAGGATTCGATAGGACTGGATCGGTTTCATCGTCATCGGCGGCCTCCCGTATCCGGGGCTGCTCCCCCCGCTTTGCCGAGGGGGAATTCCATTTTCATTCTCTCCGGTTGTCTTCATCCGACGGCGCGGTATCGCCGAGAGCGCGTGCCAGGGCTTTTTTCAAATCCGCCATCCGATACGGCTTGCTCAAAAAAGCCCGGGGCCCCTCGCCTTGCTCCCGAGCCAAAGGGGAAGGCTCGTCGTAGCCGCTGGCCAGAATCACCGGGATATCCGGCCGTATGTCGCGCAGGGCCTTCAAAGTCTCCCACCCGTTCAGGCGCGGCATGGTCAAATCCGTGAGCACCAAGCGGATGTCGTCCGCCCGCCGGCGGAAAATCTCCACGGCCTCGGCCCCGTCCCCGGCGTCGATCACTTGGAAGCCGAGATGCTCGAGCATGGCCCGGCCGATGTTGCGCACCGTCTCCCGGTCGTCCACCAAAAGGACCGTGCCGCCTTGCGCCAACGCCTGTTCCGCCGCGGGATTCGGTGCTTCGGACGCGGCAACGGTCTCCGGAGACAGGGGAAGGAAAACCCGGAAGACGCTCCCCTTGCCCGGCACGCTGTCCACCGTGATGCACCCGCCTGCGGAGTTGACGATCCCCAGGGCCACGGGCAGCCCCAAGCCCCGGCCGGTGAATTTGCTGGTAAAAAACGGGTCGAAGATTTTTTCAATGGCGTCTTTGTCCATCCCATGGCCAGTGTCCGCCACCTCCAGGCAAGCGTAGCGTTCCGTAGTCGGCGTCCATTCCAGGGGGAGGCAGTGGCCCTCGGGGATGTCGCCGGCCGCGACGGAACGAACCGCCAAACGGACCTCGCCGTCTCCGTCCAGGGCCTCGGCGGCGTTGACGATCAGAGCATCGAAGACTTGATTGAGCTGGGCCGGGTCCGCCCGAACGGTCGGACCGGGATCGGGCAGGTCAACGGTCGTGCGGGTGCTTCCGGGGATGTCGGACTGCGAATCGGCCAGCCGCTCCCGGCATGCGCGGGCCAGGTCCAGCGGCACGGACTTGCCCGGCGACTGTCCCAGAAAGGTCAGCAGGAGCCCGCTGGTCTTGGCGGCCCTTTGGGCCGCCGTTCGAGCTTCGCCCAGGTTTTTCAACCCGGCGATACCCGGCGGCAGGTCCTCCGCGAGCAGCTCCAGGTTGCCGATGACCACCGCCAGTCGGTTGTTGAACAGGTGGGCCACGGCTCCGGCCATGCGGGCGAGGCTGTCGGCCTTCTGGACCTGCTGGCACCTCCGCTCCAGGGCCATCCTCGCTTCCTGGAGCTTGCGGCGCTCGGTGATGTCCCGGCTGACGCCGAGTATGCCCCACGGAGCCCCCCCCTGTCCGTAAAGCAAGGAGACGGTCGATTCCATCCAGACGGGAGTGCCCTTTTTGCGTTTGTGCTCGAGCTCGATGGTATGGCTGCCCGCCGTTTCTTCGCCGCGGGCCCCCTTCGCGAGGACTTCCGCCAGAAAGTCCGAGGCGATTCGGGCCGACGAGGCGGTCAAGGCGTCTTCGAGCGTCTGGGCCATGGCTTCTTCGGGGGTGTATCCTCGAACCTTTTCCACCGACGGACTGACGAAAACGAGCCTCAGGCTCGTATCCCGAATCCAGATCACATCCTTGGCGTTTTCGGCCAAAAGCCGGTACTTGGCCTCGCTTTCCCTCAGAGCTTCCTCGGCTTGCAAACGGTCCGACATGTCGAGCATGATTTCAACCGCGCCCACCACCCGTCCTTCCTTGTCGCGAATGGCGGCGACGTGAAGATCGCTTTTCATCCCGGTCATCCTGGCTTCGTCCAGAGTACAGTGCCGTACCAGCGGAGCCCCGTTGGCAAGCACGTGCACAACGCCGCATTCGGGACAAATCGACTCGCGCTTTTTCCATACTTGGTAGCATTTTCTACCCATTGCGCTTTCAATGGAGTCCACCCCGGTCCGTTGCAACAGTTGATCGCTGGCGCCGATGACATGGTAATCGCGATCGACGGCGTTGAGCATTCCGGGAAAGGCTTCGAGAATGGTCTTGATTTTAGCTTCGCTTGCGCGCAGCTTCTCTTCCATCTCGCGGCGGTGGGTGATATCGATCATCAGCGACAGGAAGAGCTCTCGGCCCTGACTGCCGATGACATCCCCCCATAACAGGATGTCGCGGCACGTACCGTCCTTGCGGCGCATCCGGATCTCGAAGCCCGACGCGCGGCCCTTGCTCCTCGGTTCGTCCGCCACGAAAGCCTGCTCGTCCGCATTGGGGAACAAGGCGAGATCGTTGGAAGTTTTGCCGATCACCTCCTCGCGGGCGTAGCCGGTCGCGCTGAGGAACGATTCGTTGATATCGAAGAAGCGCCGATCCGGCATGGTGGTCAGGGCCATGGGCGACGGGTTGCGATAGAAGATGCGCTCGAAGCGCTGCCGAGCTTCCTTTTCGGCGGTGACGTCCTGCCCCACGGCCAAAAGACCGACGGTGTTGCCGTCTTTGTCCTTCAGCGTCTTGTCGTGCCACTCGACGAGGACCTCCCGGCCGTCTTTGGCGACGATGGTGTTGACGTTGCCCCGGGTTCGGACATCGTCGATGGCTTTTTTGAAAAGGGGCTTTATGGCAAGGCCGTCTCCGGCTTTCAGAAACGTTTCGAACCAATCCTTGCCTTTGACTTCAGCCAGGCTCCAGCCGGTCAATTCCTCCATGAACGGATTGAACCGGACGATGCGTCCTTCGGTGTCCAGCACCAGGATGATCGCCTGGGCGGTCTCGATGATGCTCTCGGAAAAAGCGTGCTCTTCCCGCAGCGCTTCTTCCGCGCGAATTCTCGATGTGACGTCCGTGCCCGCGCACACCACGTATTCCACATCGCCGTCGGCGTCGAGCTTGGGGGTCTTGGTGATGGCGATCAGGCGCTCCTCGCCGTCGGCGTCGGGAATCCACTCTTCCGTGCGCACCGGTCTCCTGGTCCGGAACACCTCGACGTTGGAGGCCTTGCAGACCTCGGCCACCTCGCGGGGAAGGAATTCCTCCAGTCGCTTGTAGGCGATCTCCTCGACGTCCAGGCCGAGGAAATCCGCGTGGGCCCGGTTGAGCTGCCCGTAGGTTTCAATGTCGGTCAAATACCAGACCTGGGTGTCGATGGTGTTCAAAAGCAGGCTCAGCTCTCCCGCCTTCCTGGTCAGCAGGGCCTCCATGTTTTTGTGCTCGGTGTCGTTGTTTTTCATACGTCACCCCTGCAACGGTATTGTTCGATGGAATCGACGAAATCCGAAATTCGAATCAAATTCGGAACTTCGACATTGCAAGGAGCCTCCGCGAGGCTCGCTCCCTTCACTCCTGCGGTCCTTGGGCGTTGACCTTGAAGCTCCGAGGGGACTTGACGGTGTAGCCGATATGGCTCGCGAAGCCCTCGTCGAAGGGAACGAGGGGGAGTCCGTGGCCGCTCCCCACGAATCCCGGAACGGAGGTCCCCAGCTCCCGCTCCCACCACTGGCGGTCGAAAAACAGCTCGACGATCTCCGTGTGCTGGGCCTCGTGGCAGAAAAGGTAGCAGTCGTCCTCCAGACAGGGCCACAAATGCTTCAGGCAGTCCTCCAGGGATTGCCTCAAGTCCACGTCGATGAAGGCGAAAACCACCGGCTCCTTGAAATCTTTCAGGGTGTCTTCGAAAAAGCCCTTGTGGAACCGGCAGGATTCCGGGGAGCCGTATCGGGCGATGTTGGCCTTCACCTCGTCCAGCCGCGCCGCGAAGGCGTGCTTGCGGTAGGTGTGCACTTCCTTCAAGAACAACAGGGTGTGGGCCAGGTCCTTTTCGCCGGGCTCGGGCAGGCCTTCGAAGGAATCGAACACCTCGAGGTCCCTGCCGCACAAGCGGCATACCAGGGACAGATTGGCCGTGCTGCCTCCCTTGTAGCAACCGCACTCCACGACGCACCCCCGGACGCGAGGGGGGACGCTCATGATCTTGGCCGCCATGGCCAAGTGCTCGACGAACCATGAAAACGTCTCGATCTCTCGGGTATTGCGAAGAAACTTCAGGAGCAGCCTGATCTTGGCGGCGAAGCCGATGCCGTAGGCTTCCCCCGTTTTTCTTTCGAAATACTCGCCCAAGATGATGGGCAGACTGAAAACGAGAACGGAAATCTTATAGGCCATTCGAAGCTTCATTTTTTCTTCCCGTGCCTTTTGTACCATTTGTCCGATTGCATCTCCACGAATTTCACGGCGTTGCCCATGGCGTCCTCCTGGCGCAGTCCTTCCCCGAGCTTCTCGGCTTTCCTTCTCATGGACTCGTCCGTCGTCGCCGAACGGATGGCTTCCGCCAAGAGGTCCGCGGTCAGGTCCCTGAAGCGTTGCTTGAAAGGAGGAGGGCCCACGCCGAGCTTGTGAACGACGCTTCCCCAAAAGACTTGGTCCGCGATCACGGGGCAAATCACCGTGGGCTTGCCGTGCTTCAGCCCTTGGGACAGGGTGCCCGTCCCTCCGTGATGCACGACGGCTTTCACTTTGGGAAAAAGCCGGTCGTGAGGGATGAAATCCGAGTAATAGACTTGCTCCGGCATTTTCGGGTCCAGGATGCCTCCCGTGCCGGCGTAGATGACCGCCCGCTCCCCCGTTTTTTTCAGGGCCGACGCCACGATGCGCGAAACGCGCTCCCGATGCCTCGTGACCATGCTGCCGAAGCCGATGTAAACGGGGGGCGGACCGCTGGAGAGGAAGGCTTCCAGGGCTTCGGGAGGCTCCCAGGGGGCTTTGCGCTCCAACGGCCAGTAGCCGGCCATGAGAGTGTCTTCGTGCCAGTCCCGGGGCCGGGGCAGCAGGAGAGGGCTGAAGTAGTACATGACGGGAATGGGACGGCCCTTTCGACGCAGAACATTTCCGAAGCGCGAGCCGATGCTCATTCCCGGGCCCTCCCTGTACCATTTGGCGATGTAGGGGTATTCCTTGACGGGCAGGGACCGGACGGCGAGATAGGATAGACGGTTCAGAGGCCCTCCGAGGTCCTTGGTCGTGAAGAACATGAAGGGAAAGGCCCGAGTGGGGGAAAGAAAGGGCGAGCAGGTGACGAACAGGAAGGGGATACGGAGCTTGTCGGCCATGTGCCGCGCGTAGTAGTGAACATGGTTGGAAATGATGGCGTCGGAGTCTTGAACCGCTTCCCACAGGTCCCGGCATGTGCTCTCGAGGGCCGGGCAAAAGACCTCGCGACTGAGCTTTCGGGCGGCCTTGCGGTCGCCGTCGAGGGCCGCCTTGGACTCCTCGGTCTTCATCAGCTCCGAGAAGTTCATGCGGATGGGACGGTAATCGAGCCCGTGCTCCCTCACCAAGGCTTCGAACTCGAGCTGCGTGACCACCGTCGCCTCGAAGCCCCTTGCCTTGAGTCCTTTCGCCAAGGCGACGTAGGGGTAGATGTCGCCTTCCGTTCCGCTGGTCATGATGGTGATGTTCATGGACGATCTCTCCGTTCAACGGGCGTGCATGGAATGAATTTCGCCGTAGTAGGGGTAGAAGGAATCCAGGGACTCGATTCCCTCGAGCATGCGCCTTCTTCTCTTGCGAGCCATGGCGGAAGGCTCCGAAACGGGGCGGCGCGGCCAATGGACTTCAACGACGTTGGTCCCCCGGAAGCGACTTCCGGCCTCGATGGGCAGCTCGAAGGTTTTCCATTCGCCCGCGGGGGTGAAGCGGGCGCATTCTCGTCCGTTCACGACGAGCCTGCACGCTTCCCCGGGAGAACGGTCCCCCGCCCGGCAGGTCAGCAAGATCCTCGCGGGACCCGAATCCCCCGCCACCCAAAAAAACTTGGACACGGGCGAGAAAGCCTTGTAATAACAGGATATTTCCGGAACCGTCATCCATCGGCGGTCGGGGTCGTTTCCGCAGGGAGCCAGGGACGGGTCCAGGAAGTCCCAGCTTCTTTCAAGACCGTTCGGGCTCTCGCCGCAGCGAAGCTCCCGAAGCCAATGGCGTCTTTGGACGCCCCGCCTTTCCAGGACCTCCAAAACGGCCTCGCTCAAATCGTGGTCGAAGCGGTTCGTCTCCCTGGCGAGCCAGCTCACGACGATGTAGGACTTCAAGTACTTGGAGCGGGCGTGGTCGAAAAGCTCCCTTCCCTCGGGCAGCATCCAGGAAGGCGTCTTGCGGGCGATGCAGGTCAGCAGGCGGACGAGGGCTTCATCCGCGTCTGCGGAGGAAGGCATTGCCTCCAGGCAGGAAAGGATGCTCTCCCGAGGCTGTCCCCAATGGGCGTTGTGGATGGCCGCTCCCATGCGGGCCTCGGCTTCCAGCTCGGGGCTCGGCCTTTGGATGCCTTCCATGGACCCCGTCGATGCCTCGCCCGAATCCTCTTTCCAAGCGCGGCGGATGGCTCTCGCGGTTTCCGCCATGGCGATGAGAATCCCTTGCGAGGTGAGGTGGCAGTAGTCCAGAAAGAATTGATGGCCCGGCAGGGTGCCGCCCGAGCGGGCGTCGAAGACTTTGGGCAAGTCCACCAGGAAGGTCCCTTCCTCCCTCGCCGAAGATCGGATGGCCTCCTGAACGACCCCGAAGGGCGTGGGAGGGTTGTAGGGACGCAATCCCAGGGAGGCGTCCCGGGCGGCCTGGAAGTGCTTCCGGGCTTCCTGGACGGACCCTTCCCCCAGGGCGCACCGGCCCAGGAGGAAAGCGCCCAGGGAGGCCGTTCCCCCGTCCAGACGGCGCATGATCTCGGCCTGTTGGCGGACCCCGGGCATGTCTCCGTTTTTCAATGCCGTCCGGGCGAGCTCGGCGCAACGGTTCCACGCTTCGTTTCCTTCACGGGGCAGCCAGGGACACGGGCAGCTTTCCTGCGGGTGCCAATGGGTGAGGTTGCAGTCGGGAAGGACGAAGACCAGGGGAACGGCAAGCTCTCGACAGGTTGCTTGAATCCGTCCCACGAGCTCCCCGGAATAGGATGCCACTTCCCGCGAGATGCACGCCCGCATCCCCGCCAATCCATCCCTTTCCAGGGCGTGGGCGACGAGACGCTTGAAATTTCTCTCTTCCGCGATCTCGGGAGGCAAGCCGCAGGCCCAGTTGTTTCCCGCGAAGACGACGCAAAGGTCGGGCTTCAGGCAGGCGGCCCCCTTGAGCAAAGACAGGAGAAAATCCCCTCTCATGTCGTGCATGGCCAGATCGACGACTTCCGCTTGGCCCGGCAGTCCATGGCGGTTCAGCATTTCTTCCAGGACCCCGGCCGGAGTGAATTGGGGCTCGTAGAAAAACCCCCGGGCCACCGATTCTCCCAGGAAGACCACCCGTTTCCTGGCGCTTTTGGCGGGAATGGCGGGGGCGTTGGACCAGGGCTCGAAGAAACCGGCCTCGGGGCTTCGACGGAAGCTCGCTTCTCCGTCGGAATGCTCTCTTTCCCAAGGGCCGATCCGTTGGGGAATGGAGTCGGTCTCGATTGGAGGACCGGCGCGAGAGCGTCCCTCGTCGGCGAGGCCCAGGGCATGGATGAAGCTCGACAGCTCGGAGAAATGACGACCGGCCGCCGTCTCGGCCAGGTAATCGCAATATTCCTTCAATGAATCCCGTGAATCTATCTTCATCTTGATGGCTTCTTCTTCGGATCGACGTGTCACAAAAGAGTGTACACCGTATGGCTCGTTGCCGGCTGCGGCTCCTTTGGGTCGAACTGTAAAAACATTCTCCAGAAAGGTGGAATATCCTCTTGATCGATGATCAGGTCTTCAAGCACCAGGGTGTCCATTCGGGCACGGATGAAGCAACGCAGGGCGTCTTCGGGGGTGTGGACGATGGGCTCCCCCCGCATGTTGAAGGACGTGTTCAAAAGAACGGGACAGCCGGTCCTTTCCTCGAAGGCCCGGAGCAGGGCGGCGTATCTCGGCGAATCCTCCTCGTGGACCGTCTGGATGCGGGCGGAGCCGTCCACGTGGGTGACGGCCGGCAAGGGGATGGGCGAGATCACTTGGCAGGTTTCCAGCATGAAGGGAGAAGGATGATCCATTCGGAAGTGCTCCCCGGCACGCTCGGCCAGGACGGAAGGGGCGAAGGGGCGGAACTCCTCGCGCTTTTTCACCAAGCCGTTGATCTTGTCCCGCATGTCCGGACGGCGCGGGTCGGCCAGGATGGAGCGGGCCCCCAGGGCCCGGGGGCCGAATTCCATCCTGCCGTGAAGCCAGGCCACCACCTTGCCCTCCACGAGGCGGTCCACCACGGCTTGCAGCAGCTCGTCCGTCCGGTCCCGGAAGGATCGGAAAGGCACGCCCGTGGATCGAATCCAACGGAGGATGGCGTCGGGATCGAAGGAGGGGCCCAGGCAGGCGTTGGACAAGCGCTTTCGGCGAGGAGCGCTCCCCTGCAAGAGAGCGTTGGAAGCCAGAACGGCGGCGCCCAAGGCCCCCCCGCTGTCGCCGGCCGCCGGTTGGACGAAGAGGCTTCGGAAGGGTCCGTCCTTGAGAATCCTCGCGTTGGCCACGCAATTCAAGGCCACTCCGCCGGCCATGCACAAATGGTCGCAGGGGACTTCTTCGTGGAGGTAGCGGATTTTTTCCAGGAGAAGCTCCTCCAGGAGGAATTGGAGACTGCGGGCCACGTCCCGGTGGAAGGGCTGGATTTCCGTCTCGGGGGCTCGCGGAGGCCCGCCCAGAAGGTCCTCGAGAAGGTCCGACGCCATGCGCTTGGCCCCGGGGAAATCGAAGTACGCCATGTCCAGCTCGAAGTCGCCCTTTTCCGACCGTTTGATCAATCGTCGCATGCGATCCACGTATCGGGGGGCCCCGTAAGGGGCAAGGCCCATGACCTTGTATTCCCCGCTGTTCACCTTGAAGCCCAGATAGGCGGTGATGGTGCCGTAGAGCAGCCCGATGGAGTGGGGGAAGGGGTTGCTTCGGAAGATTTCCATGCGGTCGCCCTCGGCGCGGCCGAAGGTGGTGGTGTCCCATTCCCCCACGCCGTCCGCCGTGAAGACGGCCGCCTGGGGAAACCCCGAAAAGAAGTAGGCGCTGGCCGCGTGGGACAAGTGATGCTCCATGTACTCGATCCTGCCCTCGTATCCCAGTCCCTCGCGAATCTCCCTTTCGACCCGGTGCACGTCCAGGCTCTTGAGGATGTGCTCCCGACCCAAGTCTTCGGAACCGGGCTGCAAATACATCCACAACTGACGGCCGAGCTTCTTCGCGGGGCTTTCGTAATAGGCGATGCAGTCGATGTCGTGGATGCGCATCCCCGAGCGCTCCAGACAGAATCGGAAGGATCGCCAGGGGAGGCCCGCATCGTGCTTGATCCTGGAGAACCGCTCCTCTTCGGCGGCGCAGGAGAGGCGGCCGTTTTCCATCAAGCAGCAGGCGGAATTGTGATAGAAGGCGGAGATTCCGACGACTCGAGGGCCCATGCCACCGCTCCTTTTGCTCTTTCCTCGGTTCTCCTACGATTCCCGCCGGTCCAGCCAGTGCGAAGGCGCGAAGGAATCGATTTCCGTCCCCTTTCCCCGTTCCCTCGCCAGTTTGCAGGCCAGGGAGCCCAAAGCCACGTCCAGAATGCCCATGCCGAAGGGGCTGAAGACGGTGACGGCGCCCTTGGGCTTGGGGGCGGCCCTTCCGAGGATGACGTCGCCCAGGGTGCCCCGGATGAAATCCCTGCCGCCCGAACGCTGCTCGGCAAGATGCACGGAAGTTCGGGCCCGGCAGCAGTGGTCCACGTCATCGACGATGTTGTCCGCCGCCAAGATCGCTTCCGCCGTCAGGTCTCTCAGGGAAGTGTGCAGGACGAGGGCGTTTTCCCGGCACATGGAAAGATCTTCGATATGGGGCCGAATCTCGGTGGTGGCCAGGGCGACGATGTCCGACCGTCGAAGCACCTCCTCGCGGCTCTTTTCCACTCGCGCGTCGATCTCCGGCAGCAGGGCGCGGCACTTCCTTTCGAAGGCCGAAGCCCTTTCGGGAACCACGTCCAGGAGAAGAAGGGTCTTCAGCTCCGGCATCGCCTTTGCCAGAAACCGCACCGTCTGGAAGTTGATCAAGCCGCAACCCACGACGCCCGCCTCCCGATCCCTAATCCCCGACCCCTGCCCTGCGGCCGGCTCGCCGTTCCTCAGGTAGCGGGCCGCCAGCGCCCCGTTGGCCGCCGTGCGGTAGGAGCTGATGACGGAGCCTTCCAGGATGGCCGTGAGACGTCCCGTTTCCGCGCAATTGAGAAGGAGGGTGGCGGACGCACGCTCCAGGTTTCGGGCGAGGTTGTCCGGAAACGAAGCGATCCATTTCATGCCCGCGACGCCGAATTCGCCTCCCAGGTAGGCGGGCAGGGCGATGATGCGGTTCTTTTCGTTGCCGGGAAAGCGCAGGAAGAGGGAATGGGGAAGGGACGTATCCCCTCGGGCGTGAGCCACGATGGCCGATTCCACGGCGTTCAGAATCTCCTGCTCCCTTCCTTGGAACAGCTCGACGATCTCGTCTCCTGTGAGCAACAGCACGCCGTCTTCCGGTGGCATGGATTTTCTCCTTCGCAAGGGATTGGTCAACGAAGTCGCTTTACAATGGGAATCGCTCTCCCTCCCTTTTCCTCTCGTGTGTTGATACGCCCAACCAAGAAGCGGACCGTCACGAAAATTCGCCCGCCAACGCGGTCGGTGCTTCCCGCAAGGGGGCTGGGCTACGGAGAGGCTTCCATTTCGTCGCCGAAATGCCTGGACACCCAGTCGTCGGAATAGATGGTGTCGAGGTAGCGCTCCCCCGTATCGGGAAAAATGCAGGCGCAAACGGCCCCTTCCTCGATCTCGCGGCTTTTCTTTTCGATGGCGGCCACCACGCCCCCCGAAGACCCGCCGGCCAGAATGGATTCCCGCTCGAGCAAGCGCCTGCAGCCCTTGACGCAATCCAGATCGGTGACATGCACATGGCCGTGGGCCAGATCCTCCCTGAACAGCTCGGGCACTCGGGCGGCGCCGTGACCGGGAATGAGGCGCTTGCGGCGCTCGCCTCCGAAAATGACGCTCCCCAGAGCGTCCACGGCGACGATCCGGGTGTCGAGCCCTTCCTTCCGGATTTGCTCGGAGCAGCCGCGAAGGGTGCCGCAGGTGCTGACGGCCACGAAGAGGTAGTCGATCTTTCCGTCCAAGGAGGCGACGATCTCCCGCATGGTGGCATGATGGGCCGAAGGGTTGTCCGGATTCGCGTATTGGTTGCACCAATAGCTGTTGGGATATTCTTCTTTCAGCTCCTTGACCCGGTCGATGCGCGCCTGCAAAAATTCCCCCGTCTCGGGATCGGGCTCCCTCACCATGTCCACCGTGGCGCCGTACGCCTCGAGAATCCTGCGGCACAACCGGGTGGTCTTGGGGTCCACCACGCAGATGAAAGACAAGCCCAGCAAGTTGCAGATTTGCGCGAGACCGATGCCCAGATTTCCCGAGGTCGATTCGACGACCACCGTGCGGGAATCGATCTCCCCGTTTTCCATGGCCTTTCGGATCATTTGCAGGGCGGTGCGGTCCTTGATGCTTCCGCCGGGATTGAGCATTTCCAGCTTGGCGAACAGCCGGAAAGGGTGATCCGGAAAAAGGCTCTTCAATTGGACCAGGGGGGTGTTGCCTACGGCGGCCAGTATGCCCGTTTCCATCATTTTCCGTCCATGCTTTCCAGTTCTCGGCTCAACTTCTCGGCCAGGGTTTTCACGCTAGGCTCCAGCATCATGGTGAGATGGCTCCCCGGTACCCGGTGGACCTTCACCCGCCCCCGGGAGAAGCGGCCCCATCCCCGATCCTCCCCTTCCGAAGGCTCGCGGGGGGTTTCTTCGGCATGAAACAAAACGATCTCCCGAGGGATGGGACCTTCGGGGCGGTATTCCATGCGGGCGTTGGCCTTGTAAACTTCCACCAGGGCCCGCAGTTGAGCCGGATCCGCGCCGGGGACCAGCCAACCGGCTTCCTGGAGCTTCGCGTTCAGGTGAAGGAGCTGATCGGACGAGGAGAGCCGCCTTAAATCGTCGGCCGTCACCTCCAAGTCCTTTCCCAGCAGGTCGCCGATGATGGAGGCGATGGTCGCCAGCCAGTCGGCTTC